>Ga0101941_1000260_pt1 | contig 113230 bp, 107 predicted proteins | sample DewCreD2012metaG_3_FD_75242 | JGI IMG/M metagenome (GOLD analysis project Ga0101941, IMG submission 75242) | Hot spring sediment bacterial and archeal communities from British Columbia, Canada, to study Microbial Dark Matter (Phase II) - Dewar... ... | reverse complement strand
GCGACCTCTATCACGCCGAGGCCCAAGACGTGCTGGCGGCGATTCGCGAGGAGGCGCCCGACAGCGGAACCGTCATGGTCGTGGGCCACAATCCCGGTCTTCACGAGTTGGCCCTGCGCATGGCGATCGCCGGACCGCTCGATCCGGCCAGGCTGGCCCAGCTGCGCGGCAAGTTTCCCACCTCGACCGTCGCGGTGTTTTCGATCGACGCCGATGGAGCCCCGACCTTGAGCCACCTGTTCTATGCATCGGAAAATGGCGGACACGGCGGCGAATGAGCAAGATCTACAAGATCCTTCCGAAGGCCGAGTGGGACGCCGCTCGCGCCGTCGGGACCTTCGCCGGTTCGGCGGTCGACCTCGCCGACGGCTTCATCCACTTCTCCGGCCATGACACCGCCCAGCGGACCGCCGAGCTTTACTTCAAGGGCCAGGCCGGTCTGATGCTGTTGACCGTCGAGGCCGACGATCTGGGCGAGGCCCTGAAGTGGGAGGCGTCGCGCGATGGAGCCCTGTTTCCGCACCTGTTCCGCGACCTGAAGGTGGACGAGGTGATCGCCGAGCGCGCGCTTGAGCTGGACGCCGGCGGCGTGCCGGTGCTGGGTGAGCTGCCCGCATGAGCCTCCACGACATCGCCGCCCGCGCCCTGCACGCGTTCGACCCCGAGGACGCCCACGGCTGGGCGATCAAGGGCCTGAAGATGGGCCTGGGTCCGCGCCAGTCCGACGTCGACGATCCGATCCTGGCCTGCACGATCGCCGGCCTGCCGCTGTCCAACTGCGTGGGCCTGGCCGCCGGCTTCGACAAGAACGCCGAAGTCCCCGCCGCCATGTCCGAGGCCGGCTTCGGCTTCGTGGAGTGCGGCACGGTCACGCCGCTGGCCCAGGCCGGAAATCCGCGTCCTCGCCTGTTCCGGCTGACCGAGGATCAGGCGGTGATCAACCGCATGGGCTTCAATAACGAAGGATTGGAGCCGTTCGCCGCGCGCCTTTCGGCGCTGAAGACACGCCGAAGCTTCCGCGGGCGCGAACCTGTCGTCGGCGCCAATATCGGCGCCAACAAGGACGCGACCGACCGTGTCGCCGACTATGTCGCCGGCCTGACGCGGCTGTGGGGGCTGTCGGACTATTTCACCGTCAACATCTCCTCGCCCAACACCCCGGGCCTGCGCGCCCTGCAGACCAAGGCGGCGCTGGAAGATCTGCTGGGCAAGATCGCCGAGGCGCGCGGCCTGCTGAAGGCGGCGGGCACGGTGGATTATCCGATCTTCCTGAAGGTCGCCCCGGACTTGGAGGACGGCGAGGTCGAGGCCATCGTCGAGACCGTCGCGGCCAACGGCCTGAACGGCGTCATCGTCAGCAACACCACCATCGCCCGGCCCGCCGACCTGACCTCGACCCACAAGGGCGAAAGCGGTGGTCTGTCGGGCAAGCCGCTGCTCAACGCCTCCACGGCAATGCTGGCCCGCTTCCACGCGGCCAACCACAGCCACCTGGTGCTGATCGGCGCGGGCGGGATCGCCAGCGGCGCCGACGCCTTGGCCAAGATTCGCGCCGGGGCCTGCGCGGTGCAGCTCTATTCGGCCTTGGTCTACGGTGGGCCGGGCCTGGTCCAGCGCGTCAAGCGCGACCTGGCCGCCCGCCTTCGCGCCGAAGGCTTCGCCTCGGTGACCGACGCGGTCGGCGCGGGATGACGCCCGACGCCACCCTGGCCTGGCTGCGACGGTTCGGCCCGTTGGCGGCCCTGGTGATCATGGCGATCGTGGCCCTGGCGACCGGTCTGGCGGGCAAGCTCGATCTTGAAACCCTGCAGGCCCACGGCCAGGCCCTGCAGACCTACGCCGCGGCCAATCCGCTGAAGACGGCGGTGATCTACGTCCTGCTCTATGTGGCCACGGTGTCGATCTCGCTGCCGGGCGCCCTGATCCTGTCGCTGACCGGCGGCTTCCTGTTCGGGCCGATCGGCGGCGGCGCCGCGGCCGTGACCGGCGCGACAGGCGGCTCGACCGTGGTCTATCTCGTCTGCCGCACGGCGTTCGGAGACTTCCTGCGCAAGACGCCCGGCGCCCTGCTCGCGCGGATCGAGGAGGGCTTCAAGGCCGACGCCTTCTCCTACCTGCTGACCCTGCGGCTGATCCCGGCCTTCCCCCTGCTGCTGGTCAATGTCGCCTCGGGCCTGATGAACATCCCGGTGCGCACCTATCTGCTGGCCTCGTTCCTGGGGATGGTGCCCAGCTCCTTCGTCTATGCCGGCATCGGCGCGGGCCTGGGCCATATCTTCGCCAGCGGCGAGCCGGTGACGATGCATACCCTGTTCTCGCCGCGCATCTATTTGCCGATCATGGCGATGGGCGGGCTGGCCCTGTTGCCGCCCCTGTGGCGCTATTGGCGAAACCGCCGCGTTGCCCAAGTCCCAGACGTGAAGTAACCCAGACGAATGACCGAGCCGGTCGCGCCGTCAATTCCGGAACATCCCAAGCCAGGGCGTCGCTTCCCGTGGCCCGGAGGTCTGTCGGCGCGCCTGCTGCTGCTCACCGCCTTGTTCGTGGCCATCGCCGCGGCCTTCATCCTGCCGCCCGCCTTGGCCGACTTCGAAAAGCAGTGGCTGCTGGACCGTGTGCGGGCCGCTGAACTGGCCTCGACCATCGCCGACGCCGACCCCGAGCGCCGGGTGACCGATCGCGTGTCGCAGCAGCTGCTCGACCAGGCCGGGGTGGTCATCGTGGCGCTGGAGGTCGACGGCGCCCGCCGCCTGATCCTGCCCACCGAGCCGCGCGGCCTGAAGATCGAGACGCCCTATCTGGTCGATCTGCGCCGCCAGAACCCCGGCTCATGGCTGGCCGCCCCGTTCTTCACCCTCAAGAGCGCGCCTGGCAGCATGGTGCGGGTGATGGCCGAGCCCCGCTTCCGGCAGGAGGCCGAGTTCGTCGAGATCGTCCTGCCCGACGCCGAGTTGAAGGCGCTGCTGGTCGGCTATCTGGGGCGTCTGGCGGCCGTGACGGTCTTCGTGGCGAGCCTGGCCGGCGTGCTGATCTATCTGGCGCTGAACTTCCTGCTGGTGCGGCCCATGCAGCGCATCACCCAGGCCATGGAGCGTTTCCGCGCCGACCCGGAAGATCCCGCCGCCCGGGTGGTGGTCTCGCGCCGCCGCGACGAGATCGGCCGCGCCGAGCGCGAGCTGGACATGATGCAGAGCGACCTGATCACCGCCCTGCAGGCCAAGGCCCGCCTGGCGGCCCTGGGCGAGGCGGTGGCCAAGATCAATCACGATCTGCGCAACATGCTGACCAGCGCCCAGATGGCGTCCGACCGCCTGGCCGCCCTGGGCGATCCGAAGGTGGCCCAGGCCCTGCCGCGCCTCGAGCGGGCCCTGGACCGCGCCATCACCCTGGCCAGCGACGTCATGGCCTACGGCAAGTCCAAGGAGCCGGCCCCGGCCCTGCGCGCCACGCCGCTGCGCGCCGCCCTCGACATGGCCGCCGAGGACTCCGGCCTGCTGCCCTCGGGCGTCGCCCTGGAAACCGTCATCGACAGCCGCGAGCAGGTGATCGCCGATCCGGACCAACTTCACCGCATCCTGACCAACCTGCTGCGCAACGCCCGCGAGGCCATCGAGGGCGCGCCCGACCGGGGCGGCAAGGGCCGGGTGTTCGTCGAGCTGCGCCGCGTCGAGGGCATGAGCGTCCTGCGGCTGTCCGACGACGGTCCCGGCGTGCCGGAGAAGGCGCGCAACAATCTCTTCCAGCCGTTCGTGGGTTCGGTGCGGCGCGGCGGCACGGGCCTGGGCCTGGCCATCGCCCGTGAACTGGCCCAGGGCCACGGCGGCGACCTGGCCCTGGTCGAGACCGGCCCCGGCGGCTCGGTGTTCGACCTGACGCTGGCGGGCACGCCCGAGCCATTGCCCGAAGCGCCGCCCGAGCCGGTGAAGCCGAAGGCGAAGTCCAAGCCCTGAGGGCTACTGACGCCCCCTACAGCCCCTTGGCCACGCCCTCGCGGCGAGGATCGGCCCCGCCTTCCAGCACGCCGCCCGACCGCACGATCACGCCGTGCAGGCCCGAGGTCTCGTTCTGGCCGGTCTTGATCGCCACGCCGCGCGCCTGCAGCGCCGCGGTCATTTCCGGTCCGAACCGCTCGACGTCGGCCGAGAAGTTGTCGCCGCGCGCCACCAGGTTGGGCAGGTTGATCGCCTGCTGCATGGTCAGGCCCCAGTCGAACACCCCGACCATGGCCTTCAGATTGTAGGACAGGATCGCCGTGCCGCCCGGCGAGCCGACAGCGGCCAGGAACTTGCCGTCCTTGTCGAGCACCACGATCGGGACCATCGACGAGCGCGGCCGCTTGCCGCCGGCCACCGCGTTGGCGCCCGGCGCGCCGTCGCGGTCAAGCGGGGCGAAGTTGAAGTCGGTCAGCTGGTTGTTGAGGAAGAAGCCGCCGACCATCCGGCCCGAACCGAACACGCTCTCGACCGTGGTGGTCATCGACACCACGTTGCCCATCGGATCGACGATGACCATGTGGCTCGTCCCCGCCGGCTCCTGGGTGGTGTCGGGCCCGACGACGGGCGCGCCCTTGGGCTGTCCAAAGCTCGGGGCCGGGCCGGCGGTCTCGCCGATCAGCTTGGCGCGCTCGGCGACATAGGCCGGGTCCAGCAGCCCCTCGACCGGCACGTTGACGAACGACGGATCGCCGACATAGCGGTCGCGGTCGGCGTACATCACCCGTTCGGCCTGCGCCAACAGGGTCCAGGCGACGGGATCCTTCGGGCCGCGCTTGGCGATGTCGGTATGTTCCAGCATCAGCAGGGCCTGGATCACCGACACGCCGCTCGACGAGGGATTGGGCACGCAGACGGTGTAGACCTTCCAGGGCCGGCATAGGGCGTCGGCCGAACGCGGCCTGTAGGTCTTCAGGTCGGCCAGGGTCATGCTGGAGGCCAGGTCGCCCTGCTGCAGCCGATCGACGATCTGTTGCGCCAACGGGCCCTCGTAGAGGGCGCTGGGGCCGTTGGCGGCCAGGCTGCGCAGGGTCGCGCCATAGGCGGGGTTCTTCAGCGTGTCGCCGGCCTGGTAACGCTGACCGTTCGGCTTGGTGAAATAGCCGATCACGTCCGGCGCGGCGTTTTGCGGGATGCGCGCGCTGTTGATCATGCCGGCCAGGCGCGGGCTGACCGTGAAGCCGCCGTCGGCCAGGCGCTCGGCGTCCTTGAACAGCGTGCTCCACGACGCCTTGCCGTGTTCCTTCTGGGCCTGGGCCAGCATGCCCACCGCACCCGGCACGCCGGTCGAGCGACCCGACAGCACGGCGGTTCGGTAGTCCAGCGGCTTGCCGTCCAGGCCCAGGAACAGGTCGGGACCGGCCGCCTGGGGCGCCTTCTCGCGGCCGTCGTAGGCGGTCACCTTGCCGGTCCTGGCGTCGTAGAACACCATGAACGCGCCGCCGCCCAGGCCGGAGCTCTGCGGCTCGACCAGGCTCAGCACCGCCTGCACCGCCACCGCCGCGTCCACCGCCGTGCCGCCCTCGCGCAGCACCCGCAGACCCGCCTCCACCGCCAGGGGGTTGGCCGCCGCCACCATGCCGCCGGGCTTGTAGGCCGGCGCCGCGACCCCGGCGGTCTTCGGGGGCCGGGCCTCCGCCGAAAGAGGCGCGCAGCCGGCGAGCAGGGCGATGAGCAGCGGAGCGATCAGGCGCATGTCGAACTTTCGGCGAAGGACTCTGTGACACGAGCCCTGGTCACGGAACGGAGAGCCCGCCAAGGCGATCCCCCGCGGCCAAGGTCGCTTCTCAAGAAGAGACCGAAGCCTTGCCGGTCAAGGCCCGGAAGCCCTTCTCCACAAACTTCGCGCATTCTGCATCAAAAGGCGCTTGCGTCCCCGAAGGGTCCGGGCTATCTCCCCCGCCTCGCCGAAAGGCAATGCGCGCCCGTAGCTCAGCTGGATAGAGCATCAGACTACGAATCTGAGGGTCGGACGTTCGAATCGTTCCGGGCGCGCCATTTTCTCCTAAGAAAATCAGAGACTATGGATTTCCGCCCTGCGGGAATTTGTCCGTATACGCCTGTAACCGCTGTAAACATAAGCTGCTGCCAAAGACGTGGTCTCGTCAACTTTTCCAAGCCTGTGCTGGCGTTCAGGTCCTTGCCGTCCGTAGCGCGAACATTGACTTTTAATTGACTTTGGGAACCCGCTTCCGGGCGGTGTGCGTGACGCCGCCGGAGTGAGCCGGGTCTGACGCGTCCCGCCGACCCTTGAATGGGACGTGTAAAATCGCAGCCTCGATCCGTGCTGCTTGACGCCGCCACTTAGACGCCTCACGGGAGACAGAATGGTGAAAGCTTGACCATAGAAACGAACATGTGGAGGAAGCTGGCGAGCTATGGGCTTGGAGCCCTCGCGGCGTTTGTCGCGTGGGCCCTTCGGATGGCGCTAAACGATTGGTTTCCGCCAGGCTTCCCATACCTGACCTTCTTCCCCGCCGTCGTCATCACCGCCTATCTGGCGGGGCTGAGGCCGGCCATCCTATGCGCCGTGCTGTCCGGAACCGCAGCCTGGTACTTCTTCATTCCGCCTTTCGGCTCGTTCGACATCAGTTTCCCCACAAGTGTCGCCCTGGCGTTCTTCGCCTTCGTGGTCGCGGTCGACATATTCTTCATCGACGGGATGCAGCGCGCTCTACGCCTGCTGGAGGAGGAACGCGCGCGGTACGCGGCCTTAGCCGAGAGCCGAGACCTCCTGTACCGAGAGCTGCATCATAGGGTGAGCAACAACCTCCAGGTCGTCGGGGGACTGTTAAGGCTACAGAGCGCAGGAATTACCGACGGCGGCGCCCGCCGCGCCTTGGCGGAGGCGGCCGAACGGGTCGGGCTAATCGCGAAGATCCAGCGTGAATTGCACAACGCCGTGGGGGATCCGGCCCCGTTTCGCGCCTTCGCGGAGGTCGTCCTGACCGAGGCCTCCGAGGCGGCGGGCGCCCGAATTTCCCTGACGATCGAAGGGGGCGAGGCTGCGGTTCATCCAGACCAGGCCACACCCGTCACTCTGGTCATGCTGGAATGTTTCAACAACGCCCTTGAGCACGGCTTCGGCGAGGGCGCCGGCGGCCGCATCCGGGTGGACCTGGATCAGACCTTGCCCGTCCACGTGCTGTCGGTCAGAGACAATGGACGAGGACCACCACAGGAATTCGACCACGCTGCGTCCGAGAGCCTGGGCTTACGCATCGTCCGCGCGATGGCCAAACAGCTGGACGGCAAGTTCGCGGTGGTCCGCGAGGAGGGCTGGACAGTCTGCACCCTGAGCTATCCGGCGAAAGCGCACTAAGCGCCATCCTGGCCATGAGGGCGAGGGCCGCCAATCGAGAGCCGCACGTCCACCGCGCTACGGGCATTGTGTGTGACCAGGGCCTGTTCAAAATCCGGTTGTCGCGACGGAGGTGTGGCGAATTAACGCACCAAGTCAAAAGCGAACTTCCCTTAGCCTTGACCCCATAAGCTGAACGCAGGCCCCGCGAGCGGGAGGGTTTTTGATGTCGGAAGCGTTTGTGCTGCCTGCTGAGTCCAAGCGTCTGGATGTTGTCGCGAGCCTCGACCTAGGTAGTCCCGGCGTCGTTGATTTCAGCGATATTGTCGCTTTGGCCTGCGATCTTTGCAGCGCGCCGATCGCCCTTGTCACGGTGGTGCGGGAAAACGATCAGGTCTTCCACGCGGCGATCGGTCTCGACGGCCCGGGGACACCACGCGACCAATCCTTTTGTTCCCATGCGATCCGTCAGGATCAGGTCATGTGGATTCAAGACGCGTGCGATGACGTGCGCTTTAAGGAAAATCCGCTCGTCACGGGGGAGCCGGGCATCCGCCTTTACGCTGGCGCGCCGATTGTTATCGACGATCAGGGCGTGGGGTCGGTCTGCATCATTGACCGCGCGCCCCGAAGCTATGACCCCATCATAGCGCAAAGACTCAAGGCCCTTGCGGCCATCGTCTCGTCTCGCCTCCAGGACTATCGAGAAATCCGCTGTCTGGCTGCGTTGAAGGAGCACAGTCCCGACGCGATCGTCACCTTCGACGGCGAAGGGGTCGTCCGCGGATGGAATCCGGCGGCCGAGTTCCTCTTTGGCCGTTGCGCGTCTGATATTGTCGGACAAAGCTGCGCGCAAATCATCCCCGAGGAAGACAGGGCGTTCAGGCTTTCTGAATTGCAGCGCTTGGCGCGCGGCCAATCCGCCGCGTTCAAGGGCCGTGTCGAAAAGGTCCGGGGGCTGAGGGCGGATGGCTCGGTAATGTCCTTGGAAGCCTCCTATTCGCTCAATCGAATTGGAAAATTCCTGCGCCTCAGCGCGATCATGCGTGACTGCACCGAGCGCGACGCACGCCAGGCGGAACTAGCGTCGGCTCTGACGGCGGCCGAGGCTGGCGTGCGCGCCAAGACGGCGTTCCTGGCCAATATGAGTCACGAAGTGCGCACGCCGCTCAACGCAATCATTGGCTTGGCGATGGCCATAGAGCAGGATCCGGGCGATGAGAGCGCGCGTCGGCACGCCGCCACGATCCAGCGCTCGGGTTTTGCTTTGAAGCATCTGCTGGACGATGTGCTGGACGCGTCGCGCTCGGCGGAAGATCCATCTCCCAAGGCCCAGGACATTGATCTGCTGCAGTTGGGGTCGTCGCTTGTCGATCTTTATGGACCCGCCGCTGAGGCCAAGGGCGTCAAGGTCACTTTCATCAAGCAGGGCGCTTTCGACACGAGGGTGGTTGGAGACGGGGTGCGGCTGCGTCAGGTCCTCAGCAATCTGCTGAGCAACGCGGTGAAATTTACCGAGCGAGGCGAGATTTCTTTTGTCATCAGCGCCGGAGACGCCGGCGACATTGTCTTTGAGGTGCGCGACACGGGCATCGGCTTCTCTGACGACGTCGCGGTCAAACTGTTTGAACGCTTTTACCAGGGCGATGACGCGACAACGCGCCGCTTTGGCGGCGCCGGCCTAGGTCTATCGATCTGCCGAGACCTGGTATCGATCATGGGCGGCGACATCTTCGCGGAGGCCGCGCCAGGGCGTGGAGCGGTGTTCACGGTTCGCCTGAACCTTCCCGCCGCCCTACCGGACCTGAACGTCAATCACGATGGTTGCGATAACGACGACGGGATCTTTCCCCGTTTTGAAGGACTGGAGATCCTTGTTGTCGACGACAACGCGGTCAATCGGCAGGTGCTATCGATCATGTTGGCAAGCCTTGGCGTCGATGTCTCTTGCGCCGAAAACGGTCAACAGGCCCTGGATATGGCGGCCGCGACGGGGTTCGCGCTTATCATGATGGATATCCACATGCCCGTCATGGATGGCCTCGAGGCCACACGGCGCCTGCATGCGCGACAACGGGCTGAAGGAGCCGTCCTGACCCCGATCGTCGTGGTCAGCGCCGATGATTGCCCGGAGAGTCTGGCTCTTTCGCGCGAGGCTGGCGCGGTCGCGCACATCGGCAAGCCGGTGACTCCAGCAGCCTTAATCTCGGCGATGCGTGCGTCATTCCACGCGAATAAGGCATCCACAGTTCGGGTGTAAGGTTCACATCGCCGGGTCGAAGCGTCGCGGGACGCCGAGCGAGCGATGGAAGCCATCGTGATGAAGAGCGGTTCGGCGGACCGCGTCGGCCCGAACAGCCACCGCCTGGTTTCCTGGTCCGGCCGCAGCAGCCTCCTACAGCCTGATCGTGCTTTCCTCGCGCGCCGACCGGTAGATCGCCTCGATGATCTTCATGTCGCGCAAGCCCTCTTCTCCCGAAACGATCGGTGAGCGGCCGGTTTGAATACAATTGGCCAGGTGATCCAGTTGGCCGGCGAACTGGGTCTTGGCCGGGCCGGGCGGCGGCGCGATTTCGTCCGTGCGGCCGTCCTTGCCCGTCCACAGGCGGTTGCCTTCATAGCGGGTGGCGGGCTCCATCTCGATCCGGCCCTTGTCGCCCATCAGCAGGACATGGTTCTGGTTGGCGCTGTAGGTCGACAGGCAGCTGGCGATCGCTCCGGAAGGAAACTTGAGCAGCCACTCGATCATGTCCTCCACCTCCCGAAACCGGGGATCCTTGCGGTCGGTGGACTCGCGCGCGGTGACCGAGATCGGCTCCTCGCCGGTCATGTAGCGGGCGGCCTGCAGGCTGTAGACGCCCATGTCCATCAGCGACCCACCGCCCGCCATCGCCTTCTTCAACCGCCACTTTGACGGATCGCCCTGCACGAAGCCGTGCTCGGAGCGGACATAGCGGATCCTGCCGGCGGCGCCCGTGCCGGCCAGGCGCATGGCTTCCAGGTTGGTGGCTTCGAAATGGCAGCGGTAGCCGATCATCAGCTTGCGGTCCGCCGTCCTGCACGCGGCGATCATCGCCTCGCAGTCGGCGACCGACGTCGCCATCGGCTTTTCGCACATCACATGCTTGCCCGCCTTGGCGGCGCGGATCGTGTACTCGGCGTGCATGGAATTGGGCAGGATGACATAGACGACATCGACGTCGGGATTGTCGCGGATCTGGTCGAAGGTCTCATAGGAGTAGATCGAGCGCTCCGGCACGCCATAGCGCGCCGCGGTCGCGCGGGCCTTGGCCGGGTCTCCGCTGACCAGGGCCGTGACCCGGCTGTGCTGGCAGTTGACGAACTGGGGCAGGATGACGTTGAGGCCGTAGTAGCCCAGGCCGACGATCGCATAGCCGATCTTGCGATCGCCCGCGGCGGGGGCCCCTCCAGCGGCCGAGGCGATGGCGAGAGAGGCGGCGGCGAGAAGGATGTCGCGGCGTCCGATTTCCATGGTCGCGTTCCCGTGATTCAGGGCTTGAAGGGTTTTGGGTTCGCCAAGGGGCGTTCGTGCAGCCAGCCGCCGTCGCTCAACCAGTCGGCCAGACGATCGGGCCAGTGCAGGATCGACAGGCTCTCGGAGTGAGCGGCGATGTTGAAGCCGTGGTCCATGTCGGCGAACATGTGCAACTCGGCCGACACGCCGGCCTTGCGAAGCTGGCTGTAGAGGGTCACGGCCGGTTCGGCGCAGCATGGGTCCAGGGAACCGGCGGTGATGAAGGCCGGCGGGGCGTCGGCCGCGGCCTGGGCGGGGATGCCCAAGGGGCCGGGATAGACCAGCACCTGGAAGTCGGGACGGGCGCTGACCGCGTCGAGCGGATCAGCCGAGGGCGGCGGGAGCGGCGCGGGGTTGTCGGCGACCAGCGAGACCAGTTCGCCGCCGGCCGAAAAGCCCATCACCCCGATCCGGCGGGGGTCCACGCCGTATTGGGCGGCGTTGGCCCGCACCCAGCGGATCGCCCGACGCAGGTCGGCGGCGGCGTCGCGGTCGATCGCATAGGTCGATCCCGCCTCGCGCGCCAGCCGGTACTTCAGGACGAAAGCGGTGACGCCGTAGCGGTTGAGAGCCTTGGCCGGTCCGACGCCCTCATTGACGAAGACCAGCATGCGATGGCCGCCACCGGGCACGACGATGACCGCCGCGCCGTTCGCATGGCGCGGGTCGGCGGGGAACACCGTCAGGGACGGGCTGTGAACGTTGCGCACATAGGTGTTCTCGACGAGCTCGGGCTCTGTGGACCGCCGCTCGGCGCCGGGCGCGCCGCGCGGCCAGAGCGCAACCGTCGCCGGGCCGCTGGCGATCGCCGGCGGGATCCGCGCCGCCGCCGTGAGCGGCGCGCCGGCCAATAGCGCCACGAAGACGAGGGCGACGGCCCGGACACGCATGAGGGAACCTCCCGGATCGCGCTTGCGGTCCGCCTTGCGACCCAGCCTCCACACTTTAGCGCGCGTTCCTACTACGACCATGGTCTAAGGCCGGCCGCCGTCGGCATTTCCTGTCGCCGTCCAACGGAAGATCTAACGAGCCCCGACATGATCCTCGTTGCGGCGGCTACGGCGCCGGCGCACGACGCGAAGCGATCAGCCGCGCGCCAGATGGACCTGTTTCTGATCCTCGTGGATGTCCAGCAGGGCTTTCATCAGCTCTTCGTCCTCGCTGGACATCACGCCCAGAACCTCGGCCTCGTCGCAGCCCTCGGCCGCCAGGTAGGCGTGGCCCATGCTGGAGTCGAGATAGATCGACTGGCCCTGGTCCAGGATCACGGGGTCGTAGAACTCGGTGTTCACGACGATCCGGCCCTTCAGCACGTAGATGTATTCCTCGCCGGCGTGGCGAACGAGATCACCGAACTGCTCGGCGCTCTTGGCGCGGATCTTGGTGATCACCGGGATCATCCGTTTCCCGCGCAACTCGGTATGCAGGTAGTAGTAGTCGTAGTTCGGCGTCTCGACGCGCACGGCGCGCTCGACCTCGCCCAGGCTGCGGCGCGCGGTGACCGCCTGGGGCGGGCTGGCCGCGTCCTCGGCGAACAGTTCCGACATGCGCAGGCCCAGACGCTGGGCCAACTGCTGAAGCTTGTCGTAGGTCAGGGTCAGGCGGTCGTGCTCGACCTTGGAGAGCGTCGAGACCGGGATGCCGCTGCGTTGGCTCATCTGCTTGAGCGTCAGGCCCTCACGATCTCTCAGTCCACGAAGCAGGGTTCCAAGCGTGTGGGCATTTGCAGGCACGCGCCGCGACTCCTCATGGCTGTTGACGAATTCTCCAATCAGGATAGCAATTGTCCTGATTAGGATCGTTGCTTCCCAATTTATCGGCTACGCCGAGCGGGAGCAATCCTGCCATTGGCCTAGGGGAGTCAAGGAATGCGAGCGATCAAGGGGGCCGCTGTCGCGGTGTTCGCGCTGCTGGCGGCGCTGGGCTCCGCCCAGGGCCAGACGCGGCAGGAAACGACGACGCCGCCGGCCGTCAAGGCGGCCGGACCCGCGCCGACCGCGCCGTCCGCCCTGTCGGCGACGCCCGCCCTGACCAAGGCCGACCTGGACCTCTGGCTGGACGGCTACATGCCCTACGCCCTGCGCACGGGCGACATCCCCGGCGCGGTGGTCACGGTGGTCAAGGACGGCCAGATCCTGACGACGCGCGGCTTCGGCTACGCCGATCGCGACAAGCGAACCCCGGTGGACCCGTACAGGTCCCTGTTCCGCCCCGGCTCGATCTCGAAGCTGTTCACCTGGACGGCCGTGATGCAGCAGGTCGAGGCCGGCAAGCTGGACCTGGATAAGGACGTCAACGCCTATCTCGACTTCAAGATTCCGCCGCGCCACGGCAAGCCCGTCACCCTGCGCCAGCTGATGACCCACACGGCCGGCTTCGAGGAAGTGGCCAAGGGCATCATCTTCTACGACCGCCCCGAGCCGACGCTCAGGGACTACGTCAAGAACAACGTGCCGAAGCGGATCTTCGACGCGGGTACGACGCCGGCCTATTCGAACTACGGCACGGCCCTGGCCGCCTACATCGTCGAGCGCGTCTCGGGCGAGAAATTCAACGACTATCTCGACCGGCACGTGATGGCGCCGTTGAAGATGTCGAACACCACGTTCCGGCAGCCGCTGCCCGCGAACCTGGCGGCCCAGGCGGCCATCGGCTACTCCAAGCCCGGCAAGCCCTCGAGCGGCTTCGAGATCGTCGGCCCGGCCCCGGCCGGTTCGGCCTCGTCGACGGGCGAGGACATGGGCCGCTTCATGATCGCCCAGTTGCAGGACGGTGAGCTGGACGGCGCGCGCATCCTGTCGGCGGCCACGGCCCGGACCATGCACGACAGCCCGCTGGACAAGGTCGATCCGCGCTCGCTGATCCCGCCGCTGGACCGGATGGAACTGGGCTTCTTCGAGACGTCGATCAACGGCAGGACCGTGATCGGACACCTGGGCGACACCGAGGGCTTCCACTCCTCGCTGCACCTCTACATGAACGACGGCGTCGGCCTTTACCTGTCGGTCAACAGCGGCGGCCGCGAGGGCGCGGCGGGCGTGTTGCGCACTGCGGTGTTCCGCGACTTCTCGGACCGTTACTTCCCCTACGCCGGCCCCCCGGACGGCAAGGTCGACGCCAAGACCGCCGCCGAGCACGCCAAGTTGATGAGCGGCGTATGGTGGGTCAGCCGCCGGGCCGACAGCAACTTCCTGTCGCTGTTCTACATGCTGGAGCAGACCAAGGTCACGGTCGGTCCCAACGGCCAACTGCTGGTCGCCAGCCTGACGGCGGCGAACGGTCGTCCGCGCGAGTGGGTCGAGATCGCGCCCTATGTCTGGCGCGAGGTCGGCGGCCACGACCGCCTGGCCGCCCAGGTCGTCGACGGCAAGCCCGTCCGCTGGAGCTGGGACTTCGGTTCGCCGTTCATGGTCTTCGACCGCGCGCCCGCCGCCCGGTCCAGCGCCTGGCTGCTGCCGGCCCTGATCGCCAGCCTCGCGGTGCTGGCGCTGAGCTTCCTCTACTGGCCAATCGTCGCCCTGGTGCGTCGCCGCTACAAGGCCAAGGCCGACATTTCCGTCAAGGCGCTGACCGCCTCCCGCGCCGCCCGCGCCAGCCTGGGCCTGCTGCTGGGCCTGTTCATCGGCTGGGGCGTCGGCCTGGCGCAACTGATGTCGAGCCCGGCCGCCCTGGCCGGTGGCCTGGATTGGCTGATGTGGACCTTGCAAGCCCTGGGCTGGGTGCTGCTGCCGCTGGCGCTGGCGGCCACCGGCTGGAACCTGTGGCTGACCTGGACGGACGGACGGGGTTGGCCGCGCAAGGTCTGGAGCGTCCTGATGGTCCTGGCCGTGCTGCTGCTGTTCTATGTCGCCTTCACCTTCGGACTGCTGGCCATGAGGGTGGCCTACTGATGGGCGCGCTGACCCTGGACATCGCCAGCCAAACGCTGCGGCTGGCCCAGCCCTTTCGCATCGCCGGCCATGTGTTCGACAGCTGCGACATCATCGTCGTGACGTTGGCGGACGGGCGGGCGAAGGGGCCGGGCCCAAAGGGACGCGGCGAGGCGTCCGGGGTCTTCTTCCTGGGCGAGACCGCCGACGGCATGCGGGCGCAGATCGAAGCTGTTCGCGGGGCGATCGAGGCGGGACCGACGCGCGAGGCCCTGCGGTTCATCCTGCCGCCGGGCGGCGCCCGCAACGCGGTCGACTGCGCCCTGTGGGAGTTGGAGGCCGCCCGCACCGGCCAGCCGGTCTGGCGGCTGGCCGGGCTGGACGCGCCCCGGCCGCTGCGCACTACCTTCACCCTGGGCGCCGACACGCCCGAGGCGATGGCTCTGGGCGCGGTCGGCTACGCCCAGGCCAGGTCGATCAAGATCAAGCTGACCGGCGACCTGGCCCTGGACCAAGCGCGGGTGCGGGCGATCCGGGCGGCGCGGCCCGACGCCTGGCTGGGCGTGGACGGCAACCAGGGCTTCGTCCGCGCCCAGCTGGACGACCTGGTCGCCACCCTGGTCGAGGAACGCGTCTCGCTGCTTGAGCAGCCGCTCAAGCGCGGCTGCGACGCCGAGCTCGAAGGCTTCGACAGCCCCGTGCCGATCGCCGGCGACGAGAGCGTGCTGTCGCTGCCCGACGTGGCCGCGGCGGTCGGGCGCTTCCAGGTCATCAACATCAAGCTCGACAAGTGCGGCGGCCTGACCGAGGGCCTGCTGATGGCCGCCAAGGCGCGGCGGCTGGGCCTGGGCGTCATGGTGGGCACCATGGTCGGCACCAGCCTGGCGACGGGGCCGGGCTTCGTGCTGGGCCAGGTCTGCGATCTGGTCGATCTGGACGGCCCGACCTTCCTGGCTCAGGACCGGACGCCCAAGGTGGTCTATCGCGACGGCGCCGTCTGGGCCGACGACGGGGTGTGGGGCGGCCCCGCCTCGGCGGTCGCCGCATGAGCCGGGCGGCGCTGGACGCCCCGCCCTGGTTTGGTCAGCCGCGCGGCCTGACCGTCCTGTTCCTGACGAACATGTGGGAGCAGTTCTCCTACTTCGGCATGCGGGCCCTGCTGGTCTATTACATGACCAAGCAGCTGCTGGTGGCCCAGGGGACCGCGTCCCTGATCTATGGGACCTACACGGCCTGCGCCTATTTCACGCCCATCGTCGGCGGGGTGATCGCCGACCGGCTGCTGGGCAAGCGCCGGGCGATCATCATCGGCGCCAGCGTCATGGCCGCCGGCCATTTCATGATGGGTTTCGAGAACCTGCTCTATGTCGCCCTGGCCACGATCGCCCTGGGCAACGGCCTGTTCCTGCCCACCCTGCCCAGCCAGATCAACGACCTCTACGCCGAGGGCGACCCTCGGCGCGGCTGGGCCTACAACGTCTATTATCTGGGCATCAACATCGGCGGTTTCCTGGCCCCGCTGGTCTGCGGGACCCTGGGCGAGGTGTTCGGCTGGCATGTCGGTTTCGGGGCGGCCGGCCTGGGCATGCTGGTGGGCCTGGTCATCTATCTCTGGGGGCAGCGCTACCTGCCGGCCGAACAGGGGAGGGCCAAGGCCGTTCCAGCCCCCGCCGGGCCGGTCGTCGCGCGGGGGCGCATGGGCTTGCCGACCGTCCTGGTCCTGGCGGCCGTCGCCCTGTCGGTCACCGTCTTCCGGGGCGCCTACGAGCAGGCCGGCAACACCGTGGCCCTGTGGGCCGATGCGGGCGTGGATCGGACGCTGGGATCGTGGACCGTGCCGATGACCTGGTTCCAGTCGCTCAATCCCCTGCTGGTCATGGCCATGACGCCGATGTTGCTGGCGGGCTGGAAGACCCGGGCGGGCTCCGGGCGCGACACCTCGCCGGCGCTGCGGATGGCGACCGGAGCCCTGATCGTGGCCGGGGCCTATCTGATGCTCTGCGCCGTCGACGCCTTCAGCGGCGGCAAGGCGCACTGGCTGTGGCTGGTGGCGTTCTTCGGGGTCTATACGTTCGGCGAACTGTTCATCCTGCCGACGGGCCTTGGCCTGTTCGCGCGCCTGGCCCCGCCCGGGTTCGGCGCGACGACCGTGGCGGCCTGGTACCTGACCATCTTCGCCGGCAGCCTGTGCGCCGGACTGGTCGGGACCTTGTGGAGCCGGATGCCCCATACGGCCTATTTCGCGCTTCTGGCGGCGCTGGCCGTTGTCGCCGCGATTCTCCTGCGACTGATCGATCCTTGGGCGCGCCGCGTCGAAGCGAGCGGACGTCCGTCTGATCCACCGATTGCCGTTGACAATTCTCCAATTGGGATAAAAGTGTCCTAATCAGGATTAAATTTACGTAATGACGGGGTCGAGCACGGGAACACCCGGGCGGATCCCGGCGCCGGCGGGGGCGCTTCAACAAGGGGGAATGGGATGATGTTCGATCGTGCGACCCTACTGATCTCCAGCGCCATCGGGGCGCTGCTGGTCCAGGCTCCGGCCTTCGCGGCCGACGAGCCCAAGCCGAACGTGTCGATCGTCGAGGAGGTCGTCGTCACCGCGCAGAAGCGCGAGCAGACCCTGATCGACATTCCGCAGGCGATCTCGGTCGTGTCGGGCGACACGCTGGAAACCCAGCAGGCCACCACCTTCAGCGACTATCTGAAGCTCGTGCCCGGCCTGCAGCTCAGCCAGAGCACGCCGGGGGAAGGTCGCCTGGTCATGCGCGGCGTCAACACCGGCGGCGTGGCCTCCACCGTGGCCGTATACATGGACGAGACGCCGTTCGGCTCGAGCAGCGCCCTGGTCAATGGCGCGGTCCTGGCCGGCGACTTCGACACTTTCGACGTGGCCCGCATCGAGGTGCTGCGCGGCCCGCAGGGCACGCTGTACGGCGCGAGCTCGATGGGCGGCCTGCTGAAGTTCGTGACCAATACGCCCGACACCGACGGCTACAGCGCCCGGGGCCGGGTCTCGGTCGAGGACACCAAGGGCGGGGACCTGTCGTACCGGACCACGGCGATGGTCAATATTCCGCTGGGCCCGACGGTGGCCCTGCGCGCTTCGGGGTCCTATCGCAAGGAAGGCGGCTTCATCGACTCGATCGGGACCGCCGGCTCGGACGTCGAGAACGACATCAACGACGCCAAGGTCTATGGCGGCCGCGCCTCGCTGCTGTTCAAGCCGAACGACGCCTTCGACCTGCGCCTGACCGCGGTGATGCAGGACATCAAGGCCGACGGCTCGACCGTGGTCGAGAGCGATCCCGACACCCTGAAGACCCTGTACGGCAGGCCGACCCTGTCGCAGTACGTTCCGTCGTTCTCGGACGTCGATTATCGGGTCTTCAACGGCGTGTTCAACTACGACCTGGGCATCGCGACCCTGACCTCATCCAGCAGCTACACCGAGCTGAACCAGACCAAGCGAGACGACGCGACGGCCAATCTGAGCGGCCTGATCGAAGCGGTGCTCGGCCCGGCCAACGATCTCTATCTGGGCCAGGAGACCAACAATCGGAAATACACGCAGGAAGTCCGTCTGGCCTCTAACGAGGGCGCGCCGTTCGAGTGGCTGGTCGGCGGCTACTACACCGACGAGAAGGGCCTGATCTTCCAGGAATACGTGGCCGTGACGCCGGGCACGCTAACCGAACTCGACGGCCTGCCGTTGCTGGCCGAGCTGTACCTCAACTCGCGCTACAAGGAGTATGCCGGCTTCGCCAACGCCACGCTGCACCTGGGCGAGCGCTTCGATATCGACGTCGGCGGCCGCTACAGCCACAACAAGCAGACCGCCAGCCAGGCCGCCGAGGGCGTGCTGGCCGGCGGCGTGCCGATCAACAGCGACCTGAAGTCCTCGGACAACGTCTTCACCTATTCGGTGGCGCCGAAGTTCAAGCTGGATGAGCGCCGCTCGATCTATGGCCGGATCGCCAATGGCTACCGGCCCGGCGGTCCGAACGTGCTGCCGCCCAACGCCCCGGCGGACACTCCGCCCAGCTTCGCGCCGGACAAGGTCACCAGCTACGAGGCGGGCTTCAAGGGCGAGAGCGCCGATCGCCGCTTCAGCCTGGATCTGGCGGTCTACCATATCGACTGGAAGGGCATTCAGCTGCTGACGGTCGTCAACAACTTCGGCATCAACGCCAATGGCGCGGACGCCGACAGCAACGGGGTCGAGTTCAACGCCACCGCGCGCCTGGCGTCCGGCCTGACGGTGTCGGCCAACGGCGCCTATACCGACGCCAAGCTGGCCGGCGACACCAGCGATCTGGTCGGCGGCAAGAAGGGCGACCAGCTGCCGTTCACGCCCAAGATCAGCCTGGGCTTCAACGGCGACTACAGCTGGTCGATCGGCGACAAGGAGGCCTATGTCGGCGCCTCGCTGCGGGTGATGGGCAAGCAGAGCGGCAGCTTCGACGCCGACTATCGCGCCGCCAACGGCGCTCAGCGCAAACTGGAGTCCTACGAGGTGGTCGATCTGCGGGCGGGGATCAGTTTCGGCCAGGTCGACCTGGAGGCCTACGTCAAGAACCTGACCGACGCCGACGGCAAGACCGCGACCAGCGCGCTGACCGCCAACGGCCTGCCGATCTATCCGAACGGGGCGATCGGCACGGGCGTGATCCGGCCGCGCGTCATCGGCGTCAGCCTGACCGCCGGCTTCTGATCGGATGAGCGCCATCGCCAGAGCCCCGCGCGACCAGGCTCCCGAGGACGTCGGCGGCCTGCCTTCGCCGTACCTGCTGTTCCTCGGCGACACGGTCGAGCCCGGCTACGCCAAGACCGCGTTCGGCCTGCGCGACTGGGTCGGCGAGCGCTGCGTCGGCGAGTTCGTGCTGCCCGGCGCGCGGGTCAGCACCGGCCTGCCGGCCCTGGCGCCCGCCCAGGCGGCGGCCCAGGGCGCGCGCGGCCTGGTGATCGGCGTCGCCAACGCCGGCGGGATCATCCCGCCGGCCTGGATCGCGGGCCTGGTCGAGGCGCTGGAGGCGGGGCTGGACATCGTCTCGGGCCTGCATGCGCGGCTGGCGGACATCCCTGAGCTGAAGGCGGCCGCCGAGCGGACCGGTCGGCGGCTGATCGACGTGCGCACGCCGCCGCCGGGTATCCCGGTCGGCTCGGGCAAGCCGCGTTCGGGGCGTCGCATCCTGACCGTCGGCACCGACTGCGCCCTGGGCAAGAAGTACGCGGCCCTGGCGATCACCCGGGGGCTGAAGGCCAGGGGGCTGGACGTCGATTTCCGCGCCACGGGCCAGACCGGGATCATGATCGCCGGCGCGGGCCTGCCGATCGACGCGGTCGTCTCCGACTTCGTGGCCGGCGCCGCCGAGATGCTGAGCCCGGCCGCCGCGCCCAGCCACATCGACGTGATCGAGGGGCAGGGCTCGCTGCTGCACCCGGCCTATGGCGCGGTGTCGGTGGGGCTGCTGCAGGGCAGTCAGCCCGACGTCTTCGTGGTCTGCCACGAGCCGGGCCGGACCGAGATTCTTGGCCATGCCGGCCACGCCGTCCCGTCGATCGAGGCGGTGATCTCGGCGACCATCGCCCTGGGGCGGGTGACCAGCCCGGACATCCGTTGCGCGGGCATCAGCCTCAATACCGGCAAGCTGTCGCCCGAGGCGGCCCAGGCCGAGATCGAGGCCGTGGCCGCGCGCCTGGGCCTGCCGACCGCCGACCCCCTGCGCGGCGGGCCGGCGTTCGAGCGCCTGCTGGACGCCTGCCTCCTATGAGCGGCCCGGCATGAGCGGGACAGCGCCCGGTCGGTTCAGCCGCTGGCTGCTGCCGGGCCTGGCCTTCAAGGCCGCGGTGATCGGCGGCGGCTACGCCACGGGTCGCGAGATCGCCGAGTTCTTCCTGCCGGCCGCACCGTGGGGCGGCCTGGCCGGCCTGACCCTGGCGACGCTGATCTGGAGCGGCATGTGCGTCCTGACCTTCCTGTTCGCGCGAGCGAGCGGGGCGCGGAACTATCGCAGCTTCTTCCAGGCCCTGCTGGGCCGAGGCTGGATCGCCTTCGAACTGGCCTACGCCTTCTTCGTCGTCGTGGTGCTGGCGGTGTTCGGCGCGGCGGCAGGCGAGATCGGCCACGCCGTGTTCGGCGCGCCCAGGGTCGTGGGCATGCTGGCCCTGATGCTGGGCGTCACCGTCTTCGTCGCCTTCGGCAACAAGCTGGTCGAGCAGCTGTTCGCCTGGGTCTCGATCCTGCTCTACGGCGTCTATGCCCTGTTCCTGGTGCTGGCCCTGGGCGCGTTTGGCCACGACATCGCCGCCGCCTTCGCCGTCCCGGTCCAGGTCGGGGCCGACGCCCTGATCGGCGGGACCACCTATGCCGGCTACAACATCATCGGGGCGGTGATCATCCTGCCGGTGACCCGCCATCTCCTCAGCGGTCGCGACGCCGTCACCGCCGGCCTGATCGCCGGGCCGCTGGCGATGATCCCGGCCTTCGTCTTCTTCGTCTGCATGTGCGCCTACGCGCCGGAGATCGGCGGGGCGGCCCTGCCGTCGGACGTCCTGCTGGCCAAGCTGGACCTGCCGATCTTCCGCCTGCTGTTCCAGGTGATGGTCTTCGCGGCCCTGCTGGAAAGCGGCGCGGGCGCGGTGCACGCCGTCAATGAGCGCGTCGCCGGGGCTTTCCAGGCGCGACTGGGACGCACGTTCGGCTTCCGCGCCCGGGCCTTGTGCGCCCTGGGCCTGCTGGTGTTCTGCATGCTGCTGGCCGAGCGGGTCGGGCTGGTCGGCCTGATCGCCGGTGGCTATCGCCTACTGGCCTATGCCCTGATCGCCCTCTACGTCGTTCCTCTGGCGACGGTGGGCCTGTTTCGTCTCGTCCGGCGTCCCGCCTTCCAAACGGAGGTCCCATGATCAGCCTCGTCCTCGCCGTCGCGCTCCAGACCGCGCCCCTTGCCGCGCCCCCGGCCGCCGGCCCGGTCGTCCAGCCGCCCAAGGGCTTCGACGCCCATGTCGAGCGGTTGCGTCAGAAGGTCGGCGCGCCCGGCCTGTCGATCACCATCGTCGACGAAGGCCAGACGGTGCTGGCCAAGGGCTGGGGCGTGCGCAAGCAGGGAAGTCCCGAGAAGATCGACGCCGACACCCTGTTCATGACCGGCTCGACCGGCAAGGCCGTCACCACCGCGGCCCTGGCCACCCTGGTGGACGCCGGCAAGCTGTCCTGGGACGACAAGGTCACCGACCGCCTGCCGGGCTTTCAGATGTACGATCCGTGGGTCACGCGCGAGCTGACCGTGCGCGACCTGCTGGTCCACCGCAGCGGCCTGGGCCTGGGGCAGGGCGACCTGCTGTTCGTGCCCCGCAGCAACATCTCGCGCGCCGAGGCCGTGCGCCGCCTGCGCTACCTGAAGCCCGCGACCAGTTTCCGCAGCGGCTACGCCTATGACAACGTTCTCTACATGGTGGCCGGCCAGCTGATCGAGGCGGTCAGCGGCCAGACCTGGGAAGACTATGTCCGCGAGCACGTCTTCGCGCCGGCCGGCATGGCGACCTCCACGACGGACGGTCGCCGCTTCGAGATCGCCAATCGCGCCCAGCCGCACGCCCGCATGAACGGCGGTCTGCGCGGGGCGGGCGACCAGGAGGTGCTGGACGAGCGCGACGAACTGGCGACCAGCGCGGCGCCGGCCGGCGGCCTGGCGGTCAGCGCCAACGACATGGCCAAGTGGCTCAAGCTGCAACTGGCCCACGGCGCGCTGCCCGGCGGCAAGCGCCTGTTCAGCGAGGCCCAGCACGAGGCCATGTGGCGGCCGGAGGTGATCCAGCCGATTGACCCCGTCCCGCCCGGCATGGAGGTCACCAAGCCGACCTTCTCGGCCTATGCTTTGGGCTGGGACATTCAGGACTATCGCGGGACTCAGATCGTCTGGCACGGCGGCGCGGTGTTTGGCTTCAAGACCGTGGTGGTGCTGATCCCCGACCGCAATGCCGGCTTCTCGATCGAGCTGAACAGCGAGGACGGCGAGCTGCCGCGCGGCCTGATGTACGAACTGCTGGACCACTATCTGGGCCTCAAGCCCGAGCCGTGGACCGAGCGCTACATCGCCTACAAGAAGCAATTGGTCGCCGGGGCGCTGAAGAGCCTGAGCGGCGCCCAGGCCAAGCCGGCCGGCGTCGGGCCCTCCTTGCCGGCCGCGAAGTACGCCGGAACCTACAATGATCCCTGGTACGGCGACATCGCCGTGACGCAAGGCGCGGACGGCCTGCGCATCGACTTCAAGTCGACGCCGCGCATGGCCGGCAAGCTCGAGCACTGGCAATACGACAGCTTCGTCACCCGCTTCGATGACAAGACCCTGGAGCCAGCCTACGTCACCTTTGGTCTGAACGCCGACGGCGGCGTCGAACGGGTGACCATGAAACCGGTCTCGCCGATCGCCGACTTCAGCTGGGACTACCAGGACCTGCTGTTCACCCCGAAGACCGCGCCGCCCTAGCGGTCCCTCAGTTCTCCATTCGAGATTAAATTCTCCGATTAGAGAATTTCGATTGCCATCGCGGCGCGCCTGGGTTTAGGTCTGGCGGTCGCGGAAGGGCGAGGCGTCCGTCCAAAGACCAGGCGAGGCGTGCGTGAACCAGCTCAGACCCGGATCGCCGCGGCCCTCGCCGAGCTGGACCTCGGCGCGCGGCGGCGGCTTCGAGGCGGATCTTCGGATCATGGCCCGGCTAGAGGGCCGGCCGTTGCCCACGACGATGGAAATGGCTCAGCTGTTCGGGGTCTCGCCGACGACGGCCTTTCGCATGCTCACGCGGATGCGCGCGAGCGGGATGCTCAAGCTGGTGGATCGGGTCAAGGCGCCGGAAAACGCCTGCCACGCCGTTGTCGACCTGCGCACCCAACTGACCAACGGCGAAGATCTGCGCCGCCTGGAGGCGAGGTTGGCAAGCGACGTCCATGTCTCCCTCGCCGCGGCCGTGACCGGCAAGCATAGCTACCGGATCACGCTGATTCACGAGAACACGGCGGCGGCCAACGTCTGGTTCAGGGCCATCCTGGCCGAGCCTGCGGTGATCGACGGGGTCCTGCGGTTCTGCCGTCCCATCCTTGAACGTCATCTCTACGCCAGGGCCGTGGTCGGCGACGACGGCGGGTGATGTCCGCCTTCGCGTTCGCTCGATGGCCGACACGAACACTCTGATCGCGGCGCCCCACCTCCCCGATCCGTCGCATCCAGCAGTCGATGCGTCAGATTCACAGAATTAGGCGGAATTTACTGGGAAATCGGCCTCGTGTCGGACCTCCGCGCCTCTAGCCCGAGGGTACGGCGCCCGCAACGAAGGTTCAGCGCGTGAGCCGTCGCTAAGAGAAGCCCGCCCGCTGAATTGAGTATCAGTTCGCCGGGGTCAGAAACGGGCGCCGCGGCCGCGACGACCATCAGTCCGAGACCCGTCATGGCCAGCGCCAGATAGCCGCGCGATGCGCGGGCCCGCAGCGCCAGCCCCGCCAGGGGCGCGGCGAGGGCGATCACCGCCAGGTGCACCCATTCGGACTGGGCCCAAACCCCCATCAGGGGCAAGGCGAGCGAGAGCGCCGGCAGGGCGAGGCAATGGACCAGGCATAGGCCCGAGAGAGCGATCGCGGCGGGGTCCATCCAGTTGGCGGCGGCTTTCATGGCGACGGCTCTCCAGTGTCGGAAGATCGCTACATGGCCGCTCGGTTGATTATTTGCAATGTTATATCATAACATTTGATCGTTGCGATCATCGCCTGTGGCGCCTGGCTTGCGGTTCTGGCGGCGGCGCCCGCCGGTCCAGGCCCTGCGTGGGCCGGCCCCGGCCGATGGATCTCTGGAGCGCTTCGCCCTGGCCTGTTGCTGACCGGCCCTTTAGTCGCCAAATGATGGCGCAGGACGAACCCGAGCGAGCCGCCATGACCCTTCCGATCGACGACCATCTCGCCGCCGCCGCTTTTCACAGGCTGGTGGAGCATCTGCGCTTGCGGACCGATGTCCAGAACGTCGACCTGATGGGCGCGGCGGGGTTTTGTCGCAACTGCCTGGGCGACTGGGTCAGCGAGGCCTCGGCGGGGGCGTTGACCAAGGACCAGGCTCGCGAGGCGGTCTACGGCATGCCTCAGTCGGAATGGAAGGCGCGCCACCAGGGCCCGGCCACGCCCGAACAACTGGCGCGGATGGAGGCCAGCGTCGCGCTCAACGAACGACTGCGCGCCGAGCGGGAGGCGCGGCTGGACGCGGCGCTGGACGACAGCTTCCCGGCCAGCGATCCCCCGTCGATGACCGAGCCGGGGCGCTAGGCCAGGACGCTGGAACAGGCGGTAAGACGCTCGCGTCTCGGCGTTGCCGAGGGCCACCATGATACATCGCCGCCGACAGATGGCCGGCATGCTGGCCCAGACGTCGAGTGGCGCCCGCGGTGACCGCCCTACCTCAGACGGCCAGCTTTTTCGCCTTTACCTTCACCCGGATCACCCGGTGGTTGGACGACATGTAGAGGTGGCCGTCGGCGGCCAGTTCGCAGTTGGAGATCACTTGGTCGGCGCGAATGATCCCGATCCGCTTGCCGGCCGGTGTGAAGATCGAGATCCCGTCCTGGCTGGAGGCCCACACATTGCCGTCGCGATCGACCTTCAGGCCGTCGCCGCCGTCGATGCCGCTGGCGGTCCGGTCGACGAACTGGCGGCGGGCGGTGGGCGCGCCCTGGGCGTCCAGGTCCCAGGCCACCCAGCCCGACTTGCGGTCGGTGGCGTAAAGCGTCCTGCCGTCCGGCGACAGACCGATGCCGTTGGGCTCGACGGTCTTGTCGATCAGGGTCACGACGTTGTCGGTCCCCAGGCGATAGACGCCGGAATAGTCGGTCTGGCGATAGGGCGAGCTCCAGTCGCCCTTCAGGCCCCAGGGCGGGTCGCTGAAATAGATCGCCCCGTCGCGGGACAGGACCAGGTCGTTGGGGCTGTTGAGGCGCTTGCCCTCGAAGCTGGACGCCAGGACCGTCTTCTTCCGGGTCTTCAGGTCGATGCGCGAGACGCAGCGGTTGCCGCTGTCGCCGACCACGAGGCCGCCGCGCGCCAGGAGCAGGCCGTTCGACCCGGCCTCGCGCAGGCTGCTCGTCTCGGGGCCCGCATAACCGGACGGCGTCAGCCACACCGACCCGCCCTGGGACGGCGACCAACGCATGATCTTGTTCTCCGGCACGTCGGAGACCAGCAGGTAGCCGTCCTTGCCGCCGACCCAGACCGGACCCTCGCTCCAGGTGAAGCCGTCCAGCACCTGTTCGACCGGTGCGTCGACATCGATCAGGGCGTCCAGGGCGGGGTCGAGGCGCTCGACCTTGCCGACCACGGGATAGGTCGCGGCCTTGGCCCAGGCCGGCGCCGCGGCGAGGGACAGGATCGCGGCGGCCGCGCCGCGGCGGGTCATCTGGAAGGTCTGGCTCATGCGCTGGACTCCTTGCGTCCGAATCTTCGGCCCCGCTGTTGTGCCCCGCGTTTGGCTGTCGCGCCACTGGCCATGACAGCCCTGTCATGGCTCAGTCCCGGCGCCAGCCCTGGCCTGCATGCTGGTTCAGGCCCGGGGCCGCCGGATTCACGCGTCCTGGCTCCCCGCGGAACATCAGCGGCGTGCCCACCACGGCGTTGTCCTCGGCGTCGCGCGAGATCATGCCGCGCGCCGCCACGGCCGGGTCGTCGAAGGCGGACTTCAGGCTGCGCACCGGGGCGAAGCAGACGTCGCGCCCTTCGAACCACGACTCCCACTCGGTCTGGGTCCGTGTACGGAAGGTCTCGCGAAAAAAGGCCCGCAGCGGCTCCTGACCGGGGCCGGGCGGCAGCCTGGCGTAGTCCAGCAGGTCCGAGCGCCCTAGCGCCTCCAGCAGGTTGGCGGCGAACTTCATCTCCGAGCCGCCCAGCACGATCCACCGGCCGTCGGCGCATTCGTAGAGATTGAACATCGCCGCCCCGCCCCAGGAGCGCTCGGCCTTGGGGACGTTGGCGCGGCCCTCGGCGAACACCGGGCCGGTGGCGTTGGGCGTCCAGGCCATCAGGCTGTCCAGCATGGCGACGTCGAGATAATCGCCCTGGCCGGTCTGGGTCTTGCGATACAGCGCCATCAGCACGCCTGACAGGGCGGTCAGGCAGGCCACGGCGTCGGCGGCCATCAGGCCGGGCATGGCCGGCTTGCCGTCCTGGCCCTCGTTCAGCGCCACCAGCCCCGCCAGGGCCTCGACGGCCAGATCGTGGGCCGGGCGGTCGCGATAGGGGCCGGTCTGGCCGAAGGCGCTGATCGAGCAGTAGACGATCCCCGGATTGACCGCCTGCACGGCGTCGTATCCCACGCCCAGTCGGTCGACCACGCCGGGGCGGAAGGCCTCGACCAGCACGTCGGCCTCGGCCGCCAACGCCCAGAACGCGGCCTGGCCCTCGGCGCTCTTCAGGTCCAGTTGCACCGAGCGCTTGCCGCGATGGGTGTTGCGGAACCACACGGTCTGACCGTTGGTCGAAAGGCCGATATGGCGGCTGGGCTCGCCCTCGCCGACGGGCTCGACCTTGATCACCTCGGCCCCGTGGTCGGCCATCATCAGGGTCAGCATGGGGCCCGGTAGAAACAGGGAAAGGTCCAGCACCTTGACGCCGTCCAGCTTCACGCCTCGCCTCCCAGCAGAAGGCCGTTGTGCTCGCCCATCGCCGGGGCGCGGGCGGCGGGCATCCTTTGGCCGTCGATCCTGATCGGGCAGGCCAACATGTCCAGGCCCTGCGGGCGGGCCGGATGGTCGATGTGGTCGCGCATGGCCACCTCGGCCACGAACGGGTTTTCGAGCGCGTCGGCCAGGTCGGCGATCGGCGAGAACGGCACGCGGCCGCCCAGAAACGCCATCCACGCCGCGCCCGTCCGCTGTTCCATGATCGTGTCGAGGATCGGGGTCAGGGCGTCGAAATTGGCGCGGCGGGCCGGCATGTCAACGAAGCGCGGATCGGCCTTCAACTCGGACCGATCGACCAGGTCGCACCACACCTCCCAGAACCGCTGGGTCTGGCACATCAGCATGCCCCAGCCGTCCTGGGTCTTCACCCGTTGCGAGGGGCTGATCGACGGATGGGCCCCGCGCGGCGGTCGACCGACCTGGTGGCCCTGGTTCATCGCCCACACCGCCGGATAGGAGGTCTGGTGCAGGGCCACGTCGAATAGCGAGACGTCGACGTCGCAACCCTTGCCGCTGGCGCGCGCCCCGAGGATCGCCGAGACGATGCCCAGGGCCCACACCGAGCCGGTCATGAAATCCACCATCGACAGGCCAAACCGCACGGGCGGTCCGTCGGGCTCGCCAGTCAGGGTCATGAAGCCGGCCTCGGCCTGCATCAGGTAGTCGTAGCCTGGCCAGGCCTCGCGACTGTTGCCTCGACCGTAGGCGGAGAGATGAGCGCAAACGATCGCGGGATTGATTGCTTTCAGATCGTCATATCTGAGCCCCAGCTTCTCCGGCTGGTCGCCGCGCAGGTTGTTGACCACGGCGTCGGCTCCGGCGACCAGGCGCTCGAAATCGGCTCGGCCCTCGGGGGTCTTGATCTCCAGGGTCACCGACTGCTTGCCGCGCGAGAAGGTCTGGAAAAACTGGCTGTCCTGATCTCCCAGGAAGTAGGGGCCCAGGCTCCGGCTGATGTCGCCGCCCAGGGAAGGGGCCTCGATCTTGATCACCTGCGCGCCCAGCTCGCTCAGCAGCTGGGTGCCGTAGGGACCGGCGGCGTACTGCTCGACCGCCACGATGCGCACGCCGTCCAGGGGTCTGTTCATCCGCTCCGCCTTTGCTCGAAGGGATGATGCGACGGGCGTGCGGTCGCGCCTAGAGCGACGTTGGGGAAGGGCGCTTGTTTCGGACGCTTGTCTCGATTGGACGATCCGCCTAGGCAGGCCCTCCGTCCTTCCATCGAGGCCCCCATGACCGTCGTCCTGCAGACCGCCCGCGCCCGCGTCGAGCTGTTGCCCGCCCTGGGCGGGTCGGTGGGCCGGTTCACCTGGGACGGCCGCGACGTGCTGCGGGCCGCGCCGGCCGAGGCGAGCGAGGTGCTTGACGCCGGCAACTTCGCTCTTGTTCCGTTCTGCAACCGCATCCGCGACGGGCGCTTCAGCTTCGGCGGTCACGACGTGGCCCTGTCGCCGAACCTGGGCGACCATCCGCACGCCCTGCATGGCCAGGCGTGGCGAGGGTCCTGGGGCTTGGTCTCGGCCAGCGAGACGCAAGCCGTGCTGGCCTTCGACCACGCGCCCGGCGAATGGCCCTGGGCCTATCGCGCCGAGCAGCGCTTCACCCTCGGGGACGATGGCCTGCGCCAGGACCTGTCGGTGACCAATACCGGAACCGAGCCCATGCCCGTGGGACTGGGCTTCCACCCCTATTTTCCCGCCCGCGAGGGCGAGCGGCTGCAGGCGGAGGTGGCCGGCGTGTGGCTGATCGACGACGACTGCCTGCCCACGACCCAGGTGCAGGGTCCTTGGCGCTCGGACTGGGCGGCGGGCGCACCGACCGCTGTCTCGTCGCTGATCGACAACTGCTACACGGGCTGGAACGGTGTCGCGACCCTGTCGGCGCCGGGCGGGGCCAGCACCGTCCTGACCGCCTCGTCCGAATGTCGCTGGCTGCACGTCTATTCGCCGCCGGGAGCCGACTTCGTCTGCGCCGAGCCGGTCGCCAACCGCCCCGATCCGTTCAACGGCGAGGACAGCGGCCTCAAGATCCTGGCGCCGGGCGAGACGGCGTCGGTGTGGATGAACGTCAGTTCCAGCTAACGCCATCTAACCACCGTCATCCCGGGCACAAGGCCCGGGATGACGGTCGAAAGGTTGTGGAATAAGGCTTGGCGCCTCAATCCACCATCGCTTCCAGCGCCCGCCGATTCCTCAGCAGCACCTTGCGGGTCGTGGGCAGGGCGATCAGGCCATCGTGCTGGAACTGGGTGAAGGTGCGCGACACCGTCTCGATGGTCAGTCCCAGATAGTCGGCCATGTCCTGGCGGGTCATGGGCACGTCGAGGAGGGCCTCGGCGCCCGTGCGCTCGGCCAGGTCCAGCAGCAGGGCGGCGACCCGCTCGCAGGCCGTGCGGCGGCCCAGCATCAGCACGTGGTCCTGGGCTCGGCGCAGGCTGTTGGTGGTCAGTTCCAGCAGACGATGGGCCACGTCGCCGCGCTCGCAAGCCAGGGCCTCCAGGGCGGGGCGGGGCATCACCCGCACCATGGCTGGGGACAGGGTCTGGGCGGCCACGCGATAGGTCTCGCCGCTCTCCAGGCCGAAGACGTCGCCGGCGAAATGAAAGGCCTCGATCTGCCGGCGGCCGTCGCGCAGGATCCGGCAGGTGCGCAGGGACCCCGAGATCAGCTGGTAGATCCGGTCGGCCCGCTCGCCCTCGTCGAAGATCGTTTCGCCCTGGCTGTAGCTCAGATGCAGGCCGTCGAGCACGATCGCCGCCGGCTGGCGGGTGACGGTGGGGGCGGGCGTCTGAATCACGGACAACATGGCGATCTCCCGATCTCTTGGCCCGCCTAATCTCCATCGCCGGAGCCAAGCGGTACAGTCGGGGCCTACGCCTAAGGAGGACTACCTAGGACGGCTTGCACGAAGGGACCGTCCCGTACGTCTAGCCGCGGCGGGTCGACAGGGTCATCCGCACCAGGGCCGCCAGATTGTCGGCCTGCATCTTGGCCATCAGCTTGGCGCGATAGATCTCGACCGTCCGTGGGCTGATGCCCAGCTCCCGGGCGATGACCTTGTTGGGCTGGCCGTCGACGACGCCGTCCAGCACCTGGCGCTCGCGTTCCGACAGGGTCTCCAGCCGCTGGCGGACCAGGGTCGTCTCGTCCGAGACCTCCGCGGCGGGGGGCGGGGCTGTCTCCAGGGCGCGATTTAGGGCGTCCAGCATGCGGCTTTCGCCGAAAGGCTTTTCGATGAAGTCGGCCACCCCGGCCCGCATGGCCTCGACCGCCAGGGGGATGTCGCCATGGCCGGTGATCATGATGATCGGCACGCGGGATCCCCGGGCGTTCAGCTCGCGCACGAGCTCCAGACCGGTCATGTCGGGCATGCGCATGTCGGTGATCACGCAGCCGGCCCCGTTCAGCGGCAGGGCGTCCAGCAGGGCCAGGGGCGAGGCATGGCTGACCACCTCGAAGTCGGCCGCCTCCAGCAGGAAGGCCAGGGACTCGCGGGCGCTCTCGTCGTCGTCGACCACGTGGACCACGGCTTCACTCATCGTTCGTCCCCAAATCTTCGCTCAAGACCATGTCGTCGCGGCGCGGCGGCAGGATGAAGTGGAACACCGTACCACCCTTGGGGTTCGCGTCGGCCCAGATCCGTCCGCCATGCGCCTCGATGATCGAGCGCGAGATCGACAGGCCCACCCCCATGCCCTCGGCCTTGGTGGTCATGAAGGGCTGGAACAATCGCTCGCGGAAGTCGTCGCTGATGCCCGAACCGGTGTCGGTGACGCTCACTTGAACAGAGCCGCTGTCCAGCCGCTGGCTGGCGATGGTCAGTTCGCGGCGCGGGGACTCGGCCATGGCGTCGACGGCGTTACGGATCAGGTTCACCAGCACCTGCTGGATCTGCACCCGGTCGGCATAGACCGCGTCGGCGGCGGGGTCGAGTTGCAGGCGGCTGGAGACCAGATGCTCGCGGGCCCCGATCAGGGCCAGGGCGGCGGCGTCCTCCACCACCTTGGACAGGCTCTCGGGCGCGCGTTCGCTGGCGCCGCGCCGCACGAACTCGCGCATGCGATGGATCACGTCGCCGGCCCGCAGGGCCTGGGCCGAGGCCTTGTCGACCGCGTCGCGCACCTTGGCCTGGTCTTCCGGCCGCCCCCGGTCGATCAGGCGGCGCGAGCCGGTCAGCAGGTTGGCGATCGCCGACAGCGGCTGGTTCAGCTCGTGGGCCAGGGTTGAGGCCATCTCGCCCATGGCGGTCAGGCGCGAGACGTGGACCAGTTCGGCCTGCAGGTCGCGCAGCCGCGCCTCGGTGTGCTGGCGCTCGGTCAGGTCACGGATGAAGCCGGTATAGAACGGCCTGGAACCCCGGGTCTCGCCGACGGCGAGCTCCATGGGGAACGTGGAGCCGTCCTTGCGTTGACCCACCACCACGCGGCCCGTGCCGATGATCCGCGGCTCGCGCGTGCGCGCGTAGTTGGCCAGGAAGCCGTCGTGGTGGCGCCGATCGGGTTCGGGCATCAGCAGGCTGACGTTCCGACCGATGGCTTCGGACGCCTTCCAGCCGAACAGGCGCTCGGCGGCGGGGCTGAACGAGGTCATGACGCCGGCCGGGTCGATGACGATCACCGCATCGGGGGCGGAATCGAGGATCGACTGCAGGTGATGGGTCATGGCCGCCGCCCGCGCCCGCGCGGCGTGGAACCAGCCGCCGCCGATCGACATGCCAAAACCGATCATCACGAACACCAGGCTGGACAGGGCCGTGGCCTGGTCGGGCCTGCCCTGAACCTTCAGCAGCCACACCGCTCCGGCCGCCAGCACCGTGGCGAACAGGCCCGGCGCCAGGCCGCCGACCGCCGCGCTGATCAGCACGGCGGGCACGAACAGCAGGAAGGCCGAGGGGGCCGTGAAGCCGGGCGGCAGGGCCACCTGGACCAGGCAACAGGCCAGGACCGTGGCCATGGCCGTCAAATAGGCCCGGGGACGCAGGTCGCTGTGCAGCGTCCCGGCTGAAGCCGTGGTCATCACGTGATAGCGGTCTCCGCTGCGCAAGGTCGGCTACCGTATAGCCGGTGGCGGAGAGATTGGCAGTTCTTGATCGCAGAGGGCGCGCGGCGCGGGGCGGTGGCTGACCAGGATCAGGCCCTGGCCGGTGCGTTTCAGGCGGGCGTCCAGGCGCTCGACGACCAAAGCCTCCGTCGCGGCGTCCAGGCCCTCGGTGGGTTCGTCCAGCAACAGCCAGGGGGCCTTGCGCAGCAAGGCGCGGGCCAGGCACAGGCGTCGCCGCTCGCCGCCCGACAGGCGCTCGCCGTTCTCGCCGATCCAGGTGTCCAGGCCCTGGGGCAGGGCGCGGACCCGGGCTTCCAGCGCGGCGTCGGCCAAGGCGTCCCACAGGGCGTCGTCGGGATGGACGCCGGCCAGGGCGAGGTTGGCGCGGACGGTTCCGGCGATCATCGCGGCGTCCTGCGGGGCGTGGGCGAAGGCGGCGCGGAGGGCTTCGGGAACGAGGGTTTCGATGGGTCGGCCCGATACAGCCAACGCTAGATTCCTTTCATCCCGACGAAAGTCGGGACCCAAGCCGATGTGGTGGTTTCGCTCGAGATCCACAGGGCCAAGGTCGCTTGGATCCCGGTCTTCGCCGGAATGAGCGGATGAAAGGGAACGGAGAGCCAGCAACCGTTCGAGTACCGTGGTTTTGCCGCAGCCCGAGGGGCCGGTCAGGACCAGCCGCGAGCCAGGCTTCAAGGTCACGTCGCCGAACCCAAGGCTCGGGCGATCCGTCGAGGTCTGGATGCCTGCCGCCACCGGGCCATGCGCCAGAACCGTATCCAGCCGCTGGGCCGCCGCGTCGGCGCCGGCCTCCTGCTCGAACGCCTTGCCGACCCCCGCCAGGCCTTCCGCCGCCATGGCGGCGGCCAGGCCGGCCATCGCCGCCAGCGGCGTGGCGGCGTCGTGGGCGAAGGCCAGGACCAGGGCGACCGCCAGGCCGAGGATCACGCCCTGCAGCACGGCGGCCCAGCCGGCCGCGGCGACGGCCTGGCGTTTCAGATCGTCCAGCCGCGCGCCCTTGGCGGCGATCTCGGCGGCCGCCCGGTCCTGCACGCCATAGACCCGCAGCTCGGGCGCGGCGGCCACGTAGGCGGCCAGGGCGTCCTTCAGCGCGCCGGCGGCCTGCTGGATCGCGGGGCCGGTGCGGGCGGTCAGGCGACGGGCCAGGGCGCGGACGCCGAGCACGGTCGCGGCGACGGCCAGGGCGACCACCAGGGCCGAAGCCCAGCCGGCGGCGGCGGCCATGGCCAGGCCCGCCGCGACGGCGGCGCCCGCGCCCCAGGGGGCGGAAAGTCGGATCAGACGGGTCTCGACGGCGTCGACGTCCTGCACCAGCCGGGCCGAGGCCTCGCCGCGCGACAGGGCCAGGGCGAGAACGGGCGGGGCGGAGGCCAGGGACGCATAGAGCCTGGGCCGAATGGCGGCCAGGGCCTTGAGGGCGGCGGCGTGGCCCGACAGCCGCTCCAGATAGCGGAAGGCGGTGCGCAGGATCGCCAGCAGGCGAATGCCGGCGCTGGGCAGCAGCACGTTGAAGGCCTGGGCCGCCGCCAGCCCGCCCAGGCCGGCGATCGCCGCCCCGGTCAGGAACCAGCCCGAAAGGCCCAGCAGCAGCACGGAGCCAGCCCCGACGACGGCGGCCGAGATCGCCGCCAGGCGCAGGCCGTCGGCGTGCCGTTTGCGTTGCTCGCGGATCAGGGCGGCGAGGGGGCTCGAACTCATAGCCGCACCACCCGGTCGGCCAGGGCGGCGACGGCCTCGGAGTGGGTGGCGATCAGGGTGGTGCGGCCCCGCGCGGCCTGGACCAGGATGGGCAGCAGCGCCTGCTCCGACGCCGCGTCGAGGTCGGCGGTCGGCTCGTCCAGCAGCAGAATCGGCGCGGGCTTGAGCATGGCGCGGGCCAGGCCTAGGCGCCGGCGTTCGCCGCCCGACAGACCCCCGCCGCGCTCGTCGAGCGGGGCGCCCAGGCCGCCGCGGCCGTCCAGCACGTCGGTGAGGCCGACCGCTCGGGCGACGCGCTCAAGATCGGCCAGCGTCGCGCCCGGATGGGCCAGGCCCAAATTATCGGCGAGGGTCCCGGGCAGCACCATGGGCGACTGTCCGGCCCAGGCGACCGAGGCCGCGATCGAGCCCAGATGCGACAGGCGCTGGTCGCCGATCGACACCTCGCCGCCGCTCAGCGGGGCCAGGCCCAGCAGCAGGTTCAGCAGGGTGGTCTTGCCGCTGCCGCTGGGGCCCAGCAGGGCGACGATCTCGCCGGGCGCGACGTCCAGGTTGAAGCGGTCGAACACCGACGCCTCGCCCGCGTCATAGGTCACGGTCACGGCCTGGAAGCGGATGGCCGGCGGCGTGTCGAAGGTCGCGGCCGGCGGCGTGGGCGCGGGGGAGGGCAGGACGGCCAAGGTCAGGGCGGCGGCCTCGGCGGCCTGGCGGTCGTGATAGGCCGCGGCCAGGCGCCGCAGCGGGGCGTAGACCTCCGGCGCCAGGGCCAGGGCGAAGAAGGCCCGCTTGAGGTCCAACTGCTCGGGAACCGGAAAGGGCAGCAGGCGCAGCAGGTTGAAGCCGCAATAGACCGCCACCAAGGCCACGGCCAGGGCGGCGAAAAACTCCAGGGCGCCCGACGACAGGAAGGCGACCCTCAGCACGCGGATGGTGCGTCGGGCCAGGTCCTCGGCGGCGAGCGACAGATCGCGGGTCACCGCGCCCTCGGCCTGGAAGGCCAGCACCACGGGCAAGGCGCGGACGCGATCGAGGAACAGGCTGGAAAGCCGCTCCAGGGCCAGGAACTGTCGCCGAGACTCCTCGGCCGCCGCGCCGCCGGCCAGGGCCATGATCAGGCCGAACGGAACCAGGGTGCCCAGCAGGATGCCGGCCGCCACGGGCGTGGCCACGGCGATGGCGGCGATGATCAGCAGGGGCGCGACGGCGGCGGCCAGCCTGGCGGGCTCGAAGCGGGCGATGTGGCCGTCCAGCGCCTCGACGCCTTCGACAACGGCCGCCAGGGCCTCCCCACCGGTGGGGCGGCCGCCCAGCATGGAGGCCACCGCGTCGTGGCGGGCCTTCGCCTTTACCCCGGCGGCGGCCTGGGCGCCGGCTTCGGCGGCGCGCTTGGCCAGAAGTCCGCGCGCGGCGGCGGCGAGGGCGAGCAGGATCAGCCAGGGGGCGGCGGCGGCCAGGCCGCGGGGCAGGGCGTCGATAGCCAGGGCCAGCCCGGCCGCGAAGGCGATGGCCGCGGGAACGTCGGCCAGCAGCCACAGGGGGGCTGAGCGGCTCGGGCGCCCGCCGCCCTTGCTCAGCGCCTTCAGCCAGGGTCGCGCGACGGCGTCGAGCTGGGCGGTGAAACTGGCTGTCATCGACCTGTGTGTGGACCGGAAAGCATGGGGGTGTCCTTGATCAGGATCAAAGCGCCCTAGCCATGATGCGTCTAGAGGTGGATGGTCCTTGGCGCGATACCGATCGCCAACGACAACCGGAGCGCTTCATGGATCCCGCCGTCGTCGACCTTTCTCGGCTGCAGTTCGCCCTGACGGCGCTGTACCACTTCCTGTTCGTCCCCCTCACGCTTGGCCTCTCCTTCATGCTTGTGATCATGGAGAGCATCTATGTGATGACCAAGCGACCGATCTGGCGGACGACCACGCGGTTCTGGGGCACGCTGTTCGGTATCAATTTCGTCCTGGGGGTCGCCACCGGCCTGACCATGGAATTCCAGTTCGGCATGAACTGGTCCTACTATTCGCACTATGTGGGCGACATCTTCGGCGCGCCGCTGGCCATCGAAGGGCTGATGGCCTTCTTCCTCGAGGCCACGTTCGTGGGCCTGATGTTCTTCGGCTGGGACAAGCTGAAGCCCGTCACCCACCTGTTCGTCACCTTCCTGGTCGCGCTGGGCACCAACCTGTCGGCCCTGTGGATCTTGGTCGCCAACGGCTGGATGCAGAACCCGGTCGGCGCGGCCTTCAATCCCGACACGCTGCGGATGGAGGTGATCGACTTCAAGGCCGTGGTCTTCAACCCGGTGGCCCAGGCCAAGTTCGTGCACACGGTCAGCGCCGGCTACACCATCGCCGCGGTCTTCGTGCTCGGCGTCAGCGCCTGGTACCTGCTGAAGGGCCGCTATGTCAGCGTCGCCAAGCGCTCGCTGACCGTGGCCGCCGCCTTCGGCCTGGCCTCGTCGCTGTCGGTGGTCGTGCTGGGTGACGAGAGCGGCTACGCCCTGACCGATAACCAGAAGATGAAGCTCGCGGCGCTGGAGGCCATGTGGGAGACCGAGCCCGCCCCGGCCGGCCTGACCGCCTTCGGCCTGCCCAGCCTGAAGGACCGTCAGACCCATGCCGAGGTCAAGATTCCCTACGTCCTGGGTCTGATCGCCACCCGCAGCCTCGATCGCCCGGTCGCCGGCATCTTCGAACTGGTCGGCCAGGCCGAGCAGCGCATCCAGAGCGGCGTCGTCGCCTATGACGCGCTCGAGAAGCTGAAGGTCAATCCCACCGACCTCGCGGCGCGCGCCGTGTTCGAGACTCATTGGCGCGACCTGGGCTACGCCCTGCTGCTCAAGCGTCACGTCGCCGATCCGCGTCAGGCAGACAAGGCCCTGATCGCCAAGACCGCGTGGGACACCGTGCCCAATGTGCCGGTGATGTTCTGGTCGTTCCGGATCATGGCCGGAATCGGGGTCCTGATGATCGCCCTGTTCGCCACCGCCTTCGTGCTGGTCACCCTGCGCAAGCACGAGACCAAATGGTTCCTGCGCCTGGCGGTTCTCGCCCTGCCGCTGCCCTGGATCTCGACCGAGTTGGGCTGGATCCTGGCCGAGGTCGGCCGCCAGCCCTGGGCGGTGGAGGGCGTTCTGCCCACCTTCCTGGCCCCGTCCAGCCTGAGCGTGGCGCAACTGCTGACCAGCATCGTCGTCTTCACCCTGCTCTACGGCGCCCTGGCGGTGGTCGAGGTCGGGCTGATCCTGAAGACCATCAAGAAGGGTCCCTTCGCCGAGCAGGAGACCTTCCCGTCCGGACACGGCGCGCCCGCCGGCGAAGCCGTGGCCTAGGAGACATCGGATCATGGAACTTCCCCTCGACTATCCGACCCTGCGCCTGATCTGGTGGGGCCTGCTGGGCATATTGCTGATCGGCTTCGCCCTGACCGACGGCTACGACATGGGCGTGGGCGCCCTGCTGCCCTTCGTCGCCCGCAATGACGAGGAGCGCCGGATGGTGATCAACACCATCGGCGCCACGTGGGAGGGCAACCAGGTGTGGTTCATCACCGGGGGCGCCGCGATCTTCGCGGCCTGGCCGCTGGTCTACGGCGTCAGCTTCTCGGGCTTCTACCTGGCCATCTTCCTGGTGCTGGTGGCGATGATCCTGCGGCCGGTCGGCTTCAAGTATCGCTCCAAGCGGGCCGACCCGCGCTGGCGCTCGTTCTGGGACTGGGCGCTGTTCACCGGCAGCTTCGTGCCGGTGCTGGTGTTCGGCGTGGCCGTGGGCAACGTGCTGCAGGGCGCGCCGTTCAAGCTGGATAGCGACCTGCGCACCACCTATCACGGCGCCTTCTTGGGCCTGTTCACGCCCTTCACCCTGGTCTGCGGCCTGCTGTCGGTCGCCATGCTGGTGCTGCACGGCGCGGCCTGGCTGGGCGTGAAGGCCGAGGCGGGCGGCGTGGTCCAGGACCGGGCCCGCAAGTTCGGCACGGGCGCCGGGATCGCCACCCTGGTGCTGTTCCTCGTCGGCGGCCTGCTGGCCATGCGCCTGGGCTTCCGCATCGAGGGCGCCTTCGACCCCGCCGCGCCCTCAAACCCGCTGCGGACCGCCACGGTGGCCGCGCCCGGCGCCTGGTTCGACAATTTCGGCCGCTATCCCTGGATGCTGATCGCGCCGGTGCTGGGCTTCGGGGGCGCGGTCCTCGCCTTGCTGGGCCTGTGGCGGCGGTCCGCGCCCCTGGCGTTCGGCGGCTCGTCGGCCTCGGCGGCGGGGATCATCGCCACGGTGGGGCTGTCGATGTTCCCGTTCATCCTGCCCAGCACGATCGATCCGCGGTCGAGCCTGACGGTTTGGAACGCCTCGTCCAGCCATCTGACCCTGTTCATCATGCTGATTGTCGTGATCGTGCTGCTGCCGGTCGTGCTGGCCTACACCGCCTGGGTGTTCAAGGTCCTGTGGGGCCGGACCAGCACGGCCGCCCTGAAGACCGATCCCGCCCTGTACTGAGGAGACCTGACGATGTGGTATTTCACCTGGATCCTTGGCCTGGGCCTGGCGCTCGCCTTCGGCGTGCTGAACGGCGTCTGGTACGAGTTCAACCTGACCGACGAGGGCGATGTCGGGGCGTCGGAGCCTTAGGCTTCGCGCTCGGCGCGACAATTCGACGCCCTCCGGTAAGCGCTGCATTAACCGTTATTAAACGGCGCTCGGGCTCTTGTGACAGGCGACGCGAAACCGACTTCCGGCCTTCGCTGCAAGACCTTTGAGCCTCGGGATCCGACCATGACCGACCACGCCGAACCCGCCCTGGAGCTGATCTCGTTCTGCATCGGCGAGCAGGAGTTCTGCATCGACGTGAAGACGGTCCGCGAAATCCGCGGCTGGACCCCGGCCACCCCGATCCCGCACGCGCCGTCGTTCCTGAAGGGCGTGATCAACCTGCGCGGCGCGATCATGCCGGTCATCGACCTGCGCAACCGCCTGGGCCTGGGCGTCACCGTTCCCGAGACCCGCCACGTGATCGTCGTGGTCGAGTGTCAAGACCGCCTGGCCGGCATCCTGGTCGACGCGGTCAGCGAGACCTTCACCGTGTCGCGCGATCACCTGCAGCCGACCCCGGACCTGGGGACCGACGAACTGCGCTTTATCCAGGCGATCATCTCGCTGGACAGCCGCCTGATCACCTATCTGCGCATGGACGACGTCTTCCCGGCTCAGGTCAGCCAGGCGGCTTAAGACCCGTCCGGGTCGCGCGCGTGACCGAGCCGGCCGCGGCCGACTGGTTCGACCGCGGCGTCGCGGCCAGCAACGACGGCCGGCAGGCGGAGGCGATAGCCGCCTTCGAGGCCGCCCTGGCCCTCGATCCTCATCATGGCGAAGCGCATTTCGGCCTGGGCCTGACCCTGATGGCCGAGCGCCGCTTCACCGACGCCGCTCCCTGCCTGCGTCGCGCCGTCGAAGCGCCGAACGCCCCCGCCATCTGGTGGACCTGCCTTGGCCAGGCGCTCTACATGAGCGGCGCCTTCGCCGACAGCGTCGCCGCCTTCGACGGCGCGGCGAAGCTTGAGCCCCTGCTTGAAAACGCCAGCCTTACCCGCGCCCAGGCGCTGACCTTCGCGACGATGATCGACGGACGGGTGGAGGACGCCCTGGCGCCGCACGGCGACAACGCCCTGGCCGTGGCCCAGGAGGCGTTCGCGGTGTTCGGGGTGTTCGGCCATCTGGACGCCGCCCGCGCCGTGGGCGCCTGGATCGTGGCTCAGACTCCGTCGGATCCCGTTCCGGCCTACATGCTGCAGGTCCTGGCCGACCCCACCGTGTCGCGCGCGCCACCGGCCTATGTCGAGGCCCATTTCGACGCCTTCGCCGAGCGTTTCGATCACCAGTTGGTCGATCTGCTGGACTACCGCGCGCCAGAGCTGATGGCCGAGCTGTTGTCCCACTACGCCGACGGCTTTTCGGAGATCCTCGACCTGGGCTGCGGCACGGGTCTCTCCGCCGCGCCCCTGGCCCGGTTCGGAGCCCGCCTGACCGGCGTCGACCTGTCCGGGGCGATGCTGGCCAAGGCGGCCGAGCGCGAGGCCTATGAACGCCTGATCCAGGCCGACGCGGTGGCGTTCCTGCGTCAACACCCCGGCGCCTTCGACCTGATCTTCAGCGCCGACGTGCTGATCTATTTCGGCGACCTGTCCGAATTGCTGGCCGCGGCGACGCAAGCCCTGGGCCCCGGCGGCTGCCTGGCGATCAGCATCGAGCTATCCGACCAGGACTGGACGGTGCTGAGCTCGGGCCGCTTCGCCCATGGCGACGGTTATGTCCGGCGCCTGCTGGAGCCCGCGTTCGATCTGCTGGCGCACCAGACCATCCCGCTGCGGCGGGAAGGCTCGGGCGTCGCCGAGGGTGGTCTCTACATCCTGCGGCGACGCTGAGGCGGGACTACTTGCCGCGCACGATCTTCGCGGCGGCGGCGTGGAATACGGCCTCGGTCTCGGCGGCGTCGGCCACGGCGTTGTGGCGGTCCGCGGCCACCGACATGGGCGCGCGGCCGGTGGTCGGCGCGGCGTAGCTCTGGGCCACCTTGCGGGCGTCCTGGGCGCGCAGGGCGGCGTTGTTGGACACCGTCTCGTGCCAGTGAGCCAACTGCTCGGCCGTCAGGGCGCCGTTGGCCGGCAGGTCGCCGTGATGGACCACTTCGCCGAAGCCGATGGCCACGAAGCCGTGGATGACGCCGTAGTCCTCTTCCGACAGGAGGAAGGTGATCTGCCGCTCCTCGACCTGGCCGGTATAGACGTCCTGCGCCGGATCGAACTCGCGCAGCACCAGCACGTCGCCCACCGCGAACTCGCGGTCGTTGCGACGGATCTCGAAGCGCTTCTTGCCCGAACGCACGGCGGCGAAATACTGGGGCCAGGTCTTCAGTTCGTGACGGGTCATGGGGATTTCTCGGAAACGGGAGGCGTGGCCTTAGCCGGCGGAGCTCGCTGGAAGGTTAAGGCCTGGATGGAAGGTTGTGGAGACCTTGCGTCCTTCGAGGCGGGCTTCGCCGGCGCCTCAGGATGAGCGCGAGACGTTGTCGAGCCTCGAAGGCCGCATGGCGTTTGGACTAGCCCAGGCAGACCCGCGCGATCTCGGCGCGCAGTTCGGGCAGGCCGTAGCCCTTCTCCGACGAGGTCGCCAGCACCTTGGGAAAGGCCGCCGGTCGCTTGGCGATGGCCTTGAGGGTCTTCTCGACCGTGGCGTCGAGCTCGGCCTGCTTGATCTTGTCGGCCTTGGTCAGGACGATCTGGTAGGACACCGCCGCGACGTCCAGGGCGTCCAGGGCCTCGGTGTCCACCGACTTGAGCCCGTGGCGGGCGTCGATCAGCAGATAGACCCGCTTGAGGTTCACCCGGCCGCGCAGATAGGCGCGGCCCAGGTCCTGGAACTTGTCGGCCACGGTCTTGGACACCCGGGCGAAGCCGTAGCCTGGAAGGTCGACCAGCCGCAGCTTCTCGGCCAGCACGAAGAAGTTGACCTCGCGAGTCCGCCCTGGCGAGTTCGAGGCTCGGGCCAGGTGGTTCTGGTTGACCAGGCCGTTGATCAGGCTGGACTTGCCGACATTGGAGCGGCCGGCGAAGGCCACCTCCGGGAAGTCGGCGGTGGGCATGCCGTCCATCTTCACCGCGCCCATCATGAACAGGCACGGCTGGGCGAACAGCACGCGGGCCGCCTCGATCTCCTCGTCGGTGAACCCGAGTTCGTCGATCATCAGGTCGCCTCGACGGGCTTGCCGCGCAGGCGGTTGATCAGCTGGTCGATCGGGTTGTCGACCTTGTAGCGGTGCATGATGATGTACTGCTGCACGATCGTCAGCACGTTGCTCCAGCACCAGTAGATCACCAGGCCCACCGCGAAGCCCGACAGGGTGAAGGTGAAGATGATCGGGAAGAACTGGAAGATCTTCTGCTGGATCGGGTCGCCGACCGGCGGGTTCATCGCCGTGGTCAGCCACATGGTGAAGCCGTACAGCAGCGGCCAGATGCCCAGGTGGGCGATCGAGGCGCCCAGCAGCGGCAGGGTGGCCGGATCCCAGGGGATCAGGCCGAACAGGTTGAACAGGGTGGTCGGTTCCGGCGCCGACAGGTCGACGATCCAGCCGAAGAACGGCGCGTGCCGCATCTCGATGGTCACCGTCAGCACCTTGTACAGCGAGTAGAAGATCGGAATCTGGATCAGCATGGGGATGCACCCCATCATCGGATTGATCTTCTCCTTGGCGTACAGGCCCATCATCTCCTGCTGCTGTTTCGCCGGATCGTCCTTGTGCTTGGCCTTCAGCTTTTCGACCTCGGGGGCGATCTTCTTCATCTTCGCCATCGACTCGTAGCTCTTGTCGGCCAGCGGGAAGAGCACCAGCTTCAGGGCCACGGTCAGCAGCAGAATGGCCACGCCGAAGTTGCCCACCAGCTTGTAGAAGATCTCCAGGATGTTGAAGATCGGCCGGGTGATGACCGAGAACATGCCCCAGTCGACGGCCTTGTCGAAGGCGGGGATCACGCTGGCGGGGCGATTCCAGAACTGCCACCAGACCACCGGCTTGCCGCCGTACTCATAGCGGGTCAGCAGCGGCACGGTCTTGGCGCCGGCGAACAGGCGGGTGGTGTTGGTCAGGGTCTGGCCGGCGGCCAGTGAACGGGTCGCGCCGGTGAAGGCCGACTCATAGATGTCCACGCCGTTCGACTGGGTGACCATGAAGCGGCCGCTGATCAGTTCCGACTGCTCGGGGATCAGCGCGGCCAGCCAGTACTTGTCGGTGGTGCCGATCCAGCCGCCCTTGGACATCAGGTCCTTCTGGACGGGCTTGTCCTTCTTCCACTTCGGGTACTTGGCCTTGTCCTGGAGGATGTACTTGTCGTCGGTCACGCCGCCCAGCACGCCGATGCCGCCCTCGTAGACGATCTGGGTCTTGCCCAGGCCGTGCGGGCCTTCGGTGGGGATGCCCTGGCGCTGAACCGAGGCGTAGGGGGCCAGGAGGACGCCCTGGCCGCTCTGGTTGCGCACGCTGTCGGCGACGGTGAACATCGCGTCGGCGTCGACCGAGATCACCCGGGTGAACACCAGGCCCTGGCCGTTGTCATAGGTCAGGGTGATCGGCGTGTTGGGGCGCAGCACCTGGCCCGGGGCGGCCGTCCACACGGTCTGCGGCGTGGGCAGGCCCGGCAGGTTGGCGCCGGCCCAGCCGAAGTCGGTGAACCAGGCATGCTCGGCGCCCTCGGGGCGGAACAGCTCGACCGGCGGCGAATTCTTGTCCGACGTCTGGGTGAAGCGCTTGAGCCACAGGTCGTCGATCCGCGCGCCCTTCAGGGCGATCGAGCCCGACAGGGCGGGGGTGTCGACGGCGATGCGCGGGCTCTGGGCCTTGGCGGCGTCGCGCGACAGCGTCAGCGGGCGGGGCGCGCCGTCCGCGCCGAGGGTCATGCCCGGCTGCGCGGCGATCTGCGCCTCGGCGGCCTTCTTGGCGCGAAGCTCGGCCTCACGCTGCTTCTGCTGAGGGCCCATGACGAAGAACTGGTAGCCGATCAGGATCGCGAACGCGCAGACGAGGAACATCAGCGTGTTTTTGTTGGAGTCGTTCTGCATGGGTTGGACTTAACCAGAAACGGAGGAATCGGACGCGGCGGGGGCGTGCGGAGCGGGCGCTTGGCCCGGACCCGCGCGATCGAGGTCGGCGGCGAGGCTTATCAGCGCGGTTTTAACATCGTCAAGCAAACGCCCCCATGGCCGCTGGCCGGTTCCGCCGCGGGCGATGAACACATAGTCGCAACTGGGGCGGCCATGAAGGGGGAGAAGCAGCCTGGCGGCCTCGCGCAGGCGTCTTTTGGCGCGATTTCGCTGAACCGAACCGCCGATCTTCTTGGTGGCGGTGAATCCCACCCGGATCAGCGGGTCGTCGTCGTGGCGGGGGCGCATCTGCATGAACACAGCGCCGCGCGCCAGGTTAGGCGCCTTGGCGGCTCGCAAGAAGTCGGGGCGCTTCTTGAGGCGCTCGATCTTCACGGGCTTGGGAGATGTGACCAAGGTTTCGGTCATGAAAAAAGCCGCCCCTTCCGGCGCAGGCACGAAACCTGGTTCGAGGAGGGGGCGGCTTTCATCATGGTATAGTTCCCGCCGGCCCCCTCTTATCGAGAATGGGAGACGGGAGAAAGGCTGTTAGGCCGTCAGGCGCTTACGGCCCTTGGCGCGGCGACGCGCGACGATCTTCTGGCCGTTCTTGGTGGCCATACGCGCGCGGTAGCCGTGACGGCGGGCTCGCACGAGCTTCGACGGCTGGAATGTCCGCTTCACGAGGTGGCTCCGATAATAATGGGACGCGAGGGCCGTAGGGCCTCCGCGAGTGAGGGGCGGTGGATAAGGGAAGGGGCGGCGACTGTCAACATGAGTCAGAACGCTAGGCTAGAACTGTGGCGACGGGACTTGGCGCATCGGCTCAGGAGATGGGGGTACGGGGGACGCTGGCACAGGCGGCATGTTGTCATTGCCCAATCCTGGAGAGCGTCGGAACATCATGAAGCCCTGGCCGATCTCGAAGTCCGCCTCCTGCGCAGGATCCCACACGCCGCCGGGCGGTGTCAGCGGAAGGGGCATGCGATAGGTGAGGTTAAAAAGACCTCCGTCCGAAAGCGTGAGCACGCCCTTTAGGAATAGACGTTCCGGCGCCACGCATGGCGTCGTGCATATAAGCTCCTCATCGACCCGCAATTCGGCCGTTGGATAGCTGGCGACGAGAGTGCGTCGGTCTTGCTTTGGCCCGGCCAAAGCACTCGATGACGCAACGGCGACGAGTAAGAGCGCGTAGGTCGCGGTGGTTATTCGACGCATGCAAGAGAGCCTGTCCGATAGGATTACGACCAAGCGGTACCTTGAGGCGTCATGTCGGCCAAGGCGAACTTACAAATCCGGCCTGATCACCGCCTTGCCCATCACCCTGCGCTCCCTAAGCAGGTCAAACGCCTCGCGCCAGCGCTCAAGCGGCAGTTCCGCATGCACGTGCGGCCGGATGACGCCCTCGTCCGCCATCCGCCACACTGCCTGCGCGTTCTCGCGCCCCTTCTCCGGAAACTGCCGGCCGTACTCGCCGGCCCGCACGCCCATCACCGAGAAGCCCTTGATCAGCGGCATGTTGACCGAGACGGTCGGGATGCGGCCCGAGGTGAAGCCGATCACCAGCAACCGGCCGTCGAAGGCGATGCAGCGGACGCTCTCGTCGAACACGTCGCCGCCCACCGGGTCGTAGATCACGTCGGCCCCGCGCCCGCCGGTGATCGCCTTGACCTTGTCCTTGAAGCCGTCGGTGACATTGACCACGGCGTCGGGGGCGTAGAGGCGCTGGATCTCTGCCAGCTTGGCGTCCGAGGCGGAAGCTGCGATCACCCGGGCGCCCAGGGCCTTGGCCAGATCGACCGCCGCCAGACCCACCCCGCCGGCCGCGCCGTGCACCAGCACCCACTCGCCGGGCTCCAGCCGCGCTCGGCGAACCAGGGCGACATAGGCCGTCAGATAGGCCGCGCCATAGGCCGCCGCCTCGGCGAACGACAGTCGCGCCGGCTTGGGCTTCAGCGTGTCGGCCGACAGAACAGCATATTCCGCGAACCCGCCCAGCCGCGCGCCGCCGACCACCGGCTCGCCGATCTTCCAGTCCTTGACGCCCTCGCCCAGCGCCGCGACCTCGCCGGCCAGGTCCAGGCCGGGGATGAAGGGCAGGGGCGGTTTGAACTGGTATTCGCCCCGGGTCATCAGCAGGTCGGGGAAGTTGACGCTGGCGGCGCGGACGCGGACGAGAACCTCGCCGGGGCCCGGTTGCGGCGTCAGGACGTCGCGGACCGCGCAGCCGTCGAAGTCGGGCGCGAGGGTCTCGACGACAAGGGCGCGCATGGTGATCACTGTCATGCCCCCTTCCCCCTTTGATGGGGGAAGGGTTGGGGATGGGGGTGACAGCGGTTCAGAATGTGGCTCGGCCGCGCAAGGTCGTCAGGCGGTGTCACCCCCATCCCCGCCCTTCCCCCATCAAAGGGGGAAGGGGGAAGGGGGAAGGGGGAAGGGGGAAGGATGCCGCTCATCACTAGACCCGCGCATCAAACGCGGCCCGCACCAGCCGCGCCACCTCCCGGCACGCCGCGTCCGCCGCCGGCACGGCCCCGGTGAACGCCGTGAAGCCGTGGGCCAGGCTGTCGTAGCAGCGATAGGTGGTGGGCACGCCGGCGGCGATCAGGCGCTTGGCGTAGGCCTCGCCTTGATCGACCAGCGGGTCGAAGCCGGCGGTGACCACCACGGCAGGGGCCAGGCCCGACAGGTCTTCGGACTTGTCGGGCGACAGGCGCGGATCGGCCGGGTCGGCGTCGGGGCTCATGTAATGACCCATGAACCAGTCCATGATCGGTTTGCTCAGGGGGTAGGCGTCGGCATAGGTCGTCATCGACGCCGTCTCGCTGGCCACGTCGACGGCGGGATAGATCAGCAGCTGCAGGGCCGGCTGCGGCTCGCCCAGGCGCTTCATCTCCTGGGCGACGATGGCCGCGAAGTTGCCGCCCATGCTGTCGCCGCCGATCGCCGCCGCCCCCGGCGGGGCGCAGAACCGGGCGGCGTTGTCTCGGGCCCAGCGGAAGGCGGCCAGCACGTCGTCCAGACCGGCGGGGAAGCGGTGGTCCGGCGCCAGCCGGTAATCGACCGAGATCACCGCCGTGCGGGCGATGCGGGCCAGGATCCCGCAGAAGGCGTGGCAGGTCTCCAGGTCGCCGATCACCCCGCCGCCGAAGTGGGCGAAGACGATCAGGGGCGCGCCGCTGTCCTGGTCGGCCGGGCGATAGGCGCGGGCCTTGATCGGACCCTCTGGACCGTCGATCGACAGGCTTTCGTTGCGCACGCCGGGTTCGGGCGGACCGCTCATGGCGGTCAGGCCGCGCGCGCTGGCGGCGCGGGCCTCGTCCGGCGTCAGGGTCGTCAAGGCGGGAAGTTTGGCGGCGGCCGCGGCCAGGAACTGGAAGCGCGGATCCAGGGTCCGCCCGCCGCGATAGACCGTCCCGCCGCCCGACATCGCCCGCAGCACCGGGCTGGGCAGCGACATCAGCGCCTTGAGAATGAATTTCTGGACGGCGGGGTCGGCCATTCGGGCTCTTTCTTGGAAGGATCGTGGCTCTAGGGACGCGGCAATTCTAGGGGAGGAAGCGCGGGCAGGCCGCCCAGGATCATCCGGACGGCGAAGTCGGTGGCGGCGGCGACGTCGATCGGCCGGCGCTCCAGCATCTTCTCGCCGACCTCGCGGGCCACGGCGATGCAGGCGGCGGCGAAGTAGTCCAGATCGACGGCCGGGGCGTGGTCGTGCTCCAGCACCTTGGCGAAGGCCTCGTGGACCTCGTCGAACACCGCCTGGATCTCGGGCGTCGCCCGGGCGTGGGGAAACACCTCGCCGGCCGGCCGGTTGGTCCGCCAGCTTTCGTGCTCGCCCTCGAGGAAGTCGAAATAGGCCCGGATGGCGCCGCGCAGGAAGCTTTCGAAGTCGGTCGCCCGCTCGGACTCGGCCCGCAGGATCGGCCGGAAGCGCCGCGCGCCGTCGTCGGCCAGGGCGTCGAACACTTCTTCCTTGGACTTGTAGTAGTTGTAGAAGGTGCCCGAGGCCAAACCCGTGCGGCGGATGATGTCGCGCACCGTGGCGGCCTCGTAGCCCAGCTCGCCGAACACCGCCCGCGCCGCGTCGAGGATCGCCTGGCGGTTGGCGACCTTGGTCCGCTCACGCTTGCCCGGCTTGTGGTCTTCCAGGACCGGGCGGGCGGGGAAATAGGCGATGTTCGACATCGGACGCGACTCGTGGCGAGGCCCAGATGACGCCCCGTCACGATTTCAGCCTCATTCCGCCGCCAGTGGCAAGGATCGCGACGCGCGGGCCTGCACCGGCAGGGCGCCGCTCGCCCCCCGCGCCCGCTTCTCGCCGGCCGCGATCTCCTTCTTCAGGTCGGCGCAATAGACCCCGAAGTCGACCTGAATGGTGTGGCGGGCCGAGGCGTAATACTGGCCGGTGTGGCGCTCTTCGTCCTTGGCGGTGATCTTCCGCATCTCGGCGACCGAGGGCGGCTCGTAGCGGCCGGTCAGGTAGGCCGCGACCAGCTTGGACTGCTGCTCGGCGAAATTGACCAGGGTCGGCAGGGCCTGGGCCAGGCCCATGTAGAAGAGGTCGGGCACGCCGGGCTTCATCATCCGCTTGAACAGCGGCAGGCGATGGTCGGCGTCGGGAACCAGGGCCGGATCGTCCAGGAACGGGAAGCTGATCTTGTAGCCGGTGGCGAAGACGATCACGTCGACGGGCTCGACGCTGTCGTCTGCGAAGCGCACCTGCCGGCCCTCCAGCGCCTTGATCGCCGGCTTGAAGGTGATGTCGCCGCAGCCGGCCCGCGTCAGGAACTCGCCGCTGACCGAGGGATGCGCCTCCAGCGGCTCATGGTCGGGCTTGGGCAAGCCGTAGTCTTCCATCCGGCCCACATGCTTGCGGATCAGCGAGCGGACGATCTTCAGGCCCAGCTTGCGCGGCATCCACGGCGGCATGGACGACTTGTCCGACGGCTTGCCGTTCAGATATTTCGGGAACACCCAGACCCCGCGCCGGGCCGAGACGATCAGCCTCCCGGCGATCGGCCGTTGCGCCAGCTCGCTGGCGATATCCATGGCCGAATTGCCCATGCCGACCACCACCACGGTCTTGCCGCGCATGTCGACGGGGTCGAACGGGTCGCTATAGGCGTGGGCGTGGAAGGCGACGCCGTCGAAGGCACCTGGATAGTCCGGAACGCGCGGGTCCCAGTGGTGGCCGTTGGCGACGATCAGCACGTCGTAGAGCCGGGTCTCGCCGGTCGACAGGGTCACCGCCCACAGGCCGTCCTGGGCGCGCTCGGCGCGCAGCACCTTGGTGTTGAAGGTGATGGTCTCGCGCAGGCCGAAATGGGCGACATAGTCCTTGAAATATTGCAGGACCTGGCTGTGGTGGGGGAAGTCGGGCCAGTCGGGCGGAACCGGGAAATCCTCGAAGGCCAGCCGCCATTTCGAGGTGTCGATGTGCAGGCTCTCGTAGCAGGCCGACAGACCGTTGGGGTTCTTGTAGTACCAGTTCCCGCCGATGTCGTCGGAAGCCTCGAAGCAGTCATAGGGGACGCCGGCGTCCTTCAGCCGCTTGGCGGTGGTGAAGCCGCTGCAGCCCGCGCCGATGATGCACGCCTTAGGCAGTGCCGAGGCCATCGCGTCCTCCCTGACTTATCGTTGTTCAGGTGAGCGTATCAGCGTTATGCGAGGCGTCAAACTGCCCTTGGGTGAACCCGCTGGCGCCCGGTCGCCGTCAGCCGCCGAGCGGGCGCGGTGAATAGGTGGCTGTGCAGCGTGTCTTGCACTGGGCCCAGTTGGTCGGGCAGCTGTCGTCGTCGCCGCCGGCCCGGCAGAAGAAGTAGGCGCGGTTGCAGGACGATCGGCACTGGTCGGGATCGCGGGCCTGCGAAGCGCCGGTCAGCGGGATCAGCGGCGGCGGCAGGGCGGGGCTGCCGTTCTGGACCGGGTTGTTGCCGGGCGTCGCGGACGGACGCGTCGAGGTCGTCGTCTGGGCGACGGCGGAGCCGGCCAGAGCGGCCAGGATCATCAGACAGGCGAAGGCGCGGCGCATGGGCTTGGTCTAGCCGCTCGCCGTTGAGGTTTGGTTAACCACGTTTCTCGGTGGAGGGGCACGCTATGCGCACCGCTTCGTAGCGGGCGAAGGCTTGGGCCTTGTCGCCCTCGCGAGCCGTGATCTCCCACGCCAGCCGGTCGCCCTTCAGGGTCCAGCGATTGAGAAAGCTGGAGGGCGGATAGGGATAGGCGATCTCGAAACCGTCCTCGCGGACCGCGCCCGCGCCGGTGGCCGTGTAGTCGCCGCCGAAGCTGTCGGACCAGAAGCTGGACAGCGTCGCCGGAAAGGCTCCCTTCGGCGCGCGGACCCCGATCACCAGGTGGGCGGCGTAGCGGTCGGCGGGATCGGCCTTGGCCTGGCTTTCGGTCTCGATCAGGAACATCGCGCCCAGGGCGATCGGCTTGGCGGTGACGGCGAGGGTCACCGGTTTGCCCATCACCTCGCCCGTCCCCTGCCAGCAGCCGGCCAGCGCCGTCACCTGGGTGGGAAGCTGGGGCGGCGGCGCGTCCTGCGCCAGAGCCGATCCTGCCGTCAGCGACAGCAGCGCCGCCAGCGCGCCGGAAACCTTCATCTCATCCCCCAACCCTGTTCGTCGCGGGCTTATTGGCCTGAATCGGCGCCGGGTTTCCAGTCATGGCGCACGATCAGCCCCTAGGGCTGCGACGTCGCCAGGAACGCGCTCAGCCCGTCGATCAAGTGATCGAACATCGTGCGCATGCGCAGGGTGGCGCGCAGATCTTCGTGCATGACCAGCCAAACCTCCAGGCGAAAGCCGATCTGGCCGGCGCAGAGGGGGATCAGGTCCGGATCGCGGCGGGCCACGCCGTGTTGGATGAAGCCCACCCCGCAACCGGCCCGGATGGCGGCCAGTTGGGCCAGGTCGCTGTCGGCGCGGATGGCGAAGTCGTCCCGGCTTAGCGGCAGCCGCTGCATCAGACCCCGCAGGAAGGGCGTCTCGCGGTCGAAACCGACCACCGCGTGGCCTTTCAGGTCAGGGACCGTGGCGGGCGCGCCCTGCGCCTCGACATAGCGGCGATGGGCGTAGAGACCCAGGTGGGTGTCGGCCAGGCGGCGGGCGACCAGGGCGTCCTGGGTGGGGCGGACCATGCGCACGGCGATGTCGGCCGCGCCGCGCAGCAGGTCCTGCCGCTGGTTGTCCAGCGACAGTTCGACCGCCACGCCGGGGTGCTTGGGGCGGAAGTCGGCCAGGATGTGGGGCAGCACCTCGGCGCCGATGATCTCGCTGGCCGTGATCCGCACGACGCCGCGTGCGGTGTCGCCGGCTCCGGAGGCCGCCCGGACCAGGGCGCTTGCGGCGCCGGCCATGGCCTGAGCATGAGGCTTCAGGTCGAGCGCGGCGTCGGTGGGCTTCAGGCCCTGCGGCGAGCGGGTGAACAGGGCCACGCCCAGGGCGCGCTCCAGTTCGGCGACCTGGCGGCCCAGGGTCGGCTGGGTCAGGCCCAGCGCCCGGGCGGCGGCGGACAGGCTGCCCTCGGTCATCACCGCCAGGAAGGCGCGGTACAGGCTCCAGTCGGGATCGCTCATGCATTTATGCATGGCAGATCAAGAAGGTTCGTCAATTCTCGTTTGATCTCGCGGGGCGCATCTTCCCGTCATCAAGCCCGCTTCGGGGCCTAAGGAGACCGACATGACCTCGACCGAACAACGCATCGCCCTGGTGATCGGCGCGACCGGCGGCATCGGCGGCGAGGCCGCCACGGCCCTGGCCCGGCATGGCTGGACCGTTCGCGCCCTGACCCGCCGCGCCCAACCCGCCAAGTCAGGTGTCGAATGGATCGAGGGCGACGCCATGGTCGCCGCCGATGTCGCCAGGGCCGCACGGGGCGTCGGCTTGATCGTTCATGCCGCCAACCCGCCCGGCTACAAGGACTGGGACAAGCTGGTCCTGCCGATGCTGGACAACACCATCGCCGCGGCCAAGGCGGAGGGGGCGCGGATCCTGCTGCCGGGCACGGTCTATAACTTCGGCCTGGAGGCCTTCCCGCTGATCGACGAGGCCGCGCTCCAGGCTCCTACTACCCGCAAGGGCAAGATCCGCGTCGAGATGGAGCAGCGGCTGAAGGCGGCCTCCGAGGACGGGACGCCGGTGCTGATCGTCCGGGCCGGCGATTTCTTCGGTCCGCGCGCCGGCAACAACTATTTCGGCCAGGCGGTGGTCACGCCGGGCGCGCCGGTGAAGTCGGTGACCGAGCCCTCGGCCAAGGGCGTCAGCCACGCCTGGGCCTATCTGCCCGACCTGGCCGAGACCATGGCCCGGCTACTGGATCGCGCCGACCGCCTGGAGACGTTCGCGGTGTTCCACTTCAGCGGCCATCAGCTGGCCTATGGCGACATGGCGGCGTCGATCCGGCGGGTGACGGGCCAGCCCAAACTGCCGATCAAGGCCTTCCCCTGGTGGATGATCGTGGCCCTGTCGCCGGTGGTCCCGGTTTTCGGCGAGATGGCCGAGATGCGTTATCTGTGGCGCGAGCCGATGGCGTTGATCGACGGCAAGCTGCGGGCCTTTCTGGGCGATGTGCCGCACACGCCGCTGGACGTGGCGATCGAGGCGAGCCTGCGCGGCCAGGGATGTCTTGAACACCCTCTGCCAGCGGTCGAGGCCGGGGCTCGCTACGTCGCCGTGGGAAGGTAAAGGGCTACGCCCTCACCGCTTTCTCAAGAATATCTTGCCGCGATTGGGGACACGCCCATGGGCGTGTCCCCAGCCATAACCGGCCGCCTATTTCAACTTCTCGATCAGCGCCATGGCCGCCGCTGGATTCCTCACCTTCGCCCCTGCGATGAAGTAGGCGAACACGTCGCCGCGCTTGGCCCAGGCCTTCGTCTGCTTGGCGATGCCGTCCAGCTCGTCGGAGGTCATGCCCGTGGGCTCGTCGGGCTTGCTGGACATCAGGCGAGCATAGGTGAAGTCGGCGGTGGGCTCGTCGATGCAGGGCCAGGTCGGCTCTTCGTCGTCCTCGGCATAGACGATGGCCGCGCCGTACTTGGCGGCAAGGTCGTAGAATTCCTGGGTGGCGAAAGTCGGACTACGCACTTCCAAAGCGTGGCGCGCCGGCCGGCCGCCGATCTCCTTGGGCAGCAGCTTGAGGAAGCCCTCGAAATCCACCGGGTCGAACTTCTTGGTCGCCATGAACTGCCAGTTGATGGCGCCCAGCTTGGGGCCAAGCTCCTCCAGCCCCTGGGCCAGGAACTTCTCCATCGAGTCGTTGTTCTCGGAGAGAACCTTGCGGTTGGTGCAGTAGCGGCTGGCCTTGACCGAAAACACGAAGTCGTCGGGCGTTTCGTCGCGCCACTTCTGCCAGCTGTTGGGCTTGAAGGTGGAATAGTAGGTGCCGTTGATCTCGATGCTGGTCAGCTTGGACGAGGCGTATTTCAGCTCGTCCTTCTGCTTGAGATCGTCGGGATAGAAGGGGCCGCCCCGCCAGGGTTCGAACGTCCAGCCGCCGATGCCGCAGCGAATGGTTCCGGTCATGACTGTTCCCTTCCTGTTCTCGCGGCGCACCCTAGCAGCGGCCGCGAAAACCGGAAGCGGAAAAAGCTAGCGGCGAACCTGCAGTTCCTGGACTTCCGCCCGGCCGCTGCGCTTGTCGAACACGCAGGTCGCCTTGCCGCGCGCGCCCTTCATGTGGCGCGGCTTGTAGACGCCTTCGAGGCTGGAGACGGTGACCGACTGGAAGGTGTCGCCATAGGCGGTGACGCGGACATTGCGCAGCTCCTGCGCCGCGGCGGTGCAGGCCTTGTCGGAACGGGCGCGCAGGTCGTTCCAGGATCCGGGCGTCGAGGCCTGGGCCGCGCCGGCGGCGAGGGTCAGCAAGGTGGCGGCGGTAAGGGCGATACGCATGGGGAACTCCGACGGTAGGGAATGGTGAGGCTTAACGGTCGGATGTGACGGCGGGTTGCGTCTCAGCATTCGACCCGGTTGACCGACAGCCCCACCGCCAATCCCCCCAGCGACGTCTCCTTGTAGATCTCGTTCATGTCCTCGCCGGTGCGCTTCATCGTGGCGATCACCTTGTCGAGCGACACCGAGTGTTGCCCGTCGCCCAGCAGGGCCAGGCGCGCGGCGTCGATGGCCTTGATGGCGCCCATGGCGTTGCGCTCGATGCAGGGGATCTGGACGAGGCCGCCGATCGGGTCGCAGGTCAGGCCCAGATTATGCTCCATGCCGATCTCGGCGGCGTTTTCGATCTGGCTGTTGGTGGCGCCCAGGGCCGCCGCCAGCCCGGCCGCCGCCATCGAGCAGGCCACGCCCACCTCGCCCTGGCAGCCCACCTCGGCGCCGCTGATCGAGGCGTTGCGCTTGTAGAGCGCGCCGATCGCCGCCGCCGTCAGCAGGAACACCCGCACACCCTGCGGCGTGCCGTTGTGGAAGCGGTGGTAGAAGCGCAGCACCGCCGGGATCAGGCCCGCCGCGCCGTTGGTGGGAGCGGTGACCACCCGGCCGCCGGCCGCGTTCTCCTCGTTGACCGCCATGGCCCACAGGTTGACGAAGTCCATGGCCGCCAGCGGGTCGCTGATCTGGCGCTCCATCCGGCCCTGGATCGTCTGCTGGATCTGGCGGGCCCGGCGCTTGACGTCCAGCCCGCCCGGCAGGGTCCCGCCCTCGCGCATGCCCCGCTCGATGCAGGCCTCCATGGCGTCGAAAATGCGATCGAGCCCGGCGGTCAGGGCGTCCTCGTCCATCCGCACCAGTTCGTTGGCGCCCATCACCCCGGCGATCGACAGGCCCGCATCGGCGGCGCGCTGCAGCAGGTCGGCGCCCGACTCGAACGGGAAGGGCAGTTCAGGGCCTTCCTCGGGCGGGGTGTTGCGACCCATCTCGCTCTCGTCGCGCACGAAGCCGCCGCCGATCGAGAAGTAGGTGCGCTCGGCCAGCACGACGCCGGCGGCGTCGAAGGCGGTGAAGGTCAGGCCGTTGGGATGCTGCGGCAGGCGCTCATGGCCGGCCCAGACGATGTCGGTCGCCGCGTCGAACCGGATGCCCGCCTCGCCGCCCAGATGAATCCACTGGCTGGCGGCGGCCTCCGACAGGGCCGTTTCGCCAGCGTCGGGATCGAGCTGCGCAGGCACGAAGCCCATCAGGCCCAGAATCACCGCCCGGTCGGTGGCGTGGCCGCGACCGGTCAGGGCCAGGGAGGCGTAGAGCCGCGTCTCGACCCTCGCGACGGACGCCAGCTTGCCGGCCTCGCGCAGCCGTCCGACGAACAGGCCGGCGGCCGTCATCGGCCCCATGGTGTGGCTGCTCGACGGGCCGACGCCCAGCTTGAACAAATCGAAGACGGAGGCTGTCATGCTGTGATTCACAAACGCGTTCTGCGGCTCTTGAACGGATTCGGGGACACACACTCACCCTTGAAAGGCGCGGATAATCTCCAGCGCCTGGAGTGAGTGTGTGTCCCCGCCTGCATCCCGAGCGGCGGTAAATTACTTCCGGTCCGCCTTGGTCGCGTCCCGCAGCACCTTGAACTCCGAGCCCGCCTGCCATTCGGGCCAGGTCCTGGAATTGGCCAGGTCCGCGCCGACTTCGTAGAACAGGCCGATGTCCTGCACCTGGCCGGTCAAATCCCAGTCGGCGCTCCATTCGTCGGCGGGCTGGTGGTAGCGGTGGGTCGTGTAGTCCGCGCGGGCCTTGGCGCCGGCCTCGACGCCGCCGACCACCAGATTGTCGCCCGACCGCACCGAAAGGGCCGGCACGCCGCGCTTGGCGAACGGGAAGTGGTCCGAGCGGTAGAAGCTGCCCGCTTCCGGCTTGGAGTCCGGCGTGAAGTCGCGGCCATGGGCCTTGGCCTTGGCCACCAGCAGGTCCTGCAGATCGACCTTGCCGTCGCCCGATGTGCTGATGTCCTTGGCGGGGCCGGCCGCCGACAGGGCGTCGATGTTCAGGTCGGCGACGGTCTTGGACAGGGGGAACAGCGGGTTGGCGGCGTAGTATTCCGAGCCCAGAAGGCCGCGCTCCTCGGCGGTGACGGCCAGGAACAGGATCGAACGCTGCGGAGCCGGCTGGCTCTTGAAGGCGCGGGCCAGTTCCAGGATGGCGGCGATGCCGTCGGCGTTGTCGATCGCGCCATTGTAGATCCTGTCGCCCTTGGCGTCCGGCAGGCCGACCCCCAGGTGGTCCCAGTGGCCGCTATAGATGATCGTCTCGTCGGGGGCTCGCGCGCCCTTGATCCGGCCGGCGATGTTCTTGGACACGATCACCGAATGGTCGACGGCGTAGGCGGCCGAGAAGGTCGCGCCCTTCAGTTCCACGGGCTTGAAGTCGCGGGCCTGGGCCTGCGTCTTCAGCGCCTCGAAGTCGAGACCCGCCGACTTGAACAGCGCGACGGCCACATCGCGCTGGATCCAGGATTCCAGGGCGGGATGGGTCTTGGCCGGTTCCTTGCGGACGATGTCGAACATCGTGTTGGTGTTGGAGTTCTTGACCGTCGCCCAGCCGTACGAGGCCGGCGCGGTTTCGTGGACGATCAGCACCCCGGCCGCGCCCTGCTGGGCGGCTTCCTCGAACTTGTAGGTCCAGCGGCCGTAATAGGTCATGGCCTTGCCGCCGAAGTCTCCCCCGTCTTTCGTATTGGGCCCGGTCTCGAAGTCGGGATCATTGACCAGCACGACCAGGATCTTGCCCTTGACGTCCAGGCCCTTGAAGTCGTCCCAGTTACGCTCCGGCGCCTTGACGCCGTAGCCGACGAAGACGATCGGGGCGTCCTTGATGGCGACGCTGTCGACATTGGTCATGGCCGCGCGGATGGCGATCTGCTCGCCCTGGACCAGGGGAACGGCCTTGCCGCCGAGGGTGAACTGGGCGGCCACCGGGCCCTTGATGTCGAACTTGCCCAGCGGCACGTCCTGGGTCCAGGCGCGGGCTCCGTCCTTAAGATCGCCCGCCGGCTCCAGGCCGATCGCCTTCATCTGGCCGACGATGTAGTCGACCGTCTTGACCTCGCCGACCGTGGCCGGGCCGCGCCCCTCGAACTCGTCCGACGACAGCACCTTGATGTGGGCCGACAGCCTGGCGGGGTCGATCTTCGGCGCGTCGGCGGCGTAGGCCAGCATGGGAGCGGCGAACAGGGCGGTCGCGAGCAGCAGGCGTTTCATCGGGTCTCTCTTTTGGAGCAGATCTTGGCGCGGAGCCTAGCCGTCGGCGCCGCGCGCGTCATCCTCCCACTTGGCCCTATGGCGGCCCCAGGGACCGACCCGCGTCGTGCCGCGTTTGCACCCCGTGAAGATCGCCACCTTCAACATCAACAACGTCGTCAAGCGGCTGGACAACCTGGTCGCCTGGTTGGCCGAGGCCGAGCCTGATGTGGTGTGCCTGCAGGAGTTGAAGGCCGAACAGGGCTGGTTTCCGGCCGAGCCCCTGGCGCAGATGGGCTACCAGGCTGTCTGGAAGGGTCAGCGCACCTGGAACGGCGTGGCGATCCTGGCGCGGGGCGTCGAGCCCGTGGTCACCCGCACGGCGCTGCCCGGCGACCGCGACGACGGCCAGGCCCGCTACATCGAGGCGGCGGTCAACGGCGTGCTGGTCGCCTCGCTCTACCTGCCCAACGGAAATCCCCGCCCGGGGCCGAAGTTCGACTACAAGCTGGCCTGGTTCGCTCGCCTGATCGCCCACGCCGCCGACTTGCGGAAGTCGGGCGCGCCGGTCGTGCTGGCCGGCGACTACAACGTCGTGCCGACCGAGGCCGACATCTATCAGCCGCATAGCTGGAAGGACGACGCCCTGCTGCAGCCGGAGGTTCGCGCCGCCTATCGCGAACTGCTCGATCAGGGCTGGACCGACGCCCTGCGCGCCGTCCATCCGGACGGGGCGCCGTGGACGTTCTGGTCCTATCTGCGCAACCGCTGGCCCAACGACAAGGGCCTGCGCCTGGATCACCTGCTGTTGACGCCGGACCTGGCGGAACGGCTGACGGACGCCGGGGTGGATCGGTGGGTCAGGGGTGAGGAGGGGGCCAGTGACCATGCGCCGACGTGGGTGGAGCTGGAGGGGTGACGCCCCTTTTCCTCACCCGCAAAGCGGGGGAGGTGGCTCGGCGCGTAGCGGCGAGACGGAGGGGGCGTCGTCCGGCGGTCACGCCCCCTCCGTCACGATGCGTATTCGCATCGCGCCACCTCCCCCGTTTCACGGGTGAGGAGAGGTCAGATCTCCCTCGCCAGCACCCGCGCGAACAGCGTTGGATCCACATTGCCGCCCGAGCAGATGATCACCGCAGCCTGGCCCTTCAGGTCGATTTTCCCGGTCAGCGCCGCCGCCAGCGCCACGCAGCCGCCGGGCTCGATCACCAGCTTCAGCACCGAGAAGGCGTAGCGCATCGCTTCGGCGACCTCGGCGTCGGTGACGGCGACAACGCCGCTGAGGGTCTTGCTGTTGATGGGCCAGGTCAGCTCGCCGGGGGTCGGGGTCAGCAGGGCGTCGCAGATCGAGCGGGCGCCCTCGTCGATCGTCTCGCGCCTGCCCGAGGCCAGGGAGCGGCGCGTCTCGTCGAAGCCGGCTGGCTCGGCGCCCCACACCTGGGTGTCCGGCGACAGCGCCTTGACCGCCGTGGAGACGCCGGCGATCAGCCCGCCGCCGCCGACGGGGCTCAGCACCTTGTTGAGCTCCAGGCCCAGCGACCGGGCCTGATCGACCAGTTCCAGTCCAGCCGTGCCTTGCCCCGCGATGATGTGCGGATCGTCGTAGGACGGCACGACCACGCAGCCGCGCTCGGCGGCGATCTGGTCGGCGATGGCGACGCGGTCCTCGGTGAAGCGGTCGTAGAAGCGGATCTCGGCGCCGAAGCCGCGCGTGCCCTCGACCTTCACGGCCGGGGAGTCGGACGGCATGACGATCAGGGCCGGGCAGCCCAGCAATCGAGCCGCCAGGGCCACGCCTTGGGCGTGGTTGCCCGAGGAGAACGCCACGACCCCGCGCTTGCGCTCGTCGTCGGTCAGCTGGGACAGGCGGTTATAGGCGCCGCGGAACTTGAAGGCCCCGGCCCGCTGCAGGGTCTCGGGCTTGAGCAAAACCCGCCCGCCGAGACGCTCGTTCAGGGCCGGACTCTCGATTAGCGGCGTGCGCACGGCGTGGTCCGCCAGGCGACCTGCCGCGTCCTGGATGTTGGCGAAAGCGATGGCGAGCGTATCGGTCATGACGCCAAGCTCTATCGCCGACAATGCGGGACCGAAACCCTTTGCGAGGCTCAACGTTCAAGCGATAAGAGAGCACTCGATCTCGCTGGGGACTAATCCGTGAAACACGCCCTTTTCGCCGCCGCGGCCTGCGCCGCCGTGGCCTTCGCCGCGCCCGCCTTCGCCGGCGAGGCCTTTGTCGGCGTCTACAAGCACGACGTCACTTTTCTCGGGAACGCCGTAGGCCTGGGCGCCGCGGGCCGCGAAGACGGGGTCGATGTCCACCTGGGCTACCGCACCGACCGGATCGAAAGCCTGCGCTGGCTGGGCAAGCCTCAGGCTCACGCCTTCGTCTCGATCAACAGCGAGAACACCTCCAACTTCGTGGCCGCCGGCTTCAACTGGCGCATCGAACTGGGCCAGCCGGGCGGCTTCTACCTGCGCCCGGGCTTCGGTCTGGCCTATACCGACGGCAAGGCCGGACTGCCGCCCGCCAACGCGCCGAACATCAGCGACGAGGAACGCGCCCGCCGCACCGAGCTTTATTACACCCGCATCGACTTCGGGTCGAAGGTGCTGTTCGAGCCCGAGCTGGCCTTGGGCTATGACCTGAACGACAGCTGGTCGACCGAACTGTCCTACACCCACCTGTCGAACGGCCAGATCTTCCACCAGGGCAAGAACCAGGGGCTTGACGACGTCGGGGTCCGGCTGGTCTACAAGTTCTGAACCGGGCGGCCTCCTTTCGAGTGAGGCCGTCACGCCGATCACAAGAGATGAAACGTCCGCCGCCGAGTCCTGTCGAAGGGCCGCGGGCGCCTTTCGGCAGGTGATAAGGCATATCTGAACATGGCCAATGTGACCGTTGTCGGCGCCCAATGGGGCGACGAGGGCAAGGGCAAGATCGTCGACTGGCTGTCCAACAGGGCAGACGTCGTCGTGCGGTTCCAGGGCGGCCACAACGCCGGCCACACCCTGGTGGTCGACGGCAAGGTCTACAAGCTGGCCCTGCTGCCGTCGGGGGTCGTCCAGGGCAAGCTCTCGGTCATCGGCAACGGCGTGGTCGTCGATCCCTGGCACCTGCTGGGCGAGATCGCCAAGATCGCCGAGCAGGGCGTGATCATCGGCCCCGATCTGCTGGTGCTGGCCGACAACGCCACCCTGATCCTGCCGCTGCACAAGGACCTGGACCAAGGTCGCGAGGCGGCCTCGACCCAGAAGATCGGCACCACCGGTCGCGGCATCGGTCCGGCCTATGAAGACAAGGTTGGCCGCCGCGCCATCCGGGTCGCCGATCTCGCCGACCCCGAAGCCCTGAAGCCGAAGATCGAGCGGCTTCTCGCCCACCATGGCGCCCTGCGCCGCGGACTGGGTCTGCCCGAGGCCGACGGCGAGGCGCTGTTCAACGAACTGATGGAGATCGCGCCGAAGATCCTGGCCTACGCCCAGCCGGCCTGGCGCCTGCTGGACCAGGCCAACAAGGCCGGCAAGCGCATCCTGTTCGAGGGCGCGCAGGGCGCGCTGCTCGACGTCGACCACGGCACCTATCCGTTCGTCACCTCGTCCAACACCGTCGCCAGTCAGGCCGCGGCCGGTTCGGGCATGGGTCCCAAGGGCCCTGGCTATGTGCTGGGTATCGTCAAGGCCTACACCACCCGCGTGGGCGAAGGCCCGTTCGCCTGTGAACTGGACGATGAAGTCGGCAAGCACCTGTCGACCGTCGGCCGCGAGGTCGGCGTCAATACCGGCCGGGCGCGCCGCTGCGGCTGGTTCGACGCGGTGCTGGTGCGCCAGTCGGTGGCCATCAACGGCATCGACGGCATCGCCCTGACCAAGCTGGACGTGCTGGACGGCCTGAAGACCCTGAAGATCTGCGTCGGCTACAAGATCGGCGACCGCGAGGTCGACTATCTGCCGGCCGGCATGCGCGACCAGGCGGCCGCCGTGCCGATCTACGAGGAGATGGAAGGCTGGAGCGAAAGCACCGCCGGCGCCCGCTCGTTCAAGGACCTCAACGCCAACGCCATCAAGTATGTGCGCCGGGTCGAGGAACTGATCGGCGCTCCGGTGGCCCTGCTGTCCACCAGCCCCGAGCGGGACGACACCATCCTGATGCGCGATCCCTTCCAGGGCTGATCATGGTTTGGGGACAGGCGCCTGCGCCTGTCCCCCGCCACGCCCGAGTTGTTTTCCAAAGCTAAGTTAGCGATTGCTTAGCAGGGCAGGGTCTATGACAGCGGCCTCTTAGGGAGGTTCGCCGTCGTTGGCCGCTGCGCGTCGTTTAATGAAATCCGCGAACAAGGCGGATCGGCTGACGCGCAGCTTGCGAGCTCTTGATCGCGAGGCCTCGACCAGCCGCGTGCTCAATCTGCTGGCCATCGAGACCCGCAGCGGCCACAGGCCCGAACACGGCGAGGCGCCGCTGTTCCGCAACCGCATCCTCAACTCGGCCCTGCTGGTCAAGCACCGCCTGCGGACCGACGACATCTTCCTGTTCGACGAGGTGCGCCCGAACGCCACCAAGGTGATCATCCCGTTCGAACGCAGCGACCTTGGCCTGGGCGGCCAGTCGTTCTTCGTGGGGCAGCGGGGCTGGGTGGACCTGCTGCGCGAGGCCTGCAACGAACACACCGACATGGCGCGCGACCTGGCGACGCTGCGCCTGATCGACCAGCTTCCCTCGCTTGACCCCTTCCTGCTGCGCGAGCACCTGCGCCGCCACGGCCTGTCGGTGGCGCCCGCCTATTTCGCGCTGTCGGGCGCCGACATGGAGCAGATGCAGAGCTTCGTGTCGGTCCAGATCTCGCACCTGATCAATCTGGCCTATCGCGACACCGGCCGGGTCACGCCCGGCGCCCATGCCGCCCGCCTGGTCGAGGCCTTGCTATCGACCGACGTGGACGAGCGCCTGGAGCCGCTGCGCAAGACGCTGGTCATGGACGGCGACAGCTTCAAGGAAGGCGTCTTCAGCTGGAAGGGCTTCCTCTATTACAAGTGGACGCTGACCCGGCTGTGGTCGGAGCTGGAGGTCGTGAGCGGCGAGATCGCGCGGCTGACGGTGACCGGCAACCGCGACGCCGACACCCAGCGCTTCATCGACGACACCCGCAAGCGCCTGCGCCAGGGGATCATGCTCGAGCGCAAGGCGATCATGCGGGCGCTGGACGTCTATGACCGGGCGTTCGACGACCTGATCGACAACGGCAAGCCTCAGGCGTTCCGTGAGTTCCTGCTGCGCGCGCCCGACATGTTCCTGTCGCTGGGCGAGAAGGTCGGAACGATCGCCCATATCGCCAGCTTCTGGCGGTACCGGTTCCCTCAGGGCATGCCGCTGATCGCCGACATCGACGAAGCCGTCGATATCCTGGCGGACTTCGATTCCGGCCTGAGCAGCAGCCAGGCCGTCTGACGGGCGTTCCGTCGCGCGACGCCGCCATCAAGTGGATTTTTACAATCACCCGCCTATGGTGCGGGCGAAAGACTTTTGGAGCTTCCGAAGCCCGTGTTCGACGGCAATATCCGCACCTTGCAGCGTATCGCGTCGAAGATGCAGCGCGTGCTGATCGTCGATCCGAACACGGCCGCCGTGCGCCTGCTCGCCGACCAGTTGCGCCACGTGGGCCACGTCCAGATCTTCCACGCCACATCGATCGAGGCCGGCTGGGGCATGGCCCGCACGGTGGATCCGATGCTGGTCTTCGTCGAGCACGCCTCCAGCGGTTGCGACGGCCAGGCCCTGGCGCGCAAGATCCGCCGCAGCGACCTGGCCTGCCGCGAGAACCCGATCATCATGTGCACCGCCGAGGCGACGGCCGAGGCGATCTTCGGAGCGCGCGATGCGGGCATCCACGAGTTCATGCGCAAGCCGTTCACGATCAAGGACCTGGAGCGCCGGCTCGAGGCGGTGACGCTGAAGCCCCGCGACTGGGTCGAGGCCGTGCAATATGTCGGGCCCGATCGCCGCCGCTTCAATTCGGCGGAGTACAAGGGGCCGCGCAAGCGCAAGGCCGACGCCAGCGCCACGCCCGCCGCGCGCCTGTCCCAGGCGCTGCGCATCGTCAAGTCAGCCGCCCAGGCGCTGGACAGCGATCCGGCCCAGGCCCGCAGGGCCCTGGCCGCGCAGGCCGTGGAGCTCAAGAAGGTCGGCGAAACGGTCAAGGACAGCCGCCTGGTGGAGGCCGCCGCCGCCCTGGAGGCCGTCACCGCCGGCGGCATGGGGCGGGCCGAGTTGCTCAAGCGCATCGACGGCCTGATGGGCTTCATGGCCGAAAACGACGACGGCGGCCGCGGCGCCGCCTGACCGCTCTGGCGGATCGTCGAAACGAAAAAGGGCGGCGTCCAAAGACGCCGCCCTTCGTCGTTCCGGATCGCGCCGTCGCCTAGAAGGCCAGGCGGGCGATCAGCTGGAACACCGGACCGGCGTTTTCCCGCTCGAGCTCGTACTCGTCGAAGCTCCGGTCGTTCTGGTCTTCGATGGTGGTGAACTTGTTGAAGGTTTCCTTCTTCTCGGCGTCCAGCAGGTTCGAGCCGGTCAGACGAATCGTCAGGTCCTGGCCGATCCGCTTTTCGAGGAAGATTTCCAGGTCGCCGTCATAGGTGGTGGTCACTTCCTCGCCCACGACGCGGCTGTAGGCCTCTCCCTGCTTGCGATAGCTGGCCCCGAACGCCGCGCCCCAGGTCGGCAGGTCCTGAATGAAGCCGACGTTCAGCACGTAGTCCGACTGGCTGTTGAACTTGCGCGAGCCGAACTCGTCGTTCACGTCGCTGTCCAGCCACGAGTAGTTCAGGAACACGCCGGTGTTCTCCAGGCCGACCACCGTCAGCGGTGTCGACAGGTCGAACTCGATGCCCCAGACCTTGCCGTCGCCCGTGTTGCGAGCGGAGTAGATGAACGTGCCGGGGCCCTCGTCGCCTTCCTCGCCGGTGTTGGTCAGCTCGATCAGGTCCTTGACCTTGCGGTAGAAGACGTTGACCCCGGCCACGCCCTGCTTGCCCATCCGGCGCTCGTAGCCGACGTCCAGGCCCCAGGCGCTTTCCGGTTTCAGTTCGGGATTGCCGATGAAGTCATTGTCGCCCAGCTCGGCGGTCAACAGGGCCGGCGACAGGTAGTCGAAGCTGGGGCGGCGGACGGTGCGCGCGCCCGACACATAGATCTGGTCTTCCGTGGTCAGATTGTAGCGCAGCGAGGCCGACGGCAGCAGGAACTTGTAATCGGTGTCGGTGGTCGAGGGCACCGTGCGGTCCTGCAGGGTGACGTCGGTGGTCTCGTAGCGCAGGCCGGCTTCCCACTTCAGCGCGCCCGACTTGCCGTCCAGCATCACGTAGGGGTCGAGCCGGGTCTGTTCGAACGCGGCGTCGCCGCCGTCGATCACCGCATAGGGACCGAAGGCTGGAGGGTTGGCGCTGGGCAGGTTGTAGCGGTTGCGCGGAACCTCGGTGACCAGCAGGTCGCGCTGCTTCTTCTCGTACTGCAGGCCGAACTGCAGCTGGACGCCCTCGCTCAAGTCGCGCTTGTGCTCGAGCTTTGCCGAAAACTCGGTGTCCTCCAGGTCGGTCCTGGACTTGTCGCGGGTGATGCGGTCGCCGTCCGGATAGGGGTTGGCGTCGCGCAGGTACTCGGTCTCGTCCTCGAACTCGGCTTCCTGGGCCTCGAACGAGGCGTAGCCCAGCTTCACGCTCGTCTTTCCGCCGAACATGTCGTGGCTGTACTTGCCGTTGATCGAATAGCTGTCCTGCTCGATGTCGACGTTGTTGTCGTTCAGGGTCAGCAGGTTGGCGTTGTTGCGGATGTCCTGTCTGTACTCGATCGAGTCTTCGTTCTGGTAGCGGTCGGTGTGGACATAGAAGCCGCTCAGGTCCAGGTCGCCGCCGGCCAGCGGGGTCTGGTAGCTGGCGTTGAACGAGTAGTCCGTGCCGTTGCGAACGTCGGTCTGAACTTCGCTGTTGTCGATCGGGGCGCCCGGCTCGCCATAGCGGAGGCTGAGCTTGTTCTTGGGGTTGCGGCGGCCCTGGATGTTGGCGCCGAGCAGCAGGCGGCCGGGGCCGACCTGACCGCCCCACACGCCGCCGACGGTTTCGCGGATGCGCTTGTCGTCGAACATCAGGGCGCCGGCGCGGACGAAGCCGCCGTCCAGGGCGTAGGCGTCGCGCAGCACGATGTTGATCGCGCCGGCCACGGCGTCGCCGCTGCGGTTGGCCGAGGCGCTGCGGACGATCTCGATGCGCTCGATCAGTTCGGCGGGAATGCGGTCGACGAAGAAGGCCGAGTCGGCGCCCGAGCCGAACGCGCCCGAGCCCGAGCCGGCGCCGGGCACCTTCTCGCCGTTGATCAGGATCTGGGTATAGGCCGGGTCGAGGCCCCGAAGGCGCACGCCGTCCGATTCCAGCACGTCCGACAGGAAGGCGACGCTGGGCACGCGCTTCAGCGCGTCGCCGGCGGTCAGGGGCTCGAAGCGCTGGAAGTAGTCGAGATCGTAGTTCAGGACCGGCGCGGCCTGGTCGTTGCGGTTGCGGTAGGCGATCTGGGCCTGGACGACCAGTTCCGACGCGGTGGCCGGCGTCTCGGCGGCCGTGGCGATCGGCGCGTCGACGTCGGCGGCATGCGCTCCGGCGGCCAGGGCCAAGGGCGCGAGCGCGGCCAGGGCGAACAGTACGGTCTTGTTCATTATGAGCATCCCCAATCATCGCGCGACCGTTGACGCGGTCGTTCGCACGTGATTTCACGCGGCGGGGCATAAGTTCGCCATCATCGTGGGGCCAGTGATGTTTACTCGACAGTTTCGTTTCACTTTTGTGACGGCTGTGGGAATTTCTCTCCTTCTGGCCGGTTGCAAGCTCGCCGACCCGGAGGCGAAGTCCGACTCCGCCAAGATGCTGGTGGGCGTGGGAACGCCTGTCCCGGCGGCCGGCGAAACCCAATCGGTCGCCACGCAGCGCGCCGACGCGGCCGACGACCCGGAAATCTGGGTGGATCCGCGCGACCCCTCCCGCGTGGTGATCTTCGGCACCGACAAGCAAGCTGGTCTGTACACGTACGATCTGAGCGGCGCGGTGACCGGCTTCATCCCCGACGGCAAGCTGAACAATGTCGACCTGCGTGGCGGAATGGCCACGGCGAACGGCGAGCGCGTGCTGGTCGCGGCCAGCGATCGCGGGCGAATCGGCGCGGCGCTCTATCTGATGGATCCGGTCACCCTGAAGGTCGAGCCCTGGGGCCTGGCGCCGCTGGATCTGACCGAACCCTACGGCCTGTGCATGGGCCGGCGCGGCGAGAGCTTCATTGTCGTCGTCAACGGCACGGACGGCCAGGTGCGGCAACTGCGCATCGCCGTGGGCGGCGACGGCAAGCCCGTGGCGACCGAGGAGCAGCGCTTCGCGGTCGGCAGCCAGACCGAGGGCTGCGTCATCGATGACGCCAAGGGCGCGCTCTATATCGGCGAGGAGGCCAAGGGCGTCTGGCGCTATGACCTGGATCCCGCCAAGGGCGCCGCGCGCACCCTGGTGGCCGCCGCGCCGTCGGACATGCTGAAGCCCGACGTCGAGGGCCTGACCCTGCTGCGCGAGGGCCCGAAGACCTGGTTGATCGCCTCCAGCCAGGGCGACAGCGCCTTCGCGGTCTGGCGGATCGACGGCGCCCAGCCGGCCTATGCCGGGCGCTTCTCGGTGGTCGCCGCCAAGGGCGTCGACGGGGTGACCGGCACCGACGGCGTCGCGGCGATGGGCGGGGCCGTGGGACCCTTTGCCGAGGGGCTGGTGGTCATGCAGGACGACGTCGACGTCGAGGGCGAGGCGGCGTCGACCGATCGCCAGCGGCAGAACTTCAAGCTGGTGGACTGGCGAGCGGTGAAGACGGCGCTGAAGCTGGACGCACGCTAGCGTCCGCACTCGATAAGGTCTTGGAAAAACAAGACCTGACCCGTCGGTGCAATGGGCCGTGGATCCTAGGGCGCGAGCTCGGGCGACTTGTCGCCCTTCATCTGCAGCCAGTCGGTGAAGGGCTGGTGGTAGGCCAGGTCGAAGACCTCGGCCTGCAGCTTGAAGGGCAGGCTGCTCTCGCTGTTCCACAGCATCACCACGCCGGTCTTGGCGGCGGGGTCGAACATCATGGTCGCGCGATAGCCGTCCACCGCCCCGCTGTGACCGATCAGCCGGTGCTCCTTGTAGAGGAAGCTGCGCATGCCCAGGCCGTAGCCGGGCTGGCCCAGCGATCGGCCCAGCGGCGAGTTGCCATAGGGGCGGCCGGTCTTGACGCGCGGTTGCTGGATGTCGGCCAGCACGGGAGCGGGCAGGACGGCGGGCGCCTGGCCCATCTGGGCCTGCATCCACCGCGCCAGGTCCACGATGTTGGAATTGACCCCCGCCGCGGCGGGCACGCGGTAATAGGCGTCGAGTAGGGGCAGTGCGTGGCCATGGCGCGAGGGGCGCGCCCAGTGTTCGGCGTCGCGCAGGCCTTCGACGCCGAGGGTGGCGCTGGTCATGCCCAGCGGCAGGAACAGGCGCTGGCGCACCTCCTCGGCGTAGGACCGGCGGGTGGTGGTCTCCACGATCTCGCGGATCGTGTCATAGGCGACGTTCTGGTAGGTGTGGCAGGTGGCCGGCGGGCATTGCGGGGCCACCGTCCCCAGGCTCTGGCGGATCATCCCGGGATCTCGCCCGCCCTCCAGCCAGCCGTCATAGGCGTTGCGGGGCAGGCCGGTGCGCTGCGACAGAAGCTGCTCGACGGTCAGGGTGTTCTGGGCGTCGGCGGGCAGCCTCAGGCTGGTGTGGAACTTGCCCAGCGGATCGTGCAGCGAAAACACCCCATCCCGGGCCAGTCGGGCGCTGAGCGTCCCGGCCACGGTCTTGGACAGCGAGGCCCAACGGAAGATCGTGTCGGCGTCCACCTTCTCGCCGTCCGTTGGCGAGGTCAGGCCATAGCCCCGGACGAACGACAGGCGGCCGTTCTCGACCACGGCGATCGCCAGGCCCTCCATGGTCTTGTCGGTCATCATCGCCTGGACGCGGGCGTCCAGGGCCCGATAGTCGATCTGGCCGCGCCAGTCCTTGGGCTCCAGCGGCAGGACGACGGGCAGGGCGGAGGCGGCGGCCGTCTCGACGGCCTTCGGCGCGCGCGGCTTGTGGAACATCGCCCAGCCCAGCGCGCCGAGGCCGACCGCCAGCACCAGCGCGCCCACGATCCACCAGGCGCGTCGGGGCCGACGGGCGAAGGTGTTGTACCTGGTCCTGTAGAACTTGGTCAGCCGTCTCTTCCGCTGAAAATCGTCGCCAGCACCACGTGGCTTGGCGCCGTGACGTCAGCGTGAGCTGTCGTCGATCGGCGTCGAAGGCGCGTCGCGCGAGTCATGAACCCCGTGTCCTACCCTTTTGCCGCCGGACGACAAGGCTCAGGCCGAAGTTCCCGCGCACCGATGTCCAAAGCAGGGCGATGACGCGCCGCGGCGACGCGTCCCTATTGCCTCGAACGCCTTGACGCTCGAAGGTGCGCCCCTCAACGAGAACCGCTGCTTGACCGCCTTTCTGCGCCTCTTCCAGACCGACACCGGCCCGCGCCTCGAGGGCCAGAAGGTGTTCCTGCGCCTGCCGCGCCTGCATGACTACAAGCCATGGGCCGAGCTGCGGACCCAGTCCGCCGCCTTTCTCCAGCCCTGGGAGCCGACCTGGCCCGAGGACGACCTGACCCGTGCGGCCTTCCGCGCCCGGCTCAACGCCTATGCCCGCGAGCTGGAGCTGGGCGAGGCCTTTCCGTTCTTCATGTTCCGTCGCGACGACGGCGCGCTGATCGGCGGGGTTCGGCTGTTTCACATCCGGCGCGGCGTCGCCCAGAGCGGGGTGATGGGCTACTGGATCGGCCAGCCGCACGCCCGCCAAGGCTACATGCAGGACGGGGTCCGGGCGGCGATCGACTTCGCGTTCGGCGAACTGGCGCTGCACCGGCTGGAGGCCGCCTGCATGCCGGAAAACCAGCCTTCGGCCGCCGTTCTGCTGAAATCCGGGTTCGCGGAGGAGGGATACGCCCCCGCTTATCTGAAAATTAACGGCGAGTGGCGAGATCATCGTCTGTTCGGGATGGTCGCGCCAGGTTAGCGCGTTCGCCCAAACGTTGTGCCTTCGGGCGCGGGATTCAGGGCATGTCGTTCAAGATCAGTCAGCGACGCGTATGGGACGCCACGGCCACGCTGGAGGCCTTGGGCGCCGCCGAGGTCGCGCTTTGGCTCTGGGAGCCCGAGGCCGACCGGCTGCGCGTCAACGGCGCGGCGCGCGCTCTGGGCCTGGGGCCGCTGGCCCCGGACTGCTCCTCCGCCGCCTTCCGCGCCCTGACCCTGCCGCAGGATCGCGCCCAGGCCGAGGACATCCTCAAGGTTCGTCCGCCGGGCAGCGAGATCGTCGCCCGCCTGCGCATGCGCAACGGCGAGATCTGCATCTGGCGCGGGACTTGGCTGGAAGACGGGGTGCGCGCCGCCGGCGTGATCGCCCCCGAGGTCAAGTTCGCCGCCTCCGAGCGGGACAGCCTGACCGGCCTGTTGGACCGCAAGAGTTTCATCGCCCAGGCCCGCGAGCGGCTGGGCAAGGCGGGCGTTCATGAACTGGTCGTCGCCGACGTCGATCGCCTGCGCCGCCTGAACGAGGCCCTGGGCCACGAGCGCGCCGACCTGGTTCTGGCCGCCCTGGGCTCGCGCCTGGCCGCCGCCTTCCCGTCCGAGGCCCTGCTGGGCCGGATCGGCGAGGACGAGTTCGCGGTGTTGTGCGACCCGGCCGGCTTCGAGCCCGCCGAGCTGCTGCGCACCGCCCTGGAGCAGCCCCTGCGGGTGGCGGGCTTCGACATCCATCCCACCCTGTCGATCGGCGCGGTGTCGGCCGAGGGCGGCGAGGACGCTCCCGAGGCCGCCGAACTGCTGCGTCGCGCCGAACTGGCCGTCGAGGCGGCGGGGGCGGCGGGCCGCGGCGGGGCCGCCGCCTATGGTCGCTCGATGGAGACCGACGGTCTGTCGCGCCTGGCCCTGGAGGCCGACCTGCGCGGCGCCATCGGTCGGGGCGAAATCACCCCCTTCTTCCAGCCGGTCGTCCGGCTGTCGACCGGCGCCCTGTCGGGCTTCGAGGCCCTGGCCCGCTGGATCCATCCGCGTCGCGGCATGCTGCCGCCCGACGAGTTCCTCCCGCTGGTGGAGGAGATGGGCCTGATGAGCGAGCTGGGCGAGCACATGATGCGCACCTCGGCCCGGCAACTGGCCAAATGGCGCGACACCCATCCGGCCGTCGGCGCCCTGACCGTCAGCGTCAACCTGTCGACCGGCGAGATCGACCGTCCCGGCCTGGTCCACGACGTGCGCCAGGTGCTCAAGGAGCACAACCTGCCGCGCGGCGCGCTGAAGCTGGAAGTCACCGAAAGCGACATCATGCGCGATCCCGAGCGGGCCGCGGTGATCCTGCGCACCCTGCGCGAAGCCGGGGCCGGCCTGGCGCTGGACGACTTCGGCACCGGCTTCTCGTCGCTGTCGTACCTGACGCGCCTGCCGTTCGACACGCTGAAGATCGACCGCTACTTCGTGCGGACGATGGGCAGCAACGCCGGCTCGGCCAAGATCGTCCGCTCGGTGGTCAAGCTGGGCCAGGACCTGGACCTGGAGGTCGTCGCCGAGGGCGTGGAGAACGCCGAGATGGCCCGCGCCCTGCAGGCCCTGGGCTGCGACTACGGCCAGGGCTTCGGCTACGCGCCGGCCCTGTCGCCGCAGGAGGCCGAGGTCTATCTGAACGAAGCCTATGTCGACGGCGCCGCGCCGGTGAAGGCTCGGGGCTAAGGCCTAAGTCCTCCCCCTGTGGGGGAGGTGTCGGCGAAGCCGACGGAGGGGGGAGCGGCCCGCCCTCTCGTCAGGCTCCCCCCACCGATCGCTGCGCGATAGCCTCCCCCATAGGGGGAGGGCGCTGCCCCGCCGATCCCGCCCGCAGTTCCAACGCGACCGCGAAGCCGCGAAGCTGGCCTTCCCGCTGCTGATAGGCGGCCAGCAGGTCCTCGGGCGAGGCCCGGGCCATCTCGTCTCGCGTGGCCAACCAGCGGGCCTGGGAGCGCCCCAGGGCGGCGGGAGAGACCCCCGCCGCCAGCACCGCCTCATAGGCCGCGGCCATCCGCTGCTCGGCCTCGCGCAGGGCGGGATCGATGCAGGTCATCTGGGCCGCCAGGGTCGGGGCGTCCCGACAGCCCACCGCGTCTCCTGGGGGCGAGGCGTCGGCCAGGGGCGTGGCGGCCACCGGCGCGCCGGCGGCGGTGGGCAGGGCGCCCCACGTCTCGGGGCGGGCCACGGGGCGGGAGTCCGTGGTCAGCACGATCCTCAGGCCCCGCTGGGCTTCGGTCGCGACGATCGCCAGGGGCGCTTGGGTCGAGGGGGTGGCGGAATGCGGTACCTGGAAGACCAGCGGCCGAGGCGCGGGTTCGGGCGGCTCGGTCCCCAGCAGCAGCCACAGGCCCCAGACGCCCAGCGGCATGGCGATCATGCCCAGCAGGATGTTGCCGTCGAACCGTCGCCGGGGCGGCGGCATCACGCCGTAACGGCGCTGGCCCCAGGTCTCGCGCGGCGGGTTGCGCTCGCTCCGGGCCGCCCAGTTGTCGTTCGATGGCGATGTGAGACGCAGGTAAGCCATGCCACTGTCCTGACCACACGTCCCGCATGCGCGCGCGAGCCGGGTCCCCCGTGACGGCTTTGAAAAGCAACAGCGTGACTGTGGCGGAGTATACTCGCCCTATACGGTCTATATAATCGGGTGGATTACTAGTTTGTGGCTTGCGATCTTCTGGATCATCTACTCAAGCTCTACCGGCCTGGGACGACAGATGATCGGCGGTGATCCCGATCTTGGCCAAGGCCATGGTCCATTTGTTGTCGTAGTCGTCGCCGAAGAGCAGGGCTTCGTCGGCGTCGCAGATCAGCCAGACATTGTCGCGCAGTTCCTGCTCCAACTGGCCGGGACCCCAGCCGGAATAGCCCAGGGCCAGGATGGCGTGGCGGGGCCGGCGGATCTTGCTGCCCAGGGCGTCCAGCGCGTCGCGGGTGACGGTCAGGGCCAGGCCGTCGGCCACCGGCACCGTGGAGTCGGGCGAGACATAGTCGTCGGTGTGCAGCACGAAGCCGCGCTCGCGCTCGACCGGCCCGCCCAGCATCACCAAGTCGCCGCCGGCCTCGATCTCGGGCGCGACGCCCAGGTTGTTGAGCAGCTCGAACAGGGTCAGGCCCTCGACCGGGCGATTGACCGCCAGGCCCATGGCCTGCTCGGCGTCGTGGGCGCATACGTAGAGCACGGCGCGCTCGAAACGCGGATCCTCGATGCCGGGCATGGCCACCAGCATCTGGCCGGCGAGGAAAGCTCCGTGATCCGTGCGCGATGAGTCCATGTTCAGAGGATCAGGTTGGAACGCGTCGGTTTCAAGTGCAACCTTCCCTTGGCGATCATCTCCGACGGCTTTATCTCCGTTGCGCGCTTTCAACGAACACGAACGAACAGGGACACCGCACATGGCGATCAAGGTTGGCGACACGCTTCCTTCGGCCACTTTCATGACCAGCACGGCCGAGGGCCCGGCCCCGGTGACGACCGACGACCTGTTCAAGGGCAAGACCGTCGCCCTGTTCGCCGTCCCGGGCGCCTTCACCCCGACCTGCTCGGCCAAGCACCTGCCGGGCTTCAAGGACCATGCGGCCGATTTCAAAGCCAAGGGCGTGGATGTGATCGCCTGCGTCGCGGTCAACGACCTGTTCGTGATGAAGGCCTGGGGCGCCGATCAGGGCATCACCGACGAGGTGCTGCTGCTGGCCGACGGCAACGGCGACTTCACCCGGGCCATCGGCCTGGAGTTCGACGGCTCCAAGTTCGGCATGGGCCTGCGCTCGCAGCGCTACTCGCTGATCGCCAAGGACGGGGTGGTCCAGACCCTCAACGTCGAAGAGGGCGGGGAATTCAAGGTCTCGTCGGCCGACTACATGCTGGGTCAGCTGTAGGGTTACGGTCGGGGACACGCCCTCGCGGCGTGTCCCCAATCCGTGCGCGGCCTGTCCGGAAAGAGGCGGTGCGGGGTCTGGGGACACGCCGCGAGGGCATGTCCCCGGTCTGGAGGGGGCTCACGCCCCCAGCATCTCCGGCGTAACCGTTTCCAGATCCGCCGACCCGCCCGTCACCGCCGCGACCTGTCCCGGCACGGTCGCCAGCACGTTCTCGCCATAGACCCGGGCCAGGGCCAGTCTCAGCCCCTCGGGTTCGGCCAGGGCCCCCTTGGCCAGCATCCAGCCGCCGACCGTGTCGCCCAGCAGCTTCAGATAGGCCGTGGCGCCGGACAGAGCGTCGGGCATGGCCCGGGCCCGGCGTTCGATCAGCCACGCGGTGGCGGAACTGGCCGCGTTCAGGGCCGCGTCGAAGCGCAGGGCGAAGCCGGCAAGGTCGCCGCCGGTGGCTTGCAGGCGATCCAGGGTGTCGCGCATGTCGTCCATCAGGTCGCCGATCGCCTGGCCTTCGCCCAGCATCAGCTTGCGGCCGATCAGGTCGATGGCCTGGATGCCGTTGGCGCCCTCGTAGATCGGGGCGATGCGGGCGTCGCGATAGTGCTGGGCCGCGCCGGTCTCCTCGATGAAGCCCATGCCGCCGTGGATCTGCACGCCCTGCGAGGCCACCTCGACGCCGATGTCGGTCGACCAGGCCTTGGCGATCGGGGTCAGCAGCTCTTCGCGCAGCTTGGCGGTGGCCCGCTCTTCCTCGGTGGCGGCGTGGGTCGAGAGGTCGGCGGCCACGGCGGTCGACAGGCAGATGCCGCGCGCCGCCTCGATCTTGGCCTTCATCAGCACCAGGGTCTTGCGGATGTCGGGGTGGTCGTAGAGCCGCGAGGGCTGGGCGCCGGTCCAGGCCGAGCGGCCCTGGGTGCGCTCCAGCGAGAAGTTCAGGGCCTGCTGGTAGGCCCGCTCGGCGATGGCCGTCCCCTGCGCGCCGACTTGAAGCCGCGCGGCGTTCATCATCGTGAACATGTGGGCCAGGCCCTTGCCCAGCTCGCCGACCAGTTCGGCCTTGGCGCCTTCGTACAGCATCACGCAGGTGGGCGAGCCGTGGATGCCCAGCTTGTGCTCCAGCCCGCCGACCCGCAGGGCGTTGGCGACGCCCAGGGTCCCGGCCTCGTCGACCATGACCTTGGGGGCCAGGAACAGCGAGATGCCCTTCACGCCGGCGGGCGCGTCGGGCGTGCGGGCCAGCACCAGGTGCAGGATGTTGTCGGCGGCGTCGTGGTCGCCCCAGGTGATGTAGATCTTCTGGCCCGACAGGGTGTAGCCGCCGTTCCCGTCCGGCGTGGCCATTGTGGTCAGGGCGCCCAGGTCCGAGCCGGCCTGGGGCTCGGTCAGGTTCATCGTGCCGGTCCATTCGCCCGACACAAGCCGGGGCAGAAAGAGCGCCTTCTGGCGCTCGGTGCCATGGTGATCCAGGGCCTCGATGGCCCCCAGGCTCAACATCGGGCACAGGCCGAACGCCATGTTGGCGGCCTGGACCATTTCCAGCACCGCGACTTCCAGGGTCTTGGGCAGGCCCTGGCCGCCGTGCTCGGGGGCGGCCGCCAAGCTGGTCCAGCCGTCTTGCGCGAACTGGCGATAGGCCTCGGCGAAGCCGGGCGCGGCGCGGACCACGCCGTTTTCCAGCTTGGCCCCGACCAGGTCGCCGGCCCGGTTGATCGGCGCCAGCACCTCGCTGGCGAACGTGCCCGCGGCCCGCAGCACCGCCTCCACGGTGTCGGCGTCGGCCTCCGGGAAGGCGGTGGCCAGGCGGTCGAAACCGGCCACGTGCTTCAGGGCGAAGGCGAGGTCGCTGACGGGCGCTCGGTAGGTCATGGGGCAGGTCCGATCTGGCGGCGGGCTCAAGTGAACTTCGTTTAGATGCTGGCTGACGTCGTGCAAAGCCGAACCGATCACGGCTTCGTGAAGCGCTTACCCTTCTTCTACACGTCAAGCTTCTTAAGTCGGGGGTTCAGCAACTGCAGCTGTCACAATTTGGAGACTTCCATGAACCGCCGTTTCGCCTCCGCCGTCCTGGCTGGCGCCCTTCTGACCGCGTCCGTCGCCCTTCCGGCCGTGGCTTCCGCCCAGGTCGCGACCGATCCGGCCGCCGCTCCCGCCGGAACCTGGACCCTCGACAAGCGCCACGCCAGCGTGACGATGAAGGTCACGCACTTCGGCACGTCGCACTACACGTTCCGCTTCGCCCAGGGCGCCGTGGACGGCTCCTACGCCTATGACCCGGCCAAGCCGCTGGACACCAAGGTGTCGATCACCATCGACGCGGCCAAGGTCGACACCGGCCTGCCGGACTTCGACAAGGAAATCGGCACGGATCCGAAGTTCTTCAACGCCGCCCAGTATCCGAAGATCACCTTCGTCTCGACCAAGGTCGAGCCGGGCAAGCTGACCGGCGACCTGACCTTCCGCGGCGTGACCAAGCCGGTCACCCTGGACGTCAAGTACAACGGCTACGCCAAGACCCCGTTCGGCTCGCAGATCATGGGCTTCTCGGCCACCGGCAAGATCAAGCGCTCGGACTTCGGCTTCACGCACCTGGTGCCGATGGTCAGCGACGAGGTCGACCTGGCGATCGAAGCCGAGTTCAATCCGAAGAAGTAGTCTTCGGCTTCGAACCGAAACCTGACCGAGACAAGGACGACCATGACCGCCGAGACATCCATCGATACCGCCTCGGCGGCGGGTCGTCCGAAATCCTACACGACGGTGGCGATCATCCTGCACTGGCTGATCGCCGCCGCCATCATCTTCCAGGTCATCCTGGGCTGGCGGATGGGCGACGAGGCCAAGGGGCCGGCCACCTACGCCATCTTCCAGCTGCACAAGTCGATCGGCATCACGATCCTGCTGCTGAGCCTGGCGCGCCTGGCCTGGCGACTGACCCACAGGCCCCCGCCGCATCCGGCCGCCCAGCCGCGCTGGGAGACCATCGCCTCTCACGTGGTGCATGTAGCGTTCTACGTGATCATGATCGGCCTGCCGATCACCGGTTGGATCATCGTCTCGGCCAGCAAGCTAAGCATCCCGACCGTGCTGTTCGGCGCGATCCCCTGGCCGCACATTCCAGGCCTGCCCGAGATGGCGGCCGGCCCCAAGCACGTGTGGCACGAGATCGGCGAGATCGGTCACGGCGTGCTGGTCAAGACCACCTACCTGCTGCTGGCCCTGCATCTTGGCGCGGTGGCCAAGCACCAGATCCTCGACCGCGACGACGTGCTGAACCACATGGCCCCGGGCGCCCGGCCGGGCTGGATGGAGCCCCGCGCCTGGCTGGCCGCGGCCGGCCTGATCGCCGTCATCGCGGCGGGCTATCTGTACAAGCCGGCGACGAAGGCCAAGGCCCCCGCCGCGCCGGCCGACATCGCCGACGCCCAGGCCGGAACGCCCAGCGCCGAGCCCCAGACCCCCGCCGAAGCCGCGACCGCCGCGCCCACGTCGATCACGCCGCCGGCCGAGGGCGCCGTTTCGACCGCGCCTGACAACGCCCTGAAGGATCCCGTCGCCTGGACCGTGGCCAAGAGTTCGACCCTGGGCTTCACCGCCGGCTGGGCCGGCGACAGCATCGAGGGCCAGTTCAAGCGCTGGACCGCCGACATCCTGTTCTCGCCCGACGCCCTGGACCGCTCCAAGCTGACCGTCAGCATCGACATGAGCTCGGCCGCCACCGGCGACGACCAACGCGACTCCAGCCTGCCCAGCGGGGATTTCTTCGACACGGCCAGCCATCCCAAGGCGACCTATACAGCCAGCAAGTTCCGCAAGACCGGCGAAGGCAAGTTCGTCGCCGACGGGACGCTGGAGCTGCGCGGCGTCCGCAAGCCGGTCAGCCTGCCCTTCGCCCTGAAGATCGACGGCGACACGGCCACGGCGCGCGGTGTAACCACCCTGGACCGGACGGCGTTCGGGGTTGGACAGGGCGAATGGGCGTCTACGGATCAGATCGCGGGCAAGGTGAAGGTCAGCTTCGCCATCACGGCCCGGAAGAAGTAGCGGCCGCCGCGCGCGCCCTCCGCGATGGGGGGCTCGTGCTGCTGCCCACCGAGACCGTCTATGGCCTGGGCGCCGACGCCTCGAACCCCACGGCCGTGGCGGCCATCTTCGAGGCCAAGGGCCGTCCGCGTTTCAACCCGCTGATCGCCCACGTCCACAACGCCGAGACCGCCGAGCGGATCGCCGCCTTTGACGACCGCGCCCGGGCCCTGGCCGCCGCCTTCTGGCCGGGCCCGCTGACCATCGTCGCCCCGATCCGCGACACCGCCGCCGTCTGCGACCTGGCGAGGGCGGGGCTCGACACCGTGGCCATCCGGGTTCCGGGCCATCCGCTGTCGCGGGCGGTGCTGGCGGCGTTCGGCGGACCGGTGGTCGCCCCGTCGGCCAACCGCTCGGGCCGGCCCAGCCCGACCACCTTCGACGACGCCTTCGCCGAGACCGGCGACAAGGCCGCCGCCGCCCTGGACGGCGGGCCGTGCGAGGTCGGGCTGGAAAGCACCGTGGTCGCCGTGCTCGACGGCCCCGTCCGCCTGCTGCGCCCCGGCGCGGTCACCCGGGCCCAGCTGGAGGCCGTGGTCGGCCCCCTGGCCGAGGCCGCTGACGACGCCAGGCGCTCGCCCGGACGCCTGGCCCTGCACTACGCGCCGGACGCGCCGGTGCGGATCGAGGCGACGGCGCCTGAGGCCGGCGAGGCGTTCCTGGCGTTTGGCGACTGGCCGCAAGGCCAAGACGTGTTCAACCTCAGCCCCTCGGGCGACCTGGCCGAAGCCGCCGCGAACCTGTTTTCGTATCTACGCGCCGCCGACCGCGCCAAACCCGTCGGCATCGCCGTCGCGCCGATCCCGGACGAAGGTCTGGGCGAGGCGATCAATGACCGGCTGCGGCGCGCGGCCGGGTTCATAGGATAGAGCCGATGAAATTCCGCATCATGTATATCGAGGACAAGTCTAAGGGCCTGAACGGTCCGGCGCGCATCGGGCGCGTGCGGTTCTCCAAGACCGGCGAGACCCTCTACTATGCCGGCCGGTCGTTCGAGGCCCTGCGCAACTCGGGCCTGAAGGCCAATTACATCGATCAGCAAACCGGCCAGGTCTTCTGGATCGCCAAGGCGCGCAAGGGCGGCGACGACCGGCTCTACAAGGGCGCGGGCGATCCGCCGGTGATCGACGACGACGTGGCCGAGGAATACTGGCGCGACGTGAGGGGCATGCCTGATCCGGCGGCCGGCTAGGCGTCCAGCGCGGATCTAACGTCGGTCAGCGGAAAGTCCTCGCCCTTGTAGAGCAGCGGCGCGTCGAGCTGCTTGGCGAGGGCGTAGGCGAAGCAGTCGGCGAGGTTCAGGCGGGCTGGATGACGGCCTTTGCCGAACTTGAGATAGGCGTCGAGCGCGGCGGTCTCGATCTCGGGTTCGCGAGCGACCCGGACGCGGTAATCGGCGAGCCAGGCGTCGATCGCGTCGCGTGAGGTGAAGAGCCCGTAGGTGGTCAGAGCCACGCCCGTCTCGACGTAGTTCATGGGCGAGATCAGGATTTCGTCGGCGACTTCCAGGGCCTGGATAAACGGGCCTCGGTCTGGCTCACGCAAGGCGATGGCGACCAAGGCCGAGCTATCGACGACAAGTCTCATTCGTCGTCCACGCCGGGGATGGCGTTGAGCGCGTCATAATCGGCCTTGGTGATCGGCGGGATGAGGCCAGCGCGGGCTTCCGGCGTCAGGTACTTCCAAGTGATCGCGTCCATCTCCGCGACGCTGCGCGGCTTGTGTTTGGGCGCGGTGGCGCGCTTGGCTTCAAGCCGCTCCTTCACGGCGATCTCGATGGCGGTGGTCAGGCTCTCGCCCGTAAGTTCGGCCAGTTCGCGCACCGCGCGCTCGGCCTCGGGGTTCTTGATCAGGATGCCCATGACGGTCTCCGTATAGACAGCAGTATATACTGACAGCGGCGGTCCAGAAAGCGTATCCTCTCCCGCCATGACCAAGTCCGTTCCCGCCGACACCCTGTCCCGCCTGAAGGCCGTGCTCGGCGAGGGCGGGTGGAGCCAGGACCCCGACCGCCTGGCGCCCAAGCTCCAGGAATGGCGCGGTCGGTGGACCGGCGAGACCCCGCTGCTGGTCCTGCCGCGCTCGACGGCCCAGGTCGCCGCGGTGGTCGGCATCTGCGCCGCCGACGGCGTGGCGATCACCCCGCAAGGCGGCAACACCGGTCTGGTCGCCGGCCAGATCCCGCAGGGCGAGATCCTGCTGTCCACCGAGAAGCTGACCGCCGTGCGCGACGTCGACGCCTTCGACGACGTGATGGTGCTGGAGGCCGGGGTGACCCTGGCCAAGGCCCACGAGGTGGCGCTGAGCGTCAACCGCCGTTTTCCGCTAAGCCTGGCCTCGGAGGGCTCGTGCACCATCGGCGGCCTGGCCTCGACCAACGCTGGCGGCACGGCGGTGCTGCGCTATGGCGTGATGCGCGACCAGATCCTGGGGATCGAGGCGGTGCTGCCCAACGGCGAAATCTGGAACGGCCTCAAGCGCCTGCGCAAGGACAATACCGGCTACGACCTCAAGCACCTGCTGATCGGGGCCGAGGGCACGCTGGGGATCATCACCGCCGCCAGCCTCAAGCTCTATCCGCGGCTGGCCTCGCGCTGCGTGGCCATCGCCGCCGTCGCTACGCCGCACGACGCCATCGCCCTGCTGGCCCGGGCCAAGGACGAGACGGGCGGGGCGATCGAGGCCTTCGAACTGATGAGCCGCCTGGGTGTCGCTTTCGCGCTCAAGCACATACCGGGCCTGCGCGAGCCGCTGGAGGCCGCGCATCCCTGGTACGTGCTGATCGAGACCGCTTCGGGCGAGCCCGGCGCCGCCGAGGCGGCCATGGAGCGGCTGCTGGCCGGGGCGCTGGAGACCGGCCTGATCCAGGACGCCGCCGTCGCCCAGACCGAGACCCAGGCCCACGCCTTCTGGGCGGTGCGCGAGAACCAGTCCGGCGGCCAGAAGCCAGAAGGCGCGGCCTGGAAGCATGACGTCTCGGTGCCCGTGTCGAAGGTCGCCGACTTCATCGATCGCGCCACGGCGGCCGTGGAAGAGCTGTCGCCCGGCGTCCGCGTCGTGGCCTTCGGCCATGTCGGCGACGGCAATGTCCACTACGACGTGCTGCGGGCCGACGGGGCGTCGGATGATCCCCACGACGCCCTGCGCGACGCGGGCGCGCGGCTCGTCCACGACATCGTCGCGGCGATGAACGGCTCGATCAGCGCCGAGCACGGCCTGGGGGCGATGAAGTCGGTCGAAGCCCTGCGCTACAAGAGCGCCGTCGAGGTCGAGGCCCTGCGCGCCGTCCGCGCGGCCCTGGACCCCCAGCGGATCATGAACCCGCGCGTGCTGTTCTAGGCCAGCGTTTCGGCGATCGCGTCTGCTGTGGAACCAGAGGCTTTCAGACGGGCGCGCCGCACGCGCCAGAGCACCACGAGCGCGCCGACCGGCGGGGTGAACTTCAGCATCCAGGGATAGAAGCCCAGAAAGCCCTGCTTGCTGAGGCCGAAGCCGACCAACTGGATCGACAGCAGGTTGAAGCCCCACTGACCCGTGCCCCAGTTCATCTGGGCCGTGCCGATTCCCGCGAACGCGACGATCGCCCACAGCCATTTGAGCTTCATCTTTGGGCCGCGCAGCAAGGCGACCAGCGCCGCCACCATCACAAGAGGTGACAGCACGGTCATAGCCAGGAAGGCCCACTGCAGCGGTGACTTGCCGCCGCTCAAGAGGGCGTTGCGCGCGAGATCGGCGTTGTTGGCTTTGTTCAGGTGAAAGCTCTGGAGCGCCCAGGTCGCCCCATCCTTCGGTCGCTTGAGGACAAGCGTGTAGAGCATGCCTTGGTCGGGGTAGCGCAACTCGTAGGCCAGTTCCGCCGTGGAGGGCGCGCCTACCCGCAGAAAGACGTTCCAGCCGACCGCGCGCCGTTCCAGCGGCCTGTTTGCTGGGGCATAGGCGCGAATTGTCTGAAGCTGGGCATTCGTGCTGACCGCCCTGGCCTCGGGCGTCATCCGCGCCCGTACCGCGTCGAAGCGGCCCAGCCGCAAGTCTTCGAAGGTCTGGGTGGCGACCCCGTCGAGGGCCGGATCAGGCTTCAGGGTGGTGCAGGCGGCCAAGCCGGCGACCGCCATGAACAGCGCTGTCGCGGCGACAATCGATTTCCAACGCAAACTTGAGCTCCCCGCGATCATGCAGCTTCGCGAGATCGGAGCCTATTGTCCAGCTTGGTCCTTGGCCGCCTGGGCCCGCAGGCGCACCCTGCGCACCGTGACGCAGATGAACATCGAGACCAGGGTGCCCATCGGGATCGACGCCTTGTAGTAGCCGGCCTTCAGGTCCGTCCCCAGGATATTGATCGCATCCGGCACGAAGCCCCACATCCCGTCCGACGCCCGCATCCAGAACGCGCCGATCCCGACGAAGCACAGCACCGCCCAGGCGATGCGGTATTTCAGGCCCTCGGTGCGCAACACCATGAACAGGCCGAAGAACATCACCAGCGGGCTGGTCAGGGCGGCGAGAAGGCCAAGGGTCTGGGGCATCGGTCGTGGTCCGGCGAAAGGGCGGGCAACATCGCGGCGAGCGACGCCATTGTCCAGCGCCACACTAGCCGTGGCCCGTCCGAGGCTCTATCTGCACCGCCATGCTGATGGTCATCTCCCCCGCCAAGTCGCTGGACTTCACCGCCCCCGATCAGGTGCTGCCGCTCACCACCCCCGAGCTGAAGCCTCAGATCGCCGAGCTGGCCAAGGTGACGCGCAAGCTGACGGCGGCCGACCTGCGCCGGCTGATGCACATCTCCGAGAAGCTGGCGGACCTGAACTACGAGCGTTTTCAGTCCTTCGACGCGCACGTCGAAGAAGGGCTCCAAGCCGTCATCGCCTTCAACGGCGACGTCTACGCCGGCCTCAACGCGAGAGAACTCGACCGCCCGGCTCTGGACTGGGCCCAGGATCACCTGCGGATCCTGTCGGGCCTGTACGGCGTGCTGCGGCCGCTGGACGCCCTGCAAGCCTATCGCCTGGAGATGGGCACGCGGCTGAAGACCAAGAAGGGCGCCAACCTCTACGACTTCTGGGGCGAGACGATCGCCAAGACCCTGAACGTCGCGGCCAAGGACCATGCCGACCCGACCCTGGTGAACCTGGCCAGCCAGGAATATTTCGGGGCCGTCGACGCCAAGGCCCTGAAGCTGCCGACCGTCAACTGCCACTTCAAGGAAGAGAAGGGCAACACGCTGCGGGTGCTGGGCTTCTTCGCCAAGAAGGCCCGGGGCCGCATGGCCCGCTTCGCGATCGACAATCGCATCGACAAGGCCGCTGACCTCAAGAGCTTCGACCTGGACGGCTACAGGTTCCGCGCCGACCTCTCCACGCCGGCCGACTGGGTTTTCGCTCGCCTCCAGCCCTGAATTCACTTATCGATGAATTATAAACGCTCGCGCATCCCAGGTGTACTTGGGCGCCAGCGAGCTATATGCTGCGTTGCAGCATGATGGGCGGTTAGCGCAGGGAGATGCCGATGGCCGTGGATTTCGGGTTGCAGGGTCAGGTCGCGATCGTGACCGGCTCGACCAGCGGCATCGGCCACGCCATGGCCGACGCGCTCGCGGCCCAGGGCGTCAACATCGTCCTCAACGGCCTGGGCGAGATGACCGCCATCGAGAAGACCCGCGCCGAGCTGGCCGAGAAGCATGGGGTCGAGGTGCTCTACAACGGCGCCGACATGACCAAGCCGGGCCAGATCGCCGAGATGGTGGCCGCCGCCAAGGCCGAGTTCGGCGAGCTGGACATCCTGGTCAACAACGCCGGCGTCCAGCACGTGGCCCCGATCGAGGACTTCCCGGTCGACCAGTGGGACCTGATCATCGCCATCAACCTGTCGTCGGCCTTCCACGCCACGCGGGCGGCGATTCCGATCATGAAGGAGCAGGGGCGCGGGCGGATCGTCAACATCGCCTCGGCCCATGGTCTGGTGGCCTCGCCGTTCAAGAGCGCCTACGTGGCCGCCAAGCACGGCATCCTGGGCCTGACCAAGACGGCGGCGCTGGAACTGGCCACCTTCGGGATCACCTGCAACGCCATCTGCCCGGGCTTCGTGAAGACCCCGCTGGTCGAGGCCCAGATCGTCGACCAGGCCAAGGCCCGGGGCATCAGCGAAGACGCTGTGATGAAGGACGTGATCCTGGCCGCCCAGCCGACCAAGCAGTTCGTCACCTTCGATCAGCTGAACGGCATGCTGCTGTACCTGGTCTCCGACGCCGGCGCCTCGGCCAACGGCTCGGCCTTCAGCATCGACGGCGGCTGGACGGCGCAGTAGCGGCCGGGGACATGCCCTCGCGGCGTGTCCCCAAATTCTGGCTCGGCGCTAGCTGATGGGGACACGCCGCGAGGGCATGTCCCCGATTGTATGATCGGAGTCCGCATGCCCATCGGTCCGTTCAAGAAGAAGCCCGCCGGCCCCCGGCCGATCTCGCTGGCCCTGCAGGGCGGCGGTTCGCACGGGGCGTTCGAGTGGGGCGTGATCGACCGCCTGCTCGAGGAAGACGACATCGAGATCCAGGCGGTGACCGCCGCCTCGGCCGGGGCGATGAACGCCGTCTGCCTGGCCCAGGGCCTGCTGGACGGCGGGCGCGAGGGCGCCAAGACTCGGCTCGAACGGTTCTGGAAACAGGTCAACCGCAACGGCGGCCGCAACATGTTCGGCGACACCAGCATCTGGACCAGCGCTTTTTCCGGCGGGACCGACTGGATCAAGAACAGCCCCGGCTGGCGGCTGGCCGAGACCTTCGCCCTGTCGATGAGTCCCTACGAGTTCAATCCGTTCAACCTGAACCCGCTGCACGACGCCTTGGAGGGCGAGATCGACTTCAAGGCGCTGCGCGAGCGATCGCCGATCAAGCTGTACATCGCCGCCACCCAGGTGCGGACCAGCAAGTCCAAGGTGTTCCGCGAGACCGAGCTGACCAGCCGCCACATCATGGCCAGCGCCTGCCTGCCCCAGGTTTTCCAGGCGGTCGAGATCGACGGCGAGCCCTATTGGGACGGCGGGTTCCTGGCCAATCCGCCGCTGTGGCCGCTGTTCTACGACGACACCCCCGACGACATCCTGCTGGTCAGCCTCAACCCGTTCGTCCGCGAGGAGACGCCCAAGACGCCGGGCGAGATCATGGACCGGCTGAACGAGATCACCTTCAACGCGGCGCTCGCCAGCGAGCTGCGGGCCATCGGCTTCGTGCAGAAGCTGCTGGACGAAGGCCTGCTGAAGGACAACGCCCGCGGCCGCTATCGCAAGATGCTGATGCACGCCATCACCGCCGACAAGGCCCTGGCCGACCTGTCGCTGGGCAGCAAGTTCGACACCGAATGGAGCTTCCTCAGCGACCTGCGCGAGCGCGGCCGCCAGGCGGCGGACGACTGGCTGGGCCATTGCCTGACCCAGGTGGGGGTGAGTTCCAGCCTGGACCTGAGGGCGGGGTTTCCGTGAGCAGGGACACGCCCTTGCGGCGTGTCCCCAACCTTGGCGCGGCGACAGCTGACGGGGATACGCCGCAAGGGCATGTCCCGGACCGAGGGGCCTTCCGCCCGACTTGCCCGAGGTCTATCTGACCCCATGGTTTCCGCTTCCGCCGTCCAGCCCGCCGTCGAGTTCCCCGTCGCCACCGTCGGCGTCGTCTGCCTGCGGGGCGACCAGGTGCTGCTGATCAAGCGCGGCACCCCGCCGCGGCTGGGCCAATGGAGCCTGCCCGGCGGTCGCCTGGAGCGCGGCGAGACGACGGTCGCCGCCGCCCTGCGCGAGCTGGCCGAGGAGACGGGGGTGCAGGCGCAGCTGCTGGGCCTGATCGACGTGGTCGACGGCCTGTTCACCTCGCGCGAGACCGGCCAGACCACCCGTCACTACGTGATGATCGACTACGCCGCCCGCTGGATTTCCGGCGAACCCGTGGCCGGCGACGACGCCGCCGAGGCGCGGTTCGTGTCGCTGGACGAGGCGCTGGCGATGGTCGAGTGGGACGTGACGAGGACGGTGATCGCCGAGACGTTCGAGCGGTTTGGGGGGTAGGATACGGCGGAGGTCAGGTTTCGGGATCGACCTTGATTCCGACCCATCTCTGAAGTTCGGAACGTCCGGTTGGCGCAAGGCCCGATCCGCTCAGCGGCGCGCTTCTTGAACCCTCCCTCTCCCTTTGGGAGAGGGCTTCGAACGACTTATGCTCGGCGTTCAGCAAACAAACCACCGCGATTTCAACGCCCTAAAATTTCTCGACCTAACTTATCCTCACCCTCCAAACCGCCCGCATAATGCTTGCACCTGGAAGCACGGGGAGGGGCGTCGGCCGGCGACCTGACGAGCTTTCGGGAGTGGACGAGCGGGAAGGCTTGTTCGCCGTGTCTCTCCGGAGACGCCCCGGGTCGGTTCGGAGCAGGTTCGCCTCAGTCGCGACGAAGCTGCGGCGCCTTGGGTAGGCGGATCAGGCCAGCAGGCGCGAGGGGGTTACTCGCGCGGTCCGGGACCGGGGTTCGTCGCCCTGGCCCGCCCGTCGGGGGCGAATGAGACCGGCTAAGTGATAAAACCACTGCCTACCGGATGCTCCTGACCAACGGCTCCACGCGAAGCGCTCGTCTTCGTCGAAACGGTACTTAAAACTGCAAATCATCCGGGCGAGGCCCGGGCGCTTCGCACCCTCCCTATCAACTCAGCGGGTTTCCGCGTGAGATCACACCCACTTGCCCCCACCTGACCGCTTCGCGGTCTGTCCGCCCCCAGAGGGGGCGGAGGACGCGCGTCTTTCCTCTTCCCCCTCTGGGGGAAGACGGTCGCGTAGCGACCCGTAGGGGGCAAGCCGTCGCCATCACGACCCTTGACGGGAGGCCCCACAACCGCTCCCCTCAAACAAACGTTCGGGAGAAACGCGCCATGGCCTATAAACCTTTCGACCTGACCGGCCGCGTGGCCCTGGTCACCGGCGGCAATCGCGGCATCGGGCTGGGCATGGCCAGCGCCCTGGCCCAGGCCGGGGCCGACATCGTCATCTGGGGCAGCAACGCCGAGCGCAACCAGGCCGCCGAGATCGAACTGCTCAAGCACGGGACCCGGGTGAAGGCCCAGGTGGTCGATGTCAGCCAGGAAGACCAGGTCCGCGAGGGCATGGAGGAGGCGGTGGCGGCGCTGGGCCGGGTCGACAGCGTGTTCGCCAACGCGGGCGTCGGCTTCGGTTCGCCCAGCTTCGTGGACATGAAGACCGAGACCTATCGCAAGACCCTGGCGGTCAATCTGGACGGGGTGTTCTTCACCTTCCGCGAGGCCTGCCGCCACATGGTCGAGCGGGCCAAGGGCGGTGATCCGGGCGGCTCGATCGTCGGCGTCGCCTCGCTGGCCGCCATCGAGGGCGCGGCCCGCAACCAGGCCTACGCCGCCACCAAGGGGGCGGTGATCTCGATGATGAAGTCGGTGGCCGTCGAGCACGCCCGTTACGGCGTGCGGGCCAACGCCATCCTGCCCGGCTGGATCGCCACCGACATGACCCAGGGCGCCCAGGACAATCCCGCCTTCGCCGACAAGGTCATCCCCCGCGTGCCGGCCCGCCGCTGGGGCGAACCGGCCGACTTCGGCGGCATCGCCGTCTATCTGGCCTCGGGGGCGTCGAGCTACCATTCCGGCGACACCTTCGTGATCGACGGGGCCTACTCGATCTTCTGACGCGCGCGAAAACTGGACGGGCCGGTCCATGAATTCCCTTTATAAACAAGGGACTTGCGAAACCTTGCCGCCAGTGGGAGGCTTTCCGGGGCGACAGTCTGGGCGTCAGATCCGGGCGTCGCCGGAGGAAACGAGAGATGACCCCGCAAGACATCGTGGGCCTGGCCCCGCCCAGAGGCATGCTGGCCCTGATCGCGATGATCCTGACCTCGATGGCGGCCTGTTTCTGGACGTCGGAAGCCGAGGTTCAGCCGGAGGTGCTGAAGCGGGACTGAGACCTGCCCTCGCGGCACGCTTTCCGCCTCACCAAACCGCGCCCATCCTCCGGAAAAGACCGGAGGAAACCCCATGACCCTGCACACCCCGCTGTGCGACCTGCTCGGCGTCGAGCATCCGATCCTGCTGGCCGGCATGGGCGGGGTTTCCTACGCGCCGCTGGCGGCGGCGGTGTCCAACGCCGGGGGCTACGGCGTGCTGGGCATGGCGGGGACCAGTCCCGATTTCATCCGCCTGCAGATGGGAGAGGTCCGCGACCTGACCGACAAGCCGTTCGGCGTCGACCTGCTGGCCGCCACCCCCGACGCCCTGACCGCCTCGGTCGACGCGATCATCGAGGGCGGCGCCTCGTCCTTCGTCGCCGGCCTGGGCGTGCCCCTGCCGATCATCGAACGGCTGAAGGGCGCGGGGCTGAAGGTCATGGTCGTCTGCGGCGCGGTGAAGCACGCGGTCAAGGCGCAAGCCGCCGGCTGCGACGCGGTGATCTGCCAGGGCGGCGAAGGCGGCGGCCATACCGGCCTGGTCGGGACCCTGCCGCTGGTGGCCCAGGCGGTGGACGCGGTCGACATCCCGGTGATCGCGGCCGGCGGTCTGCACGACGGACGCGGCCTGGCGGCGGCCCTGGCCCTGGGCGCCCAGGGCGTCTGGATGGGCACGCGATTCATCGCCTCGACCGAGGCCCATGCCGGCGACCTCTACCGCCAGGCGGTGCTGGAGGCGGCCGACGAAGACACCGTCCGCACCCGGTCCTATTCCGGCAAGCCGATGCGGGTGCGCAAGAACGCCTGGGTCGATGACTGGGAGGCTCGGCCCGCCGACATCCAGCCGTTTCCGCAACAGGCCATCGCCTCGATCCAGGCCGGGGCCATGGGCGGCATCGGGGGTCAGATCGAGGGGCTGGACCCGTCGCGGTCCTGCTTCGCCATGGGGCAGAGCGCCGGGGGAATCCGGGAGGTTTTGCCGGCGGGAGAGATCGTGCGCCGGATCATGAGCGAGGCGGAAGCGGCGATTGGGCGCGTGGCGGCGCTTCGATCCTAGTTTCCTTCTCCCCCAAGGGGAGAAGGATTCAAGTCTTCACCTCGGGCAGCATCCGCTGGAAGTGCGCCTCGAGCTGGGCATGGCATTCGCAGGCCCGGCGCTCCAGGCGCGGCTGGTCCAGGATCTCGATCCGCCCCCGCCCGGTCCGGATCAGCCCCTCGTCCTGCAGCGCCTTGGCCACGGCGGTGACCGTGGTGCGCTGGACGCCCAGCATGTCGGCCAGGGTCTCCTGGGTCAGACGGATGGTGGCGTTATTGGCGCGGTCGTGGGTCGACAGCAGCCAGCGGCACATGCGCTGGTCGATGCTGTGCAGGGCGTTGCAGGCCGAGGACTGCATCATCTGGGCCAGCAGGACGTCGGCGTAGCGCGAGAACAGGTCGCCCAGGGCCGGCGAGCGCAGCTTGGCGTCCTCCAGCCGGGCCGTGGGGATGCTCAGGGCCGAGCCGGGGATGCGGACCACGGCCCGGCCGTAGGCGGGCTTGAAACCGGCGCTGACAATGCCGCCGATGGCGCCTTCGCGACCGATCGAGGCGACCTCGATCTCGTCGCCGTCGCGGGTGACGACCAGCAGCGAAACCATGGTTGAATAGCAGGGCAGGACGGTGCTGACGACGTCCTCGCCGGCCTCGAACAGGGTCTGGCCAACGTTCAGGCTCAACGGCGTCATGTGCGGCGCGATCATCGCCAGGTCGGTGGGGCGCAGGGCGGCCAGCAGGCGGTTGCCCTCGCAGCCCGGCGGCAGGACGACGCCCACGGCGGTCATTTCAGCAATGTCGGCCATGCAAGCCTCTCGAAGACAGCCAAGCTTTTCCCTAACAAAGCGCGCGACGGCCCGATCAGTTTCCTATCGACGCGAGGCGGCTTCGGAGTCAGGCTCCGGCGACGCTTGGCTCTGGGGGGAGACATCATGCGGGACCGCGCCGTCATCCGACATCGACTGAGCCAGTACAGCGCCCTGTGGCTGGGCGGCTTCCTGCTCGTGCTGATCGTCGCCGCCGGGGCCAGCCTGGTGGCGGGCCTTGACCTGATCGACGTGGCCGACCTGGTCCTGCCGGCCGCCTTCGTCCTGCTGGGCGGGGCCATGGCCTATGGCGTGGGCGCCACGGCGATCTCGCGGGCCGGCCTGGCGACCAAGAGCCTGGTGACGGCCCTGGGCCTGGTGCTGCTATTGCCCCTGCTATGGGCGCCGGTGCTGGCGGTGCTGGTGACGGCGGCGATCGGCGGATCGGTGATCGAATATTCCACCGCCTATGCCGGGTTCCGGATCGTCGTCAGCCAGATCATCTATCCGCTGGTCTCGCTATTCACCGAAAGCCCGCTGGCCACGGCGGTCTGGTCGATCTTCCAGGTCGCGGCGTCGGTGATCGGTTTCCTGGCCTCCATGGTTCAGGTCTGGAAGGCCTTGCGAGGTTTCCTGTACGGCGACGACGGCGATGGGGACGTCCAGGCGGCCTAGCTCAACAGCGTCGGCTTCAACAGTTCGCCGGTGTTATCCTGCAGATGCATGCGGACCGGCAGGCCCACGCCCGTGGCCTGTTCGGCCAGGCGGCGCGCCGCGGTCTCGGCCTGACGACGGGTGGCGTAGGCGCCCACCCGCAGCTGATCGCCGATGATGGCCCAGGTTTCTCCGACGCGAACCACGCCGTAATGCACTTCAGTCATGTTGACCTCCCTGCGCGTGTTGTTCCCCACGTTATCCACAGGGTCGCTCCGATCCATGGCCATCGCAAGGCCTGTTCGAGTCTTTTGTGCATCCGCACGGTTCGCCTGGGACGCGCGGGCCGGTGACAGCACGGTCCTCAGCGGAGATAGTGCGGCGCATGAAACGCCCGTCGCTCCACGCCTTGCTCGCCGTCGCCAGTCTCTCCGGAGCCGGAGCCGGGACCGCCCTGGCTCAGGACCGTGGCCCGGCCGAGCGTCAGACCCTGCTCGACCTGGCCTACACCCTGGGCGAAAGCCATGCCCTGCGGCAGGTCTGCGCGGGGGGCGACGACCAGTACTGGCGTTCGCGCATGGTCCGACTGACCGAGGTGGAGAAGGCCGACCAGGCCTTCGACGCCCAACTGCGCGAGAAGTTCAACATCGGCTTCGCGGCCCGCCAGGGCGAGTTCCCCGGCTGCGACGACGCCAGCCGCCAGGCCGAACAGGCGGTGGCCCGCAAGGGGCAGGCCCTGGGCGCCAAGCTGGCCCGCTCCATGTGGACCCGCGCCCCTGCCGGCGAAGCGCCGCCGGAAACCGTGGCGGCCGAATGAGCCACGCGCTAGGGTCTCTTCCATCGGTTGTGGGAGGCTTTTGCCGTGATGTCTTACCTTGTTCCGCTGGTGCTCGTGGCGCTGGCGATCTTCCTGGTCGTGAACGTCATCAAGATCGTGCCCCAGGGGCGCGAGTTCACCGTCGAGCGCTTCGGCCGCTACACCCGCACGCTGAAGCCCGGCATCAGCATCCTGACCCCGTTCGTCGAGGCGATCGGGCGGCGGGTCAACATGATGGAGCAGGTGCTCGACGTTCCTCAGCAGGAGGTCATCACCAAGGACAACGTCTCGGTGAAGGTCGACGCCATCGTCTTCATCCAGGTGATGGACGCCTCGCAGGCCGCTTACCGCGTCGACAACCTGATGTACGCGATCACCCAGCTGGCCCAGACCAACCTGCGCACCGTGGTCGGCTCTATGGAGCTGGACGAGGTGTTGAGCCAGCGCGACCAGATCAACACCCGGCTGCTCTCGACCATCGACCACGCCACCGGACCGTGGGGCGTCAAGATCGCCCGCATCGAGATCAAGGACCTGACCCCGCCGGCCGACATCACCAACGCCATGGCCCGCCAGATGAAGGCCGAGCGCGAGCGCCGGGCCGTGATCACCGAAGCCGAGGGCGAGAAGCAGGCCGCCATCGCCCGCGCCGAAGGCCAGAAGCAGTCCGCCATCCTGCAAGCGGAAGGCCGCAAGGAAGCCGCCTTCCGCGACTCCGAGGCGCGCGAGCGGGAAGCCGAGGCCGAGGCCAAGGCGACGGCGTTCGTGTCGGAAGCCATCTCCAAGGGCGACGTCAACGCCATCAACTACTTCATCGCCCAGAAGTACGTCGAAGCCTTCGGCGACCTGGCGCGCTCGCCCAACGCCAAGACCGTGATCGTACCAGCCGACTTCGCCGGCCTGACCGGCACCGTGGCCGGCGTCGCCGAGCTGGTGAAGACCCTGGGCGGCGGCGACGCGGTCCGCGCCCCGGCCGTGCCGACCACCAAGCCGCGCGGAGGCTGACGCCATGCAGGGCCTGATGCTGTTCTACGCGACCCATCCGTTCTGGGTGTGGCTGGCGGTCGCGGCGATTTTCCTGGCGATCGAGGTGGCCACCGGCACCGGCTGGCTGCTGTGGCCGGCCGCCAGCGCCGCTCTGGTGGGGCTGCTGACCCTGATCTTCGCCCCGGGCCCGCCGATCGAGCTGGGCCTGTTCGCGGTGCTGACCATCGCCACGACCTATTTCGCGCGCCGCTTCATGCGGCCGGTGCTGGAGGCCCACAACGCCGACCTCAACGATCCGTCGCTGCGTCTGGTCGGCCGCGACGGCGAGGTGCTGAACGGCTTCCACAACGGCAAGGGCCGGGTGTTCGTCGATGGCAAGGAATGGGCGGCGGTCGCGCCGGAAGGCGTGGAGCCGGCCGCGGGCCAGAAGGTCTCGGTCGTGGCCGTCGACGGCGCGGTGCTGACGGTCAGGTAACCGGCCGGGGACATCCCCTTGCGGCGTGTCCCCACCTTTGCGCACGGAGAATCCTGCTTCAGGCGACCGGGATGATGGAGGGGACACGCCGCAAGGGAATGTCCCCAACCGGCCTAGACCTTCAGCCGATACCCGGTCTTGAACACCCACCACACCGCCGTCAGGCAGGCGGCCAGGAAGCACAGCGTCGCGCCGAAGCTGACCACGGGGTTCAGGTCCGAGACGCCGTAGAAGCTCCAGCGGAAGCCGCTGACCAGATAGACCACCGGGTTGAACAGGGTGATCTTCTGCCAGATCGGCGGCAGCATGCTGATCGAGTAGAAGCTGCCGCCCAGGAAGGTCAGCGGCGTGACCACCAGCATCGGCACGATCTGCAGCTTCTGGAAGTCGGTGGCCCAGACCCCGATCACGAAGCCGAACAGGCTGAAGGTGATCGCGGTCAGCACCAGGAAGCCCAGCATCCAGAATGGGTGGACGATCTCGTAGGGCACGAAGATCCGCGCCGTGGCCAGGATCAGCAGGCCCAGACACACCGACTTGGTCGCCGCGGCCCCCACATAGCCGATCACCGTCTCGACCCAGGAGACCGGCGCCGACAGCAGCTCGTAGATCGTGCCGGCCCATTTGGGCATGTAGATGCCGAACGAGGCGTTGGAGATGCTCTCGCCCAGCAGCGACAGCATGACCAGGCCGGGGATGATGAAAGCGGCGTAGCTGACCCCGTCGATCGACTGCATCCGCGAGCCGATCGCCGAGCCGAACACCACGAAATACAGGCTGGTCGTCAGAACCGGCCCGATCACGCTCTGGGCCAGGGTGCGGAACCAGCGGGCCATCTCGAAGCGGTAGATGGACTTGATGGCGTGAATGTTCATTGGCCGTCCCTCACCAGGCTGACGAAGATGTCTTCCAGCGAGCTCTGGCTGGTGTGCAGGTCCTTGAAGTCGACGCCTTCCTCGGACAGGCGCCGCAGCAGTCCGGCGATGCCGGTCTCCTCGGCCTGGGCGTCGAAGGTGTAGATCAGCTCCGTGCCGTCCTTGCCCAGTTCCAGGGCGTAGTCCGACAGCTTGGCGGGCAGGGTCTCCAGCGGGCTCTGCAGCTGCAGGGTCAGCTGCTTCTTGCCCAGCTTGCGCATGAGCACGTCCTTGTCCTCGACCAGGATGATCTCGCCCTTGCTGATCACCCCGATCCGGTCCGCCATCTCCTCGGCCTCCTCGATATAGTGGGTGGTCAGGATGATGGTGACGCCGCTTTCCCGCAGCTTGCGGACCATCTCCCACATGTCGCGGCGCAGCTCGACGTCGACGCCGGCGGTGGGTTCGTCCAGGAACAGGATGGTCGGCTCGTGGCTCAGGGCCTTGGCGATCATCACCCGCCGCTTCATGCCGCCCGAGAGCGTCATGATCTTGGCGTCCTTCTTGTCCCACAGCGACAGGTCACGCAGCACCTTCTCGATATGAGCGTCGTTGGGCGCCTTGCCGAACAGGCCGCGGCTGAACCGGGTGGTGGCCCAGACAGTCTCGAAGGCGTCGGTGTTCAGCTCCTGCGGCACCAGCCCGATCTTGGTGCGGGCGGCGCGGTAGTCCTTGACCACGTCGTGGCCGTCGGCCGTCACCGTGCCGGTGCTGGGATTGACGATGCCGCAGATGATGCTGATCAGCGTGGTCTTGCCGGCCCCGTTGGGACCCAGCAGGGCGAAGATCTCGCCCGGCTTGATGTCGAGGTCGATGGTCTTCAGGGCCTGATGGCCGGAAGCATAGGTCTTGGTCAGACCGGAAACGGAAATGATTGGCATGGGGCCCCTGGGCTGCGGCCGTCCCGCCCTGGAACCTGGGCCGCCTGAGCCAGATGGGGCAGGGGAGGTGGATTGGCTAGGGCTCATGAGGGATATGAGCACAAAACATGCATCTCAGCCCGCGCAGCGGGGTACATACCGCATTATTCGGAACTCAAGATCTGTCATCCCGGACAAGCTCGGCGAAGCCGGGCGCAGATCCGGGACCGCCGGAAGCTCGGAGTTCACGCGTCGGTCCCGGATCTTCGCGCCGCGCGCTCGTCCGGGATGACAACCGTTTTGTGTCATGCGCGATAGCCTCGTGTAACGAGCGAGGAGCAGCTTCACCCCTTCGCCACGTCCGGATGGCTCGCCAGTCGAAACACCGCCTCGGTCGCGGGATCGGCCGTGCGGCCGAGAATGCGATCGGCCAGGTATTCGCCGACCATTGGCCCGTGCTTGAAGCCATGCCCGCCGCCGCCGCTGGCCAGCCAGACATTGTCATAGTCGGGGTGGCGATCGAGGATGAAGTGGCTGTCGGCCGTGTTGTCGACCTGGCAGACGCGGGTTTCCAGGATCGGCGCGTCGCGCATGTCCGGAAAGCGGTGACCGATATAGTCACGGCCGCGCTTGAGAAGGTAGTCGGTCGGCAGGCGTTCGGCGGTGTCGGGATCCTGGGTGACGCGACCGCCGGCCGCCGGCGAGTATTTCAGCCCGCGCTCCAGGCTGCCGAAGCCGTAGCCGCCCGCGACGTGGTCGTGCCAGGCGGGCTGGTTGGGCCAGGAGAACCGCGTGTCGCCAGCCGGCGGACCCCAGTAATAGTATTCGCTGCGCCAGACCCCGACCTTCGGCGCGACCAGCGTCGGGAACAGTTTGGACGCCCAGGGGCCGGTGGCGAAGATGAACTGGCCGGCGGCCAAGGTCTCGCCGTCGTTCAGCGTCAGGGCGTCCATCCGCCGTCCGGTGGCGGGGCCGGGCACGGCGCGGGCGGTGCGGAACTGGCCGCCCTTCTTCTGAAACACCTCGGAGACGACGATCATGCTCTCGCGGGACTTGATCACCGCCGCGCTGGCCTGGGTCTCGACGAAGGCGAAGTCCACGTCGTCGAACGCCATCTGCGGATAACGCCCGCGCAACTGGTCGCGGGTCAGGATCTGATAAGGCAGTTTCAGGTCGTCGAAGATCTGACGCTGGGCGACCATTTCCGGCAGCCAGCGGTCGGCCAGTTCCAGCCGGTCGTTGGGATAGAGCAGGGTGCGGCCAAACTCCGCCTCCCGCAGCTTCCACATCGCCAGGGCGTTCATCGCCCAGGCCGAATAGAAGCCCTGGCTTCCATAGCCCGAGCGGATCGAGCGGGTTTCGCCGGCCGAAGAGGCGCGGGGATTGGCGGGGCCATAGGCGTCCAGCGACACCACCTTCAGACCGCGTTCGCGCAGCGACAGCGCCGCCCAGCCGCCGAACGCGCCGGCCCCGACGACGACCACGTCCGGCGTTCCCTTGCCGATCGCGGCCACGGCGGGCGTCGCGGCGGCCAGGGCGCCGACGGCTGAAACGTTCAGAAAGGCGCGCCGATCGATCATCCGTCCGTCCCCAGGGGCGAGCCGCCCGAACGGATGAAGCCTGGTCGGCGAAGGTCGGCGTATCGAAATCGCTCGGGACGCCGCCGAACGCGATGATTGTCCGCCGCTTGGGCGCCGGCGCGGCCTAGCGCGCCGGCAGGGGTGGCAGGTCCAGGCGACGTCGCTCCGCCATCTCGCCATACAGCCCGATGATCGCCCGATGCCGGGGCAGGTCGGCCGCTTCTTCCACCGCCTCGTGCAGCGCGATCAAGCCCCGGCGCAGGGCGGCGTTGGCGCGGTCGAGGGCTTCCAGCGACAGGTCGGTGGGGCCTATGGAGGCGAGTTCGGCGTACTGGACGCCATACGCGTCCGCCGCCTCGGCCAGCACGGCGGCGATGGCCGCGTTCTCCCAGACCCGGGCGGTGGTCCCGCGCTCCACCTCCTGGGCGGCCAGCAGCGAGAGCAGGGCGATCACCCCGACGCGGCCGGTCATGAACTCGCCCTGGGATTCCATCGGCGCGGGGATGGCCAGGCACAGGAAGTTGCCGCGCAGGATGTCGGGCAGGGCGGGGGTCATGAGAAGGCCGCCCTTTCAATCCGCTCATCCCGGCGAAGGCCGGGACCCAAGCTGACTGTCAGGACTGGCGTTTGCGAACGGGACGACCGTGCCCCGACGGCCTGCTGGGCTTGGGTCCCGGCCTTCGCCGGGATGAGCGGAGTAAGGGTAATTTCGCGGCGAGAAAGCATAATCCTAAATCCCCTCCAGCTCGGCCAGCCGCGCGGCTAGGATCAGGTCATGGCGCCGCGCGGTGTACCAGCCCGAGATCGCCAGGACCGGGTCGGTGAAGCCGCCGTCACGGTACTCTTTGGCCGCCGAGGTCCAGATCGCCTGGCCCTTCACCGCGTTGAACAGCGACCACCAGGCCAGGGCCTGGGGATCCACCGTCAGGCCGTTGGCCGCTTCCCACAGCGCGACAGCCTCGGCCTTGGGGATCAGGCCGGCGACCTTGCCGTCGTCGAAGTGGTTCCACAGCGGGTCGAACGCCCAGCCCAGATCCTCGATCGGATCCCCCAGATGGGCCATCTCCCAGTCGAGGATGGCCAGGATCGTCCCGGCCCCGTCGTGCATGAAATTGCCGGACCGGTAGTCGCCATGGACGATGCTGATCCGCTGGGCCGGCGGTGGCGGATGCCGGTACAGCCAGCGGATGGCGGCGCGGACGATCGGCTGGGGATGCTGCTCGTCGGCCTCGATCACCCCGGACCAATGGTCGAGCGCGACGCGCCAGCAGTCCTCTGGAGCGGGCGCCTGCGACGCCTCGCGGATCGGCGTGCCCTCATGGTTCAGCGCCGCCAGCTTGCCCAGGGTGGTGAAGAACTGCTCGCCCAGCGCGGCCGCATGCTCGCCGTACGGATCGAACACGAACGGCGAGGGCACGGTCCCGCCGTCGATCCGTTCCATCAGGAAGAACGGCCGCTCCAGAGGTCCGCCGTCCTCCTCCAGGGCGATGGCCTGGGGGACCGGCGCGTGGCCATGGACGGTGCGGTAGGCCAGGAACTCCAGCCGTCGGTCGGTCTCGATCAGGCTGCCCGGCGGATCGCGGCGCAGGATCATGCCGCGCGTCACCCCGCCGGTATCGGCGTCCAGGCGATAGGTCTCGCGACTGGCCCCGCCGGGGATGCGCGACAGGTTCGTCACCGCCGTAGGCGCGCCCCACAGTTCGGTCAGATAGGTCTCCAGACCCGCCCGCAGATCGCTCATGGGGCCATGTCCAGGATCGACTTGAAGCCCGACGGCGCGTGCGGTCCCAGGGCCAACTGCTCGAACACCCCGCGCCCGACCTTCGTCGTCCCGTCCGCCCGACGCCAGGTCACGGTCGACAGGGCCTGGACGTGCAGGTGGAAGGGCAGGGCGCGGTCCAGGTCGGCCAGGACCAGGTCCTCGCGCTCGACCTTCAGCCTGCCTTGGTTCAGCCCATGGCCCCAGACCGGATGGCCGTAGCCCAGGCCCAACATGAAGAACTCGGCCTGGGGCGCGATGTCGATCTCGCCGCCATCCGGTAGGCGGATCGTCCCCCGGTCGGCGTGGCGCGTGCCCGAGCGCCAGTCGACGCCGTAGTCCACCGCGTCGAAGTCGGTCGCCCCGTCGCGGCCCGAGCCCAGCGGCGCCCAGACCGCCCGGCGGTTCCAGGCCCGGCCATGCTCGTCGTCATTGGTGTGGAAGAACAGGTCGCCGTCCGGGAAGGCGCACGGGGTCCACAGCCAGAAGAACTGCGGCAGAACCTGGGGCGCCATCTCCTGCGGATCGCGCGCCCCGATCGGGCGCACGCCCCACGAGCGGTCCCGCGTGCCGACGAAGCCGGCCAGGTCATGCCGCTGGCCGTCGATCTCGATCCAGCCGGCATAGGATCCGTTCTGGGTCAGGCGGGTGTAGTCCAGCAGGGTGCGCGGCCCGATCCGGCGGGTGAAGCGCGGCTCCTCGATCGGGAACGACCGGCCCTCGAACGTGACCTCGGCGCGCATCCCCTGATCGGGCGCCTCGACCGTGATCCTCAGCCGTTGCAGCGGCTCCAGCACCTCGATGCGGATTGGCCCGACGCTCAGGTCCATCCGCTCCATCTCCAGCCAGCGGCTGGCGTGCAGGTTCACCTGGCGGCCGTCCTTCATCCAGCAGAAGGCGGCGTCGGCGATGTTCAGGTGCGGATAGAGCCCAAAGGCGGCGGCGAAGAAGGCGTCGTCCTCGCCTTCGGCCCGATAGCCGTTGAAGAAATACCGGTCGTAGAAATTGCGGTCGGTGCCGGCATAGGCCACCGGCTCGGCCGTCTGGTGGATCGGATAATCGTCCCCGCGCGTCAGGGCCATCTCAGGCTGTCCCGCCCGACGTGAACGCGACCTCCAGCTTGCTGATGGCGTGGACGAAATTGTTGGGGGCGATGTCGATCTCGCCGGTCCAGCGGATGTCGGGGAAGCGGCCCAGAATCTGGCGGTAGGCCTCCTCCAGCTGGATCTGCGCCACCCGCTTGCCGATGCAGACGTGCGGGCCGTAGCCGAAGGCGATGTGCTTGTCGGCGTTGGGTCGGGTGATGTCCAGCTGGTCGGGGGTTTCGAACACCGCCTCGTCGCGGTTGGCCGCGCCGTAGTACATCACCACCTTCTCGCCCTCGCGGATCGCCTGGCCGGCGATTTCGGCGTCGCGCGTCGCGGTGCGGCGCATGTAGATCACCGGGCTGACCATTCGGATGAACTCGTTGACCGCCCCGCCCATCAGCGACGGATCGGCGATCAGCCTGGCCTTCTGGTCAGGGAACTCGGTCAGCAGCTTCATCGTGCCCGACAGGGTGTTGCGGGTGGTGTCATTGCCGGCGAACACGATCAGCAGCCACGAGCCGTCCAGATATTCGTCGCTGAGCAGGGTCCCATCGACCTGGGCGCGGGCGATGGCGCTCATGAGGTCGGCCTGCGGGTCCAGCCGTCGCTTGTGCAGCATGGTGCGGCCGTACTCGAACATCTCCTCGACGTTGGTGTTGAAGTCCTGGACGAACTGCATGAGTTCGAGCGTGGGGGTGATCGGGGCGAGGGCCTGTTTCAGGGCCAGGTCCTGAGCCATTTCGAGGTAGTGCATCCACTTCAGGAACTTGCCGCGATCCTCGGCCGGCACGCCCAGGATCTCGCAAAGGGTGAACAGCGGCAGCTTGGACGAGAACGCCTCGACCAGGTCGCAGCGGCCCAGCGGCGCCATCTCGTCCAGCAGCCGGCTGACCTCGGTCCGCACCGCCTCGGCGACGCCGCGCAGATAGGCGGGCGTGAAATAGGTCATGTGCTCGCGGCGCAGCTGGATGTGCTCGGCGCCGTCGAGATTGATCATGGTGTCCATCGAGGCGCGATAGAGCAGGGCGTGGCGCTTCTGCGGATCGCCGTGCGCCATCAGTATGCCGCCCTTGCGCGACGAGAAGGTCTGGGGATCGGCCTCGACGGCCATGATGTCGGCATGGCGGGTGACCGCCCAGAAGCCCGGCCCGCCATAGGGTTCGGGATGCCACATCACCGGGGCCTGGGCGCGCATCCTGGAGAAGTCGCCATAGGGCTGGCCCCGGGTGAACTGCTCGATGTTGGAGAGGTCCACCCCATCCAGGGTGGGAAACACCGTCGGCGCGCCGGGCCCCTCGACGCCGTCGACCGCGGTTTCGCTGACAAGCTGCATGGCCATGCGCTTCTTCCCTATGAGTCCGCGCACTGCGTCGCGTGACGCCATGGAGTAGTTCAGACGACACCTGTCGTGTCAATCGACTGGCGTTGAATCCGGGAGCATGGCAAAACTGGACGCGACGAGGAGAGCGAACTTGGCGAGAGCGGCGACGGAGCGAACAGGCGGCCTGCGCGAGGCCCAGCGCCAGCTGACCCGCGAGCGGTTGATCGACGCCGCCGTCGCGCTGTTCGGCCGGCGCGGCTTTCGGGCCGTGACCATCGAGCAGATCGCCGCCGAGGCCGGCGCCAACCGCGCCACCTTCTACCTGCACTTCCGCAATAAGGAGGACGTGGCCAACGCGATCGGCGACCGGCTGGTCCCCAACATCCAGGCCACCTTCGCGGCCCTTGACGCCATTCAGGAGCCTACTGTCGAGCAGGTCCGCGCCTGGCTGGCCCAGGGGATGGGCGAGCAGAGCGAGGAGCGCCGCAATCTGTTGGCCGTGGCCACCGAGGCCAACGTCGCCGACCCCGACCTGGCCGACGACTATCTGCGCTTCATCAACCTGTTCATCGACGCCATGCCCAACTACCTGGCGCGGTTCTCTGACGCCGAGCGGCCGGCTGCGCGCACGCGGATGCTGCTGCAGCTCGTCCAGTTCGAGCGGCTGTCCTACGTGATGGTCGTCCAGCGGGCCTCGGCGCCGCTGGAGCCGTTGCTGGACGCGCTGGCGGAGAGCTGGTGGCGGTTGCTGCGGGGGGTGAGCGGAGTTTTTTAGGGGTAGCTCAGACCTTCGCCAGGTCCACCACCGCCGCCGGATCGACCGCCCGCTTGTAGGCCCAGTCCGTCTTCACCGTCGCGCCGTCCTTGGCCGCCGACTCCAGGATCGCCTGCATCAGGCGCATGTCCTGCAGGCCCTCCTCGCCCGGCGAGACCATCGGCGCCTTGCCGCGCACCACGTCGGCCATCCAGTCCATCTCGCGGGCGAACTGGTCGCTGGGCGGGGCGGGGATCGGCGGCTGGGCCGAACCGCCCTTGACCACGGTCAGGCGGTTGCCGCCGTAGAAAGCCGCCGGGTCGGCGACCAGCCGGCCCTGCTCGCAGATCACCTCGAAGGCCATGGTTGGGGCGTAGGCGAACGAGGTCGAGCCGTTGGCGATAACCCCCGAGGGAAAGCGGAACTGCCAGTTGATCAGGTCCTGGGTTTCCTTGAACCGGGGATCGGCGGGGTCGGTATAGGCCCAGGCCTGGACCGCGACCGGTTCTTCGTTCAGCAGGTAGCGGGCGGCGTTGATCCCGTAGACGCCCATGTCGCCCAGCGCCCCGCCGCCCGACAACTTGCCGTCCAGCCGCCAGACGTCCGACGGATCGGACGGATCGGCCTGCCGTCCCATTGTGGTGTTGATCTGCCGAACCTTGCCCAGCGACTGGGTCCGCAGGCGGCGCATGACGTCGAGGTTCTGTGGCTCGTAGTGGCAGCGATAGGCGACCATCAGGTGGCGCTGGGCGGCCTTGGCCGCGGCGATCATCGCCTCGGCTTCGGCGACGGTGGCGGCCATCGGCTTCTCGCACAGCACGTGCTTGCCCGCCTTCAGCGCCCGGATCGTGTGGTCGGCGTGCAGACCGTTGGGCAGCACGATGTAGACCACCTGGATGCGCGGATCCTTGGCGATGCGGTCGTAGTCGTCATAGCCGTAGACCGCGTCGGGCGGCAGGCCGTTCTCGGCGGCGACGCGCTTGGCCTTGGCTGGATCGCCACTGACCACGGCGGCCAGCTTGGCGCCCTTGGCGACCTTCAGGCCGGGGATCAACTGGCCCAGGCTCAGCTTGCCCAGCCCGACGATGGCGAAGCCGATCTTGTCGCCGTCGGCCATGGAGGCTCCCTGTGAGCTGGCGCCCTGTGAGGTGGCGATCGTAGGCGCGAGGGCCGCCGTGACGGTGGCGGCGCCGATCAGGCTGCGTCTGGAAATGCGCTTGGGCATGGGAATCTCCTTCGGTCTTTCAGTAGGTCGCCCTTTTCCACCGTCATCCTCGGACTTGTTCCGAGGATCCCTACCTCCGCCGCTAAGAAGGCGGCGGAGGCCCGGCGAGGTCGGCGGCACCTCCCCAAGGACAGCGCGGTTGACAGAGGGGTCCTCGGAACAAGTCCGAGGATGACGGGAGTTGGGACAGGATCGGCCATGTTAAGGCTTCGGATCGGCGGCGGTGAACGGCGAGCAGCAGGGTTTGCCAATCGCGTGGAATTCCATGATCTCGGCCCGGGTTCCGTCCGGGTCGAACAGGTTTAGCTGCCACTTGGCGTCGCGCCCGATCTTGGGCGTTTCCTTCTGGCCTTCGAGCCGCTCGCCGTTCCACAGCAGGGTGTAGGCCAGGCGGGTGTCGGGCACGCCCAGCGAGAAGTGGTCCAGCACGCCGGCCGTGGCCTGGCTCATGCCGGGCGGCGGGCCCCGGCCGTGCGGCGGATCGACGATCATGTATTCCAGCCAGTCCGAGCCGTCCGGAACCTGCAGCGAGACCCAGCTGGGGGTGTCGTCCTGCATGCCGCCGAACCAGTAGGGCCGAAAGCCCAGGATCTGGCGGTAGAAGGCGTCCTGCTTGGCGCGGTCGTGGACGATGAAGCCGACGTGGATGATGCGGCTGGACAACGGATTGACCGGAACGGCGGGCGGTTTTGCCGGGGGCTGGACGAACTGGATCCGCACGCCCTCGGGATCGACGACGTCGAACCAGCGCCCGCCGTCGGCGCCGATCTCGACCTTGGCCGGAACCGTCACCCCCTTCGATCCAAGATAGATCCGCAGGGCGTCGGCGTCGGCGGTGTTGAAGGCGGCGTGGTCCAGCCGGTCGATCCTCGGCGGACCGGGCGGCAGGGGCAGGACCTGCACGAACTGGGTCGGGCTGAAATAGTAGCGCGCGCCCTCGGGGTTCTCGGGGTCGGGGCCTTTCACCGCACCCAGGCCTTTGACGTAGAAGGTCTCGCTCTTGGCGGGGTCGGCGGCGTGGACCGCCAGATGCGAGACCGAGACGATCGGCGGGCGCGTCGGCGTGGCGGCCTGGGCCGCGCCGCAGGCGGCCAGGATGGTCAAGGCATAGGCCAGGGCCCGCATACCGATCGCTCCCGTGATCCTTGGTTCTCGCCATCCTTCATTCTCGAAGAGGCGGACTAAGGTTTCCGGTCACAGGATAGCGCGGCGTGGTAGCGTTACCAGAACAATGTGCGGTGACGTTGGGAGGCCTTGAACGCAAACAGCGCCCGTGCCGAGGGGGGGAGGGCACGGACGCTGCGCTTGCAGGACGCTGGGGCCGGCCGGGGGGGAGTAGCCGGGTTGTCCGCGTCGAGTAAGAGATTGGGATCCGAACCAGGCTTCGCAACGGCGTGACCAAGGTCTTTTCGCGGCGGTTCGTTTCAGAGGCGCGATCTTGTGTCGATGGGCCGAGGCGAACCGCCGAACCGCGCCCGATAGGCCTGGGGCGTCGTCGCCAACGATTTGCGGAAGTGGTGCCTCAGGGCCGGCGCGCCGAAGCCGACGGCCTGGGCGATCTGTTCCACGCCGGCCGAGGTGGTCTCCAGCAGGTCGCGGGCTCGGGACAGGCGCTCGGCCAGCAGCCAGCGGGCCGGGGTCATGCCGGTGGCGGCTTCGAAGCGGCGCAGGAAGGTGCGGGGACTCATGCCGGCCGCCTCGGCCAGGGCCTTGACCGTGTGCTCGCGGGCCAAGTCGGCGCGCATGCGGTCCAGGATCGGCGACAGGCGTGCGGACTCAAAGGCGCTCGGCACCGGCCGCTGGATGAACTGGGCCTGGCCGCCGTCGCGGTGCGGCGGGATCACCAACCGCCGGGCCACGCTGTTGGCGGCCTCGGGGCCGAAGTCGCGCCGCACCAGGTGCAAGCCCAGGTCCAGCCCCGCGGCGCTGCCGGCCGAGGTCATGACGTCGCCCTCGTCGACATACAGCACGCCCGGCTGCACATCGATATCTGGGTAAAGGGCGCGCAGCTTGTCGACATAGCGCCAGTGGGTGGTGGCGCGCCGCCCGGCCAGCAGGCCCGCCGCCGCCAGCACGAACACGCCCGAGCAGATCGACATCACCCGCGCGCCGCCGGCGTGGGCGGTCCGCAGGGCGTCTATAAGCGGTTGGGGCACGGGCGTGTCGGCGCCGCGCCAGCCCGGCGCGATGATCGTGCCGGCCGTCTCGACCAGCTCCAGCCCGCCGTTGGCGATCACCGAAACGCCGCCCAGGCCGCGCAGGGGTCCCGGCTCGATGGCCGCCGTGGCGAACTGGTACCAGTCCGGTCCCATCTCGGGCCGGGGCAGGCCGAACAACTCGACCGCCACGCCGAACTCAAAGGTGCACAGGCCGTCATAGGCCAGGGCGACGACGCGCCTGTTGGGTGGTCCGGCGGCTTTCCGGAGGTTTGGCATGATCTTTACGGTCATTGTCGATCGTGCCAGCTAACGCGTGGTCGCGCCCTGGGGCAAGTCCTCCTCGTCAATGAGGAGACCGCCATGAGCTTCGTATCCGCCATCCCCGCCGCGCCCTCGCAGGAGGCCGCCGTCCACTTCGCCCACCGCCTGGCCCTGGAGACGGACTGTTCCGACGTCGCCGCGTCGATGAAGGCCGGCGAGATGGATTTCGTCCTGCTGCACGTGGTGGGCTCGCCGGAGGCCTATGCCCGCCGCCATGTGCCCGGCGCCCTCCACCTGCGCCACGCCGACATCAGCGCCGAGCGCCTGGCCGCCTGGCCGACCGACACCCTGTTCGTGGTCTACTGCGCCGGCCCGCACTGCAATGGCGCCGACCGCGCGGCGCTAAAGCTGGCCCTGCTGGGCCGGCCCGTGAAGCTGATGATCGGCGGCGTCACCGGCTGGGAGGACGAGGGCCTGCCGTTCGCGACGGGGGCGGAACCTGGAAGCTTGGCGGTTTAGGTCGAGCCGAACCAGGGACACGCCCTCGCGGCGTGTCCCTTTTCAGGCGTTGCGGCGGCGGGCGGGGACAAGCCGCAAGGGTGTGTCCCCAATCCAGAAACCCTAAGCCTTCTCCCCCAATACCTTCAGCATCCCCAGGCGCGCCAACTCATCCGCCCGCTCGTTGTGGACGTGGCCGGCGTGGCCCTTGACCCAGCGCCAGTCGACCTCGTGCCGGGCCCGGGCGGCGTCCAGGCGCTGCCACAGGTCGACGTTCTTGACGGGACTCTTGTCGGCGGTCTTCCAGCCCTTGGCCTTCCAGCCATGGATCCATTGGGTGACGCCCTTCATCACGTACTGGCTGTCGGTGTGAAGTTCGGCCTTGGTCGGCTTGTTTAGGGCTTCCAGAGCCTGGATGGCGGCCATCAACTCCATGCGGTTGTTGGTGGTCGCCAGGTCGCCGCCCATGATTTCCTTCTTCTTGTCGCCGTACATCAGCAGGGCGCCCCAGCCGCCCGGGCCGGGATTCCCGCGACAGGCGCCGTCGGTGTAGATGATCAGCTTGGGGGTCACGCGCCGGCTCCGAACAGGCTGAGGCCCTCGCGGTGCACGGCAAGCTTGCGCTCGTACTCCAGCGGATCCTTCGGTTTGACCAGAGCTCCGGCCGGGGTCGCGCCCCAGTCGGCCAGGCGGGTCAGGAAGAAGCGCATGGCCGCGCCGCGCGCCAGGATCGGGATGGCGTCGCGCTCGGCCGGGCTCAGCGGCCGGCGGCGCTCGTAGCCGGCGATCAGAGCCCGGGCGGCGGTGATGTTGAAACTGCCGTCGGCCTCGAAGCACCAGGCGTTCAGGGTGACGGCGATGTCGTAGGCGAAGGCGTCGTCGCAGGCGAAATAGAAATCGATGGCCGCCGCGAACTTGCCGTCCGGCTTGAAGAACACGTTGTCGGGGAAATAGTCGGCGTGGATCACCCCCGACGGCAGGCCGCGCGGCCAGGCCAGGGCCAGCTCGGCCAGGTCCCTGTCGATGGTGGCGGCCAGGCCAGGCTTCAGGCCGTCGGCGTCCTTGCGGTGTTTCGAGAACAGCGGGGCCCAGTGCGGCTGGCCCAGGTCGTTGGCGCGGCGGGCCGGATAGCCTTCGCCGGCCAGGTGCAGCCAGGCCAGGCCCTCGCCGGCCTCGCGACAGTGGGCGACGGTGGGGCGACGGGCCGACAGGCCGGGCAGGAACTCGACCAGGGCGGCGGGCTTGCCGCGGATGGTCTTCAACGTCGCGCCCGAACGGTCGGCGATCGGCTTGGCGCTGGGATAGCCGCGATCGGCCAGCCAGGTCAGCAGGTCCAGGAAGTAGGGCAGGTCTTCCGGCTTGGCGCGCCGCTCATAGACCGTGAGGATGAACCGGCCGGTCGTGGTCTCCAGCAGGAAGTTGGAGTTCTCCACCCCCTCGGCGATGCCCTTGAACGCCACGGCCTGTCCCAGGTCGTAGTCGGCCAGGAAGGCTGACAGTTCGTCGTCGGTGATGTCGGTATAGACGGCCATGGCGCGGGGATGCGGGAGCGGGCGCTGGCGGTCAAGTCCGGGTTTCGTCGTTCGGGCCCGAGAAAACCTGAACCACCGCCAGTCTAGGTCGTCAGCAACCGGGGCAGCTTGAAGGTCACGGTCTCGCGCGCCTCGACCAGTTCCGAGATGGAGATGTCGTAGCGCGAGGCCATGGCGTCGAGCACGCCCTGGACGAGGTCTTCCGGGGCCGAGGCGCCGGCGGTGAGACCGACCGTGGAAACGCCCTCGAACCACGACCAGTCGATACCGCGGGCGTCGTCGATCAGGCGAGCGTCCCGGGCGCCGGCTCGCTTGCCGACCTCCATCAGCCGCACCGAGTTGGACGAGTTCTTCGAGCCGACCACCAGGATCAGCTCGGTGACCTCGGCCAGCATCTTCACCGCCTCCTGGCGGTTGGTGGTGGCGTAGCAGATGTCTTCCTTGTGCGGGGCGGCGATGCCGGGGAAGCGCGCCTTCAGCAGATCGACCATCTCCGCGGTGTCGTCGACCGACAGGGTGGTCTGGGTGAGGAAGGCGACATTGGCCGAGTTCTTGGGGATCCAGGCGCGGGCGCCGTCGATGTCCTCGATCAGGGTGACCGTGCCTTCGGGCAGCTGGCCCATGGTGCCCACGACCTCGGGGTGGCCGGCATGGCCGATCAGCACGATCTCGCGGCCGGCGTCGAAATGCTTCTGGGCCTCGACATGGACCTTGGAGACCAGCGGGCAGGTGGCGTCCAGATAGACCATCTCGCGGGCCTTGGCGGCGGCGGGCACGGTCTTGGGCACGCCATGGGCCGAGAACACCACGGGACGATCGGCCGGCGCCTCGTCCAGTTCCTCGATGAACACCGCGCCCATGTCCTTCAGGCGATCGACGACGTGGCGGTTGTGGACGATCTCGTGGCGCACATAGACCGGCGCGCCGAACTTCTCGATGGTCCGCTCGACGATCTGGATCGCTCGGTCCACACCGGCGCAGAAGCCCCGCGGGCTGGCCAGGACCACGCGGAGTTCACGGCGGCCGGAACTGGGGATGGGCGAATGGGCGTTCATGGCGCCGAACCTAAGGGTTCCGGCTCGGTCGCGCCAGCGTTCCCCCTAAAAGTCCGCCGCATCGGTCGAACCTGCTGTACATTGCGACGTCACGCATATGCCTTTATCAGGCTCCATGACGCTGGCGGGGAATCCCGCTCAAGCTTTCCAATCTCGAACCGGACGTTTCATGCGCCCTAACCTCTCTATCGCCCTCAGCGCTCTGATGGCCCTCTCGATCGCCGCGACAGCGACGACCGTTCATGCCCAGCAGGGCGGCCGGCCTGGCCAGGGGCAAGGCGGCGGCGATGACGACGCCGCGTCGAAGCGGAAGAAGCGCGACAGCGAGTGGAACCAGCCCAAGGCTCCGCTAGCCCAGCTGCGCAACGCCGGTCCGTGCCCCTATGTGAAGGTGCTGTACGACGCCAGCCGCTATGTCGAGTTCAAGGACGGCAAGGAGTCTGCCGCCCAGACCGCCTATACCGGCGAGATCCAGGGCCTGTCGTCCGGCTGCGCCTACAAGAGCAACGACCCGATCAAGATGCAGGTCCAGATGCTGTTCGAGCTGGGCCGCGGCCCGCAGGCGACCAGCGACAAGAAGACCTATCGCTATTGGGTCGCCGTCACCGAGCGCAACAAGGACGTCCTGGCGAAGGAGTATTTCGACCTGCCGGTGACCTTCCCGCAGGGCCAGGATCGCATCTACGCGGACGAGACCCTGAAGACCATCACCATCCCGCGCGCCGACGAAAAGGTCAGCGGCAGCAATTTCGAGGTCCTGATCGGCTTCGACGTGACCCCGGAAATGGCCGCCTTCAACCGTGACGGCAAGCGCTTCCGCGTCAACGCCGGCCAGACGCAGCAGGCCCAGACCCAGCAAAATTCGGTCCAACCCGGAAACGTCGCCAAGCCATGAGTGATTTGAAGCGGTCCCTGAGCGAGGCGGCCGCGGCCGCCTTCCAGGCCGCCGGACTGTCCCCCGACTTCGGTCGCGTCACCGCGTCCGACCGGCCCGACCTGGCCGACTTCCAATGCAACGGGGCCCTTGCGGCCGCCAAGAGCGCCAAGCGCAATCCGCGCGAGATCGCCGTGCAGGTTGTCGATATCCTGAAGACCGACCCGCGCCTGGCCTCCGTCGAGATCGCCGGCGTCGGCTTCATCAACATGCGCGTCTCCAGCGACGCCCTGTCGACCCGCGCCAACGAGATCGCCGCTGACCCGCGCGCCGGGGCCGAGCCCCTGGCCGCGCCGCGCCGGGTGCTGGTCGACTACGCCGGCCCCAACGTCGCCAAGCCGATGCATGTGGGCCACCTGCGCGCCTCGATCATCGGCGAGTCGGTCAAGCGCCTGTACCGCTTCCGGGGCGACGACGTGGTGGGCGACGCCCACTTCGGCGACTGGGGCTTCCAGATGGGCCTGCTGATCAGCGCGATCATGGAGGAGGACGCCTTCATCGGCGCCTTGCTCGAGCGCCTGGTCGAGGCGCCGCGCGGCTTCTCCGCCGCTGACGAAGCCAAGGTCATGGCCGAGTTCGCCCAGCGCGTGACGCTGGAGGACCTGGACCGCCTCTACCCGGCCGCCTCGGCGCGCCAGAAGGACGACCCCGAGTTCAAGGAAAAGGCCCGCAAGGCCACCGCCGAACTACAGAACGGCCGCTTCGGCTATCGCCTGCTGTGGCGTCACTTCGTCACGATCAGCCGCGTGGCCCTGGAGCGCGAGTTCCATGCCCTGGGCGTCGATTTCGACCTCTGGAAGGGCGAGAGCGACGTTCAGGACCTGATCGCGCCCATGGTTCGCCAACTGGAGGTCAAGGGCCTGCTGGTCGATGACCAGGGCGCCCGGATCGTCCGCGTGGCCCGTCCTGGCGAAACCAAGAAGAAGAAGCTGCCCGACGGCTCGGTGGTCGAGGTCGAGAGCCCCGATCCGCTGCTGGTCGTGTCGTCGGAAGGCTCGGCCATGTACGGCACGACCGACCTGGCCACCATCCTGGACCGCCGCAAGAGTTTCGACCCTCACCTGATCCTCTACTGCGTGGATCAGCGCCAGGCCGACCACTTCGAGCAGGTGTTCCGCGCCTCGTACCTGGCCGGCTACGCCGAGCCGGGCGGGCTGGAGCACATTGGCTTCGGCACCATGAACGGCAGCGACGGCAAGCCGTTCAAGACCCGCGCCGGCGGGGTGCTGAAGCTGCACGACCTGATCGAGATGGCCCGCGAGAAGGCCCGCGAACGCCTGCGCGAAGCTGGCCTCGGCGCCGAGCTTTCGGAAGAGGCCTTCGAGGACACCGCTCACAAGGTGGGGATCGCGGCCCTGAAGTTCGCCGACCTGCAGAACTTCCGCGGCACCTCCTATGTCTTCGACCTGGACCGCTTCACCAGCTTCGAGGGCAAGACCGGACCCTACCTGCTGTACCAGTCGGTGCGCATCAAGAGCATCCTGCGCAAGGCGGCCGAGCAGAAGGTCGTCTCCGGTCCGGTCGTCGTCGGCGAGCCCGCCGAACGCGACCTGACCCTGTTGCTGGACGCGTTCGAAGGCGCACTGAGCGAGGCCTACGACAAGAAGGCCCCCAACTTCATCGCCGAGCACGCCTACAAGCTGGCCCAGACCTTCTCGAAGTTCTACGCCGCCTGCCCGATCCTCAGCGCCGACGAGCCAGCCATCCGCGCCTCGCGCCTTGCCCTGGCCGAGACGACACTGAAGCAACTGGAACTGGCCCTGAACCTGCTCGGCATTGAAGCCCCGGAGCGGATGTAGCGGCTGACGGCGCTCTTCGGTTGACTCCGTCCGCCCCGTCGCCCAAACACGCCTCGACCCTCGCGGGAGACGTCGGGATTCTGGTCCCGAGGCCGAAGGCGCAACCGCCCCGGAAACGCTCAGGCAAACGGACCGCGCGGGTTTAGGAACGCTGGAAAGAGGCAGGCTGAAAGGTCTGCCCGCCGAAGGAGCAAGGCCTCGCTAGCGGGGCCGGAATCTCTCAGGTCAAAGGGACAGCGGGGGCGCTATCGTCTGGCGAAAGCCGGGCTTGCAGCGCCGACCCCGTTTGGAGCCCAAAGCGTGTCCGACCAAGATCTCAAGAAGACCCCGCTGTACGACGCGCACGTCGCGGCCGGCGCCCGCATGGTGCCGTTCGCCGGCTACCACATGCCGGTGCAGTACAAGGACGGGGTGCTGAAGGAGCACCTCTGGACCCGCGAGCACGCGGGCCTGTTCGACGTTTCGCACATGGGCCAAGCGCGCTTGCGCGGCGCGAACCCGGCCAAGAGCTTCGAGAAGCTGGTCTCGGCCGATTATCAGGGCCTCAAGCCCGGCAAGCAGCGCTACGCCGTGCTGCTGAACGCGCAGGGCGGGGTGATCGACGACCTGATGACCGCGCGTCCGGACGACGACGGCCTGTTCATCGTGGTCAACGGCGCCTGCAAGGACAACGACTACAGGATCATCGCCGAGGCTCTTGAGGGCGAAGCGACCGTCGAGCGGCTGGAAGATCGCGCCCTGCTGGCCCTGCAAGGCCCCAAAGCCGCCGCGGTGCTGGCCGCCCACGTGCCGGAAGCGGCGAGCATGGTGTTCATGGACACCAAGGCCCTGGCCGCCTTCGGGACCGACGCCATCATCTCGCGGTCGGGCTACACCGGCGAGGACGGCTACGAGATCTCGGTGCCGGCCACGGAAGCCGAGCGCATCTGGAACCTGCTGCTGGAAGACGAGCGCGTGAAGGCCATCGGCCTGGGCGCGCGCGACAGCCTGCGCCTGGAGGCCGGCTTGCCGCTGTACGGCCACGACATGGACGAGACGGTCTCGCCGATCGAGGCCGGCATGCCGTTCGCCGTGGGCAAGAGCCGCCGCGAGGCCGGCGACTATCTGGGCGCTGATCGCATCGCCAGGGAGCTGGCCGGCGACCTCGAGCGCGTGCGCGTCAATCTGAAGGTGCTGGAAGGCGCCCCGGCCCGCGAGGGCGCGGAGATCGCCGACGAGACCGGCGCCGTGGTCGGCGTGGTCACCAGCGGCGGCTTCGGCCCCAGCTTCGGCGGCGCCATCGCCATCGGCTTCGTGCCGCCCGCGCTGGCGGTGGTCGGTTCCAAGCTGAAAGTCATCGTTCGCGGCAAGCCACAGGCGGCCGAGGTGGTCACCTCGCCGTTCGTCCCCACCCGCTACGTGCGCAAAGTTTAGAGAGGGCCAAGACCATGAAGTTCACGAAAGATCACGAGTGGGTCGAAGTCGCCGGCGACGTCGCCACGGTCGGCATCACCGGCTACGCCGCTGAGCAGCTGGGCGACGTGGTGTTCGTCGAAGTCCCCGAAGTCGGCAAGATCGTGAAGCAGGGCGAAGCCCTTGCCGTGGTCGAGAGCGTCAAGGCGGCGTCCGATGTCTACGCCCCGGTGTCGGGCGAGGTGGTCGAGGCCAATGCGGTGCTCGGCGACGCGCCCGAAACCGTCAACGCCGTGCCGGAAGCCGGCGGCTGGTTCGCCAAGGTCAAGCTGTCGAACCCCGGCGAGCTGGACGCCCTGATGGACCGCGCGGCCTACGAAGCGTTCCTGAGCACGCTTTAGAGAAAGAACCCTTCCCCCTTTATGGGGGAAGGGCAGGGTCCGGGGTGATCCCGCCGCCCGAAACACCCCATCCCCGACCCTTCCCCCATCAAGGGGGAAGGGGGCACGCCCCGGAAGCTTTTCATGCGCTACCTCCCCCTCACACCCCATGATCGCGCCGACATGCTCGGCGTCATCGGCGCGGCGTCGATCGACGAGCTGTTCGTCGACGTGCCCGCCGTCGCCCGCCGCAAGGATCCGGTGGATCTGCCGTTCCACGCCGGCGAGTTGGAGGTCGAGCGCGAGATGCTGGCCCTGTCGCGCCGCAACCGCTCGGCTTCGGAAGGTCCGTTCTTCGTCGGGGCCGGAGCCTATCGCCACCACGTGCCGGCCACGGTCGACCACATCATCCAGCGGTCGGAATTCCTGACCAGCTACACGCCCTACCAGCCCGAGATCGCCCAGGGCACGCTGCAGGTGCTGTTCGAGTTCCAGACCCAGGTCGCGGCCCTGACCGGCATGGAAGTGGCCAACGCCTCGCTCTATGACGGCTCCACCGCCGCCGCCGAGGCGGTGATGATGGCCACCCGCGTCACCCGCCGCAACAAGGCGGTGCTGTCGGGCGGCGTGCACCCGCACTATGTCGGCACGGTCGAGACCCTGGCCCACGCGGCCGGCGTCGCCACCGACCGCCTGGCCGCCGCGATCGACGCCGAGGACGCGGTGATCGCCGCCATCGACGCCGACACCGCCTGCGTGGTCGTCCAGACCCCCAACGTGTTCGGCACGGCCACCGACGTGACGAAGATCGCCGCCGCCGCCCAGGCCGCCGGCGCCCTGCTGATCGTGGTCACCACCGAGGCCGTCTCGTACGGCCTGCTGAAGTCGCCCGGCGAAATGGGCGCGGACATCGTTGTTGGCGAAGGCCAGTCGATCGGCGTCGGCCTGCAATTCGGCGGGCCATATGTCGGGCTGTTCGGTTGCAAGGAAAAATATGTTCGTCAGATGCCGGGGCGCCTGTGTGGCGAGACGGTGGATGCGGAAGGAAAGCGCGGCTTTGTCCTGACGCTCTCCACACGCGAGCAGCATATTCGTCGCGAAAAGGCGACGTCCAACATCTGCACCAATAGCGGCCTGTGCGCGCTGGCTTTCTCGATCCACATGACGTTGCTCGGAGAGCGCGGCCTGCGCGATCTGGCGGCGATCAACCATGCCAAGGCCTGCTCCGCCGCGGACCGGCTGGCGAAAGTGCCGGGCATAGAGATCGTGACTGGCGCGTTCTTCAACGAATTCACCGTGAAGCTGGCGAAGGAAGCCCGCCCCATCGTCCGCGACCTGGCGGACAAGGGCGTGCTGGCGGGCGTGTCGCTCGGGCGCCTTTATCCGGGCGTCGAGGCACTGGAAAACGGGCTGGTCGTCGCGGTTACTGAAACCGTCAGCGATGAGGATATCGAAGCGCTGGCGACGGCGCTTGAGGAGGCACTGGCATGAGCGACCTCCACACTCCCCGTTCGTCCCGAGTAGCCTTCGAGCTTGTCGAGAAGGCGTATCGAGGGAGGGGAGCCACACACGCTGTCTCGATACGGGTTCTCGACTTCGCTCGAACCCTACTCGACACTAACGGAGTGGGGGTGAGGGGATGGAGGTCCACTCACGCTATCATTCTCGCACCGCAACAAAAACTGTTTGAACTTTTCGCGTCCGTCACGAATTGAAGCCGCAACAGGCCGTCCGGCCACTGGGAGGTTTCATTGACGCACCGTTTCAACCCCACTTCGCTTCGTGAATATGACATCCGCGGCATCGTCGGCCGTACGCTCGGCCCCGAAGACGCGCGCGCGATCGGGCGTGGCTTTGCGACGTTGCTCCGTCGCGCAGGCGGCACGCGAGTCGCGGTCGGACGCGATGGCCGCGAATCGTCGCCCGAGCTGGAAATGGCGCTGATCGACGGGCTGACAACCAGCGGCGTCGATGTGGTGCGCGTCGGTCTCGGTCCCACGCC
>Ga0101941_1000256_pt1 | contig 114167 bp, 75 predicted proteins | sample DewCreD2012metaG_3_FD_75242 | JGI IMG/M metagenome (GOLD analysis project Ga0101941, IMG submission 75242) | Hot spring sediment bacterial and archeal communities from British Columbia, Canada, to study Microbial Dark Matter (Phase II) - Dewar... ... | reverse complement strand
GAGAATCTTCGCGGTCTCGCTGGTGGTCAGAATCTCCTTGGCCTCATCGACCATCGTCACTCCTTCGCGGAACACGCGCTCCGCCGTCGCCCCACGTCCATTTGGCGCCGCGCCCCCGCCTTGACAAGCTGCAAATTCGATCTAATTGATGAAATCGATAGAATTGATACTTCGGCATTCACCGAGGTTCATGTGCAGAAAAGGAGCGCTGAAATGAGTGATCTGATCGGGAACGACACCCCCGAATTCGCGGCCCGCGTGGCCGCCAACCAGGCTGAGCGGCGGGCGCAGCTGCGCCAGCACTATGATTTCATCGTCTGTGGGGCCGGCAGCGCCGGCTCTGTCCTGGCGCGACGCCTGGCCGAGAACGCCGCCGTCCAGGTGCTGCTGATCGAGGCCGGCGGCAGCGATGATCGCCCCAGCGTGATGGATCCCGCCGCTTGGCCGACCAACCTGGGCAGCGACACCGACTGGGGTTTCGTGGCCGAGCCGAACCCGCAACTGAACGGGCGAGCCATGCCGATGAGCATGGGCAAGGTCTGTGGTGGCGGCTCCAGCGTCAACGTCATGGTCTGGGCGCGGGGCCACCGCAGCGACTGGGACTTCTTCGCTCAGGAAAGCGGCGACGCGTCCTGGGGTTACGACTCGGTTCTGGGCATCTACCGCGAGATCGAGAACTGGCAGGGCGCGCCCGACCCGCAGCGCCGCGGCGTCGGCGGCCCGGTCTATGTTCAGCCCTCGCCCGACCCGGGTCCGGTGGCGCTGGCGATGCTCGACGCTTCCCGTGAAATCGGCATCCCCACCTTCCAGAGCCCGAACGGCGAAATGATGGAAGGCGACGGCGGCTGCGCCATCTCCGACGTCATCATCCGCGAGGGTCGGCGAAACTCGATGTTCCGCGCCTTCACCTACCCCTATCTGGACCGGCCGAACCTGACGCTGCTGACCGACACCCAGGTGAGCCGGGTGCTCCTCGAGAACGGTCGCGCCGTCGGCGTCGAGGTGGTGCATGACGGGGCGATCCGCCGGTTCGGCGCCGGTCGCGAGGTGATCCTGTCGCTGGGCGCCCTGCAGACGCCCACCGTGCTGATGCGTTCGGGCATCGGCGACGAGGCGGAACTGCGCGCCAACGGCGTCGAGGTGATGCAGCACCTGCCGGGCGTCGGCCGTAACCTGCAGGACCACGTCTCGTTCGGCTGCATCTGGGAATATCGCGAGCCGATCGCCCCGCGCAACTCGGGCAGCGAGACGACCCTTTACTGGAAATCCGACGCGGCGATGAGCAGCCCGGACCTGCTGTTCTGCCAGGTCGAATTCCCCGTCCCGAGCCCGGAAACCGCCGACCGCGGCGTTCCCGAGCACGGGTGGACCATGTTCGCGGGGCTGGCTCAGCCCAAGAGTCGCGGCCGGGTGAGGCTGCAGAGCGCGGACCCGCTGTCGCGGCCGCGGATCGAGCTCAACACCTTCGCGCACCCGGACGACCTGAAGGCGGCGATCGCCTGCGTGGAGCTCTGCCGCGACCTGGGCAACACCGAGGCCTTCAAGCCGCTGGTCACCCGCGAAGCGATGCCGGGAAAGCTCAGCGCGAGCGAGATGGAACGCTATGTGCGCGACTCGGCGGTGACCTATTGGCACCAGACCTGCTCGGCCAAGATGGGCCGGGACGAAATGTCCGTCGTCGATGGCAGCCTGAGGGTATACGGCGTCGAGGGTCTGCGCGTGGTCGATGGATCGATCATGCCCAGGGTCGCGACCGGCAACACCATGGCGCCCTGCGTGATCATCGGTGAGAAGGCGTCCCGCTATATCCGGCAGGCGCACGGCCTCTAGAAACGACCTGGGACGTGGTCGCCGTCATTTCGACGGCGACCACGTTTGCTGTCTTCGCGCGCGTTGGTCGGTCCTCCGGCCGGCGCGCGCTTACACTCTTCAGCCCAGGCTTTCATCTGGTCGTCTCACAGGCGTTCGGCGTGCTGTTGGCGCCGTCGCGCGTTTCGGCTGGCGAGCCAAAAAGCCGCTCATCGGGTCGATTTGAGGCGGCTGGAGACCTCTGCCGCGAGGCGGCGGGCGGCTTTGAAACCGCCCGCCGCGCCGTCAATCTTGCCGTGTCAGATCATTATTGACGGTTCGGTCGCCCGCCTGCCACCGGCGCAGCGCGTCATGGGCGACGGTGCGCTGGTTGGCGGTGATGCTGTCCATTCCTTCAGGCTCGTCGCAGAACTCGAGCATCTGTCCATCGGGATCTTCGACGTAAAGCGAGCGCGCATAGCCGTGGTCGAACTCCATCGGTTGGAGGCCCGCGTTCTCCAGCCGCCCGCGAAGCGCATCGCGCTGGGACTGATCGGCCTGTAGCGCCAGATGCACGAAGAGGCCCTGCTTCTTGGCCGCGTTGCGCTCCTGAATCTCGCGATCGGCGAAGTTGAAGAAGGAGAGGGCGCTGCCGTCGGCCAAGCCATAGAGCGCGAGGCTGAACTCGTGGACGACCCCGCCAAGAACCTCGCGCTCGATCCAGAAGCCGGTCAACGGTATGCCGAGCACATCTTCGTAGAAGTGACGCGTCCGCTCCTGATCGGAGGATACGTAAGCGGTATGATGTAAGCGGGCTGAACGCAGAGGAAGTGTATCCGACGATGAATTTTGGTCGGTGATATTCGTATTCAAGGGAAGCTCCTTAAGTGGGCAACATTAGTCCCTTGAACATCTTATCTGAAACGCATTGCTGCGAGGCTACGACTGTTAAAATAGCGCTACAAGAGTAGCCTGTATTTGATTTTCCACTGGAAAAATTTGTCTGTGCAAGTCAACGCGCCCGACTGTGGCCAAGTCGACGGTGGGAGCGGACGTCGAGTATATTCAGTACCTGGAGGGCCGGGGCGTCCTTCAAATGCTGGCGACAAGGTGGCCCTCGAGCTGTTCTCGAGCAGATCGCCCGTCTCAACGCGTCAACGGGCGTCAGTTGGACCGAGCTGATCGAGATAGGCGATGACAAAAGTTCGATGTTCTGATCGGAGGGCGAGATTGCGACGTCGCTCCCCCTCCCGATTGCGGGCGTTCGAGTTTCGATGCGATTGAGGATCGTCCAGGCGGCGCCTGCCTGGTCGGTCGCAGCGGCCACGAGGCCGGGGCGGATAGCCCGCCCCAGCCTCGCGCGCCCTGCTAGGCCGACCGGCGTATCGGCTGGCGACGCCAGTACACGAGCGAGCGCCAGATCCATTCCAACGGGCCCTGGGTAAAGGCGCGCAGCCACAGGGCGCTGGCGATCAGGTTCACGGTCCAGACGCCCAGGATCACGTAGATCTGCTGGTGGTACTCGAGCGCGCCGTACAGCTTCCACGGGCCCCAGGCGAACAGGAACTGGCAGAGCAAACTGGTCAGGATGTAGTTGCTGAACGCCGTGCGTCCCACATTGGCCAGGGCCGCCGTCGCGCCCCTGAACCATCCGCTCTTGACGACGAGCAGGACGATGGAGGCGTTGGCGATCGCGCCGGCGAAGATCTGAAGCGCGTAGGGCTGATAGATCCACCGCATGACCGAGGCGACGGTGAAGCGCTCGGCCGCGACCATGGCGACGCCGGTCAGGACGATGGGGGCGGCGACGCCATAGCCGATCAGCGCCGTCTTCAGATAGGTGGCGCGGGACTTGGCGCCGGTCAGGAAGCCGCTCTTGAACAGCCCCATGCCCAGCAACATGCTGCCGGCGACCTCGAGGATCCAGCCCGAGCGGAACAGCATGGTGACGAAGCCGAGGTATCCCGAAGCCCGCGACGCGACGCTCTGCAGGTAGGGGCCCCGGCCTTGGGTGATGCTCCGCTGCAGGTTCGCGGGCGCGGCGGCCTTGGCCTTGGCTTCCGCCTCGAGCGCCGTCCGTTGCTCCGGAGACGGCGCGCGGCCATCCGCCAGGGCGGCCGCGCCTTCGTCGCGCAGGCGTTCGGCCTTGAGGGCCTGGGGGATGTCCATGGCCCTGCTTACGCCGATCGTCCCGCCGAGTACGCCGATCACCAGACCCACCACGATCAGGCGTGGAGCCGAGACGTTGCGGAAGGGGAACGCGACGAGCAAGGCGATCAGGGCGTATTGCGAGAGGATGTCGCCCTGCCAGATCAGCGTCCCATGGATGACGCCGAACAGCAGCAGCCACTGGTTGCGGCGACAGAAGATGTCGGCGGCCTTGCCGGAGGGACCGCGCGCCTCGAGGCGGCTGGTCATCAGGACGATGCCCGCGCCGTAGAGGATCGAGAACAGCGTCCGCATCTTGCCTTCGAAGAACAGCCATTTGATCGCGAAGATCGCCAGGTCCAGCGGCGCGTGCCAGCCGACGAAGGCCGGCTTGGCGACGCCTATGGGCACGTCGTGGAGGGCCGACGGGCCGCTGAAACTTTCGATGTTCAGGACGAGGATGCCGAGCAGGGCGAAACCCCGGAGGATATCGAGCGCGGCGATCCGTTCGGCGGGCGCGACGGGGCCTTGGGACGGCGCCCTCGCCGCGGCGCCCGCCTCCGAGGTGCTCAGCATGGCGTTGGAGGTTTGATGCATTTGAGGACTCCGGTTCGCGCGACGCTGTGTCGTGGCGCGTTGACCGCCGGCCGCCCGGCGTCCGAAGACCCCGAATGCGGCCGACATGGGCGGCGCTGGGCCGGTAGCGCCCGACGCTGGAAGGGCAGGGGCCGACTGAGGCACCAGGTGGGGCCTGGCGGCGTCGGCCGGGTGGTTAGGCGCGATCTGATCTCCGGCGCGGCCAGCGCCGATCGCCCGCGACCGCGAGCTAGTGGGGTCGAGACGCGGGCTCCGGGCCGCCGAGGAAGGCGATGACGTCGCGGTTGAAGGCGTCCGGTTGCTGCCACGGCGCGAAATGGCCGCCGCCGGGAAGCAGCCGCAGTTGCGCCCCCGGGATCACCCTGGCGAGATAGGCCTGGTGCTCGGCGGTGACGAACTCATCCTCGGCGCCGTCCGCGATCATCACCGCCGGCCCACGAAGGGCCGCCAGCTGCGAGGCGCTGTAGTTGGGCTGAGTCGCCTGCATCGCCCTGACGGCTTGATGCAGCCGCGCGAAGCCGTCCGGCGTTGGCGACAGCGCCGCATAGTCGGCGATGAGGCGAGGCGCGACCACTTTGAGGATCGGCGCGTCGCCGGCGTTGCTCCGCACGCCCTGCAGATCCATGTTGGCCCCAAAGGCATAGACCCGGCTCAGCCGATCGCCGCGCCGCATGGCCAGCACCAGGGCGATGATCCCGCCGTCGCTCCAGCCCACGACAGCGGACTTTTCCAACTTCAGTTGGTCCATCACCGCCAGGACATCGTCGGCCATCCGCTCGTAGCTGAGCGGGCCGTCCCCAAGGGTGCTGCGACCATGTCCGCGGCTGTCGATCAGGATGACGCGATGGCCGGCGGCGACCAGCGGCGAAACCTGCTCGCCCCAGGCACGGCTGCTCGACAGGCCGCCGTGCAGCAGGATGACGGGAGAGCCTTCGCCGACCGCGCCATACCAGATGCGCGCGCCGTCGCGGGTGACGTGGCCTTGCAGCGGCACGGGCGGAAGGGGGCGCTCGGCGGGGAGGCTCGGCGACGGGGCGATGGACTGAGCATGGACTTCGCCGGCGCCGGCCAGAACGCAAAGCGTGACCGCCAGGCGCCGTATCATCGGGCTCGCTCGCATGCGCATTACCAGCTTACCTTCAGTTCAGGGCCGCGCCTGATCCCGCCATAGCCTTGCAACACGGGCGGCGGGCCCGAGAGCCGCAGCCCTGGAAGCCGCTGGCTCAAGGCCATCAGGCCCTCTTCCAGTTCCATGCGGCCCAGCGCCTCGCCGATGCAACGGTGCGGACCGCCGCCGAACACCATGTGCCAGCGCGCGTGATCCTGCCTGTCGATCGAGAACACATCGGGATTCTTGAACCGGGCCGGATCGCGCATGGCCGAGAGCGTCGAAAGGAAGACCAGGCGACCGGCCGGGATGAAGCCGCCGTCGAGCTCGATATCCTCCAGGGAGAATCGCGGGACCGATCCCACCGAGGGTTCATAGCGAAGCGCCTCGGCGACGGCGGCGCGGGCCAATTCACGGTCGTTGCCGATGCGGCGCCACGGCGCGCCGCTGGCGAGCAGCAACCCGACCTGAACCGCCATCGCCGCCCGCGTCGTGTCGCTGCCGCCGATGATCAGGGTGGAAAGCTGGGACCGTGTCTCGGCCGCGCTGAGCTCGCCCTCCAACTTCGCCGTAAGCACGTCGCTGAGCACCAGGGATTGGGTGCTTCCAGCCGCCGCCGCGGCCAGTTGCAGCTCGACATACTCGGTGAGTTCGACCGCGCCGGCGACCATCTGGTCCTTGTCCTCGCCCGGCAGCATGGGCGCGAACGCCGGCGAGACCCGATAGACCATTTGGGCGAAGGCCGACGCATCCTCGGGCGGCGCGCCAAGCAGGTGGCTGATCACGAGGGGAGGGAGGGGCCCGGCGAACTGGCTGACCAGCTCCGCCTCGCCGTCCATCTCGAACTGATCGATGAGGCTGTGCGCCAGGTCATGGATGAACGGGCGCAGGGCCTCCACCGCCCGGAACGCGAGCGCATGCGACATCGACCCTCGACGCCGGCGGTGCTTTTCGCCGTTCGACAGGAGCAACGACTCCGCGACCAACTCGTGCAACGGGCCTGGCGGAACGCCGCGCATACGTGCGTAGTCCGCGCCCTCTATCTGCTTGGTCCGCGGATCGGTCAGCAGCTGCTCGACGTCCGCCGCCCGCAGCACGATGCAGACGCCGTCTTCCCGCTCCAGCACCGGAACCTCGGCGCGCCAGCGCCGGAACACACCGTGCGGATCCTTCTCCAGTTCGGTGGACGAAATGACCGGCGCGCGCGTGCGCAAGGTTTGAATCTGGGTCATCGGCGCATGTCTCCGCGGGTGTTGTGATCAGGGGGCGCCAGCGCGGCTCCGTGTCGGTCCGGACCGAGGTTCGCCGAAGGCATGATGAGAATGACGGCCGTGGAGCTGGGGCTCGCCGAGAGCTGAAGCAGGTGATCGCCACGGCTCAGCTGAAAATCGACGGTCTTGCGCACCCTGCTGCACGCGGGTCCGGGGCCATGGCCGATCGGCGCGACGGCCACGCCGTCCTTCAGCACGTCGAGCCACGCTTTTGAGTCCAGCATGACCCGGTAGGCGCCGGGGCGCTCGATCCGGACCCGGAACATCCCGCCGAACTGGCCCGGACGCGATGGCTTTCCCGGTTTGGCCAGAAAGTCGACGGCGCGGTCGCGGCGCAGAACGGCGCGCACCGCCGCGCCAGGCTTCAGAGCCGCGTCGCCGACCCCGGCCGCGTTGGAGGCCGCCAGCAGGACGTGCTGTCGATTCCATTCCGCGGGCTCCGGCGACGATCGTCCTTCCCGTGGGGGACAGGCGCGCTCGACGGTTTCGGAGGCGGCCGGCTCAGCGAGGGCGCCGAGGCCCAGCGCCAGCAGGACAAGCGATGATCTCCTCAGGCGGCGGAGGCGGGGGAACGCCGAGCGGCGCGCGGGAAGGGGGGCGGAGGGCATGATAGGCTCGGCGACCTTGGGGCTTTGAAGCGGCGGGGGCCGCTTCAGTCCTGCTAGGCGCGGCGGGCGACAGTGCGGTTTCAGCGCCGGGCCAAGAGGTTGCAGCCGTAGTGTTCATCCGTCGCTGAGGGTGTGGCGGGGCGGCTTCGGACGCTCGACAAGCGGAACCCGGAGGTTCCACCTGTCGAGACGAGCTGTGAGCTGACGGACGGCGACTAGCGCGGCTGAACCGAGGTCGCCTTCGCCGCCTGGTCGATCACGTCAGACACGACCTTGGGCTGGGTCATGAAGACGGCGTGGCTGGCTGGGACGAGGGTCACCTTTGCGCCAATGCGCTTGGCCATGTGACGCAGCATGCGTTGGTCAAAGGCCTTGTCGTCGGTGGCGATGACCGCCCAGCTCGGCTTGGTGCGCCACGCGTTATTCTGCAGCTTCGTGCCGAAGGCCGACATGTTGATCGGCACTTGCGAGTCCCGCAGGAAGGCGGCGTCCGCGTCGCTGGTGTCGGCGGCGAAGCCGATCTTGAAGTTCGCCGGTCGAACGACGCCAAAGCCGTCGCTCTGCGTGTCGATCACGAATTCGGGCGGACCCTGGAAGCCGTCGTACTGCTGCGCCGTCGTTTCGCCGGCGTCGGGGGAGAGGGCCGAGACATAGACCAGACCCACGACCTTGGGATCCATGCCCGCTTCGGTGATGACGACGCCGCCCCAGCTGTGGCCGACCAGGATGGTGGGGCCGTCCTGCCGATCGATCGCCCGCTTGGTGGCGGCGACGTCGTCGGCCAGCGAGGTCAGGGGGTTCTGGACCACGGTGACGCGATAGCCGCGCCCCGTCAGATTGTCATAGACGCCGCGCCAGCCCGAGCCATCGGCGAAGGCGCCATGAACGAGGACGACGTTGCGAACCGGTTGGACCTTGTCGCCAACGGGTTGAGCGTGAACGGCGCCGGCTAGGCCCAGCAGGGCGGCGGCTGCGACGGCGAGGGTGCGGATCTTACCGGTCATGGGAGTTTCCTTTATCGACGGGCGAACCGGGGGCGGCTCTTGAAATGGCATTGCGATAAAAGTTATCGCGATAGCTTTATGGTCATGAGCGGCGCGGTCTGTCCAGACATTTATCGCGATATCTTTTATTGCGACCTAAATTTCCATTTGGGCGGGGTCATGGCCGAGCGGGACGCGGCAAAGCCCCTCTCTATCCAGGGGCGCGCGCGTCGAGCGGCTCCGGGGGAGGATTGGAAAGAAGCGCTTCGACGGTCCTGAAGCGAGCGCGAACCGCGCTCGACTCGAGCGGTTCCCCATGGAAGACGCGGCGTCCCGCCCCATCCCGGACCTCGATGGACAACGGAACCTGGAACCGGCTCGAGAGCTGGCTCCAGGCCACAAGTTCAGCCAGGTCTTCTCCGGCCGCGGCGGTGGCGTACATCGAGACGAAGGGGCTCCGCACAAGCGCCGCATAGAGCGCCGGGGCCCGCGAGATGGGCAACTTGGGTCCACGCCGAAAGGTCGAGTTGCCGATCGGGCTGGCGGCGTAGGGCTCGGCCAGCATCCTGGGACTGGCCCAAAGCTTGGACGACGGGGCGCCATGCGGGGTGATTTCAAGCGTGCGATCGACCACATGGGTGGCCTCGTGCAGCAGAATGTAGGTGAGGGCGGGGGCCGTACCGGCGCTGAGATGGACGCTGTAGCCCGAACCGTCCAGATCGAAGAGCGAGGCTTCCTTGGCGGTGAGGAAGTCGCTGAGCGACTTGTGCAGCACGTCAGCCCGGATCGTGATGTCGAACAGCCGGTCGCCCTCCTGGCCGTCAAGCTGGCGGGTCAGCGCCGTTCCGGCGCTCGATGGCGCATCGATGAAGCTTAGGCGCGCCAAGTGGCGCCGGAGGATCCGTTGGTGCAGCGGCGGCAGCTCGGCGAGCGCCGTCTCGACCAGGGCCCACTCGTCGTCGGTGAGCACATGGGGCTTGGCGTCCTGGGCCCCGGTGTCGACATAGGCCTTGATGACGGCGTCGTCCGGCGGTCCGACCCTGGCGCGCAGGGGCGTCGCGGCCAGGGCGCTGGCCGGCTGAAGCGCCGCGACGGCTCCATGGCTGACCCCGGCCGCTGAACAGGCGATGAGCGCGCCGACGAGCAGCGCCTTCATCTGACGGTGCGGAGGTCGCAAGGCGGGCTGCATCATTCAGGTTCTCGCGCGTCTGAAGGTCATCGCGATGGCGCCGGGGCGGCGAGACTGGAGGCCACGACCCAGATTGGCGCCGACACGTTCCGCCTAGCTCGCGCAGCAGAACGCTCCAGGTCAACACCCGGACGGTGAAGCGTTACATCTGAAATCAAACGCTGGATCTGATCCGGCGGCTCACTCCCGGCTTGGCTTTGGGCAGGCGCCCGTGCGGATGGCGCAGGGGGGCGTTCGCTGACGCGGGCATCGTCGCGCCCCGTCGGGTCAGGGCATCGTCAGCCCAAGCGCCCGCGCCAGCGTCTGCAGCTCCAGGCCTGGCGCGACGCGGTGAGCCAGATCCTCGCTGAAGCGTCCCGTCGCGACCAGGCCGCAAGTCCAGACCGTCAACAGCAACAGGGCGGCGATCAGAGATCGCCAGGGCGTGGGGCGTCGACGGATGTCGCTCTTCAGGTCTCCTTGGGCGTTCAGCGGCGAGGGGCGGGACTGGCTGTTTTCGAGATGGCCGTTCACGTGGGGCATGACGTCGTTGCTCCGACTTCCGCGTTGCGCCGCGGCTGCAAGGTCGGGGACGGTTGTGGTTCAACCGCACTTCAGCGTGGTGTCACGATCGGAGAAGGCTGTTGCGGATGTAGCGCCACGGCCTGATCGCCTCGGACGACGCTATCCGCCGAAAGCCCGTGCGCCATTGGCAGGGACGCAGCGTCTCCATTGGGGCGAGGCGGCGCGGGCGTTGGACTGAAAAAAAACAGGCGGCGGACCCCCAGGTCCGCCGCCTGTCAGCCAAGGCCGATGCTTCAGCCAAGCTTGTCGAGGGGGCGTCTAACCCGACAAGGTCGCCAAACAGTTCAGATCGCATCTCGCGATCGTTTCGCACGTGCCCGGGGGGGAGCCGCGCGGCGAACGCTGGGTGGCCGGGCTGGCGTCATCCGAACCGATCCACCGGCGTTTCTTGCGCCATGGATAAGGGCCGGCGGTGTGAGGTAGCAAGTTTTACCGGGTTTCCGCTGAAACAACTCTGTTGAAGTGGGGAAATGTTCGGTGTGCATTGCGGACGGATCGAGACCCAACTTCACCGGTCTTTGTCGTCCACTCTGTCGCAATGATGTTTCGGTTCTTGATGGTCAAAGGTTTCGTCGATCGGCGAGCGTTCGTATCCAAGCGCGACCATGACGCGCCGATCCATGACGGGGTTCGAAATCTTCCGCGGTCGCGTTTTTCCATGTTGCGTTCGTAACGCGATCGACCAAACCCGAAGTGGGACCGACATGGGTGGCGACGACAATCCAGAGCTCGTGAAGAAGGTTTGGCTCTGGGACCGCAGGAATGGCCACGACACTCAGGGTCATGTGCCGTGATCTGCTTGAACGCCTGGGCGAGCTCGCAACCCGGCTCGCCGGCTGGGTTTTTCATAATGTTCTGATCTATTTCGCCGATGTGGCCACCTGCTACGCCATTTGGGAAGAACCAAGCCAAGCCGCGTCCGCCATCGATTCATCGAGCGGCGATGATGACGATCCGCGGCGAGGGTTTCCTGACTGATCTCGCGAGTTGGCGGCAATGGTTTCACCGAGCGCCCGCAAACCGGCGGCGCGCCACAGGGCCGCTCAAGTCAACGCGTCGGTGCGCCGCTGTCAGGTGGTCCGACAGTCACGGCGCCAGCGAAAACTCCACCGGCGCGTCCAGTTCTATGCGCTCGCCCTTGAGCGTGTGCGGCGGCGCGGGGAAGGGGCTCGAGCGCGCGACCATGGCCATGGCCTCCTGGTCCAGCAGGGCGTGGCCGCTGGGGCCGACCAGCCGGCACTCCAGCACGCGGCCGGCGCGGTCGATCACGAAGACCAGCCGCGCCACGCCCTGCTGCTTCCGCATGCGGGCGGCCTTGGGATAGGTCTTGTTGCTCTCCAGCCAGGCCCGGACCCGGGCGGCGTAGCTCGTGCTGGACCCCGCATGGGCCTGGATGCTGTCGGCGTCGGCCGAGCCGGCCGGCGGCCTGGCGGCCGTGGCGGTCATGGCCTTGGCGGCTATCGCGGTGGCCGCCGGCGCCGCCGAGGCGGCGGGTCTGGGCGTCGCCTCCGAGGGCGGCGTGGCCGGCGCCGGCGGTCTCGGCGGCGCGGCCGCGGCCAGATAGCCGTCCGGCCGGGGCGGGGTGATCCTGGCCTTGACCGGCGGTTCGACCGGCGAAGGCGGCGGGGGGATGTCCTCCGCCGGCGCCTCGGGCGGCTCCGGCGCGGGCCTGGCGTCCGGAGACGTCGCGTTGTCGGTGGCGGCGACGGACGGATCGCCCAGCGAGACCAGCAGCGCGGTCTCCTCCATCGCCGCCATCGGCGCGCCGGGGTTCATCTGTAGGACGCCCAGCAGGAGGGCGCCGTTGACAGCCAACGACGCCCCGGTCGCCCAGGCGCGAATGTGCCAGGGCGTATGCATGCTAGAAGGTGCGCGCCAGGGTCAGCTTGACCGTCCGGCCCTCGGCGTCCAGCGACGACAGATGCCGCTTGAAGTCGATGTCGAACAGGTTGTCGACGCCGAGCTGGACCTGCAGGCCCTGAAGCGCGCCATCCCCCGGCTTCCAGTTCAGGAACAGGTTGTGCACCACATAGCCCGGCGTGCGCAGCGACGCCGTGGCCACCTCGTCCTGGTCGTCGGCGAACTCGCCGCGCCAGCCGGCCGTCAGGTTCTGGGCCGGGAAGACATAGCCCAGGGTCAGGTTCAGGGTGTTGGCCGGAATGGTGTTCAGCGGCAGGCCCGTTCTGCGATCCTCGCCGTCGATCACCGAGAGGGCGGCGCGGGCGAAGATGTTGCGCGAGCCGTATTCCGCCTCGACCTCGACGCCCTCGTAGCGGGCCTCGCCGATGTTGATGAAGTAGGCCGAGCTGGCGGTGCCGCGGGCGATCAGGTTGTCGACATTGTTGCGGAACAGGGTGGTCTTGATCCGGGTCTGGTCGCCTCGGCTGATCAGGTCGCGGAACTGCAGCGTGCCGCCCAGTTCGTAGTTGTTGGAGTCCTCGGGCTCGAGGTTGAGGCTGTAGTTGGTCGAGGTGGCGGCCGTGCGGCTGTAGATCTCGTCCAGCACCGGCATGCGCACGGTGTGGGCCACCGAGCCGAACACAGAGAGCCAGTCGTTGACGGCGTAGAGGGCGGCGATCTTCGGCGAGAGCGCGTTGTCGTTGACCTTCTTGCTGGTGGTCACGCCCAGGCCCGGCTGCAGGCGCGTCCAGTCGACGCGGGCGCCGGGGATCACGGTCAGCTTGCCGACCGTGATTTCGCCCTGGGCGAACAGGCCGTACTTCTCCATGTCGCCTTCGGGGTGGGTGGCCGCCCCGGGGTTCGTGCCCGTCGCGGTGCGGCGCGGATTGCGGCGCTCCTGCTGGCTGGCCTGGGCGCCGACCGTGAGGAAGGCCACGCCATCGTCGCCGAACTTGAATTCCGAGACGTTCTCGACCCGGCCCTGGAAGGTCTTGTACGAGAATTCAGACTCCAGCACGCCGGGCAGGAAGGTCGTCTCGATCTGGTGGACCTTGGTGTTGGCGTAGGAGACCTGGGCCTTCAGATCCAGCAGGTCGTTGCCGGCGAAGTCGTTCTCGTAGCCGACCACGGCGGTGTCGTCGGTGGTCTTGCGGCGCACCGGCGTCGTGCCGAAGGCCTGGGCCTGGTCGTAGATCTGGGTGCTGTCGTTGGTCCAGTTCTGGTACGAGGCCCAGAGGTTGTTCTTCTTGTCGCCGCCGAAAGAGTAGCGGCCCTTAAGCAGGTAGCTGTCTGACTCGGCCTTGGAGGTCGGCACCACGTCGCCGTCGCCGTTCTTGTAGTCGTCGCTGCGGCGGGCGGTGTACATGGCCAGCACATCCAGGTTCTGGACCGGCTTGAGGGCCAGCACGCCCGAGCCGAAATAGGCGTCGGCGTTGGTCTCGCCGCCGCCGCGCAGACGCACCGCGAAGCGGTCGTCGCCGGTCAGGAAGTCCGAGGCGTCCTTGCTGGTGAAGTTGACGACGCCCGCCAGGGCCCCCGCGCCGTACAGGGTCGAGGACGCCGGGCCGCGCAGGACCTCGACGCGCTTGTAGAGCTCCGGATCGCTGAAGAACGAGCCCATTCGGTACTGCTCGAAGAACTTCGTCGTGCCGTCGATCTGCATCAGGATGCGGCTGTCGCTGTCGGCCAGGCCCGTGCCCATGCCGCGGATGTTGAAGCCCTGGCCCAGGGCGCCGACGCCGCCCATGGTGCTGACGCCGGGAATGGCCGTCAGCAGGTCGCCGATGGTCGAGGCCTGGGCGTTGTCGATGTCTTCCTGGTCCAGGGTGGTCACCGCCTGGGGCGTGTCGATCGCCACCTTCTCCTGGCCGGCCGAGACCACGACCTTGCCCAGCGACAGCTGGCTGGCCGTGGCCGTCGCCTCGTCCCGCGGCGCGGGCGTCGGCCCGGCTTGAGCGTGGGCGGCGCCCACGAGAGCGATCTGAGCGGCGCTGGCCAACAGCAGGCCGCGCGTCCAAGAGGTGATGCGCATCGATATCCCCGATATATGCGAATAAGACTTATTCGCGACTGACGACGACAGACGGGCCCTCGAAGGCCTCCCGCGTCGATGCGCTGTCTTTTGCTCGCGCCTCGGCTTAAATGCAAGTGACTCGCAATATCATTCTTAGGTCGGTTTGAGTCCGGATCGCCCTGACGCCGTCAACGTCGGGCGGAAGTCCCGCCCCTGACCGACGAGATGCAGCGCGCCGCGCCCGTCGTGGACCTCTCCGCGCGGCCCTAGACGCGTGTTCAGGAAGCGGCCGGATCGCCCAAAGGCGCCCATCGGTCAGTCCTGACGGACCTGGCGAAGACGACGCCGCGCCGACCCAGCCGGCGCGGCGTCTCCCCTAGGGTCGGACGGTCCGCCTCCGATGCGCCATTGCGTACAGCGCGGGCAGGACCAGCAGGGTCAGCAGGGTCGAGGAGATGATCCCGCCGATGACCACGGTGGCTAGCGGGCGCTGCACCTCCGCGCCGGCCCCGACATTGAAGGCCATCGGCACGAAGCCCAGGCTGGCCACCAGCGCCGTCATCAGCACCGGCCGCAGGCGCGTCAGGGCCCCTTCGCGGATGGCGTGGTCGAGGTCCGCGCCTTCCTGCCGCAGCGAGCGGATGAAGCTGACCATCACCAGGCCGTTCAGCACCGCCACGCCCGACAGCGCGATGAAGCCGACGCCGGCCGAGATCGACAGCGGCAGACCGCGCATCAGCAGCGCCGCCACTCCGCCCGTCAGCGCCAGGGGTACGCCGGAAAAGACGACGGCGGCGTCCTTCACCGATCGGAACAGGGCGTAGAGCAGGCCGAAGATCAGCAGCAGGGCGGCCGGCACGACCAGCTGCAGGCGCTTGGCCGCCGAGATCAGCTGCTCGAACGTGCCGCCATAGGTGATCCAGTAGCCGGTCGGCAGGTCGACCTCGGCGCCGACCTTTTCCTCCAACTCGGCGACGAACGAGCCGAGGTCGCGGCCGCGGACATTGGCCGTGACCACCACGCGGCGCTTGCCGTCCTCGCGGCTGATCTGGTTGGGACCGATCACCCTCTCGATCCTGGCCACGTCCTGCAAAGGCACGAAGCCCCGTGGCTGGTCGATGGCGCCGGGGAGGGGGATGCGCAGCCGGCCGATGTCGTCGACCTTGCCGCGCACGGCCTCGGGCAGGCGCACGACGACGTCGAACCGCCGGTCGCCCTCGAACACCTGACCGGTCACCGTGCCGCCGATGGCGGTGGCGACCACCGACTGGACGTCGTCGACATTGAGACCCAGCCGCGCCAGGGCCGCGCGGTCGGGGGTGATCTGTAGCACGGGCAGGCCGGTGACCTGCTCGACCCCGACGTCCTGGGCGCCCTCGACGCCCTCGACCACCTCGCCGATCCGCTCGCCGATCTCCAGAAGCTGGTCCAGATCGTCGCCGAACACCTTGACCGCGACGTCCGCCCGCACGCCCGACAGCAGTTCGTTGAACCGCATCTGGATCGGCTGGGTGAACTCGTAGTTGTTGCCGGGAACCTGGGCGACCAGCGCCTGCAGTTCGGCCACCAGCTGGGCCTTGGGCTTGCGGGGATCGGGCCAGTCCTTGCGGTCCTTCAGCATGATGAAGGTGTCGGCCACCGACGGCGGCATGGGGTCGGTGGCGACCTCGGCGGTGCCGATCTTGGCCACCACCCGCTCGACCTCGGGCAGGGTCTTGATCCTGGCCTCCAGCGCCGTCTGCATGGTGACGGCCTGGGAGAGGCTGGTGCCGGGGATGCGCAGGGCGTGCATGGCGATGTCGCCCTCGTCCAGATTCGGCACGAACTCCGACCCCATCCGCGAGGCGGCGAACGCGGCGATCGCCACCAGCACGACGGCGCCGGCCACGAAGGCCACGCGCAGGCGCAGCGCGATCTCCAGCGCCGGCTCATAGAGGCGGCGCGCGCCCCGCATGATCGGGCTTTCCTTCTCCTCGACCTTGCCGGTCACGAACAGGGCCACGGCGGCCGGGACGAAGGTCAGGGACAGCACCAGGGCGGCGGTCAGGGCGATGACCACGGTGATGGCCATCGGGTGGAACATCTTTCCCTCCACCCCGGTCAGGGCGAAGATCGGCACATAGACCAGGGTGATGATCAGGATGCCGAACAGCGAGGGCCGGATGACCTCGCCGGCGGCGCTGGCGACCAGGCCGAACCGCTCGTCGCGGGACAGAAGCCGGCCCTCGCGATGCTGCGCCTCGCCCAGCCGTCGCAGGCAGTTCTCGACGATGATCACCGCGCCGTCGACGATCAGGCCGAAGTCCAGGGCCCCCAGGCTCATCAGGTTGCCGGAGACCTTGGCCTGGACCATGCCGGTGATGGTCAGCAGCATCGACAGCGGAATGACCGCCGCGGTGATCAGCGCCGCGCGGATGTTGCCCAGCAGCAGGAACAGCACGACGATCACCAGGATCGCGCCCTCGATCAGGTTCTTCTCGACGGTGGCGATGGCGCGATCGACCAGATGGGTCCGGTCATAGATCGGCTTGGCCGTGACGCCGGGCGGCAGGGCCTTGGCCGCCTCGGCGAGCCGTTCGGCCGCCGCGCGGGAGACCGTGCGGCTGTTCTCGCCGACCAGCATGAAGACCGTGCCCAGAACCACCTCCTTGCCGTCCTCGGTGGCGGCCCCGGTGCGCAGCTCCTGGCCCAGGCCCACGTCGGCGACGTCGGCCACCCGGATCGGCGCGCCGTTGCGGCTGGCGACGACGACGGCCTGCAAGTCCTGGACGCCCGTCGCCTGGCCCGGCACGCGGATCAGATATTGCTCGCCATAGCGTTCGAGATAGCCGGCCCCGACATTGGCGTTGTTGCGGGTCAGGGCTCCCGCGACATCGGCCATGGTCAGGCCATAGGCCGACAGCCGTTCGGGCAGCGGCGTGACGTGATACTGCCGCTCGAAGCCGCCGATGGTGTTGACCTCGGTGACGCCGGGCGTGTTGCGCAGCTGCGGACGGATCACCCAGTCCTGCAGGGTGCGCAGGTCCTCGGGCGTCCAGGCCTTGCCGTCGGGACGGCGCCCGCCCGGCCGGGCCTCGACCGTGTACATGAAGATCTCGCCCAGCCCGGTGGAGATCGGGCCCATCTCGGGGTTCAGCCCGGCCGGCAGCTGGGCGCGGGCGCCCTGCAGCCGCTCGCCCACCAGCTGGCGGGCGAAGTAGATGTCGGTTCCGTCCTTGAAGACCACGGTGACCTGGGACAGGCCGTAGCGCGACACCGAGCGCGTATATTGCAGGCCCGGCAGGCCGGCGATGGCGGTCTCGATCGGGAAGGTGATCCGCTGTTCGGCCTCCAGCGGCGAGAAGCCCTGGGCCTCGGTGTTGATCTGGACCTGGACATTGGTGATGTCCGGCGTGGCGTCGATGGGCAGGCGCTGAAAGCTCCAGACCCCGACCGCGGCCGACAGGGCCACGAGGGCCAGCACGATCCAGCGAAGCCGGATCGAGGCGGCGATGATGCGTTCGAGCATGGTCGCCCCCTCTAGTGGTCGTGGCTCGCGCCGGACTTCTCGATGTCCGCGCGAATGAGGAAGGCGCCGTCGGTGACGTATTCGGAGCCGGGCTTCAGGCCCGCGAGCACCTCGGTCCATTCGGGCGTCTGGCGGCCCAGTTCCAGCATCCGGACCTCGTAGGCGTCGCGGACCTTCACGAACACGACCTGAAAGTCGCGGAAGCGCTGGATCGCCTTGGTGCGGACGGCCAGGGGCGCGGTCCGGGCGCCGACCTGGAACGTGCCTTCCACGCCCATGCCGGGCCGAAAGGCGCTGTCGGCCCCCCCGGGCAGGTGGGCGTGGGCGACCAGGGTCTGGCTGACCAGGTCGGCCGTCGGCAGCACCGCCTCGACCTCGGCTGTCAGCCTGGTGTCGCCCGACAGGCTGCGCACCTCGACCGGCTGGCCGACCCGGACCTTCTCGGCGTCGCGGGGATAGACCAGGAACTCGGCGTGCAGCTTGGTCGGATCGGCGATGACGAAGATCGCCCGCTCGCCGGCCACGTCGCCGACATTGAGGTTCTTCTCGACGATCACCCCGCTGATCGGCGCGGGGATCGGATAGGTCTGCAGGCTTTCGCTGGACTCGACGCGCGCCAGGATCTGGCCCTTGCGGACGTTGGTCCCCAACTGGCCGTTCAGGCTGATGATCCGGCCCGGATACCAGGCGCGGACCTCGCCCTTGCCCTCGGGCGTGATCTCGACCCGGCCGGCCATGTCGACCAGCTCGGCGATCGGCGCGGGGCCGGCGATCTCGGTCTTCACGCCGCCGGCCTGTGCCGCCGCCGCCGAGATCGTCGTGCGGCCCTCGTAGGATGGATAGGCCCACTGGCGGGCCTTGCCGTCGAAGGTGGCGGCGACCTTGACGTCGAACGAATGCGGTTCGGTGACGACGCCGGCGCCGCGCAGATAGTCCTCCACGGGGGCGAAGGCGAAGGTGTTCACCTCGCCGTCCAGCCGCGACAGGGTGATCGACAGCCGAACGTCACGGGGCGCGACCGGCTTGTCCTTGCGATAGGCGTAGACGTGGAATTCGGGCTCGACGCCCTCTTCGAAGATCGTGACCTCGAGGGCGAAGTCGCCATCGCGAAGCATCCGGCCGCGATGGGGACCGCGCTCGAAGTCGCCGTCCTTTGCGCCGTGGTCTTCGGTCTCGGCGGGCTTTGGCTTGTCGCCGCAGGCGGCGAGGGCGAGCGTCCCGGCCAGGGCCAGGACGAGGGGCGCGCCGAGGCGCATCGGGCGGCGGATCATCGGGCGGTCTCCGAAGCGGGAACCAGGCTCGCATGGGCGCCGGTCAGGCGGTCGAGCTGGGCGCGGTCGATCTGGAAGGCTTTGAGGGTGGCGAGACGGCGCGACCGGGCGTCGATCAGCGCCTTCTGGGCTTCCAGCACGTCGAGATAGCTGAAGCCGCCGCGATTGAAGCCGTCGCGGACCAGGTCGACCGTGCGGGCGTTGGCTGGCAAGACCTCGGCCTGGATCCGCCGGGCCTCGGAGGCCTTCTGGGCGAGCGAGGCCTGGAGGGCGGCGATCTTGCGCTCCAGCACCGTCCTGGCGCCGACCAGGTCGAGGTCGGCCGCCGCCTGGGCGGCGCGGGCCTGCTCGATGGCGCCGCGGTTGGTGTCGTACCGGCCCAGGGGAATGGAGCCGCCGACGATCGCCGCGACGTCGCCGCCTTCGTTCAGGTAGCGCAGGCCGGCGCGCCAGGTCGGGTCCTGGACGGCCTTGCTCTGCTCGACGCGGACCTTGGCGGACGCGACGCCGCGCTGGGCTTCGAACAGGGCCAGGTCGATCGCCGAGGCCGGTCCGGCGGCCTGGTCGGCGGCGGACAGGTCCTCCAGCACCGCGGGGTCGATCTCGGCGTCGCCGCCGCCCCAGAAGGCGGCGAGCGCGCGGCGGGCGTTGGCCGCCGTGGCTTGCGCCTGGGCCTGCGCGATCCGGGCCTCGGCGACCTGGGCGTCGGCGCGGGCGCCGGCGAACAGCGGGTCGCGCGCGGCCTTCACGCGGCGGCCGACCTCGGTCTGGGTCCGCTCGACGAGGGCCAGGCGATCGCCGGCCAGCCGCGCCTCGGCCTCGGCGGCGACCGCGTCGATCCAGGCCAGTTCCACCTCGTGAAACAGGTCCAGCACCCGCACGTCGTCGCGCAGGCGGACCATCGAGATATCACCTCGCGCCAGGGCCGCGCGGGCCGAGCGTTTGCCGCCGCGCTCCTGGCTCTGCTCGTAATAGACCGTCGTCTGGGCGCGATCGACCAGCGAATAGGGGCCGCTGCCGGCCAGGTCCTCGACCTCGACGCCGATGACGGGGTTGGGCCGGACGGCGGCCTGGCGCGCGCCGGCCTCGGCGGCGTTCAGCCGGGCGGCCAGGGCGGGGCGCGCGGGATCGGCCTGCGCCGCGCGGCTCAGCGCGTCAGGCAGGGTCAGGGGCTCCGCGTAAACGGAGAGGGGCGCCGCCAGGGCGAGCGCCGTGGCGAGCAGCCAGGACCGCGGGGCGCGGCCATGGTTTTGGGCAAACATGGAAAATCCTCGAACGTGCGGGACGCGGCGCGAGGCCGCGCGGATCAGGCGACGTGGGCGAGGCGGGCCTTGGGCGGGCGATCTTGTCCGAAGGCGTCGATGCCCTTGCGGAGGTCATCGGCCAGCCTGAAAGGCTGGGTCGACGACGACCAGGCGACCGGCAGGATCACGCCGTCCGTCAGGCCATAGGGCGAGGGGGTGTCGTGATGATGGTGGTTCAGGCCCCGTCCGGGGGCGTCGGACGGCGGATCGTCGGCGAGGGCCTGTACCGAAGCCTCGTCGTCGTGATCGGCCGAAGCGCCTGGATGGTCGAGACCGCGATCGTGGTCATGCTCGGGCGCATCGACGATGGCTCCCACGAAGGCGTTGACGGCGTGGCCATGGCCGGCGTCGTGCAGCAGGCGATCGACGGTCGCGATGGGCGTCTGGACGACGAGCAGGGCCAGCAGCATGACGGCCAACGCCGCCACCCACCGACCCAGCCGACTGTCCGCGCTTATGTTCACAGGTCCCCTCGGCGTCTTGACGCCAGGCGATTGTCGCGCGTCGAGGCGAGAACAGCAACGCCCTATGAGGCCCGCGACGATTCGCCGGCCTGGCTGGCGGGTTTTCGCTCGCCTTCTCTTGGGGTCGGATCGGCGGCCGTGGAGGGCGGCGGTGCGGTCGTCCTCCACGGCGATCCATCCGGTTTGGGTGGTCCCGGATCAGGGATAGTTGATCAGGTTGGCCGAGATGTTGTTCCAGTTGGCGCCGCTCCACTCCGCCCTGGCGACGGCCGAGTTGATGTCATTGCCGCCGATATCGACGCGTGAGCTGTCGAAGTGCTGGTCGTTGGGCCAGTCCCAGGTGGTGGTCAGATAATACCCCTGGGGGTCCTGACCGACGTGGAGATAAAGGTTGGCGCTCCCGCCCCAATCCTTGACGTGATCGACCGAGATCACGCGCGGCATCGTGTTGATCGGCACGGTGAGCGTGACCTTGTGATCGCCCCAGGCGGCGAAGGCCGCGTCGGTGTACCAGTCCACGTTGATCAGCAGCGAATTGTGCGACAGCGCCTGCACGTGCCCGTTCAGCCGGCTGGAGATCTGCAGGCTCTGTAGCGTGGCCGCATCCATGGTCTGGATCTGGGAGAAGCTCTGGGCCTGGATCGCTTGCTGGCCCGCGACGGCGGCGGTGATCAGCCGTCCGGCGAGGCCGCGCTGGGCGGGGATGGCGAAGTCTCCGCTGTCGATCATGGCCTGGCAGGTGCCGATCACATAGTTCAACGCCCCGTATTCCGCCGACAGCTGGCCGAGGACGCCCAGCGCCGAACTCAGGCTGAGCGCATTGGGCCTGCCGATGTCGTTCAGCTTCTGCTGGATCTGCGAGAACTGATCCCAGGTGACGCAGATGAAGGCGACGGCGGCCCCCTTCACGTTCGGGATCCCGCTGTCGTTCAGGACAATGGCCTGGGCGGCGTTGAGCATGCCGTCCGGGTCGGTGCGGCTGAAGCCGCCGCCGGGGGTGGCTCCGACCAGGCTGGAGTTCGAGGTCAGGTCGTAGGTCGTGGTGATCGAATTGAGGCCGTTGCTGAAGTCGGCGTTGACCGAGCCCTTCACGCCGAAGCCCGTCGCCGAGGCCGACATCGAGGCCGAGATCGACTCCTTGTGAGTGGCCGAGGTGGTGTCCAGGCGGATGTAGCCGGCGAACGAGCCGCCGTACGAGACCCCGATCACGCAGTGGGTGCCGTACTTGTTGACGAAGTTGGCGGGTCCGTTGGGGCCGGCCAGCAGGGTCAGGGCGTCGGCGGTGATCGTGGCCTGGGTGATGTCGAGATAGACGTCGGAAGAACGCACGTCGCGCAGCGCCATGTAGGACAGCGAGGTGTCGGTCGAGGCGTTCGCGCTGGCATAGGCCACCGAGGCCGTCGCCGACCAGCTCAGCCCCGACACCGACACCGTGCCCCCGGCGTTCAGGAAATCGGAGAAGTCCGAGCTGTTCTTGACGACCTTGACGTTGAGATTGTCCTGATTGCGCTGTTGCGGCGGCAGCTTGACGATGTTCTCGACGCAGTTGGCCCCGACCACCACGCCGCCGGTGATGCAGTTCACGCCGTAGCCGAAGATGGTGTCGGCCCGGGAATCGATCGCGCAGATTTCAAGAGTCGCGTTGGAGTTGGGCATGCCGCCCTCCCTGATGAGATGTGATTTTCTGGCCGTGGTGGCTCTCAAGACCGCCCACCAAGGATCGCGGCGCACTCGACGGAGGTCAGGACCGGCCGTCGACGAGGGACGCCCACCCGGGTCCGCCGCCCGATGTTCGGACGACGCCGGCCCGGCGTCCCTCGTCTTTCGCCCCCGCACGCCCCCGGCGTTCGTGCTTGCCCCCAAGCGTTTTTCGCGAGGGGTTGTCTGTGTGACGCAAGCAACGCCTAGTTGCCTCGTCGGCGCTCGGAGAGCAACGTTCGCCCTGTCGCAAGATATGATGACGTCAACTCGCGCGGGCTCTGCGACTCCTTACGGGATCGGGTTTCCGGTCAATGCGCACAGGGGAGGGACATGAGCACCGAGGCGACGCCCGATCCATCGTCGGCCCCGCCGCGCCCGCCCCTGGCCATCGTCCTGGTCGAGGACGACGTGGCCTTTCAGGACGCCTTCCGCGCGGCGGTGGGCGCCGCGTCCGACCTTTCGGTGATCGGCGTGGCCGCCACCGTGGCCCAGGCGCGCGTCCTGCTGGAGGGACCGGCGGCGGATGTTCTGGTCGTGGACCTGGGCCTGCCCGACGGCTCGGGCATCGACGTCATCCGGCAGGCCCATGCGGTGTGGCCCGACTGCGCCATCATGGTCTCGACCACCTTCGCCGACGAGCGGCACGTGATCGCCTCGATCGAGGCCGGCGCCAGCGGCTATCTGCTCAAGGACAGCCCGCTGCCGGCCATCCCCGAGGACATCCGCGTGCTGCATGGCGGCGGCAGTCCGATCAGCCCGCGCATCGCCCGCCAGGTGCTGATGCGCTTCCGGACCCCCGAGCCGATCGATGGGCGGCCGGTGGACGACGCCGCGGCCGCCGACAAGGCCGCCGCGCCCAGCCTGTCGGAACGCGAGAAGGAGACCCTGCAACTGATCACCCGGGGCTTCTCGTTCGACGAGATCGCCGAGCTGATGAACGTCTCGCGCAACACGGTGCTGACCTTCGTGCGGCGCATCTACACCAAGCTGGAGGTCCGCTCGAAGACGGAGGCGGTGTTCGAGGCCCGTGCCCATGGTCTCCTCTAGCCTCGCCGCCGCCTATGGCGCCGCGCCGCCGGTCCGGCGCTGGCGATCCTGGGCGGGCTTCGCGGTGGTCGCGGCCGTGGTCTTCGTCCTGACGGCCCTGCTGTTTTCGGCGACGGCGGGCGGCGAGCGGATCGTCTCGGCCAGGCTCGTCCGCAACGACACCCTCGGCTACCAGCCGCCGCCGGCGAACAGCGCGGGCGCCGCGCCACGCGACGGGGCCGCGACCGTCCGGCTGCCCCACGCCCCGGCCCCGGTCTGGCTGCCCAGCACCGATCCATCGCCCCAGCGCATCGCCACACAGGTGAGCTGGTACGGTCTCGAGGTCCCGCCCCTGCCCGACGACGGCGCTCAGCTCTACCTCTATATTCCGCGCTGGAAGTCGGACGGCTCCCTGGCCGTCTATGCCGACCGCGCGCTGGTCTACCAGTCGCATTCCAATCCGCAATGGAACGGCTCGAACCAGCCGATCTGGATCGCGCTGCCGAACACCACCAGCTCACATCCGCCGCGCACAGTGGACCTGCGGCTGCAGCACGTGCGCGGCATCGGCGGAGCCTTTTCGTCGGTCTGGATCGGGACGCACGACCAACTGGCCATGCGCTATAACCTGCGCGACATCTTCCAGGTCCGGTTGCCGGCCTTCTCGGCCGCCTCGTTCCTGGCCACCGGCGTCTTCGCCCTGTTCGTCTGGTTCAGCCGACGGGGCGAGCCGATCTACCTGCTGTTCTTCCTGATGTCGGTGGTCTGCTTCCTGCGCATGCTGCACACCTTCGTCGGCGTCCAGCCGCTGATGGTCTCCGACGCCTGGTTCGGCTGGATCACGGTCAATTCGCTCTACTGGATGATGATCGTGCTGCACCTGTTCGCGGCCCAGCTCCACGGCGTGCGCCAGCCGCGCCTGACCCTGGCGATCGTCGCCAACGGGGCCGGCTGGACCCTGGCCACCCTGCCCGGCCTGCTGGACGCGACGCTGATCTCGGCCCTGGTCTACATCAACATCCTGGTCGTCGGCCTGGTGATATCGCTGAACGGCATGCGGCAGTCGATGCGGGCCGGTTCGACCTTCGCCATGCTGCTGTCGGCCTGGAGCCTGCTGGCCATCGGAGCCGGCGCCTATGACTGGAGCCTGCAGCAAAACCTGGTCAACATCGAGAGCGTGTTCCTGACCAACTTCGCCGGCGTCGGGATCACCATCGTCTTCTGGTACATCATGTTCCGCCGCTACATCGAGGCGCTGGAGACGGCGACCCTGGCCAAGACCGATCTCGCCAAGCGCCTGGCCCAACGCGAGGCCGAGCTGACCGACAGCCACGCGCGGCTGCGCGAGGTCGAGCATCGGGAACTGCTGCACCAGGAGCGCCAGCGGCTGATGCAGGACATGCACGACGGCCTGGGCTCGACCCTGGTCGGCGCGCTGCGCGTGGTCGAGAGTGGCCGCGCGGCCAAGCTGGACCTGGTCGGCGTGCTGCGCGGCTGCATCGACGACCTGAAGCTGACCATCGACTCGATGGAGCCGGTCGAGACCGACCTGCTGCTGCTGCTGGCCACCCTGCGGTTCCGGCTGCAGCCGAGGCTGGAAGCCAGCGGGGTCAAGCTGATCTGGAACGCCGACGAGGTGCCGCCGCTGGAGTGGCTGGACCAACGCCACGCCCTGCACATCCTGCGCATCCTGCAGGAGGCCTTCGCCAACATCCTCAAGCATTCGGGGGCCGGCGAGATCCGGGTCTCGGTATCGACCCAGGGCGACCGGGTCGAGATCCGGGTGCGCGATGACGGCGCCGGCTTCGACCCGGCCGTGGCGCCGAACGGCGGCCGCGGCCTGGCCAACCAGCTTCGCCGCGCCGAGGCGATCGGCGCGACCATCGCCTGGGCTCCCAGCGACCGCGGCGCCTGCCTGGTCCTGGCGCTCCCCGTCGTCAAGCCTGCGGGCGAGCCGCGCCAGGCGGCGGCGGAGTAGGTCGCGCGATCGGCCCGACGCTCGGATCAGCCCTGCGTGACCGCTGGTCCGGCGGCGAGGGGGATCCTGACGGTGAAGATGCTGCCCATGTCACGGCCGGCGCTTTCCACCTGGATCGCGCCGCCGTGCAGCGCGACGAGTTGCTTGACCAGCGCCAGGCCGATCCCGAGGCCGCCCTGGGCCTTGGTCAGGTGGTCCTCGACCTGGGCGAAGATCTCGAAGATCGCGGACTGCATTTCGGACGGAATGCCCACGCCGGTGTCCGAGACCCTGATCTCGGCCATGCCCTCGACGCTGCGGGCCGACAGGGCGATCGTCCCGCCCGACGGGGTGTATTTGGCGGCGTTGTTGAGCAGGTTGGTCACCACCTGGGCCAGCCGCGTGTGGTCGGCGTCCAGCCAGATGGCCTCGTCGGGGATGTCGGTCGTGAACCGGTGGTTCCCGGCGTCGATATAGTGCTGGCTGGCCTCGATCGCCGACTGGAGGATCTGGCTCAGCTCGATCCTTTCGGTCTTCAGCGAGATCTTGCCCTGGTTGACCCGCGACACGTCCAGCAGGTCGTCGACCAGATGGGACAGGTGGGTCAGCATGCGGTCCATGCGCGCCCGGATGTCGCCGGACCGTTCGGGCGGGATGTCCTTGCCCAGCAGGTGAAGTCCGCCGCTCAGGGCCGCCACGGGATTGCGCAGTTCGTGGGCCAGCACCGCCAGGAAGCTGTCCTTGTGGCGATCGGCCCGCCGCAGGGCCTGGGCGGCGGTCTCCAGTTCGTCGCGCTGGCGCTCGATCTGCTGGCGCTGCTGGTGCAGGTCGAAGAACACGTTGGCCTTGCTGCGCAGGACGGTCGGTTCGATCGGCTTCTGGATGAAATCGACCGCCCCGGCCTCGTAGCCGCGGAAACGACGCTGGAGGTCGGCGCTGCCGGCGGTGACGAAGATGATCGGGATGTGCCGCGCGCGCTCGTTGCCGCGCATGAACTCGGCCAGCTGGAAGCCGTCCATGCCGGGCATCTGCACGTCGAGCAGGGCCAGGGCGACGTCGTGCACCAGCAGCAGTTCCAGCGCCTCTTCGCCCGAGCGCGCCTTCAGGCAGGTCAGGCCCTCGCGCTGGAGCAGGGCCTCGAGCGCCAGCAGGTTCTCTTCGAGGTCATCGACGAGGAGGAAGTTGATCGGCTTTTCCGCGATCATCATGCGATCCTCAAACGCGACAGGTACAGGGCGATGGCGTCCAGCGTCATGGTCGCGGCGGATGGACAGGCCTCCAGCGCCGACTCGGGCATGGCCGTGGCGTAGGCGTCGGCGGGGTCTTCCACGATCCCCACGCCGCCGGCGTCCATCACGGCTTTCAGGCCCGCGGCGCCGTCATGGTTGGCGCCGGTCAGGATGACGCCGGCCAGACCGGATCCATACGCGTCGGCGGCGCTCTCGAACAGCACGTCGATGGAGGGGCGGGAATAGTTCACCGGTTCATCCCACGACAAGGCGATGGTCCCGTCCGTTTCGACGAGCAGGTGATAGTCGGAAGGCGCGAAATAGATCACGCCGCCGACCACGGCTTCCTTGTCCTCGGCTTCCTTCACCGCGATCCGGCACTTGGCCTGGAACAGCGGCAGCAGGACGTTGGAGCGGTCCGGGGGGACGTGCACGACCACCAGCACCGGCAGGGGGTAGTCGGCGGGCAGGGCGGGCAGGACGACCTGCAGCGCCTGGACCGCGCCCGCCGACGCGCCGATCACGACCGCCTTGATGGGGGCTGGCTCGGTCACGGTTCACGCCTTTGGTAGATCTTTTCCTCGGGGACGAAATCGGCGAAAGCGTCCACGTGGGCCGAGAAGCGCAGGCTCTCCTTCGAGCCCAGGCCCAGGAAGCCCTTGCGGGTCAGAGACTCCCGGAACAGGCCGATGGCCCGGTCCTGCAGCGCGCGATCGAAATAGATCATCACATTGCGGCACGAAATCAGGTGCATCTCGGCGAACACGGCGTCGGTCACCAGGCTGTGATCCGAAAAGACCACGCGGCTGCGCAGCGTCTTGTCGAACACGGCCCGCCCGTAGTCGGCGGTGTAGTAGTCCGACAGCGACGACTTGCCGCCCGACTTGCGGTGGTTCTCGGTGAACTTGCGGATCCGGTCCAGCGAGTAGACGCCGGCCTCGGCGGCGGCCAGGGCCTCGGGATTGATGTCGGTCGCGTAGAACAGCGTGCGCTCGTAGAGGCCCTCTTCGCGAAACAGGATGGCCAGGGAGTACAGCTCTTCGCCTTCGCTGCAGCCGGCGATCCAGACCTTGAGCGACGGATAGGTCCGCAGGTGCGGCAGCACCTTTTCGCGCAGCGCCCGGAAGTAGGAGGGATCGCGGAACATCTCGCTCACCTGGACGGTGAGATAGTCGAGCAGGCGCGGCAGCATGGCGGGATCGTGCAGGACGCGGTCCTGCATCGCCGAGATGCTGGCGAAGCCCAGCTGGATGCGGGCCTGGACCAGCCGCCGCTTGATCGACGCCCGCGCATAGTGGCGGAAATCGTAGTGGTAGCGCTGGTACAGCGCCTCCAGCAGCAGCTGGATCTCGAGGTCTTCAAGGCGTTCGGGCACGGGTCCAGCCTATCTCGGCATCCAGACCCGAACGAGCGAGAGCAGCTTGTCCACGTCGATGGGCTTGGCCATGTAGTCGTTGGCGCCGGCGGCGATGCAGCGTTCCTGGTCGTCGGGCATGGCCTTGGCGGTCAGCATCAGGATCGGCAGCTTGGCCCATTGAGCGTCGTCGCGGATCTTGCGGGTCGCCGTCAGGCCGTCCATGACCGGCATCATCACGTCCATCAGAACCAGGTCGATTTCGCGCGACGGATCCTCGGCGGATCGCGCCAGGGCCTCGATGGCTTCCTGGCCGTTGCGGGCGATCTCGACGACGGCCCCGCGCGGCTCCAGCACGTTGGTCAGCGAATAGACGTTGCGGATGTCGTCCTCGACGATCAGCACGCGGCGGCCTTCCAGGACCGCGTCGCGATTGCGGGCCTTCTTGATCATCTTCTGCTGCTCGGCCGGCAGCTCCGACACCACCTGGTGCAGGAACAGCGACACCTCGTCGAGCAGGCGCTCGGGCGACTTGGCGCCCTTGATGATGATCGAGCTGGAATAGCGGCGCAGGCGCTGCTCGTCGTCGGCCGACAGGTCGTGGCCGGTATAGACGATGACCGGCGGGAAGCCGTGGTCGCCTTCCTGGCTCAGGGTTTCCAGCAGCGAAAAGCCCGTGGCGTCGGGCAGGGACAGGTCCAGCACCATGCAGTCGAAGGTCTGTTGCCGCAGTTGCTCCAGGCATTCGGCCGCCGTGCCGACGCCGACGGTCTCGACGTCGCCCGACGACAGCAGCTTGCCGACCGCCTCGCGCTGGACCGCGTCGTCCTCGACGATCAGCACCCGCCGCACCGTGCTGGTCAGTTTCGATTGCAGCGTCTGGAGCACCTCGGTCAGCTGATCGCGCTTGACCGGTTTGACGAGGTAGCCGATCGCGCCCAGCGACAGGGCCGTCTGGCTGTGGTCGGCGGCCGAGATCACGTGGATCGGAATGTGCCGGGTGGCGTCGTCGCGCTTAAGGCGGTCCAGCACCATCAGGCCGGACTCATCCGGCAGCCCCACGTCCAGCACCACGGCGCTGGGCTTGAACTTGCGGGCCAGTTTCAGCGCTTCCTCCGCCGTGCTGGCGACCAGGCACTGGAATCCCAGCTCGCGGGAGAGATCGCGCACGATGGCGGCGAACCGGTCGTCATCCTCGACAACCAGCAACAGGCGGCGAGCCCCGGCCAGGTTGTCCCGATCGTCCTCGACGGTCTGGGCCACGCGCATCGACCGCCGCGGGGGCGAGGCCTGCGGAGAGGGCGGCGCTTCGAGGGGAGCGGCCTGCTCGCGGGGCGCCACATGGGCCGGATCGTAGGCGCGCGGCACGGTGATGGTGAAGGTGCTGCCTTCGCCGGTCCGGCTCTGCAGGGTCAGCACCCCGCCCAGCAGGCGGGCGAGCTCACGCGAGATCGACAGGCCCAGGCCCGTGCCGCCGTACTTGCGGCTGATCGTGCCGTCGGCCTGGCGGAAGGCCTCGAAGATCGCGACCTGCTGCTCGGGCGGTACGCCGATGCCGGTGTCGGTTACCGCGAAGGCGATGTTCTCGGCGCCGTCCGGGGCGATGGCCAGTCGGACCCCGCCGGTCTCCGTGAACTTGAAGGCGTTCGACAGCAGGTTCTTGAGGATCTGCTCCAGGCGCTGGCGGTCGGTCTCGATCAGCACCGGGCAGTCCTTGGCGACGACGATCTCGAAATCCAGTTTCCGCTCGTCCGCGACGGGCTGGAACAGCTGGCGCAGGTCGCTGGTCATCCGCTGCAGCGGGACGCTTTCAGGGCGGATCTCGATGTGGCCCGCCTCGATCTTCGACAGGTCCAGGATGTCGTTGATCAGGGTCAGCAGGTCGTTGCCCGATGACTCGATGGTCTGGGCGAACTTCACCTGCTCGCCCGACAGATTGCCGTCGGCATTGTCGCCCAGCAGCTTGGAGAGGATCAGCAGCGAGTTGAGCGGCGTGCGCAGCTCGTGGGACATGTTGGCCAGGAAGTCGGACTTGTACTGGCTGGCCTGTTCCAGTTCGCGGGCTTTGAGCGCCACGGCGGCGCCGGTGCGCTCCAGCTCGTCGCGCTGGGTCTCCAGGATCTGGGCCTGCTCTTCCAGCTGGCTGTTGGTCTGTTCCAGCTCGACCTGCTGCTGCTCCAGCCGCGTCTGGGATTCCTTCAGGGCCCGGCCCTGCTCCTCCAGCTCCTCGTTGGAAACCCGCAGTTCCTCGCTCTGGACCTGCAGCTCCTCGGCCTGGCGCTGGGTTTCCTCCAGCACGTCCTGCAACTCGGTGCGATACCGCGCCGAGCGCAGAGCGATGCCGATCGCGCTCGACGCCTGATCCAGCAGGTCCAGCGTGCGGTCGTCGATCGGATGCAGGAAGCCTAGTTCGATCACGGCGTTGACGACGCCGTCGGCGCGGGTCGGCGCCAGGACCAGATGCCTGGGATTGTCGCGACCCAGCGCCGAGCCGATCGTCAGATAGCCGTCTGGCACGTCGCGGATGACCGTCGACTTGCCCTCGGCCGCCACCTTGCCCAGCAGGCCTTCCTTGACGTTGAAGCGGACCGTGACGTCGGCGTCGCCCGGGATGCCCAGGGCCGCGGTGCGGTGGAAGCGGCCCTTCTCGCCCTTGAACAGCGCGCCCGCCTGGAAGCCAAGATATCGCGACAGGAAGTCCAGGATGCTTTCGCTCAGTTCCTCGACCGACTTGTCGCCCATCATCGCGTTCGAGAGACCGACATGTCCCGACTGCAGCCACTCTTCCCGCGCGCGGGCCCGGCTGCTGCGGCGGATCAGGGTGAAGACGACCACGGTCAGGACGCCGCCCAGTAGGGCGGCCAGGACGCCGCTGGCCAGGGCGCCCTTGTAGGCCGCGTCCATTTCCGCCAGGCGGATCTGGCGCAGGCGATTTTCTTCCTGGCGCATCACATTGATCTGCCGGCGGACCGCGTCCATCTCGATCTTGCCCCGGTCGGTGGCGACCAGGGCGAGCGCGGCCTGGAATCCCTCGCGCCGCCGCAGCGTGACGGTTTCATCCAACTCGGTGAGCTTGGCGTCGATGTGGCGCTTGAGCGGACCCATATTGGCCTGCTGCGTGGGGTTGTCTCTGGTCAGCGAGCCCACGGCGTCGACGCGCGCGGCGGAGGCGATCACCGCGCTCTTGTAGGGTTCGAGGTACCGATCGTCGCCGGTCAGGACGTAGCCGCGCTGTCCGGTTTCCGCGTCCTGGATCGTGGAGAACAGCTCGTTCAGCGCCACGATCACCGAGTGCGTTTGCCAGATCTTCTCGCTGTTGGTCCGCAGCACCTCGATGTTGCGATAGGCGATCGTTCCGCTGATCACGAAGAAGGCGAGCACGAGCGTCAGCCCGAGCGTCGTCCACAGTTCCACCTTCGTCCGGGAGGAGGGCGCGCGACCAGGTTCGTTCAGCGACATGGGACTCTCGACATCGGGATGTTTGATCCTGCTTGCCCGACCGAAGTCTAAAAGCAAGCGATCTTGACGGTCTCAGCGCGCGCGTTCGGCGCTCGAGATGGCCTGGTTTGGCGGGGCGGCGGCGAGGTCGTCGGGCGCGGCGCCGTCAAGCGGCGCGATCGTGGACTCGCAGGCGGCCGCGGGATTTTTCCGCCGCCCCTGAAAGGCATGAAACACTCTAGCACGACCCGAAACCCCAACCGCGCCCCTCCGCGCGGAGCTGTTAACGGCGGACGGCGGCAAAGGTTCCGTCCGCCGGTCGCGCTTGTTCTCGCAAGCCTAGCGACGCCCACGGATCAGGGCAGGCGCACCGCGCCGGCGGCGCGCAGGGCGGCGATGGTCGGAAAGCCGTCCACCGCCATCAGCAGGTCGGCCTCGGCCAGCAGCGACCGCAGGACGTGGGCCGCGCCCTCCGCCCCGCCCAGCGCCAGCCCGTAGGCATAGGGGCGGCCCACGCCGACGGCCGTGGCGCCCAGGGCCAGGGCCTTGGCGACGTCGCTGCCCGACCGGATGCCGGAATCGAACAGCACCGGCGCGCCGCCGGCGGCGGCCACCACGTCGGGCAACAGGTCGATCGCGGCGATGCCGCCGTTGGCCTGCCGTCCGCCGTGGTTGGAGCAGTAGATTCCGTCGGCGCCCTCGTCGATCGCGCGGCGCGCGTCGTCGGGATGGCAGATGCCCTTCAGGATGATCGGCAGCTTGGTCAGCGACCGAAGCCAGGGCATGTCAGCCCAGGTCAGCACCCTGCCGAAGGTGGCGCCCCAGGTCATCACCGCAGCCTGGACGTCCTCTTCCGGCGGCTTGGCCAACATGGCGCGGAAGCGCGGGTCCGACCAGTAGTTGGATAACACATGGCCGCGCAGCTGCGGGAAGTTGGAGTCGTTGAGGTCGCGCGGCCGCCAGCCGGTGACCCAGGTGTCCAGGGTGACGACGATCGCCTTGTAGCCCGCCGCTTCGGCGCGCCGCACCAGGCTTTCGGCCAGCTCGGTATCCCGGGGCGTATACAGCTGGAACAGGCCGGGCGTATCGCCCATAGCCGCCGCCACGTCCTCGAGCGGATCGTTGGTCAGGGTCGACACCACCAGCGGCACGCCGGTCTCGGCGGCGGCGCGCGCGGCGGCCAGGTCGCCGTGGCCGTCCTGGGCGCACAGGCCCGTGACGCCGATGGGGGCCATGAACAAGGGGCTGGGCAGCTTCATGCCGAACAGATCGACGGTCAGGTCCCGCGACGAGCAGTCGACCATCATCCGGGGGATCAGGCCCCAATGGTCGAAGGCAGAGACGTTCCTGCGCTGGGTGTTCTCGTCGCCGCAGCCGCCCTGGACATATTTCTGCAGGGACGGGGCCATGGCCGCCTGGGCCCGCTGCTCCAGCCCCGCGAAATCGACGGGGTACTTCGGCAGGACGCCCTGCAGGCCCTTGAAATAGATCTCGAGCTGAAAATCGCCGAAGTGGGGCATGGCTGTCCTTTCCTCCTCTGGTCGGTCCTTTCGGCGAACGGTTGTCTCCGTCCAGCCTGGCCGATCATCTCCGCGTCCGCTCTTTGTTATGCGACCGCAACTCGCGTCAGGAAAGCCGGTCGCGAAAGTCCGTATAGTCGAACTGGCGGATCATTTTCAGCGCGTCGGTGTCGCTGTTCCACAGCGCGATCGCCGGCAGGGGCACGCCGTTGAAGGTGTTGGTCTTGACCATCGAATAGTGGGCCTGGTCCAGGAAGGCGATGCGGGTTCCCGGCGTCGGCGTGGCGTCAAAGACGTAGTCGCCGATGATGTCGCCGGCCAGGCAGGACGGGCCGCCGATCCGGACCGCGACGCCGTCCGCGCCCTCGTTCAGCATCGCGGGCCGGTAGGGCGCCTCGATGACATCGGGCATGTGGCAGGTCGCCGAGATGTCGGTGATGGCGACGGGTATGCCGTTGTCGAAGGTGTCCAGGATCTCGCCCACCAGGATGCCCGCGTCCAGCGCGATGGCCTCACCGGGCTCGAGATACAGCTGGACGCCGTGGCGCTCGGAAACCTGGCGCAGGAAGGCGACCAGATCCTCGATCTTGTAGTCGGCGCGGGTGACGTGGTGGCCGCCGCCCAGGTTCACCCACTTCAGCGATGGCAGGACGGCTTCCAGCTTGGGCTCCAGCGACGCCCAGATCCGCTGCAGGGGCTCGAAGCCCTGCTCGCACAGGGCGTGGATGTGCAGGCCGTCCACGCCGTCCAGGTGCTCCGGCCGCAGCTGCGACACCGGGAAGCCCAGGCGCGAGCCCCGCTGACAGGGGTCGTACTTGGCGACCTCCGCCTGGCTGTGCTCGGGGTTCAGGCGCAGGCCGATGTCGAAGGCCTCGCCCTGGACGCGGGCCGCCGCGATCAGCTCCGAAAAGCGCGCGATCTGATCGGGGGAATTGAAGATCACCGAGTCCGAAAGCCGCAGGATCTCGGGCAGATCTTCGGCGCGATAGGCCGGCGAATAGGTCGTCAGGTGGCCGTGATAGTGCTCGCGGGCCAGCCGCGCCTCCCACAGGCCCGAGGCGCAGACGCCGTCCAGGTACTCACCGACGACGTCGGCCAGCGACCACATGGAGAAGGCCTTCAGCGCCAGCAGGACGCGCGCCCCGCCCCGCTGGCCCACGTCCCGCAGGACGGCCAGGTTGCGCCGCACCGCCACCTCGTCGACCACGAAGGCCGGCGAGGGGACGCGGTTGAGGTCGAAGCGCGCGAAGGCGCCGGGATCGCCAGCCTGGGTCTGCATCAGAAGTCCAGCGGGGCGTCCAGGTCGCGAACCTTCCACGGCAGGCCGTGGGTGTTCAGCATGCCCATGAACGGATCGGGATCCAGCTGCTCCATGTTGAACACGCCCGCGCCCTTCCACTGGCCGGTCAGCATCAGGGCCGCGCCGATCATGGCGGGGACGCCCGTGGTGTAGCTGACGGCCTGGTTTCCGGTCTCGGCGTAGGCTTCCTCGTGGTCGCAGACGTTGTTGACGTAGACGGTCCGGGCCTTGCCGTCCTTCTCGCCCGTGGCGATCGTGCCGATATTGGTCTTGCCCTTGGTGATCGGGCCCAGCGACGACGGCTCGGGCAGCAGCGCCTTGAGGAACTCGATCGGAATGATCTCGCGGCCCTGGAACATCATCGGCTCGATGCGGGTCATGCCGATGTTTTCCAGCACCTCCAGGTGCTTGAGATAGGAGTCGCCGAAGGTCATCCAGAAGCGGATGCGCTGGATCTCGGGATAGAACTTCACCAAGGATTCCAGCTCCTCATGGTACATGAGGTACATGTTCTTCGGGCCGACCTGGTCGAAGTCGAACACCTGCTTGTGGCTCAGCGCGGGTCCTTCGATCCACTGGCCGTTCTCCCAGTGACGCGACGGGGCGGTCACTTCGCGCAGATTGATCTCCGGATTGAAGTTGGTGGCGAAGGGCAGGCCCGTATCGCCGCCGTTGCAGTCCAGGATGTCGAGCGTGTCGATCCGGTCCAGCAGGTGCTTCTTGGTGTAGGTGGCGAACACCGAGGTCACGCCCGGATCGAAGCCGCTGCCCAGCAACGCCATCAGGCCGGCGTCCTTGAAGCGGTCCTGATAGGCCCACTGCCAGCTGTATTCGAACTTGGCCTCGTCGCGCGGCTCGTAGTTGGCGGTGTCCAGATAGTTCACCCCGGCCGCCAGGCAGGCGTCCATGATGTTCAGGTCCTGGTAGGGCAGGGCCAGATTGACCACGAGCGCGGGCTGCACGGCCTTGATCAGCGCCGTGGTCGCGGCGACGTCGTCGGCGTCGATCGCCGCGGTGTCGATCGTCACGCCGGTGCGCTGTTTCACCGACTGGGCGATGGCGTCGCACTTGGACTTGGTTCGACTCGCCAGCGTGATGTGCGTGAAGACGTCCTTGCTCATCGCCATCTTGTGGACCGCGACCGAGCCGACGCCGCCAGCGCCAATAACCAGCACCCTGCTCATTTGGGCTTCTCCTGCGCCTAGAAACCTCGTCCGGCAAAGTCGCTTGCCCGAGGGGGCGGGGGTCTTATCACGTGGATGGCGATACGCTAACCATCCATTTGTGACAGTTCTCGGGCTCCGGCGTCCATTTGTCCGCGGCCGGCGGACCTGAAGATGTCCGGTTGCGGACCAATCCAAAAGGCCCGGGAAGGGGTGGCTTGGGCGCGCTGACCGGGCTAATTGTCTCGCATGGCACGTACCAAGCAAGGCGCTGAGTTGGAGATCGAGGTCGGTGGGGAGCCCTATGTCTGGCGGCTCCATCGTCAGCCGGGGTGGTCCAGCGACGCTCCGGTGCGGCACGGCATGGCGATCGCCGTGCGTCACCAGGAAGGCCAGCGCGAGGCCGTGGTGGAGTTTCCGCCGGGGCCGGAACCCCGCTACGGCGCGCCGCTGCTGAAGGCCTCGCAGATCGCCACAACCCTGGTGGCCAAGGCGATCACGTCCGCCATCGAGGCCGGATGGGATCCGCATTCCCGAGGCAAGACGGTCGCCATCGTCGTGGACTCGACCGGCGCCTGACGAAGTCTAGAGCCTGTCGAAGGACGAGGTTTCTTCTCGAATGCTGAAGGCGATAGGCGTCTAGCCTGCAGGCCGCCGGCCTCCCCTCAGGCGCCTATCGCGCGGCGGAGCGCGGCCAAAGCGCCAGGGCCTGGGCCGCGATCGCGGCCTGGGTTCGATTATGGACGTTGAGCTTGCGCATCAAGGCGGTCATGTGAGCCTTGACCGTGGCCTCGGCGATCCCGAGGTCGAAGGCGATCTGCTTGTTCAGCCGCCCCGAATTGACGCCTTCCAGAACCTTCAACTGGGTGGGCGTGAGTTCCTCGAACGCCGCCTCCAGGCGCCGATCGATAACGCGGACTTCCGTCGTGGTCATGCCTGACCTCCCCTGCTTCATCCCTGCGCGGCCGTTTCCGGCAATGCGACGCCCGTTTGTTTTATCGCCGATCGTGTTCGGCGAATCCGGGTCGCGTTTCGGATGGTAACGCTATCTGTTGGACAAATTCAAGGGATATCGGCAATGTGAGCGTGAACATTTGATCGTTCGCGTCATTCCGCCGAAACCTGTCATACAGGTTTGTCAGTTGCGGCGGATTGGGTAAAATCGCGCGAGCGCCCTGGCCTCGGCTGTCATGGTGAAGTTCGCGCTGGCGTCGCGGGGGCTTGGCCGCCACCCTGACGCCGACCGACAGCCGCTTTCCAAGGACTGTTTTCCGAGGCAAGCGGATGGCGCGATGGCGCCGCTCGAACTTGGAGACCAATGGATGAGTGAAGGCCGCCTGGCCGACCGGGCGTATACGGGCATCGTGGAGATGATCAACGCCGACGGCCTGGCGGTCGGCGATCGTCTGCCGTCCGAAGCTCGCCTGGCGGAGATCTTCGGCATGTCGCGCACGATCGTTCGCGAGGCCCTCGTGCGGCTGGCCGCCGACAGCATCACCGAGGCCCGCCGCGGGGCGGGGTCGTTCGTCAAGAACCGCCCGTCCGACAAGTTGGGCGCCTACATGCCCTTGTCCGAGCTGCCCTCGACCCTGGGCAGCTACGAGGTGCGTTTCGTGCTCGAGGCCGAGGCGGCGCGACTGGCGGCGGCGCGGCGTTCGGATGAAGAGATGGACAGCATCGAAGGCGCCCTCTCGGACCTGCGCGCGGCGCTGCTGTCGAACGCCCCGGCCCACGTCGAGGACATGGAACTGCACCGTCGCATCGTTCTGGCCACCGCCAACCCCGCCTTCCTGGTGACGTTCGAGGCGTTGCAGCCCGACGTCGATCGGATCATGCGGGCGGGCGTCGACATCTCCCGGTCGCGCCCGCCGGAGGCGATCGCCGAAATGATGCGCGAGCACGAGATGATCGTCGAGGCGATCCGCGCCCAGGACGGCGACGGCGCGGCCCTGGCCATGCGCTGGCATCTGTCGCGCGGTCGAAAGCGCCTAATGCCCTAAGGCGTGCGCCTGGCTTTCGTTCCAGCGCGCGTCGCCGTCCAGCCAGGCCTGCACCGCCTCGCACAGCCGCTCGGGCGAAGCGACGGCGTTCAGCCTGAAGATCGCCTCGTCGTCGCCCGGAGGCTCCAGCGTGGCGAGCTGGCTGTCCAGCAGGCTGATGGGCATGTAGTGGCCCGAGCGCTGGGTAAGCCGCCGCACCAGCTCGTCGTGGCTGGCGTCCAGCAGCACGAAGCGCGTGGGAACCGCGATGGCGCCGCGCAGGCGTTCGCGATAGCTGCGCCTCAAGGCCGAGCAGGCGGCGACCACCGGCCGCCCCGTCGTGACGGCCTGGCCGACGGCCCGACCCAGCCGATCCAGCCAGGGCCAGCGGTCGTCGTCGTCGAGAGGCTGCCCGGCGCGCATCTTGGCCACCGCGCCGGCGTCGTGAAAGTCGTCGCCTTCCAGGAACGGGCAGCCCAGCTTGGCGGCCAGCAGGGCGCCCAGCGTCGATTTTCCACTTCCGCTGACGCCCATGGCGATGATGGCGAGCCCGGGGGGCGGGGCGGGGCGGAATGACGACGGCAAGCGGTTCCCCCTCCGAGGGCGGCCGGGCCGTCGATGACCGACAGCCCCGTCGCACGGTTGAGGTCGGTTCTACCGGCCCTCTCCCAGGGCGTAACTACGACCATGGTCGAGGATGGCGGGGGTGCGGCCTTTCCTTATCGATAAGGGATTGCGACGAGGAGTAACGGCATGAGAACGGTCCTTTTGGCGGCGTTCCTGGCGGTGTCCACACCCGCCCTGGCCTCGACCGGCTCCGTGATGCTCACCGCGCCCGACGACCCGCGCGCCGTCACCGTCAAGGGCGTCGGCGACGGCCGCGCGGACGACACCGAGGCGGTTCAGAAAGCCATCGACGCCGCGCGCGACAAGACCGGTCATGGTCTCGTCTTCCTGCCGTCCGGCCGCTATCGCCTGAGCCGCACGATCCTGGTGCCGCCAGGCGTACGCGTCTTCGGCGTGGGCGCGACCCGGCCGGTTTTCGTGCTGGGGGCCAATACGCCGGGCTTCCAGAAGGGCGTGGGCACGATGGTCGCGTTCACGGGCGGCGACCAGTATCAGGTCGGCGAGATCCCGGTGCCGGTCCCGACGGTGGTGCCCTCTACCGTGAAGGCGCGCGACGCCAATTCCGGCACCTTCTATTCGGCCATGGCCAATATCGACATCGAGATCGGGGCGGGCAATCCGGCCGCGGCGGGGGTGCGGTTCCGCATGGCCCAGCATGCCTTCCTCAGCCACATGAACTTCCGCCTGGGCTCGGCCTTCGCCGGCGTCTACCAGGCCGGCAACATCATGCAGGACGTCCACTTCCAGGGCGGCCGCTACGGCATCGTGACCGAGAAGACCTCGCCGGCCTGGCAGTTCACCCTGATCGACTCCACCTTCGACGGCCAGCGCGACGCGGCGATCCGCGAGCACGAGGTCGATCTTACCCTGGTCAACGTGGCCATCAAGAACACCCCGGTCGGCATCGAGATCGACCGCGGCTACAGCGATAGCCTGTGGGGCAAGAACGTCCGCTTCGAGAACGTCTCCAAGGCCGGCGTCGTGATCTCGGCCGAGAACAACGTCTTCACCCAGGTGGGCTTCGACAACGCCACGGCCACCAACACCCCGGTGTTCGCCCGCTTCCGCGACAGCGGCAAGACCGTGCCCGGCCCAGTGGGGGGCAAGGGACGCGACTATCGGGTTGGCGCGTTCACCTACGGCCTGACCCTGCCGGGCCTGGGCCAGATGGGCGAGTACAAGACCCAGGTGGAAATGGCCGCCCTGCCGTCCTCGCCGACGCCCGCGGCGCCGGCCCTGCGCGCCCTGCCGCCGGTCGCCGACTGGACCAACGTCAAGACCCTGGGCGTCAAGGGCGACAGTCAAACCGACGACACCGCCGCCCTGCAGAAGGCCATCGACACCCACCGGGTGCTTTACCTGCCGACCGGCTTCTACAAGGTCACAGACACCCTGAAGCTGCGGCCCGACACCGTGCTGATCGGCCTGCATCCGGCCCTGACCCAGCTGGTGATCCCCGACGACAATCCCGGCCATGTCGGTCTAGGACCCGTGAAGCCGGTGCTGGAGACGCCCAAGGGCGGCGACAACATGCTGGCGGGGATCGGGGTGTTCACCGGGCGCATCAACCCGCGCGCCTCGGCCCTGCTGTGGCGCTCGGGCGCGACGTCGCAGGTCACGGATCTGAAGATCATGGGCGGCGGCGGCACGCCCACCATGGACGGCAAGCCTCTGGGCGCGGCCCAGGCCCGCAGCGGCGATCCGGTGGCCGACGGCCGCTGGGACGCCCAGTACCCCAGCATCTGGGTGACCGACGGCGGCGGCGGCACGTTCGCCAACGTCTGGAGCCCCAACACCTTCGCCTCGGCCGGCTTCTACATCTCCGACACCAGCACGCCGGGCTTCATCTACGAGGTCTCGGTCGAGCACCACGCCCGCAACGAGTTCGTGCTCGACAACGTCCAGAACTGGGAATTCCTGGCCCCCCAGACCGAGCAGGAGGTCGGCGACGGCCCCGACGCGGTGGGGCTGGAAGTGCGCAATTCGCGCAACATCCTGTTCGCCAACTATCACGGCTATCGGGTCACGCGGTCGTACCATCCGGCCGAGACGGCGGTGAAGCTGTTCAACTCGACCGACATCCGTTTCCGCAACGTCCACATCAACGCCGAGAGCGGCGTCGCGCTGTGCGACAAGATCGGCTGCGGCACCTATCTGCGGGCCAGCAAGTTCCCGTTCGAGAACGCCATCCAGGACAAGACCCGCAAGCTGGAGGTGCGCGAGCGCGAGTTCGCCGTGCTGGACGTCAACGACGCCTCCCCGCCGCCACCGCCGGCCAAGGACGGCAAGGTGCGAAAGCTGGAGACCGGCTTCTGGTCGATCTCCGGCGCGACGGTGGGCGCCGACGGCGCGCTCTATTTCGTCGAGAAGCGCTTCCAGCGGATCTATCGCTGGACCCAGGCGCGCGGCCTGGAGGTGGTGCGCGACCTTTCGCTGGATCCCACCAACCTGGCGATCGACGGCTCCGGCAAGCTGCTGGTGGTGTCCTCCTACGGCCCGCAGGCCAGCGTCTATTCGATCGACCCGAACGGCCCCAAGGACGCGATGACGATGATCGCGCCGACGCCCACCGCCGCTCGGGCGGGCGCCAAGACCCTGCTGCCGGTTAACTGGTGGAACAACGGCGAGTTCAGGGATCAATACGATCCTGCCACCGACCAGTTCACCACCCTGGCGCAGATGTTCGCCCGCGACGTCGCCGTTCCCAAGGCCCAGGAATACGTCTCGCCTGACGGAAGCCTGTCGCTGCCGGCCTTCCGGGTATGGCAGCAGGGGCCGCCCGACCATGTGGGTTGGCGCTGGGCCGATAGCCTGCAGGCCCACGGCCTGATCGGCGCGGCGGTCGGCGAGCGGGTGTTCGTCACCAACGGGTCCGAGAACAAGACCTATAGCGGCCAGGTCGGCGCCGGCGGGACGCTGACCGACCTTCGCGAGTTCGCCAACCGCGGCGGCGAAAGCGTCGCGGTCGACGGCCAGGGCCGGGTGTTCGTCGCCAACGGCCAGATCTTCCAGTACGCGCCCGACGGCAAGCTGGCCGGCCGGATCGACGTGCCCGAGCGCCCGCTGCAGCTGATCTTCGGCGGCGAGGACAAGCAGACCTTGTTCGTGCTGACCCATCACTCGCTCTACGCGGTGAACCCCTGACTCCGCCCGCCTGTCGCAAGAGGTTCGTCATGAAGCTCTGGCTTGTCGCGCCGTGCGCGGTCCTGATCGCTCTGGTCATGGTGGTGAGCGAGCCGGCGGCGGCTTCGGTCTCGGCCTTCGCCACCGCGCCCGACGATCCCAGCGCCGTCGTGGTGCGAGGCAAGGGCGACGGCCGGGCGGACGACGGCGCCGCGATCCAGGCCGCGATCGACGCGGCGGCGGTCAAGCCCGGCGGCGGCCTGGTCTTCCTGCCGTCCGGCCAGTACCGCATAAGCAGGACCCTGTTCCTGTGGCCGGGCGTGCGGGTGTTCGGGGTCGGCGCCACGCGCCCCCGGGTCCTGCTGGGCGATGCGACGCCCGGTTTCCAGAAGGGCCTGGCCAACATGGTGATCTTCGCCGGCGCCAAGCGCGATCCGGCGCGCCGCGTGCCCTTCCCGCCGCCGGGCAGCGTGCCGTTCGACAAGGACGTCGCCGACGCCAATCCCGGCGCCTTCTACTCGGCGATGAGCAACATCGATTTCAAGATCGGCAAGGGCAATCCGGCCGCCACGGCGATCCGCTTCCACGCCGCCCAGCACGCCTATGTCAGCCACATGGAATTCGACATCGGCTCGGGCCTGGCGGGCCTGTACCACGTCGCCAACGCCGCCCAGGACCTGCACTTCAAGGGCGGACGCTACGGCATCCTGGCCGAGAAGCCGTCGGCGGCCTGGGGTTTCGTGCTGATGGACTCCACCTTCGAGGGCCAGCGCGACGCGGCGATCCGCGAGCACGAGGCCGGCCTGACCCTGGTCAACGTCGCCATGCGAAACACCCCGGTCGGGATCGAGATCGATCGCGGCTACGGCGACTGGCTGTGGGGCAAGGACGTGCGCTTCGAGAACGTCTCAAAGGCCGCCGTCGTCATCTCCAACGAGAACAACGTCTACACCCAGGTCGGCTTCGAGAACGCCATGGCCGCCGACACCCCGGTGTTCGCCCGCTTCCGCGACAGCGGCAAGACCGAGCCGGGCAGGGGCCGCGCCTATCGGGTCTCGTCGTTCACTCACGGCCTGAACCTGCCGGGCCTGGGCCAGATGGGCGCCTACAAGACCGTGATGAACGCCGAAGCCCTGGCCGCCCTGCCGCCGCGCCGCGCGCCGGCGATCCGGGCCCTGCCGCCCACCGCCGACTGGGTCAGCGTGCGAACCCTGGGGGCCAAGGGCGACAACGCCGCCGACGATACCGCCGCCATCCAGAAGGCGATCGACGCCCACCGCGTGGTCTATTTCCCGGCCGGCTTCTACCGCGTCTCCGACACCCTGAAGCTGCGGCCCGACACGGTGCTGGTCGGCCTGCATCCCAGCCTGACCCAGATCGTGCTGCCCGACCGCACTCCGGGCTATCAGGGCGTCGGCGCCCCCAAGGCGCTGGTCGCCTCGGCCGCGGGAGGCGACGCCGTCGTTTCCGGGCTGGGGCTGAACACCGGCGGGATCAATCCGCGCGCCACGGCCCTGCTGTGGACGGCCGGCGCCGACTCGCTGGTCGACGACGTCAAGTTCCAGGGCGGCCACGGCACCAATCTCTATGACGGGACGCGGGTCATTCCGTACAACGCCAACGGCACGGGCGACGCCGATCCGGCCAAGCGCTGGGCGGGCCAGTATCCCAGCCTGTGGGTGACCAACGGCGGGGGCGGGACCTTCGCCAACATCTGGAGCCCCAGCACCTACGCCTATTCGGGCATCTATATCTCCGACACCCAGACCCCCGGCCGCATCTACCAGACCTCGGTCGAGCACCATGTGCGCAGCGAGATCAGCCTCAACCGGGTCGCCAACTGGGAGCTGCTGGCCCCGCAGACCGAGGAGGAGGCGGGCGAGGGCGAGGACACCGTGTCGCTGGAGATCCGCGACTCCAGCAACATCCTGGTGGCCAACTATCACGGCTATCGCGTCACCCGGACGCGCAAGCCGGCCGTGGCGGCGGTCAAGGTCTACAATTCGCGCGACATCCGCTTCCGCAACGTGGCGGTGAACGGCGAGAGCGGCCTCGGAACCTGCGACGAGAACGGCTGCGCGACCTTCCTGCGCCCGACCAAGTATCCGTACGAGAACGCGATCCAGGACGTGACCAGCGGGCTGGAGGCGCGCGAGCGCCAGTTCGCGGTGCTGGACCTGACCGGCGCGCCGCCGCCGGTCGCGCCCTCGACCTTCCCCGCCGGCGCGCGGGTGGAGACGCTGGGCGAGGGCTTCTTTTCGCTGGGCGGCGGGGCCGTCGATGCGGCCGGCACGCTCTACTTCACCGACCGCCGCCACCAGCGCATCTACAGCTGGTCGGATGCGCGCAAGCTGTCGATCGTGCGCGACAACACGCTGGACCCGATCAACCTGGCGGTCGACGCCTCGGGAAACCTGATGGTGCTGTCGTCGGACGGGCGCGACGGCACGGTCTACAGCTTCAAGCCGGGCAGCCCCGATAATGAGATCACGGTCATCCCGCCGACCCCGGCGGCCGGGTCTGCGGACGCGGCGAAGGTGCTGCCGGTCAACTGGTGGAACAATGGCGAGTTCAAGGACCAGCTGGACCTGAAGACCTACCAGTTCACCACCCTGGCGCAGATGTTCGCCCGCGACATGGCGCTGCCCAAGCCCCGGGAATATGTCTCGCCGGACGGCAGCCTGGCCTTGCCAGCCTATCGCGTCTTCCAGCAGGGGCCGCCCGACTATCGGGCCTTGCGGTTCTCGGACTCTCTGGACACCTACGGCTTTACCACGGCCAGGCCGGGGCAGAGGGTGTTCGTCGCCAACAGCTCCGAGAACAGGACCTACAGCGGCCTGGTCGGCGCGCGTGGCGAGGTCACGGACCTGAAGGTCTTCGCCGAGCGCGGCGGCGAAAGCGTCGCGACGGACGCCGAAGGACGGGTCTACATCGCCAACGGCCAGATCTTCGTTCATGCGCCGGACGGCCTGGAGCTGGGGCGCATCGACATCCCCGAACGGCCGCTGCAGCTGATTTTCGGCGGTACCGGGAAGCGGACGCTGTTCGTCCTGACCCATCGCGCGCTCTACGCCGTGCGGCCCGAATAGACCCCCGGCAGAGGGCTGTGGCGCGCGGGACCCGAACGGCGCGGTCGCGCCTTCGACTCCGCCTGTCCCGCCCCTCCGATCGGCCGAGGTACGACCATGGTCGTAATGGTTCGCGCCCCTTTTGTCTGACAGCTTCCTGGCAGGCCATCGGTCGGTGGTCTCAATGAAAAACGGGAGGCAGCGGGATGAGTGAAGAAGGTCGTATGCGAGGGGGATCTCGCCTTTTGAACATGTTGCTCGCGACGAGCGCGATGGCTTTGGCCGTGTCGGCCGGAGCGGCCAACGCGCAGGTGGCCCCGCCGCCCGCCTCGTCGGAGCCGGCCGCCGTCACCGACCTGTCGGAGATCGTGGTCACCGGCTCGCGGATCCGGTCCAGCGGCTTCACCGCGCCCACCCCGACCCAGGCCCTGGGCCAGGCCGACCTGGAGCGCAACGCCGAACCGAACATCTTCACGACGATCGCCCAGTTGCCCTCCTTGCAGGGGTCGACGGGCGCGACGACGGGCACGTTCAGCACCTCGAGCGGCCAGCAGGGCCTGAGCTCGTTCTCGCTGCGCGGCCTGACCCCGATCCGGACCCTGACCCTGCTGGACGGCCAGCGCGTGGTTCCGGCCAACATCACCGGCGTTCCAGACATCAGCCTGTTCCCGCAACTGCTGGTCCAGCGGGTCGACGTCGTGACCGGCGGCGCGTCCGCCTCGTACGGCTCCGACGCGGTCGGCGGCGTGGTCAACTTCATCACCGACAAGCGCTTCGTCGGCTTCAAGGCCAATGTCGCGGCGGGTGTCACAACCTACGGCGACAACGAGCAGTTCCTGGCGCAGTTCGCGGCCGGCAAGGCCTTCATGAACGATCGCCTGCACGTCCAGATCAGCGGCGAATATGACGAGCAGGAAGGCGTTCCGGCCGGCGGCTTCGGCGAGGACGCGCCCGGCAGCCGGGACTGGTACACGACCGCCACCCTGGTCAACCGCGGCGTCACCAACGACGGCTCGCCGCAGTATCTCTATCGCGAGCACGCCCAGGCCTATCAGTACACCAAGTACGGCCTGATCAGCGCCGGACCCCTGCAGGGCACGGCCTTCGACGTGAACGGCAACCCGTTCCAGTTCCAGTACGGCTCCAACGGCGTGCCCTCCAGGGCGGCCAACGGGGCGGTGATCGGCTGCTATTCGTCGGGCGGCTTCTGCGTCGGCGGCGACCTGTCGGGCAATGTCGGCATCGGCACCTCGCTGCAGTCCGAAATCACGCGGATGAACAGCTACGGCCGCATCGCCTACGACGTCGATGACAACAACCAGATCTACGCGACCCTGAACATCGCCCGCGTCGAGTCCGCCAACCAGCCCAATCCGGGCGGAGCGACGACCGGCCTGACGATGCAGTGCTCCAATCCCTACCTGCCGGCCTCGGTGGCGACCGCCTGCGCGAACGCCGGGATCACCAGCTTCACCTTCGGCACCAGCAACGCGCTGCTGCCCAAGAACATCTCGGTCCATCCGACCCGGACGCAGTACCGCGCGGTGGTGGGCGCCGACGGCAAGTTCAACGCCTTCAGCACCGAGTGGCGCTACGACGCCTACTACACGCACGGCGAGAACGAGACCGACATCAACGTCGACGACATCATGCTGAACCCGCGCTACCGGGCGGCCATCCAGGCCACCCTGGTCAACGGTCAGATCGTCTGCTCCGATCCGGTCGCCCGCGCCAACGGCTGCCAGCCGATCAACGTCTTCGGCGGGCAGCGGCCCAGTGACGCGGCCCTGGCCTACATCACGCCCAAGAACGGCCCGTACCAGCACTCGGTCCAGAAGCAGGACGTCGCCAGCATCAACTTCAGCGGCGAGCCCTTCTCGGCCTGGGCTGGGCCGGTGTCGGTGGCTTTCGGCGCGGAGTATCGCCGTGAGGCCTACCACGTCGAGGGCGACCCCTACGGCGACGGTTCGGCGGACTCGCCCTACACCGCCGACTATCCGGCGGACCCGTTGCTGAACACGGCGGGCAACAACTGGTACGCGGGCAACTATCACTCGGGCGCCGGCAAATACAGCGTCAAGGAAGCCTATCTCGAAGCGAACCTGCCCCTGGTGAACTCGGACTCCCTGGGCAAGGCCAACCTCAACGCCGCCGGCCGCTGGACCGACTACAGCACCTCGGGCACCGTCTATACCTGGAAGGTCGGGGGAACCTGGGACACGCCGATCGACGGCGTCCGCCTGCGGGCGGTGACTTCACGCGACGTCCGCGCGCCCAACCTGTCGGAGCTGTTCGCCGCCCCGGTCACGACCACCCTGCCCAACTTCACCAACCCGTTCACCGGCGGCGCGCTGCTGGTCATCCAGAACGTGGTGGGCAACCCGAACCTGAAGCCTGAAATCGCCAAGAACACCACGCTCGGCGTCGTGCTCGCCAACCCCACCTGGCTGCCGGGCTTCAGTGTCTCGGTCGACTGGTACAACATCGTCCTGGACGGCGGCATCTCCAGCCTGACGGCCCAGCAGGTGGTCAACTTCTGCTTCGCGGGACTGACCCAGTACTGCGGCGCCTTCAACTTCGCGCCGGCGGCGGGCACGCCCTTCGTCAACGCCCAGGTGTTCAACCTGTCGTCGATCAAGACCAGCGGCTTCGACATCGAGGCCAGCTACCGGTTCGACCTGCCCAACGTGCCGGGCAGCTTCGACCTGCGCGCCCTGGCGACGAACACCCACAAATACGTCACCAACCCGGGCATTCCGGGCGCGATCCCCAACGACACCGCCGGCCAGAACACCGGCGCCACCCCGGACTGGAAGGTCCTTGCGGTGCAGTCCTGGACCTCTGACCGTGTCAGCCTCAGCCTTCAGGAGCGCTGGTTCAGCGACGGCACCTTCGGCAACCAGTACGTCACCTGCAGCGCCGGCAACTGCCCGGTGTCGACGAACAACAACCCGACGATCGACTACAACCACATGGAAGGCGCCATCTATGTCGATCTCAGCGGCTCCTACGAGATCAAGGAAGGGCTGAAGGCCTATTTCAAGGTCGCCAACCTGCTGAACCGCGACCCGACGCCGTCGCCGCAGACCAATACCGGTCTGGACGCCAATCCGGCGCTCTACGACCTGATGGGCCGGTTCTATCACGTCGGGCTCCGCTACGAATTCTAACCTTGAGCCGCCCCTTCCACCTCCCCCTGGGCGGCGCCCGGGTCGGGTCGGCGACACGCCGGTCCGGCTCGGGCGCTTTTTATCGTCGGGGCCGACTCGGGTCCTGGAGCGCTTGCGTTCGCGGGCGCGCCGCGTCCCTATGGCCCCGGGTCGAAGGCCAGCCTTCGACGATCGGGCCGATGCGTCGCCGCCCCGTCGCGGCGAACGTTGAGAAGGTTATCCATTGAGCAGGCCAGACCGCGCCCGGGGCGCCACCATTGTCGATGTCGCCCGGCTGGCGGGCGTGTCGCGCATGACGGTGTCGCGGGTGATGCACGACCGCGCCAAGGTCCGGGAAGAGACCCGCACGGCGGTCCTGGCCGCGATCCGCGAGCTGAACTACGAACCCAATCTGGCGGCCCGCAACCTGGTCATGGCCGGCGAGCTGCGGATCGCCGTGGTCTATTCCAACCCCAGCGCCGCCTTCATGAGCGACTTCCTGATCGGCGTGTTCGAGGAGGCCACCAGCGCCGGGGCGCGCCTGATCCTGGTGCGCGGCGAGGACGGCCGGGCTCCGGCGCCGCACGACCTGCAGCGGGTGCTGAGCCAGGGCGTTCACGGCGTGGTCCTGGCGCCGCCGCTCGGCGAGTCCGCCGTGGTGCGCGACATCTTCCGCGCCGCCAATCTGCCCATCGCCGTCGTCGCCGCGGCGCGTCCCCAGACCGAGGCGATCAATGTCCGCATCGATGACCGCCAGGCCAGCCACGCCATGGCCCGGCATCTGCTGGATCTGGGCCACCGCAGGATCGGCTTCATCGCCGGCAATCCCGACCAGACCGCCAGCGCCGAGCGTCTGGCGGGCGCGCGCGCGGCGATCGCGGCTGTCGAGGGCGCCGAGCTGGTCCTGGCCCAGGGCGCCTTCACCTATGTTTCGGGCCTGAGCGCCGCCGAGCGACTGCTCGACAGCGATCCGCCGCCCACAGCGATCTTCGCCAGCAACGACGACATGGCGGCCGCGGCCGTCTCGGTGGCCCATCGGCGGCACCTGGACGTGCCGGGCGACCTGACGGTGGTCGGGTTCGATGACACGACCGTGGCCACCACCCTCTGGCCGCCGCTGACCACCGTACGCCAGCCCGTGCGGCAGATGGCGGCCGTGGCCCTGGACCGGCTGATGCGCGTCCTTCGTTCGACAGAAGCTTCGGCCGAGGCCTCCGCGGATCATGTGCTGGCCCACGCCCTGATCGAGCGCGACTCGACCGCGCCCCCACGTCCCACCGGCCCGACAACCCCCGAGAGGTCATCCCATGCCTGATCCGTCCCCCGACATGGAACGCGCCACCGTCGGGCGGGTGACGCGCCGGCTGATGCCGCTGTTCTGCGTGATGTACCTGATCGCCTATATCGATCGGCAGAACGTGTCGTACGCCAAGCTCGACATGGTTCAGGCCCTGGGTCTCAGCGAGGCGGCCTACGGCCTGGGCGCGTCGCTGTTCTTCATCGGCTATTTCCTGTTCGAGGCGCCCTCGAACCTGATCCTGGCCAAGGTGGGAGCACGGGTCTGGTTCACGCGGATCATGTTCACCTGGGGCCTGGTCACCTTGGCGCTGGGCTTCACCCAGAACGCGACGATGTTCTACATCCTGCGCTTCCTGCTGGGCGTGACCGAGGCGGGGTTCTTCCCGGGGGTGCTGTACGTCCTGACGCTCTGGTATCCGCAGGCCCATCGCGCGCGGATGGTGGGGCTGTTCATGGTCGCCAGCGCCGTCGCCAACGCCGTCGGGGCGGCCCTGGGCGGCCTGCTGCTGGATCTGGACGGACTGCTGGGCCTGGCCGGATGGCAGTGGGTGTTCCTGGTCACCGGCGCTCCGGCCGTGCTGCTGGCGCCCTACGTCCTGTGGCGTCTGCCCAACGGGCCGACCCAGGCCAAGTGGCTGCCGCAGCCGGAGAAGGACTGGCTGGCAAAGGTGCTGGACGCGGAGCGGGGCGGGGTGGTCGACGACCATCGCGGCGCCTGGAAGGCGATGTTCGACCCGCGTGTCCTGCTGCTGGCGGGCCTCTATATCGGCATGCCGCTGGGAGCCTACGGCCTCAGCTACTGGCTGCCGACGATCGTCAAGTCGTTCGGCGTGTCCAACACCGTCAACGGGCTGATCAACGTCATTCCCTGGATCTTCGTCGGCTTCGCGCTGTGGCTGGTGCCGCGCCACGCCGCGCGCCATGGGGCCAGCGCCTGGCACATCGCCGGGCCCTGCATGCTGGCCGCCGTGGCTCTGACCCTGAGCGTCGTCCTGCCCGGCGCGGCGCTGAAGTTCGCCATGCTGTGCATCGCCGCCCCGGCCATCTTCGCGGCTCAGCCGGTGTTCTGGAGCCTGCCGCCCAGCTTCCTCAGCGGACCGAGGGCCGCGGCCGGCATCGCGGCGATCAACGCCATCGGCAATCTCGGCGGCTTCATCGCCCAGAACATGGTGCCGATGGTGCGCGACGCGACGGGCAGCAACCTGGCGCCGATGCTGGCGCTGGCCGCCGTGCTGCTGGTGACCAGCGTCCTGGTCTTCTACGCCATGGCCCAGTTGAAGAAGGCGCGGCCGGGCGCCGGCTGAACGCTCCCGGCATCCAGGCGAGCGTTTCAGATCGCTGGAGCGTATGGCGATAGTCGATACGCTCCAGCCGGCGCGCGGCCGAAAATGGTAGAGCAAGCAACCCCATCGACATGCAGCTGCGCGCCGACCATTCCGATTTATGGTCTTGCGTTTCAGATTAGCATTTGTACGATCAATACAAGGAAACAGGTCGGCGGCTGAGCGCGGGTCGGGAGGGGTGTGTGACCAGCGGCAAAAACCTACGGGTCTGCGGCGTGCGACAGGGACGTCGTTGGGCGATACAGTCCGATCAGCGCGTCTCCGGCGACAATGACCCAACGCCCTCGGGGCCGTTCGCCAAGGTCTTCCAGGCCACCCACCCGGACATGATGGCGGGCGCCAGTTCCGACGAGCTGCGTGACCGCTATCTCGTCGAGCGGCTGTTCGCGCCCGAAACGGTGATCCTGAACTATCTGCATCAGGAACGCCTGGTGATCGGCGGCGCGGCCCCGCTGCTTCAGGACATCGCCCTGCCGGTCCAGACCGAGCCCGCGTCCCAGGCCGGCGCGCCCTTCCTGGCGTCGCGCGAGATGGGGGTGGTCAATGTGGGCGAAGGGACCGGACGGGTCACCGTGGACGGCGTCGTCCATGTGCTGGAACCCCTGGACGCCCTCTATATCGGTCGCGGCGCGGCCGAGGTGCGGTTCGCCAGCCTGGACGCCGCCGCGCCCGCGCGCTTCTACCTGGCCTCGACGCCGGCCCACGCGGCCTATGAGACCCGCGCCCTGTCGACTCGCGCGGCGATCCCGCTGGAGCGCGGCGCGTCGGAGACCTCGAACCATCGCATCATCTACCAACTGGTCGTGCCGGGGGTCTGCGCCTCGGCCCAGCTGCTTCTGGGCCTGACGATCCTCAAGCCCGGCAGCGTCTGGAACACCATGCCGCCCCACCTGCACGACCGCCGGTCCGAGGCCTATTTCTACTTCCAGCTGGGGCGCGAGGACCGGGTCTTCCACCTGATGGGGGCGCCGGACGAGACGCGCCATCTGGTCGTGGAGAACGAGCAGGCGGTGATCTGTCCGCCGTGGTCGGTGCACTGCGGCGCGGCGACCTCGAACTACGCGTTCATCTGGGCGATGGGCGGCGAAAACCTCGACTATCACGACATGGACGTGCTCGACATCTGTCAGCTGAACTAGGGGGAAGCGCGATGAAGCGCATGGATCTGATGTCTGGCTTCATCGACGACCTTCGCGATCGCGCGGCGTCGGCGACTCTCGTCCCCCCGGCCTCGACACGCACCAACATCACCGCGCAGGAGAGACATCCAGCATGAAGCCCGTGGTTCTTCCCGCCCTGGCCCTGGCGCTGCTGATCGCGCCGATGGCGCCGTCGGCCGCCCTGGCCGCGCCAGCCAAGGCCGCCGCCCCGTCCCCCGCCGTGCCCTATGCGCGCGCCGAGGTGATGCGTCTGGCCGAGAAGGTCGCCGACTATCAGCTGGCGACCATGGCGGCCGGCTATATTCCGCCCAACACCTCGCGCGACACGGCCGATCAGAAGGGTTGGGTGCAGGGCGCCCTGTTCGTGGGTCTGCGCGACCTGGCCGACCGGTCGGACAATCCGGCCTACCGCCAGGCGATCCTGGCGCGGGGCCTGACCAACCAGTGGGAACTGGGCAAGCGCTTCTATCACGCCGACGACCATGTGATCGGCCAGGCCTACCTGTGGGCCTCGCGCAAGGGCGGCGGACCCGAGGCGATCGCCCCGCTGCGCAAGCGTTTCGACGCCATCCTGGACCATCCGCCCAAGGTGGGGCTGGAGCACGCCGAATACACCGATCCGCGCGGCGTCGATTGCGACCAGCGCTGGTGCTGGAGCGACGCGCTGTTCATGGCGCCGCCCGTCTGGTTCGAGCTGAGCACGATCACGGGCGACCCGCGCTACGCGGCCTATGCGCGCAAGGAATTCGCCGCGGCCACCGACTTCCTCTTCGACAAGGAGGAAGGCCTCTACTATCGCGACTCCCGGTTCTTCACCCGTCGCGGCCCCGACGGCGAGAAGGTGTTCTGGAGCCGGGGCGACGGCTGGGTCTTCGCCGGCCTGGCCCGCATCATCCCGCTGCTGCCGCCCGGCGATCCTGACCGCGTGAAGATGGAGGCCGTCTTCAAGCAGATGGCCGGCAAGCTGAAGGCCATCCAGAAGCCTGACGGCTACTGGTCGCCGTCCCTGTTGTCCGACCCCGCCAAGTCGCCGCCGGAATCCAGCGGCACGGCCTTCTTCACCTATGGGCTGGCCTGGGGCGTGAAGACGGGCCTGCTGGATCGCGCGACCTACGAACCCGCCGTCCGCAAGGGCTGGGGCGCCCTGACGCGCGCGGTGCATCCGGACGGCAAGTTCGGCTACGTCCAGCCGGTCTCCGATCGGCCGGAAAGCGTCAGCTATGACGACACCCAGTTCTACGGCGTGGGCGCCTTCCTGCTGGCGGCGACGGCCATGGCGGATCTCGATCTCAAGTCGGCGCGGTAGGGGGCGACCATGCACAAGCGCGATTTCATGAAGGCCGCCCTGGTCGGCGCGGCGTCCCTCGGCGCCGGCGCCTCGGCCAACGCGGCCAAGCCCGTCGGCGCTCCGCTCGATGACCGCGCCTACATGGCCGGCCTGCTGGAGAAGATCGCCAGCCCGGTCCTGTCGGCGATGTCGCAAGCGCGGCTCAAGGCGACCTTCCCCCTGGAGGTCAGCCCCACCTGGGACGGCCGCGACAAGAACGTGGCCTATCTGGAATGCTTCGGCCGGCTGATTTCCGGGCTGTCGCCGTGGCTGGCCCTGCCCGAGGACGCCACGCCCGAGGGGCGGACGCGCAAGAGGCTCACCGAGCAGGCGCTGCAGAGCTATGTCCACGCCGTGGATCCCGCCAGCCCGGACTATCTGGCCTGGGGCGGCAAAGGCCAGGCCCTGGTCGACTCCGCCTATTTCACCCAGGCCCTGCTGCGCGCGCCCAAGGCGCTGTGGGAGCCGCTGGACGCGACGACCAAGAAGCGCATCGTCGCGGAGATCAAGGGCCTGCGGCGGGTCAATCCGCCCTTCATCAACTGGCTGCTGTTCGCGGCGATGAACGAGGCCTTCCTGCTGTCGATCGGCGAGGAGTCCGACCCGATGCGGCTGAACACCGCCGTGCGCAAGATCGACGAATGGTACATCGGCGACGGCTGGATCCAGGACGGCGCGACCTTCCACTTCGACTATTACAGCTCGTTCGTCATGCACCCGATGATGATCCAGGTGCTGGAGGTCATGGAGGCCCACAAGGCGCCGTTCTGGAAGGACGACCTGACCCAGTGGCGCGAACTGGCCGTCAAGCGGGCCCAGCGCTACAGCGAGCATCTGGAGCGGTTCGTCTCGCCGGAAGGGACCTTCCCGCCGTTCGGCCGGTCGCTGACCTACCGCACGGCGGTCTTCCAGCCCCTGGCCATGCTGGCCTGGCGCAAGCAGCTTCCAGCCAAGCTGTCGGAGGGGCAGGTGCGTTCGGCGCTGGTCGCCGCGCACAAGGCGGTGTTCGGCGCGCCGAGCAATTTCACGCCGGACGGTTTCCTGACCATCGGCTTCGTCGGGCATCAACCGACCCTGGGCGACTGGTATTCAAACAACGGCAGCATGTACATCACGACCGAGGGCATGCTGGCCCTGGGCCTGCCGGCCGCGGACAGCTTCTGGACGACGCCGGCCCAGGCCTGGACGCAGAAGCTGGCCTTCGCGGGCAAGCCCTTCAACAAGGACTACGCGGTCGACTATTGACCGTCGAAGAGGCTCCGGGTTTTCAAGGTTGACGCTGGAGTGTATCAACTACCGGAACGCTCTCGCACCAAAACGTAGAATCTGACCCATGGCCGAGCCCGCCGATATCGCTGTCCACGACGGTGAGGATGATCAAGCTTCCTCCCCTCGCGCCAGCGCCGGCGCGCTGACGCTGTTCAAGGGGCTGGAGGTTCTGAGCCGCGTGGCCAAGGGGGACGCGACCCTGGGGCAGATGTCCAGGGCGCTGAAGCTGAACAAGACCACCGTCCACCGCCTGGCCTCGACCCTGGTGGAGGCCGGCTTCCTGTCGTTCAATCCCCGCGAGGGCTACGCGCTGGGCACCAAGCTGCTGGAACTGGGCTACGCCGCCTCCCAGCAGATCACCCTGACCCGGGTCAGCCGCGAGCACCTGCGCCAGCTGTCGATCGACACCGGCGACACGGTGAACCTGGGCGTCCTGGAGCGCGACCAGGTGCACTATATCGACAAGATCCCCGGCTCGCGCCGCATCGAGGTGCGCTGCGTGGTCGGCGAACGCCAGCCCCTGCGCCACACCGGCCTGGGCAAGGCCCTGTTGCTCGACGAGAGCGAGGAGGTTTGGCGCGAGGTCTTCCTTCGCGAGGCGGCCATCTATCCCCGCTACCGCTACGATCTTCGCCAATGGCTGGAGGTCATGCGGGACTATCGCGCCAAGGGCTCGGCCCTGGACCTGGACGAGAACGAAGACCACATCCGCTGCGTGGCCGCCCCGATCCGCGACATGAGCGGCAAGATCGTCGCGGCCGTCTCGGTGTCCTCGATCGCCCAGTACATGGACGACGCGCGCATCGAGACGGTGACCGCCTACGTCAAGGAAGCCACGGCCAAGATCAGCGCCGAGTTTGGCTACCGCTAAGACGAAGGCCGCGCCGCCCCGCTAGCGGCGCGTTCCACTTCCGGACCGGAATTCAGCGAACGGTGTTGCGCCTGCGCAACGCTTTTGCGTTGCCGCGCCAATTTGGCTGAACAATACTATAAATGCCGTTCCCATAGCTGCGCGCATGTGTCGATATGCGTGACAGAAGATCCAGAGGCGCTAGGCGTCCGGGGTGAGGAAACAGTGTTCGCGTACATCACGCGCCCCATGACGCCGGTAGACCGCCTTTAGATCGTCAAGGCCGCCTTGCGCCCACGCAAGGACGGTCCAGCGCCAGCGGCAAAGTCCGCGAAGGGGAGGAAACATCATGAAGAAGCAGCTTCTGGTTTCGACCGTGTTGGCCATGGGCGTCGGCGGCGCCGGCGCGGTCTGGGCGCAGGACGCGGCCCCGCCGAGCGCGCCCAACGACGTGGTCGAAGAGGTCGTGGTGACGGGCTTTCGCTCGTCGCTGGAAAAGGCGCTGACCCTCAAGCGGGACGCCATTGTCGTTCGCGACTCGATCGTCGCCGAGGACATCGGCAAGTTCCCCGAGGCCAACGTCGCCGAAGCCCTGCAGCGCATCCCCGGGATCTACATGACCCGCGACGGCGCCTCCAACGAAGGGCAGCGCATCGCCATCCGGGGCCTGGGTCCCGAATATACGGTCACCACCCTCAACGGCGCGCCGGTCCGTACGACCTCATCGACCAACGTCGGCGGATCCTCGCGCGACTTCAACTATGACGTCTTTGCTTCCGAACTGTTCGGCCGCGTGGACTTCTACAAGACGCCCCTGGCCGAACTTGAAGAGGGCGGCGTCGGCGGCGTGGTCGATCTTCAGACGCCCAGGCCGTTCGACGGCGCGGGCGGCCAGATCCTGCGCTTCAACGCGGTGGCCTCCTACAACACGGCGTCCAAGAAGATGGACCCCAATGTCTTTGGGCTGTTCTCGAAGACCTGGAACAACTGGGGCTTCCTGATCGGCGTCGCGCACTCGACCAGCGTCAACATGAAGTCGGGTTTCGAAGCGACGGGCGGCTACAACAGCAATTATCTGGCTGGCCACCCTGTCCCCGTCGACACCAAGACGCCGCCGACGAGGCGGAATGGGCCTTTCAACATGGCGCTCGACTGGGCCGACCCGCGAGCGGCCGGTATGCTTGGCGATCGGACGGCGATCGACAACGCCTATCTTTCGCGTTTCTACCGGTACTACGGCGCTGAAAACACGCGCGATCGCGATGGCTTGGTGTCTTCGCTCCAGTACAAGAACGACAGGCTGGATGTGAGCTTCGACACGCTGCTGTCGCATCTCCAGGACTCGCGCGACGAATTCACCTTCGGCCTGCCGATCCGCAACTCGGTCACCACGAACCTGGCCGCTCGTCCGGGCACCGCGGGTCACAATGGCCTCGTGCCGATCAATGTCAGCATCGTCGACGGCAATCTGCTTCAGGGCACGTTCGGCAACACGTCCTATCTGGGCGAGAGCTACTACTACAATGCCGAGACCAAGTTTGGGTACGGCGGCCTCAACGCCAAGTACCAGGTCAACGACTCGCTGACGCTGACCGGTCAACTCGCCGGTTCGGACAGCCGGGCGTTCTATGACAACAAGCGTATCGTCGCCAACATCTACGGCGTCACCTCCACCCTCGACTGGGGCGACGACCGGGTCTATCCGGGCCTTTCGGCGCCTGGGGTCGACTTCACCAACCCGGCCAATTTCGAGGATTTCAGCACGGCCGTGGACTGGAATCGCGAGGTGGACCAGGAGCGGGTCGCCAAGCTGGCCGCCGATTGGGACTACGGGCTCGGCGACTGGAAGGGTCACCTGAAGGCTGGCCTGTCCTATGTCGATACGAGCAAGCAAAAGACCAAGCGCAACGGAACCGCGATCGTCCAGGCCCGCCTGGCCGCGATCGGCGCCGCGGGGCTGCGCGCGTCGATGTTGCATTCGGTGCCGCTCGACAATCTCGTGATCGGCGACAACTACCCGCAGCAATGGGCCACCTTCTCGCGCGGCTATGTGATCAACGCGCTTGATCCGATCGGCGCGGCCATGGCCTCGCCGGTCGATCTTTCCAGCAGCTTCACCGCCGACGAAAAGGTCAGCACGTTCTTTATCCAGTCGGATTTCAGCGGGCAGGTTATTGACCGCGAACTGCGCATCAATGCCGGCGTCCGTTATTCGGAAACCGACATGACCATCGACAACTTCAAGAAGACGGGGACCGGCGGCGCCTATCAGCCCAATACGGAAGAGAGCAAGTACGACAACACCCTGCCTTCAGTCAGCTTCGCCTACGACGTGATCCCCGATGTGGTCTGGCGCGGTTCCTGGGGCAAGACCATCACGCGAGCCTCGCTGTCGCGGATCGCCGCTCAGACGGTCATTCCCAATATCTACAACACCTATGCGACCTCGGGTAACCCAGGCCTGAAGCCGGAAGTCTCGACGAACTGGGATACGACGGTGGAGTGGTACTTCGGGCGCGGCGGCATTCTGAGCGCGGGTTACTTCAAGAAGAAGCTGGAGGATACGACGATCGCTCAGCGCTCGGTCGTACCGTTCTCCAGTCTCGGTCTGCCCGACGAGTCGCTGGCCATCATCTGGCAAACCCAGAACGGGCGCGTTGATCCCAATCTCGCCATCGACGTCGACACCTTCATCAATGGCGGCACGGTGAATCTCGACGGTCTCGAGTTCGCCTATCAGCAGTCCTTTGATTTCCTGCCCGCCCCGTGGGACGGCTTTGGCGCGCTGGCCAGCTATACAAAGGTCAATTCGAAGAGCGACGATCTGAAGTATCGTAAGCAGGACGGGTCGATCGATATGGTCAACCGTATCCCAAAATATTCATACAGCCTGACCGGCTACTACGAAAAGGGTCCGCTGGGCGCGCGACTGACCTATAACTACAAGGCTCGGAACATCATCGACACCAACCCGGATGGTTCTGACCTGCAGCGCTGGCATGCCGGGGCCGGCTATCTGGACGGCAACGTCAGCTACAAGATCAGCGACGATCTCGAACTGCGTCTGGATGTCCTGAACCTCACGAACACCTTGGCCTTCGATTACTTCGAAGATGTCGCCGGTCGCTACGGTGATGGCAGGAAGACGCGTCTCGACTACGCCAAGTATGACGGCCGGACCATTAAGTTCGGCGTGCGCGGCAAGTTCTAGGGTGTTGGCTGGAGCCTTCTTCTCTCTGGCCTTGGTTTGCCGGCGTCCCCCGCCGGCGAACCCCACTGACCGGTGGGGGCTTCGCGCGCCCACCGGTCTTCCTTTGTTCCGACCGGGCGCCGCGCGGCGAGGTCGGCGACGGCTGGCGCTGACGTCGGCCCAAGGCTAATTGTCTGATGAATGAGCCGGTCGGGTCCGGCGGAGGGTGCGCATGAAGACGCTTCTGTTGGCCAGTGTCGCGTGGCTGGGTCTGGCGGGGATCGCCGCGGCCGCCGAGCCGCCGCGCGTCGAGCCGGTGCAGGTGGATCCCTCGCGCCCGGACTGGGAGAACCCGGCCGTCTATGCGCGGGGCAAGCTGCCCGCCAGCGCCACCCACTTCCCGTTCGAGAGCCGCGAGGCCGCCCTGGCCGGCGACCAGACCCGCTCGGGACGCTACCAGTCGCTGGACGGCCAATGGTCGTTCAACTTCTCGCCCTCGGCGGACGCCGTGCCCGAAGGCTTCGAAAAGCCGGACTACGACGTCGCGGCCTGGAAGACGATCAAGGTCCCGGCCATGTGGCAGGCCGAGGGTTACGACCAGGCGCGCTACAACAACATCACCTATCCCTTTCCCGCCAACCGGCCGCTGATCCCGCACGCGACCAATCCGGTCGGCTCGTATCGACGGACCTTCGAGATCCCGGCCGGGTGGTCGGGCCAGGACGTGATCCTCCACATCGGGGCGGCCGGCTCGGCCTATCGCGTCTGGGTCAACGGCAAGGAGGCCGGCTATTCCGAGGACTCCAAGCTGCCCAGCGAGTTCGACGTCACGGCGCTGCTGGCGCCGGGCCGAGCCAATGTGGTGGCCATCCAGATCCACCGCTGGTCGGACGGCAGCTATCTGGAGGACCAGGACTTCTGGCGGGTCTCGGGCATCGAGCGCTCGGTCTATCTGAAGGCCGCGCCCAAGGCCCGGCTGACCGACCTGTTCGTCCGCGCCGGCCTCGACAAGGCCTATCGGGACGGGACGCTGTCGACCGATGTAGCGCTGACCCGGCGCGACCAGCCCGTCACCGTGCGCGCGACCCTGCTCGACGGCGACAAGACCGTCCTGACCCGGGAGTCCAAGGTCGCGGCCGGCGCTGCCCGGATCCAGACCCTGTCGGCCGTCGTCCCCGGCGTCCGCCCATGGACCGCCGAGACGCCCAACCTCTACACCCTGCTGGTCGAGGTGCTGGACGCCAAGGGCCAGGTCCTGCAGGCCACGCCGCAGCGCATCGGCTTCCGCTCGGTCGAGATCAAGGACGGACGGGTGGCGGTCAACGGCCGCCCGATCATGATCCGGGGCGTCAATCGCCACGAGCACGATCCGGAGACCTTCCACGTCATGTCGGAAGCCTCGATGCGTCGCGACATCGAGCTGATGAAGCGCAACAACATCAACGCCGTGCGCACCTCGCACTACCCCAATGACGAGCGCTGGTACGCCCTGGCCGACGAGTACGGCCTCTATGTGATGGACGAGGCCGACATCGAGAGCCACGCCTACATGGACTACGCCAACAAGTATCCGGAACAGCGGTCCAAGCTGCAGCTGGGCTTCGACCCGGCCTGGGAAGGCGCCCATGTCAGCCGGGTGCTGAACATGGTCGAGCGCGACAAGAACCATCCGTCGATCATCTTCTGGTCGCTGGGCAATGAGGCCGGGATCGGACCCGCCTTCGAGAAGGCCGCCGCCGAGGCGCGCAAGCGTGATCCCTCGCGCCTGATCTCGTACCTGGGCTGGGGCACCCTGGACTGGGAGCACGCGCCCAACGCCTATGTCGACATCTACGCGCCGATGTACGACGACATCGAGAAGATGGTGGACTGGGCCCAGGACCCGACCCGCACCCAGCCGATGATCCAGTGCGAATACGCCCACGTGCAGGGCAATTCGGGCGGCAACTTCAAGGACTATTGGGACACGATCTACAAGTACGACAAGCTGCAGGGCGGCTTCATCTGGGACTGGATCGACCAGTCGATGTACCGCTACGCCAAGGACGGCCGGCGCTACTGGGGCGACGGCGGCGAGTATGGCCCCAACCCCGGCGGCGACATCGAGTTCGGCGACGGCCTGATCCAACCCGACCGCACGCCCAATCCGCATGTCTACGAGGTTCAGAAGGTCCTCTCGCCGATCCAGTTCGAGGGCTTCGATCCGGCTGCCGGCACGGTGACGGTGCGCAACCGCCACGACTTCCGCGACCTGTCGGGCTTCGCCTTCGAGTGGACGCTGCAGGAGAACGGCGTGACCGTCGCCTCCGGGCCGCTGGCCGACCTGTCGACCCAGGCGCGGACCGCCCAGGCGATCACCCTGCCGCTCCCCAAGCTCGACCCCAAGCCCGGCGCCGAGTACTTCGTCACCGTCCGCGCCAAGGCTAGGGCGGGCGCCGTGCCGCTGACGCCGGAAGGCTACGTGGTCGGCTGGGAGCAGTTCGCCTGGGGCGCGCCGATCGCCGCGCCCGCCATCGCGGCCAAGGGCTCGGTCGATCTGAAGGACACCGCCGAGAGCCTCTCGCTGTCGGCCGGCGGCGTCAGCCTGGCGCTGGATCGCAGGACCGGCCTCGTCACCGGCTATGGCAAGGCCGGTTCGGCCCTGCTGACCGGCGGCGCGCCGAACTTCTTCCGGGCCGAGACCGACAACGACACCCTGACCGGCACGGTGTCGCAGCAGAGACCGTGGAAGACCATGACCGAGGAGCGCCAAGTACGGTCGATCACCACGCGTCGCCTGCCGGGCGGCGCGGCCGAGGTCAGCGTCGACCATGAACTGGGGGCCGGCGCGGCCCGCTTCGTCACGACCTACACGATGACCGGCGACGGGTCGGTGGACGTGGCCGGCCTGCTCACGCCGCTGAAGAGCGACCTGCCGCCGCCGGTTCGGGTGGGCCTGGCTTATTCGATGCCGGCCAGCGCCAAGACGGTCGAATGGTACGGCCGGGGTCCGCACGAGACCTATGTCGACCGCAAGACCAGCGCGCCGATCGGCCTTTGGCGGGGCGCGATCGCCGACCAGAACCACGACTACATGCGGCCCCAGGACACCGGCAACAAGATCGACGTCCGCTGGATGGAGGTGTCCGGAGGAGGGCAGGGGCTAAGGGTCCGGGGCGACACGCCGCTGATGATGAACGTCCTGGCCTTCCCCTATGCCGACCTCCACCGGCGTCCGGCGGGAACCTGGAAGAGCACCAACATCGTACCGCGCGGCGAGGTCTCGTTGCTGATCGACGGCGCCCAGTGGGGCGTCGGCGGCGACACGGCCTGGAACCATGTGGGCCAGCCGCTGATGCACTACCGCACCCGGCTGGAGCCCACGCGCGTGGCGTTCAGGCTCGAGCCGTTCGACGGCGAAGGCACGACGCCCGACAAGGCCCTGCCGGCGCGATCGACCGAGCCCCAGTGATCCCTGGTAGCGCGGGCGCTGCATGAGGGCGCGGGCTCGGTGGGTCGCCGAATTTCAACTGTTCCCGCCTGTAGCTCCGCCGCTGGTGTGATCACGCCCTTTCGAGCCGACGGCGTCCGATCGGTTGACGATGGGGGCGCCGTCTGCCCTTGTGGCGCGGTTAACCCTAGAGCGTCGCATGCCTGAGTCTGTCGTCGAGCGTCCAAGCGCGTCCCGATCCCCGGCGTCGATGCCGCCTTGGGTCTAGCGGGAAGCCGGGGGGCGGACATGGCGGTAGCGGTAACGGTAACGGAAGCAGGCGCGACGCGCGCGGCGGGATGGGGATGGACGACGGGCGCGCCGCTGGGCCTGCTGGCGCTGACCCATTTCCTGATGCAGGCCGACCGCAACCTGCCGGCCCTGGTCCTGCCCCTGCTCAAGCAGCAGTTCCGCCTCAGCGACACCGCCTTGGGCCTGCTGCAGGGCCCGGCCTTCGTGCTGTTCTTCGTGGCCTCGACCCTGGTCGCGGGACAGGTGGCCGATCGTATGCCGCACCTGAAGGTGCTGGCCGTCAGCATCCTGCTATGGACCCTGGCCGGAGTCGGCTTCGGGATGGCCCAGACCTGGGAGCAGCTGGTGCTGTGCCGGCTTCTGCTGGGCCTGTGCCAGGCGCTGGTCCAGCCGACGGCCCTGTCGCTGATCGTGGCGCGGACGCCGGCCCAGGATGTCGGCCGGTCGATCTCGGTGTTCACGACCGGCTCGGCGCTGGGGCGCAGCGGGGCCATGCTGCTGGGCGGCGCGCTGCTGGCCTGGAGCGCCTCGCCGCTGGTGCGTTCGGCGTTTCCGGGGCTGGAGGTCTGGCGCGTGCTGTTCTTCCTCAGCGCCCTGCCCAACCTGCTGGTCGCCGCCGGTCTGCTGTTCGTCGACGGCCGCGGGGCGACGCGCCCGGCCGTGGGCCAGGCCCTGGAACGGCGGCCGTCGATGCGGTCGGCCCTGGAGCAGATGCGGGTTCGGCCCGCGGCGTTCGGCGTCCACCTTGTGGCGGCCGGCTGCGTCATCGTGCTGATCCAGGCCGCCAGCGCCTGGCTGCCCACCCTGCTGCAGCGCGAGCTGGCCGTGTCGCCGGCCCGCAGCGGGCTGATCAGCGGGCTGATCGTCCTGGCCGGCGCGCCCCTGGGCCACCTGGGCGGCGGGGCCCTGGCCGATCTTTGCCGCCGCGCGGGACGCCCGCCCAGCCTGGTGATCGTCGCGGCCCTGACGCTGTGCGGGATCGGGGCGGGCCTGCTGTGTCTGCCGCCGACCCTTGCCTCGCTGAGCCTGGGCTTCTTCATGCTGACGGTGTTCGGCGGCGCGGCGGCGGTCGTGTTCCTGGCCATGTACCAGCCGATGCTGGCCGCCGCCCACGGCGCCTCGAACGCCGTCTTCTTCGCCGTCACCACCCTGGTCGGCGTCGGCCTGGGTCCGCCGGTCATCGGCCTGCTCAGCGACCGGGTGTTCGGACCCGGCCAATTGGGCCTGTCCCTGTTCTGCACGACCCTGGCGGCGGGCCTGACGGCTTCGCTGTTGGCCTGGGGAAACCGCCGGGCCTGGTCAAGCGCTGTCCGGGCCGCCGATGCGGGACGCCTGAAGGAAATGACGAGACACGATGGCTGAGCAATTCCTGAAATTCGCCTCCGAAGCCGACGGGGGCGGGCTGGACGTCTATCGCGAGCTCTACGCGTCCGGCGCCCACGTGACGGGCCTGGACGGCGCGTTCTTCGCCGAGGTCACGGGTTGGCGCCTGGCCGGGGTCCTGCTGTTCGATCGCCGGCTGGCCGGGGTGGCCCACGAGCGTTCGGCCGAACGCGTGCGCCGCGACCAGTTCGACCACTTCACGGTCCAATTGGTGGTCGAGGGCCGGTTCGAGATCGACAGCGGCGAGGGCTTCGTCGCGGTCGCGCCCGGCCAGATCGTCCTGCTGGACATGACCCGCCCGATGCGGAACCGCGCCACGGCCACCCGGGTGATCACCGCCAGCATCTCGCGGGAGGTGCTGCAGGCCTCGCTGGGCTCGACCGCGGGTCTTCATGGCCGGATCTTCGACCAGGACAAGGCGCTGCTGCTGGCCGACTACATGACGTCGCTGGCGACGCGCGCGCCCGAGATCGGCGAGGCCGATCTGCCGGCCGTGTCGCGGGCCTTCATCGACCTGCTTACCGTCGCGGCCGGCGGCGTCGAACTGAGCCGGGGCGCCGATCTGCGCCGGCTGGAATTCGCCCGACGGGAGTCGGTTAAGCGCTTCATCGAGGCCAATCTGGCGGCGGAGCTGACGGCCGACGCCATCGGCGACGCCACCGGCGTTTCCCGCGCCACCCTCTACCGCATCTTCCAGCCGGATGGCGGGATCGGCGGCGTGATCCAGGCCCGCCGCCTGGTGCGGCTGCGCGCGGCGCTGGGCGATCCGTCCGATGACCGCCCGCTGGCCGACATGGCTCAGGACTGCGGCTTCAAGTCGGAAAGCCATATGGGCCGGCTGTTTCGCAAGGCGTTCGCCGCCAGCCCGGGTGAGTACCGTCGCCAGGCCCGCGCCGCCACCTCGGCCTCCGAGCGGGCCGAACTGTCGCGCCGACGCTGGGACGCGCTGATGGGCGAGATCACCTGAGGCGGGCAAACGGCTCGGACTGCAACGGCGAAGACGTCGTTTGGGGTCGCGAAGACTTGCGGTGAAGTCCGCATGCGGCCTAGATGGTAGCGTTATCATTCGCCAAGGAATGAAACCGGGAGGACGCATGGGTATCGCGGGCATCGACGGCGTCGGACGACGCCGGGGGCTTTGGGCGCGCTGGATCGCGCCGCTGGTTCTCGCCGCGGCGACCGCGGGCGCGGCCCAGGCCGCAACACCCGTGAAGATGGCCCTGACCTTTGACGACCTGCCCAACCACAGCGCCCTGCCGCCGGGTGTCAGCCGCATGGACGTGACGGGTCGGCTGTTGGCCGCCTTCCACGACGCCAGGACCGGACCGGTCTACGGCTTCATCAACGGCGTGGGCGAAGAGCGCGAGCCGGACGCGCTGGGCGTGCTGTCGCTGTGGCGCGCGGCGGGCCATCCGCTGGCCAACCACGGCTGGTCGCACATGGACCTCAACACCAACAGTCTGGCCGACTGGGAAGCCGACATCGTCCGCAACGAGCCGCTACTGGAAAGGCACATGGCCGGCCAGGACTGGCGCTGGGTGCGCTATCCGTTCCTCAGCGAGGGCGAGACGCCGGAAAAGCACGTGGCGGTCCGCAAGATGCTGAAGGCGCGCGGCTATCGCATCGCCAGCGTGACGATGAGTTTCGGCGACTATGCCTGGAACGAGCCCTACGCCCGCTGCATGGCCAAGGGCGACGCCGCGTCGGTGGCGGTGCTGGAGGCCAGTTTCCTGAAGGCCGCCAAGGACAGCCTGGATCATTCGCGAAGCTTGTCGGCCGCCCTCCATGGGCGCGACATCCCCTATGTGCTGCTGATGCACGCCGGCGCCTTCGACGCGCGGATGATGCCCCGGCTGCTGGCGATGTATCGCGAGAACGGCGTGACCTTCGTCGGCCTGGAAGAGGTCGAGCGCGACAGGTTCTATGCCGCCGATTTCAAGACCGAGGCGACGGACGTGCCGACCACGCTGGAGAACGCCATGAAGGCCAAGGGGTTGGCGTTGCCGCCAAAAGCCCCGCCCTGGGGCGGGGCGGATCTCGACAGGATGTGCCGATAGCGGGCGCGCCTTCTCCGACCAAGGTCGGGGTCCAGGCGACGTTCGGAGTCGCCCAGGATGCGCCTGGGCCTTCCGGAAAGACGGTCGATTAAGCAGGAGTGGCTCATGGCGTCCTCTATTCGCGACACCGGCATCGATCGCCGCCGCCTGCTCGCTGGCGGCGCGGCGGCGGCGGGCGCCTTGACGGTTCCGATCGTCGCCCGCGCCGAGGCGGCTTCGGAGGCCGTCGAGATCCAGGTCGCCGAGGGACGACTGCGCGGCCTGCGCTCGGGCGGCGTCGACGCCTACAAGGGCGTGCCCTATGGGGCCAGCGTCTCGGGCGTCGCTCGCTTCAAGCCGGCCAGACCGGTCGCGCCCTGGACCGGGGTGCGGGACGCCACCCGGCTGGGCGCGCCGTCGCTGCAGGACCCGACCACGGTCTACGGCGTCAACGAGCCCGCGCCGGGCGAGGACTGCCTGGTGCTGAACCTGTGGGCCCCGGTGGGCGGAGGGAAGGGCAAGCCGGTGATGGTCTACAGCCACGGCGGCGGCTACACGACCGGCTCGGGCGGCAGCTCCGCGCAGGACGGCTCCAACCTGGCCCGCGAGCACGACGTGGTGGTGGTGGCCACCAATCATCGGCTGGGTGTGCTGGGCTATCTGTATCTGGGCGAACTGGGCGGCGCCGACTATGCCGGCTCGGGCAATCAGGGGCTGTCCGACATCGTGCTGGCCCTGAAGTGGGTTCAGCGCAACATCGCCGCGTTCGGCGGTGATCCGGCCAATGTCACGATCTTCGGCGAATCCGGCGGCGGGGCCAAGACTTCGTGCCTCTACGCCATGCCGTCGGTGGCGCCGCTGTTTTCCAAGGCCATCATCCAGAGCGGGCCCGTCGTGCGGGTGACGACCCCGGACGTGGCCGCCCAGACCACGCGGATGTTCCTGGAGCAACTGGGGATCGCCCCGGCCGACTGGCGCAAGGTGCTGGACGTTCCAGCGCCCCAGATCCTGGCGGCCCAGAAGGCGATGAACGCGAAGCTGAAGAGCGACAGCGGCGGCTGGCGAGGCATCCAGTCGCTGACGCCCGGGACCTACGGCCCGATCGTCGATGGCGATCTGCTGCCGCATCATCCGTTCGACCCGACCGCCCCGGCCAGCGCCGCCGACAAGCCGCTGGTCATCGGCTGGATGGACAACGAGGCCGCCTTCTTCGCCTGGACGGGCAAGGACGTCGAGGCCTTCAGGCTGGACGAGGCGGGGCTGAGGGCGCGGTTGTCGCCCCTGCTCGGCGACAGGACCCAGACCGTGATCGACGCCTATCGGTCGGGCCGTCCCGGGGCGACGCCCAGCGACATCTACCTGGCCGCCGCCAGCTACTACGCCATGGGCTCGGGCTCGGTGGTAACCGCCGAACGCAAGGCGGCTCAGGGCCGGGCGGCGGTCTATGTCTACAACATCGCCTACCGTTCGAACCGCAAGATGGACGGGACCGACATCGAGCTGGGGGCCATGCACGCCGCGGACATCCCGCTGGTGTTCAACACCGTCGCCTCGCCCGACACCCTGGCCGGCAGCCGAGCAGACCGCTTCGAGGCGGCGCGCAATATCAGCGCCATGTGGGCCAATTTCGCGCGGACGGGAAAGCCGAGCGCGCCAGGGCAACCGGCGTGGCCGGCCTATGACTTGAAGGACCGGCCGACCATGGTGCTGGACGTTGAGTGCAAGGTGGTCCCGGACCGGTTCGGGGCCGAGCGGCGCGTGTGGGCGAAGGTGGATCCGGCGGCCTAGACCTTCGGTTCGGACCCCTTTCAGCCGTCATCCCGGGCCTTGTGCCCGGGACCCCTCTGCCCACCGCAAGTGCGGTGGAGTGGCGCGCTGGCGCGCCAAGGCGCTTCACCGTCAGTTGAACCAGGGGTCCCGGGCACAAGGCCCGGGATGACGGTGGAGAGGGGAGAACCTAGCCCTTCTCCTTGGCCAGCGCCGCCGCCGCGTTGACCAGCTGGATGTAGCTGGCGCCGACATTGATCACGTACTCGTTCTCGCCCCAGAAGAAGGGCCAGTCCTCCTTGTTCTCGGGGAAGTCCGGCTTGACGATCAGTTCACCGGGCACGACGCCGCCGGCGATGAAGCTGAAATCGGCGCGATTGGCGCCGTACGCGACCTCCTTGGAGACCGTGCCGACCGCCGAGACCATCGAGATGTCCGAGCCCGGGTGGGTCCCGTACAGATAGTTCAGCGATCGGAACACCGCCTCGCCGTCGATGATGTCGGGGAAGGCCTTGTGCAGCGCCCAGTGGGTCAGGCCGAACTCCGCCACGCCGCCGCTGCCGGCCCAGCCGCCCATGGCGATCGGCACGCCGAACGGGGTCTCGGCGGCGATCTTGTCGCTGGCGACCTTGTAGGCCCGGACGGCCGGCTCGACCCGCGCCTTGAAGGCCGGCGGCATGAACGGGATCGCCCGGGCGGCGAGGTCGGCGTTCTGAATGAAGCGGGCCTCGACCTTGGGCCACAGTTCGTCGATCCGCGCGGCGTACTTCGGATCCCTGGTGGCGATCAGCAGTTCGACGGCGGCGCTGAACTCTTCGTCGACGATGTCGCCGCCGGTGGTGTTGCCATGGTGGTAGAGGTCGGGGGCGTGGCTGTGCTCCTCGTCCCAGACCCGCTGGGCGGTGGCCAGGCTGTCTTCGGCCAGGGCGTCGCGATAGCCGCGCAGGGCCCGGCTGGCGGCCGCCAGCGCGGCGATCGATCCGTAGTTCAGCGGGGTCGACTTGCTGGTGAAGGCCCAGCGGTCGTCCTTGACCCCGCTGCGGCCGTCCTTGACCTCGTCAGGCCCCAGGCTGGGAGCGTAGATCAGGCCGTCGGTCTTGGTCACCGCGTCGCCCAGGTGGGTGTATTGGGCCACGTCCGGCTCGACGATTCCGTGGATCGCATGGCCCACGGCCTTGTGCTGGGCCAGCAACTGCAGGGTTCCGTGCTCGATCTGCTGCAGCAGGTCGGGCGTTCCGTCGGGGACGTGAATCTCGACATGCCGCCGCGTCTGGTCGATCGAGGTCTGGTCGCGGGTCAGGCGGAACTGCTCCCAGGTGTCGACCAGGGTCCGCACGACCGCGTAGTGGGTCTGGGTGCGGATGTCGAAATCGCCCGCGTCGAACCAGCCGCCGACATTGAGGCCGGGGATGTGCTCCATCGGCTTGAACGGCGTGTCGGTGGTCGGGCCCTGGCGATAGAGATCGATGTGCTCGTGGTTCAGCGGGGCCTGCAGGGCGTCGTCGCGATGGGCGTCGCCGTGCCAGACCCGGTAGGCCTCGTTGACGAACATGTGGTCCATGGCGACCGGGAAATAGACGTCCAGGGTCGGGTGCCAGGCGTCGTCATAGAGCGCTGGATCGATCCGGAACGGCGCGGTGCGCTTGCCCGCGTAGTCGATCACATACAGTCCCGGCGTGGTCACGGAGGTGAAGTCGAACGGGGCGTAGGCGTAGCGCAGCCAGGGCGTCCAGGCGCCCAGCGGCGCCGTCAGCACAGGCGTGAAGGTCCCGGTCTCGGTCACCCGCAGCAGGCTGGCCTGAGCCTTGGGCGGATCGGCCGGGTCGCGCTCGACGATCGCGACCTTCCCCTGGCTGGGCGCATAGCCCAGCTGTGAGTGGGCGATGGATGGGGGGCGGACCCAGCCCGGCAGGGCGTTGGCCGAAACCGTCCATTCGACCACCCGCCCGGTCTTGCCGGCGGGGATCGGCGCGCGCAGGACGTACCAGCCGTTCTGGGCCTGGTTGCGGCCATCGTACAGCGACACCGGTCCACCGGCGCCGCTGGTGATCGTAATCCGTCGCGCGGGGTCTTCGGGGGCCAGCACGAAGCGGCTAGCCGTGACCAGGGGCAGGGGTTCGGCCCGGCCCCCAAGGTCATTGGCGGAACCGCTCGCGGCCGCCATCGAACTGCTGGGATACAGTGGGAAGCCGCCCGGCTTGCCGTCGGCCAGGAAGGTCTTGCGGAAATAGGCCGAGGGCAGGACCTCGAGATTGAAGCCGGCCTTGCCCTCCAGAGCGGCGGGCAAGGGCTTGTCGAGGTCCACGCTGACCGTGAAGGCCTGGCCGCGCGGCTCGACGCGGAGGGTGTATCGGAAGTCGCGGCCGACGAACTCAAGGGTCGCGGTGATCACGCCGCTGGCTGGATCGACCTTGCGCTCGATCAGCTTGGCCATCGGGTCCCACTGGCCGGGCGTGGGACTCAGCCGCACGTCGCCGTTGGTGACGGTGCGGACCCCGTGGTGGATCAGCTCGACCCCGCTCATCTTGGCGTCATTGAACAGGTCTTCGGAGCCGTTGCTGAACACCAGCACGTTCAGTCCGCGGGTCTCCAGATAGTCTTTGGAATTCAGCTTCAGGGCGGCCGTCGCAGGCTTGGCGGCCGGCTTCGGCGGCGGCGGAGACGCGGTCTGGGCCAGCGCGACGGGCGCGGCGCCGACCAGTAGGCTCGCGACAAGCGCGACGGTCCCCAGGGACCGCGACAGAACTTCCATGATGCTCCTCCCACCCTGGATGTCTCTCCAGCTTGAGGGCAGCTTTCCCGTCGCCGGCGGCAGCGTCAACGAACTTTTGTTACCGGTCCCATATTTCCGCTCTGTTCGATCGGTCTAACCGTCGGCGCAAAAAAGTCGGGGCCGTCATTGGGAATGGCGGCCCCGTGAGGGTTCCACGGGCGGATTGAGCAGGCGGAATAAGAGCGCCGGCTCTCAAAGCCAAGATAGCGGTAACATTGTTATCGATCGCGTCAACGGGGTTTCTCGTCGACCCGCCTCGCAGCCTGATCGACTCGCCTGGAATGGCGTTGGCGCCCGCCACGGCGGAGCTTGGGTCGCCGTTGACGTAGGGGACTGCCGAGATATTCTGTGTCCCGATCGCAACAATCGGCCGGTGGCATGAAAAAGGCGTTTGCGTCAAAAAAGCGGCAATATGCTTATTTCGTGGGGGTTTGCGCCCATTTGTATGAGAAATGAACCAGTACAGCGCTGTCAAAATCGAACCTTGATCGCTTGACCGATTTCGCAGCCTGATGTTACCGCTAACGTAGTCGTCGGCGCTCAATGGTTTTTGACACAAAGCGCAAAAATCGTCGGGCAAGCCTGTCGGCGTCGAAACAAAAAGAAACCAAGCCCCTCGATCGGGGCAATTTGCGCGGGGAAGCGGCTATGAAGCGACTGGGTCGTCTTAACACTTCTGCATCTTTGATAGCGCTGTCAGTGGCGATCTTCGCCGGCGGGCAGGCTCAGGCTCAGAGCAACAACGAGAACAGCACGGTCGACGAAATCGTCGTCACCGGCATCCGCGCCTCGCTTGAGCGGGCGATCGAGATCAAGCGCAGCAACAGCGGCGTGGTCGAGGCCATCTCGGCCGAAGATATCGGCAAGTTCCCCGACACCAACCTGGCGGAATCGCTGCAGCGCATTCCCGGCGTGTCGATCGACCGTTCCAACGGCGAAGGTTCGCAGGTCACGGTTCGCGGCTTCGGCGGCGGCTTCAACCTGGTGACGGTCAACGGCCGAACCATGCCCACCGCCAACGTCGTCACGGTCGGCGGCGACCAGTCGGTCGATTTCGCCGCCGGCACCAGCCGCTCGTTCGACTTCTCGAACCTGGCCTCGGAAGGCGTCTCGACGCTGGAGGTCTACAAGACCGGCCGCGCCGCGATCCCCTCGGGCGGCATCGGCGCCACGATCAACGTCAAGACCCGCCACCCGTTCGAGGCCCGCGAGAGCGGCCTGAGCGGCAGCATCGGGGTCAAGGCGGTCTATGACACCAGCATGGACGAGAAGCTCGAGAGCGGCTCCAAGGTCACCCCGGAAGTCTCGGGCCTGCTGAACTGGACCGACGACGAGGAGACCTTCGGCGTCGCGCTGTTCGGCAGCTACCAGAAGCGCAACTTCACCAGCCGCAGCGTCACCTCAAACGACTGGAACATCCGCACCTACGCCGACTTCATCAATCCGGCGAACGGCTTCGTCCGCAATGGCGGCGCGACCCAGATCACCAACGCGCCTTCCAGCCCCACCACCCTGGTGGCGATCCCCAACGACAGCCGCTACCACTTCTCGCAAGGCGAGCGCGAGCGCCTGAACGGCCAGGCCACCCTGCAATGGCGCCCGACCGAAAACATCACCATCACAGCTGACGGCCTGTACGCCCAGAACAAGTCGTACGAGCGCCGCAACGACCAGACCAACTGGTTCAACCGCCCGTTCGACCGCGTGACCTTCGACGACAACCCCCTCGTCGCCACCGCGATCTTCCTGCAGGAAAACCTCAGCGGGGTGAAGGACACCGGCTTCGAGCAGCAGTATCGCGCCAACAAGGACACCCTGGAGTCGTTCGGCCTGAACGGCGTGTGGGACGTCAACGATCGCTTCAAGATCGCCGTGGACGGCCACATCTCGAAGGCCGACAGCGCCCCCGACGCGCCCAACGGCACCAGCTCGACCTCGGTCAGCATCGGCGCGCCGGTCATCTCGTCGCACTCGGTGGACTACAGCGGCAAGGTCCCGGTCCAGTCCGTCACCGTCAACGACGCCCTGCCGCGCGGCAATGGCAACGGCGTGCTCGACATCGGCGACCTGGGCAGCCAGGTGGCCCGCACCGCGGCCCAGCGCCAGCAGCATGAGGTCAAGGAAGTCCGCTTCGACGCGTCCTACGAGCTGGACGACGCCGGCAGCCGCTTCGACTTCGGCATGAACTACCGCACCTCGGACATGACCCAGTCCAGCATCAACACCCAGCAGGACCTGGGCAGCTGGGGCATCTCCAACCCGCGCGACGTGTCGCAATACGCCGGCAGCCTGGTCAGCCAGTTCTGCCTGGCCTGCCGGTTCGACAGCTACGATCCCAAGCAGAGCGGCGCGGGCCTGATCGCCTTCCGCGCCGACGCGATCGACCTCTACAACGCCCTCTCGGCGCCCTATGTCGCCCTCGGCAACCCGGTCAACGTCACCAGCCAGGACAACAACAAGGTCGGCGAAGACATCTGGGCCGGCTATGCGCAGCTGACCTGGAAGGGCGAACTGGCCGGCCGCGAGGCCAGCATGGTCGCCGGCGTGCGCTACGAGGAAACGAAGTCCTCGTCGGTCTCTCTGATCCGCACCCCACGCGCGATCATCTGGACGGCGGATAACGACTTCAGCGTCAACACCGAGACGACCTACGTCCCGATCGCGGGCAAGAACAAGTACAGCAACCTGCTTCCCGCCCTGGACTTCCAGGTGGAGCTGGCCACGGACCTGATCGGTCGTTTCTCGTTCAGCCGCACGCTGGCCCGCCCCGACTACGGTAACCTGTTCGCCTCGGTCTCGCCCCAGGCCCCCAACCGTCCGACCGCCAACGGCGCGATCCCGCTGGGCACCCGCGGCAACCCCGAGCTGGATCCGCTGATCTCGGACAACTTCGACGTTTCGCTGGAGTGGTACTACAAGCCCAGCAGCTATGTTTCGGCGGGCTTCTTCGAGAAGCGCGTGAACAACTTCGTGGGCACGGGCACCTTCAACCAGACCCTGTTCGGCCTGCGTGACCCCAGCTCCGGTCTCGCCGGAACGCGGTCGGGCGACGCCCGGGCGTCGTTGACCACGATCGGCGCCGACCAGACCGACGTCAACCTGTTCACGATGACCTCGCTGATCCAGAGCACCGGATCGGTTGCGGCCGCCACGGCCGTCTACCAGGCCAATCGTGGTGCGTCGGGCGACTTGAACCAGGCCTTCGTCGATACGATCCTCTCGACCACCGACATCGAGGCTCTCGCCGCCGATCCGCTGTTCAACTTCCAGGTCGCTCAGCCGATCAACAACAAGACCGGCAAGATCCACGGCTTCGAACTGGCCGCCCAGCACTTCTTCGGGGACACCGGCTTCGGCGTGGCCGGGGCCTACACCATGGTCAGGGGCGACGTCGGCTTCGACATCGCTTCCGACCCCGGCCAGGACCAGTTCGCCCTGCTGGGTCTGAGCGACACCGCCAACGTCACCCTGATCTATGACAAGAGCGGGATCTCGGCGCGGGTGGCCTACAACTGGCGGGACAAGTTCCTGCAGGCCACCAACCGCGGCGGCTCGCGCAACCCGGTCTACGTGGCGCCGTTCGGTCAGCTGGACATCAATGTCAGCTACGATCTGACGGAAAAGCTGGCGATCTCGCTGGAAGGCATCAACCTGCTGAACGAGAACCTGCGCACCTATGGTCGCGACGAAAACCAGCTGTGGTACGCCCAGGAACTGGACCGCCGCTTCCTGCTCGGAGCGCGCTATCGCTTCTAGGGGGGCGACAGCGATGGCCGGGTCTTCGGACCCGGCCTAGGTCGGGAAAGGGTCGCTGTTCGCAGCGGCCCTTTCTTCACTACAGTAGCCGGACATCGACCCCGCGACAGGACTGTCATGGGGTCGGAGGACGGAGCCGGAAGGCGGACATGACCAACAGAGTACTGCTCAACAACGTCGACCATGGCGACCTGCGCGTCGCCACGGGGCACGGACCCGAGTTCGGCGACGCCATCAACCAGGTGCTGATCTTCCCCACCGAGTTCGAGGCGGTTCAGCGCGAATATCCGATCTTCTTCCGCAAGGACGCCGAGGGGGCGTTCCAGTCGGTGGCCCTGCTGGGCCTGGACCGAGACGAGAACCTGTTTCTGCAAGACGGGGCCCATGGGAGTGTGTGGAGCGCCCGCCACGTGCCCGCCATCCAGCAGCGCGGCCCGTTCTCGATCGCGCTGCGGAGCGGGAACGGCGAGCCGATGATCCACGTCGATCTGGACGATCCGCGCATCCTCGCCGCCAAGGACCAGGGCGAGCCGGTGTTCCTGCCGGCCGGGGGCAATTCGCCCTATCTGCAGCACGTCGCCCGTCTGCTGGGCGTGATCTATGACGGACTGGAGCTCGGCAAGGCGATGTTCGCCGCCTTCGAGGCCGCGAACCTGATCGAACCCGTCGAGGTCGAGATCAAGCTGGACGAACACACCCAGTACGACCTGCCGGGCCTCTACGCGATCTCCCAGGAACGGTTCGCCGCCCTGGACGGCGCGGCGCTGGAGGCGCTGCATCGGGCCGGGTTCCTGGCCGCCGCCCAATGGGTCTTGTCGTCCCTGGGCAATGTGGGGCTGTTGGTCGAGCTGAAGAACCGCAAGCGCGCCCGCGCTTGAGCGCGACAGGATCGAGGGAGCGGACATCGATGACCGACATCGCTCGCAAGACGCCGGTGATCGAGGGGCTGACGCCCGACCAGATCCCGTTCGACGACATTCTGGCCCAGCAGCGGCCGACGATCTTTCGCGGCATGGCCCGCGATTGGCCGCTGGTCCAGGCGGGCCTGACCTCGCCCCGGGCGGCCATGGACTATCTGCTGGAGCACGATCGTGGCGAGCGCTTTGTCGGCTATACGGGCGGGCCGGAGATCAGGGGCCGCTTCGGCTACGACGAGGGCGTCACGCGCCTGAACTTCCAGACAGAGCGTACGCCCCTTCGCGCCTTCCTCGATCGGATCGAACAGGGGCTTGAGCTCGTGGATGGGCCGTCGCTGTATATCGGCTCCAGCGACATCGACGCCTATCTGCCGGGCCTGCGCGCCGAGAACGACCTGGGCCTGGACCTGGTCGCCCTGGGCGACGAGACGCCGCTGGCCAGCATCTGGATCGGCAACCGGACGATCGCCGCCGCCCACTACGACATGTCCAACAACATCGCCTGCTGCGTGGTCGGCCGGCGCCGCTTCACCCTGTTTCCGCCCGACCAGATCGACAACCTGTATCCGGGCCCGCTGGACCCGACGCCGGGCGGCCAGGCGGTCAGCATGGTCGATTTCGACGCCCCGGACTTCGAACGCTTTCCCCGGTTCCGGGACGCCCTGGCCGCCGCGCAGGTGGCCGACCTTGAGCCCGGCGACGTGCTGGTCTACCCGGCCCTGTGGTGGCACCAGGTCGAGGCGCTGGACCCGTTCAACGTGCTGATAAACTACTGGTGGAACGCCGCGCCGGCCTTCATGGACACGCCCATGACCACCCTGCTGCACGGCCTGCTCAGCCTGCGCGACCGGCCCGATTTCGAGAAGCAGGCCTGGAAGAGGCTGTTCGACTATTACGTCTTCGGCCCCGCCGACCGGGCGGGCGCGCACCTGCCCGAGGACGCGCGCGGCGACCTGGGTCCGATGGACGACCGCAAGGCCCGAAGACTGCGAGCCAATCTGCTCAATCGCCTGAACCGTTGAAGACGACCGGAGAGGACGCCATGCAAGACCAGGTCGTGAAGAGGGTCGTCGTCGCCGGGGGCGGCACCGCGGGCTGGATGGCCGCGGCGGCGCTGGCCAAGCAGTTGGGCCCGCTGCTCGAGATCAGCCTGATCGAGTCCGACGAGATCGGCACCGTGGGGGTGGGCGAGTCCACCATCCCGACCGCCCGCACCTTCAACGCCCTGCTGGGCGTCGACGAGCCGGCGTTCATGCGCGCCACCCAGGCGACGTTCAAGCTGGGCATCTCGTTCGAGAACTGGGGCGAGATCGGCGACCGCTACATCCACTCGTTCGGCCAGGTCGGGAAGTCGAACTGGATGGGAAGCTTCCACCACTTCTGGCTGGCGGCCAAGGCGGCCGGCTTCGGCGGCGAGCTGGGCGACTACTGTTTCGAGCTGAAGGCGGCGGAGGCCGACAAGTTCTCGGTCGGCGAGGGGGCCGAGCTGAACTACGCCTATCACCTGGACGCCACGCTCTATGGCCAGTTCCTGCGCAAGATGAGCGAGGCCCTGGGCGTCAGGCGGGTCGAAGGCAAGATCGCCAGCGTTCAGCAGCACCCCGACACCGGCTTCATCCAGGCCCTGGTCATGGAGAACGGCGACCGGGTCGAAGGCGACCTGTTCATCGATTGCACCGGCTTCCGGGGTCTGCTGATCGAGCAGACGCTGAAGGCGGGATACGAGGATTGGGGGCAATGGCTGCCAACCAACAGCGCCCTGGCCGTGCAGACCAAGTCCACCGGTCCGGCCGTGCCCTATACCCGCGCCATCGCCCACGAGGCCGGCTGGCGCTGGAAGATCCCGCTGCAGCACCGGGTCGGCAACGGCCTGGTCTATTGCAGCGACTACATGTCGGACGATGTGGCGCGCGAGACCCTGCTGGGGGCGCTGGACGGCGAGCGGCTGATCGAGCCCCGGCTGATCCGCTACGTCACCGGCCGTCGGCGCAAGACCTGGCACAAGAACTGCGTCGCCCTGGGCCTGGCCAGCGGCTTCGTCGAACCGCTCGAATCCACCTCGATCCACCTGATCATGATCGGGGTCACGCGGCTGATGCAGCTGTTCCCGTTCGCCGGGATCAGCGACGCCGTCGTCGACCGCTACAACCAGCAGGCCGTCGACGAGCTGGAGAAGATCCGCGACTTCATCATTCTGCACTACAAGTTGACCGAGCGGACCGACAGCCCGTTCTGGGATCACTGCCGGACCATGGCTGTCCCCGACAGCCTGGCCCACCGCATCGAACTGTTCCGCGAAAGCGCCCAGGCCTTCCAGGCGCCGGGCGAGCTGTTCCAGGTCGATTCCTGGCTGCAGGTGATGCTGGGGCAGCGGCTGCGGCCGACCGGCTATCACCAGATGGGCCGCTTGATGCCGCCCGAGCAACTGCGCGGCGCGCTGGCCGACCTGAGCGGCAACATCGCCCGGGCGGTCAGCGGCCTGCCCGGCCATCAGGCCTTCCTCCAGCGGTACTGCGGCATCCCGGCGTCCTGATCCAAGTCCGGCGCGGCAACTTCAGGCTGCGCTTCCCAAGCGACGAGCAATGCGCGATAGTTCGCGTATTGGTAGTTATTAGGCGTCTCGCAATCTTCGGTCATGTCGTCCGAAATTGGCGCGTCGTTCGGGAGGGGCAACATGAAGTCTCACGCTCGCGCGCAGTGCGCCGCCCTGGCCGGCGTGTCGCTGGCCGCCTTGGCTCTGGCGGCGGAGCCGTTTCCCGCCATGGCCCAGGTCTCGCCCAAGGCGGACAACGTCTTCGCCAACCCGCCCGCCGCCTTGCCGGAAGCCGAGCCGGCTCCGCCGCGGCTTTCCGGACCCAGGCTCCTGGCGACGCCGCCCAAGGTTCAGGCCGCCGACAGCTACGTCGATCCGCGCCAGAACATCCTCTACAAGTTTTCGATCGAGTTCACCGAGGGCACGGTCCGCAACCCCTGGACCCTGTCCCAGGACAAGGTCCTGCTGCGTTCGTATCACGGCTCGTCGATCGACCCGGCCACGCCCTTCCTGGCCCCGACCATCACCATGCGCCCCGGCCAGGCGGTGCGGATCAGCCTGGCCAACAACCTGTTCGAGACCAAGGACGGCAAGCGCCTGCCGGCCGAAAAGTGCACGACGCCGCCAGACGGCGTGAACATCCCCCACTGCTTCAACGAGACCAACCTGCACTCGCACGGCCTGTGGGTCTCGCCGGCCGGCAACAGCGACAACGTGCTGATCTCGATCAATCCGGGCGTCACCTTCGAGTACGAGTACAACGTCCCGTCCGACCACCCGGCGGGCACCTTCTGGTACCACCCGCACAAGCACGGCTCGACCGCGCTGCAGGTGTCCAGCGGCATGGCCGGAGCCCTGATCCTCAAGGACGACCGCGCCCCCACCGCCACCACGCCGGGCGACATCGACGTGCTGCTGCAGGACGCCCAAGGCCAGGCCTTTCCCGACAAGGTGCTGATGTTCCAGCAGGTGCAGTACGCCTGTTTCGACGCGGACGGGAAGATCCAGAAATCGGCGAACCCGGACGGCCAGCCCTGGATCTGCAACCCCGGCCAGACCGGCGAGATCCGCGACTACGCCCAGCAACTGAGCCCGGGCGCCAGTTGGAAGAACTCGGGCCGCTTCACCTCGATCAACGGCCGGGTTCAGCCCGGGATCACGGGGCTTCGCGCCGGCCGGTTCGAGCGCTGGCGGCTGATCCACGGCGGCGTGCGCGAGGCCGTCAACTTCCGCCTGTTCCCGATGAAGACCGGCGCGCCGGACTGGAACACCGTACCCGCCGACAAACAGGCCGCTTTCATGCGCACCTTCTGCGCCGGTACGGCCCTGCCGATGTGGGAGGTGGCGCTGGACGGGCTGACGCGCTCGAAGGTGTTCCGCGCCAGCGAGACGCGTCTGCAGCCCGGCTATCGCGCCGACGTGGTGGTGCATTTCCCGACCGGCGGGAACTACTGCATCATCGACGGCGCCAGCGACGCCCTGGGCAGCCCGTCCCAGGCGGCCGAGACCATCAAGCTGCTGGGCGTGGCGGTGGTCGAGCCGGGCGCGCCGGCCGGCGATCCGGACCAGGCGCTGCGCAACCTGATGATCGCCGCCGCCGAGCGCAACGTGCCGGATCAGCGGGTCAAGGCCGTGGTGATCCGCGACCTCCAGGACGGGCTGAAGCTGTCGAAATTCGTCTGGCATCCGACGATCGCCAAGGAAGAGCTGAACGCCCGGGTCCAGGAACTGGCCTTCAACATCGACGTCAAGGCCAAGCCGAGGACCACGTTCGAGGTGCTGAACCCGGCCCTGCCGCCGGACAAGAGCGGACCCTATGTGCCGTCACGGATCGACCGCACGGCCAATATCGGCGACGTCCAGGAATGGCGGCTCACCTCGACGTTCGCCTCGCACCCGTTCCACATCCACGTCAATCCGTTCCAGGTGGTCAGCGTGGTCAACCAGGCCGGCAAGTCGGTGACGGACCCTGGGACGCCCGACTTCGACCCCGACTATGCCGGGGTGATCGACCAGTGGAAGGACACCCTGTTCATCAAGCAGGACTACCAGATCGTCACCCGCACCCGGTACCAGCGCTATATCGGCCAGTACGTCCTGCACTGTCACATTCTCGACCATGAGGACCAGGGCATGATGGCCAATGTCAGCATCGGCATTCCCGACGGCGTCGGCGGTACGGCCCAGGCGCATGGGCCGGGCGGGCATGGGGATCACTGAGGGGCGGGGGGCTGGGCCGCCGCCAGGGCCGCGACATAGGCCTCCATCAGCCGCACCAGTTCGTCCTCCAGCGCCGTCGGGTCCAGGCCCAGCTCGGGTTCGGCGGCGGCGGCCCGCAGCAGACCGATGGCCGCGTGGGTCAGGACGAAGGCCGACTCGTTGCTGAGCTCGACCTCCAGCCGCGCCTTGCCGGCGATCGAGGCGAGGAACAGCTGATGATGGCGGGCCAGCATGCCGTCGCCGGCCTGGTGGAGCAGGGCGTCGAACAGCACCTGCCGGGTGGCGGGCGACCCCTCGAAGCCGTGCATCAGGGCCCGCACGATCGCCCGCACGCTGCCCAGTTCCGGCCGGGCGATCACCGTCTCGGCGATGGCGTCGCGCACCGCCTCGGCCCGGCGCTGGGCGATGGCGGCCAGGATGTCCTGCTTGCTTCCGAAATACTGGTACAGCGTGCCGATGCTGACCCCGGCGCGGGCGGCGATGTGGTTGGTGATCAGGCGGTCGACGCCGTCCGCTTCGAGAAGTTGAAAGGTCGCGTCGAGAATGGCGTCGATCGTGCTCCCGGCCCGGGCCTGGCGCGGTGTTCTGCGTTGTCTTTCAGTCACTTGCGACGACCCTTCGCGGTCGCCTCGCCGCGTGCGGGAAGGCGAGTAGGAATATGAGCAATGCTTACATAACCTCTGGATCGCTGCCAGGATCCACCGGGACGCCCTTCCGGAACGGGTCCGCGAACAAGGAGGGCCGATGAGCCTCTCGATCGAACAGGTCCGCGCCAAGGTCGCGTCGCAGAAGACGCTGCTGCCGGCGCTGTATGGCAATATCGATTTCGACGCCGTGCCGGAACGCTTCACCGAAGACGCGTCCAAGGCGGTGGTCCGCGACCGCGCGCCGCTGGGTGTGATGGTGACCCAGGACGACCTGGACCGCGTCCGCGCCTACACGATGCTGGGCGACATCGTCGCCGACGCCTACGCCGCCCTGATCCCGCAGTACGGCTTCCGCCGGTTGATCGACATGCTGACCACCGCCTGCGAGCAGGGCGTCGAGGCCGTGGTCGACGCGCCGCCCGAGCTGCGGGCCTTCATCGCCGACATGGAGGCCACGCCCGACTGGGTCGACATGGACATGGTGCGCGAGGGGGCGCGGCTGGACCTCAACGCCACCGCCCACCTGGCGCCGTTCGCGATCCGGGGCGCGTTCGTGGCCACCTTCCTCAACAAGTATTCGGCCCTGCCGATGGCCCTGACTGGGACCCTGAGCAACGACACCGCCGCCCGCCGGGTCAACGAGACGGCGACCTTCTTCGCCACCACGGTCCTGCCCGGGGCGCTGGAACGTCACGGCGCGGGGTTCAAGGCCGCGGCCATGGTGCGGCTGATGCATTCGATGGTGCGGTTCAACGCCATCCGCTCGGGGCGGTGGGACGTGTCGGTCTACGGCGTGCCGATCCCGCAGGTCGATCAGATGCCGGCCGGCCTGATCCCGATCTTCCTGATGTCCTTCCAGATCTTACGGAAGGGCCGACGCCACTTCACGCGGGACGAGCGGGCCAAGGTCGAGCTGGCCCGTTACCGCTGCTTCCTGCTGGGCCTGCCGCAGGACCTGCTGGCCGACACGCCGGAGGGCGTGGTGCGGATCATGACCGCCCGCAACACCACCCTGCGCCAGGGCTTCGACGACGAGACCTGCGGGGCGCTGATCCGCGCCACCCTGGCCGCCTATCTGCCGCCCGACCGCTCGCCCGCCAACCGCCTGCACGACCGCGTGGAACGCCGCTTCGCCAAGGCCTTCTTCCTGCGCCACTTCATGAACGGCGACCGGGAGGCGGCCGCGCGGATGGGCGTCGAGGTCGGGGCGGCCGACCGCCTGGTCTTCGCCGCCGTGGCCCTGGGGGTGATCGCGCGGATGCTGGCGTTCAAGGCGGCCGACAAGGCGCCCGGCCTGCGCGAGGCGGCCAACGCCATGCTGGTCCGCCGCGTGCGCAAGCTGCTGGCCCGCTACGGCCATGCCGAATACGTCAGCGACGCGGCCCAGTATCGGCCGGCCCACGCGGCGGCGTAGGAGCGGAGGCCGCCCTACTTCGTCTTGACCGACTCCAACCCCTCGGGGACCAGGGCCAGGTTCATGATCGCCGCCAGGCCCCACATCGCCGTGCCGTTGGTGGTGACCCCCGCGGCCTCGTCGACGGGGTTGAGCACGGCGGGACCCTCGAAGCGCTGGGTCGCCGTCGACAGGTTCAGGTCCTCGACCACGCCGCGGCCGAAGAACTCGGTCCAGGTCCGTTCGGCCAGGGCCTTGTCGCCCAGACGCCAGGCCGCGTAGGCCGTCAGCTTGGAGTGGCCCTGGCGCAGGCCGTTGGCCCCCAGCGGCTGGCCGAACTTGGCGATCTGCTCGGCGCGCGGGGCGTTGTACCAGCGACAATAGTCCAGCCAGGCCTTGTCGTAGGCGGGCTCGCGGATCAGGGCCAGCATCTCGACATGGATCTCGGGCGCGCCGAACGCGGCGTTCAGGTGGCCGACCGCGATCTTGTCGCCGGCGCCCGAGAACTTGCCGGTCTTGACGTCGTAGGTGGCGCTGCCAGCGAACCACTGCTTCTGCAGGGCGGCGATGGTCCGCATGCCGTCGACGATCCGGGCCCGCCAGCGCGGGTCGCCGGTGCGCTCCCACTCGGTGAACCAGGCGCCGCACAGCGAGCTCCAGTCGGTGCCGAACGAGGCGCGGACCTCGCCCTTGGGCCAGGCGTCATTCTGCAGCTTGCGGCCGATATTGACCCGGGGCAGGGCCTCGTCGCCGTCGAGCAGGGCGCGCATGAGGTCGCCCACCCGCTCGTCGCCGGTCAGGTAGTAGTAGATGCGGCGATAGATGGCGTTGCTGACCCGGGGCTGCTTGGAGCTGTCGCCCCAGTGCTGAACCCCGTGCCGCGTGCCCAGGCCCCGATAGGGACCCACGTGATAGACGTCGACCTCGCCGGTGTGGCGGGTCATGGCCTCGGCCATCCGGAACACGTCGGCCCGGCCGCTGCGCAGGAAGCTCAGCCACAGCCACAGGTCGGTCGACAGTTCGGAATTGTCCCAGGCGAAGCCGCCGATGTCGTAGCGCCAGACATGGCGATCGACGTCGTAGCTGTGCATCAGGTCGCCATAGTCCCAGAACCCGTACCAGCGGCGCTGTTCGATCTGATCCAGGTAGAACTTCAGAAGTTGGTCCTGGCGGTCCTCGATCTGGGCCTTCAGGGGCGTGCCGCGATCGGGCAGGCTCCAGGCGCCCAGCACGTCGGCGGCGTGGATCCGCTCGGGCGTGGTCATCAGGCGCGGCGGCTGGTCGTTCAGCTGCGCCATCTTCGGGAAGTGGTCGCGGGCCGGGGTGGCGTCCAGGGCCCAGAGCCGCAGCTCCGAGGTGCGGGCCACGCCGGTGGGCGTGCCCCAGTCCTTCTCGTAGTCCTCGTAGGTGATGTTGAGGCCTTCGATCTCCTGGGGGTGGGTCTCCATGCCCAGGCCGTCGTGATAGAAGCGGGTGTCCATCACCGGGGCGTCGGGCGACCACAGCCAGGCGGTCAGTTGGGCGACGTCGCCGGCCGCGTTGCGGATCTCCAGGGCGGTCGGCGGGGCGCGCCAGAAATTGCTCAGGCCGATCGCCGCCCCGCCGGTCGCGCCGCCGACATAGGCCACGCCGCTGGCCCGCAGGCCGCCGTCGGCGGGGATCCAGGCATGGCCGGGCTTGGTGCGCTTGCGGATGGTGAAGCCGTCGGCCGTGGGCTGCGACAGCAGGAAGTCGCCCCAGCTGGGGATCAGATGCAGGCCCGCGCGGACCGGGGCGGGCATCTGGTCGAGGGGCGGGGTCTTCTGGCCGGCGATCTGGGCGTCGCGGAAGGCCTTGCCGGCGTCGCGACGCAGGCCGGTCAGCGGCTTGACCGCCTCGGCCCACAGGCCCGTACTGGGGCCCTCGTCCTGACCGGTGAAGCGCACATGGCGGTCGTACAGTTCGTCGGCCATCGGCACGTCGGCGGTGACGCCCAGGCCGCAGATGAAATCCTTGGCCGCGTCGCCGTCGAAGATGAAGGTGTGCATCATCCGCAGCGAGTCCGCGCCGGCATAGGCGTAGAACCGGACGATGAACGGCGCCCAGGCGCGGTCTCCCTGCTTGTGGCGGCCCTCGACGCGGATCACGGCGCGGACGGGACCGGCCTGTTCGACCGTCACCTTGTCGAGCACGCTCCCATAGGTCTTGCGAGCCACCGGGGCCTGGTCGATCTCGGGGGCGTCCTGGGTCCGCAGCACCAGCCGGACGTTGCGCAGCACCTCGCGGCCGTTGCGGGTCGCCGAGGCGATCAGGGCCGAGCCGTCGCGGGGGAAGCGCCAGGTGGCGGGACCGGTCGAAACCTCGATGGCCGCCGCGCTCTCGGTCACGCGAACGCCGGGGCCGCCGGGGGCCGGCTTGCCGGGTTCGACCGTCAGGCGCTCGCCGATCTCGCCGGCCCCGACCGCGTGGGCTGTCCATTTCAGCGAGCCGTCGGGCCAATAGGCGAGGGGCCAGGTCTGCAGGGCGACGGCGGCGCCGTTCGCGCTCTTGGCGCGGAAGGTCTGCTTGCGTGAATGCAGGCCCTGCGGCCAGGGCGTCCCCCAGGTCTGGCCGGCGTTCAGGGTCGGCGGCTTGCCGTCGATCCACACGGCTTCGGTGGGCGGGAGGGGCCGGCGCGGCGCGGCCTGGACCGGGGCGGCCAGCGCGCCGGCGGGAGCGGCGAGGGTCGCGGCCAAGGCGGCCTGCATCATCACATCGCGTCGTGTCGGCATGAGGCGCTCCATCCCTGCCGTCGGCCGACGGCGCGGCCCTTTGCGAGCCATGATCTTGGGTGTTACGCTAATCCCACATTCTGCGTCGTCAATCCACTTTATGATATTCTCCGACGCCGCCAGGGCGCCCGGACAGGAAGACGGGGACACACACTCACGCCACGACCTCGCCAGGATCTTCCGGCGTCGGGCTTGAGTGTGTGTCCCCTCCGTTGGTTCAGGCGCTGACTACGCTCACCGTGCCCGCCTTCAGCCCCGGCGCGGACGCGGTCACCCGCAGCTCGCCGGCCTGACCGCGCCGTGTGCGGACGATCGCCTGGCACAGGCCGTTGAAGGCCTTGCGCTGGCTGGCGACGTCGCTCTCGTGGCTGGTCGGGTTGCCGTTGCCGACGCCGATCACCTCGCCCGGGCCGGTCACGGCGAACGAGACCAGGGTGTCGGCGCGCGGCACGATGCGGCCCTTGGCGTCCAGCACCTCGACCTTGAGGATCGACACGTCCTGGCCGTCGGCGGCGACCCGCGAGCGGTCGGCGGTGATCCGCAGGGCGGCGGCGGGACCGGCGGTCTCGCGGCGCTCGCGCAGGATGACCTTGCCGCCCTTGTAGCCATGGGCCTCGATCACGCCAGGGGCGTAGGGCACCGACCACTCGACGTGGTGGTTGGGAACCACGTCGCGCACGCCCTGGCTCTTGCCGTTCAGGAACAGCTCGACCTTGTCGCAGTTGCTGTGCGCCCAGACGGCGATCGCCTGGCCCTCGCGGCCTTCCCAGTTCCAGTGCGGCAGCAGGTGCAGCAGCGGCTCGGGACGCCACCAGGCGCGATAGTAGTAATAGTTGTCCTTCGGGAAGCCGCAGGTGTCGAAGGCGCCGAAGTGCGAGCTGATGCTGGGCCAGCGGTTGAAGGGCGTGGGCTCGCCACGATAGTCGAAGCCGGTCCAGATGAAGCCGCCGGCCATCCACGGGCGATCGGCCGCATGGCTCCACCACTTCTGCGCGGTGGTCGCCCACCAGGGGTGCTCGGTGTCGTAGGCTGGGACGTAGCTCTTGGCCTCGTCGCGGGCGTATTCGCCGCGCGTGGTGACGACGCTGGCGCTCTCGCTGCCGATGATCGGCATGGTCGGGAACTTGGCGTGGAAGTCGTCCATCTTCTCGTGGCGATAGTTGAAGCCGATCACGTCGATCACCGCGGTGATGCCCTCGCCGAAGCCGGAATCCATGGCCGCGGTGACCAGGCGGGTGGGGTCCAGACGGTTGACCAGCCGCTTCATCGTGGCGGCCACCTTGGCGCCGCGCGCGGTGCCCTGCTGCGGCTCCTCGTTGCCGATCGACCAGAGGATCACCGACGGGTGGTTGCGGTCGCGGCGGACCAGGCGCTCCAGCTCGTCCAGCGAGGTGGGGTCGCTGGACATCCGGCGGGTCTCGTCGATCACCACGATGCCCATGCGGTCGCAGGCGTCCAGCAGCTCGGGCGTGGGCGGGTTGTGCGAGGCGCGATAGGCGTTGTTGCCCATCGACTTCAACTGCTCCAGCCGCCAGACCTGCAGGCTGTCGGGAATGGCCGCGCCGACACCGGCGTGGTCCTGGTGGTTGCAGCTGCCCTTCAGCTTCACGGACTGGCCGTTCAGCAGGAAGCCCTTGGCGCCGTCGAAGGCGATCGAGCGGACGCCGAAGCGGGTGGCGTAGCGATCCACGACCGCGCCGCCGACCTTGACCTCGGTGACCAGCGTATAGAGGTGCGGGGTCTCCATCGACCACAGGATGGGATTGGGCAGGGTCACGGTCAGGGCCAGCGACTGACGCTCCCAGGCCGGCAGGCGGCCGGTCGCGGCGGCCGGGGTCAGCACCGGCTTGCCGGCGGCGTCGAGCACGGTGTGCAGCACCTCGAACTCGGCCCGGGCGTCGCCCTCGTTGATCAGGTCGGTATCGATCGAGACGGCGCCGTCGACCTTGGCGCGGACGAACACGCCCCACTGCGGCACGTGGACCGGGGCGGTCTTGACCAGCCAGACGTGGCGATAGAGGCCCGCGCCTTCGTAGAACCAGCCTTCGCCCAGGCTGACGTCGACGCGCACCACCAGCGTGTTTTCGGCGCCGATATTGGCGATGTCGGTGATGTCGACGCGGAAGGGGCTGTAGCCGCTGTCTTCGCGCTCCAGGATGTAGCCGTTGACGATGACCAGTGCGTCGCGCATCGCGCCGTCGAACTCGATCGACAACCGCTTGCCGGCGTCGGCGGCGGGCAGGCCGAAGGTCTTGTAGTACCAGCCGACGCTGGTGTCGGGGAACTCGCGACCCAGGGGCTTGTAGCCGTGGGCGGCGCGCAGGTCCTCGTCGTCGGGCTTGCCGGACGGGACATAGGCGGGGTTATCGACGAACGGCAGGGTCACGGCCCAGTCGTGGGGCAGGGTGACGGGCGCCCAGGCGCTGGCGTCGAAGTCAGGGGTGGACAGCTGGCTGACCTGCCAGTTGGCGGCGGTCGCGCCGGCCTTGGCGAAGGTGCGCTGGTTGGCCCCGAAGCCGAAATCGCGGGCCGGATCGTGGGCGTGGCCCAGCTTGAAGCGCCAGTCGAAGTCCAGCGACAGGCGCTCGCGCGGGGCCAGATCGACGGCGGGGACGGGCGACAGCGAGGGCGCGGCGGAGGCCTTGCCCCCGGTCTTGCCTTTGACGGCGGCGCTGGCGGATTTGGCTGCGGCGGCGGCCAGGGCGGCGGCGCCGGCGGTGGCGGCCAGGGCTTGGCGGCGGCTGAGATCGACCATGGAGTCCTCACGCATAAAGCAAAAAAATGGGGAGGAAGCGCTGCGCTTCCTCCCCAGTCGCAGGATCATCGGGGAGGGTGATGAATCCCAGCTTGGCGGGCCCGGAGCCATTGCGAAAGCAAAGGTTCCAAATCCAAGGATGAGCCCGCCGCCGTCGCCCCTCAGCAGGGAGAGGGGTGACGGAAAGGGTTAGAACTTCAGGGTCACGTCCATCATGAAGCGACGGCCGTAGAGGTCGTAGCGACCCAGGCGGTTCGGGTCGTTGTCGCGATAGGTGCGCATGGCCTTGTTGGTCAGGTTGTTGACCTGGAAGCGCACGCCGACCATTTCGGTGACCTGGTAGGACGAGCTGAAGTCCAGCGTCTTCTCGGCGCTCAAGGTCTGCAGTTCCGAGCCGTTCCAGCCGTAAATCACGGTCATCGGGCTGTGGTACTTGTAGCCCAGACGCGCCTCGATCGGCCCGTTGGCGTACCACAGGTCGGCCGTCACGGTGTGCTTGGCCAGGCCCGTCAGGCTGAGCGGGCTGGTCGCCGGCGTCATCTCTTCAAGATCGGAGTCGACGAAGGCGTAGTTCGAATAGATGCCGAACTTGTCCAGGCCGCTGGGCAGGAAGAAGAACGGCGTCTGGAAGGTGGCCTCGACGCCCTGGATGTAGCCGCCGCCGCCGTTGACCGGGGTCGACACCGCATAAGTGGTGCCGCCCAGGGTCTCGGGGGTCTGGGTCCCGCCGATATAGGTGTCGACGTCCTTGTAGTAGTAGGCCAGGGCCACCAGGGCCTCGGGCCGGAAGTACCACTCGGCCGAGGCGTCGAACTGGATCGCCTTGAACGGCTTCAGCGTCGGATTGCCGCCGCTGCCGGTATAGGGCGCCCAGGTGGTCAGGGTGCGGCTGGCGCGCAGTTCGTCCAGGGGCGGACGGGCCACGACCTGGGCCAGGCCGAAGCGGGCCACCTTGCCCTCGCCGAAGTCGAACTTGACGTTCGCGCTGGGCAGCACGTCCGTATAGTCGTTGTCGATCGACACGGCGCTGAAGGTCGCCGCGCCCGGGTCCTGGCGGTAGCCTTCGCTGGTGGTCTTGGTGGAGACCACGCGCACGCCGATGTTGCCGGTCATCCAGGAGCCGGCGACGGAGTCCGCGGCGAAGTTCAGCTTGCCGTAGGCCTCGGCCACCTTCTCCTTGACGCGCCAGCGCTGGGCCAGGTTGTCCCGGGCGTTGGCGTAGTTGAAGGCGTTGTCGCCGTAGACGGCGCGGCCGACGGCGTCCAGGTCGCCGGTCAGGATCGACGGCACGTCGAAGCCGCCGATGTCATACGCGGTGAACAGGCTGGAAGGGGCGGTGGTCGACTGCAGGCAGTTGCCCCACTCGTCCTGCAGGCTGGCGTCGTAGATGTTGGCCAGATTGCTGGGGTTGGCGCAGACGAACCATTGGGCCTGGTCGTGATCCTTGGTGCGGTCCGACCCGCGGAAGCCGAACTGCAGGCTCTTGAACGGGCCTTGCAGGTCGCGCGTGAAGTCCACGGCCGCGGCGAACAGTTCGTCGTTCAGGTTTTCCAGGCCGTCGTTCTGGCCGCCGTTGTTGGTGCGCGAGCCGTTCCAGACGTTCTGGGTGAGCGACAGCGTGTCCTGCGTGGTGCTGACGGTCGGCTTGGCGCCGGCCCGCACGTCGTAGCTCAGCGAATCCGGCGTGGAATCCAGCCGCACCGCGCGCCAGTTGTTCTCGCGCTCGGCTTTCGAGTACGCGAGATCGCCGGCGATGGTCCACTGGTCCTTGGTCCACTTGCCGTTCAGGCCGGTGGCGAACAGCGTCTTGTCCTCGGTGTAGCGCGCGAGGATCGAGGTCACGCTGGCGTAGGGCAGGGTGGCGGCCACGACGGTGTTGTCGACCAGGGTGTAGGACGCGCCGGCGCCGTTGTAGCTGCCGGCGTTGCCGTTGGCCCAGTTGCCCATGTTGCGGGCGTAGACGACCTGGTCCTGGTCTTCCTGGATCTTGATGTTCGAGTACAGCGCGTCGAACTTCAGCTCGAAATTGTCGGTGGGCTTCCACTGCAGGCCGGTGGAAACGCCGTTGCGCTTCTGCTCGAGCTTCTTGATCTCCAGCTGCAGGCCCCACGGGGTGGCGTCGGTGTCGCCGTCGCCGTCCAGGTCGCCGCTGGAGTCGCTGGCGCCGACCGGTTGGCGGATGCTGGAGTCGTTCCAGCCCCAGCCTTGGAACGAGGCGTAGCCGTTCTTCTGCTTCTGCGAGGTCAGGCCCAGCACCACGGCCAGGTCGTCATTGATCTTGTGCACGAACGAGCCGCTGGCCCGGTAGCCGGTCTGGCCGTAGTTCGGGATGTCCTTGCCGCCGTCGTAATAGACGGGGCCGGCGCGCAGCACGACGCTGGGGCCCGTATAGTCGAGCGGGGCGATCGTATCGATGTTGATGGTCGCGGCCACGCCGCCGGCGATCAGGTCGGCCGATTGCGACTTGTAGACCTGGACGCCCGAGACGACTTCCGACGGATAGATTTCCCAGCGGACGTTGCGGTCCGGCTCGGACGAGGCGACTTCGCGGCCGTTGATGGTGCCCAGCACCAGGCGGGCGCCCAGGCCGCGCACGACGGCCTGGCTGTCATTGCCGCGGTCGCGGGTGGCGTTGACGCCCGGCAGGCGAGCGATCGACTCGGCGATGGTCACATCGGGCAGCACGCCGATGTCCTTGGCCGAGATGGCTTCGACGACCTTGTCGGAGCCGCGCTTCACGTCCAGCGCTTCGCGCATGCTCTTGCGCACGCCGGTGACGACGACTTCCTCGACCTGCGAGGATTCAGGGGCCGGGGCGGCTTCGGTTTGCGCGTGGGCGCTGGCGGCGGCCATCAGGGCCAGACCGCTGGTGGCGGCGAGAAGTTTGTAGTGAGACATCATGGTTCCCCCAGAGGACGACGGCGCGGCGTTCTTAAAGACACCGCTGCTCATGTTTGTGATGTGAACTGGTGTGGCCGACGCTGAAAGACCGCCGGTACAGGTGGGCGCGGTGATCACGCCGATGCGCTTCTGACGAGCGCTCCCCGCCGACGTCGAGCGACAGCTGGGATGGGCTATTTATCATATCAATCACACATGACAAGCCTGGCCGTGGATAGCGGTATCAATTCACGGTCTTGGTGTGGCGCGAGGACCACTTGGGCTGCCGAGGTCGCGGTAGGGATCGTACCCGAGCTTGGAGGACGGTTGGGCTCTTTGCGCCCTCACCAGGTTGTCATCCCGGAAAAGCGCCGCGCGCTTTCCGGGATGACAAGGCTCGGGGGGCTGGCGTTTATTCCCCGATCTTCACCACGCTGGCCTTCCGGCCAACCGTCGCGGTGACCGCCGGCGCATCCGCCACGGCGGCCGCCGTAGCCGCCGTCCCCACGGTCACCGAGGTTCCGGGCGCCAGGCGCGTGCGATAGGTGAAGGCGTCGCCCTCGCGGGTCATCGGACGGGGGCCGACGCCGCCCAGGAAGTCGCCGTCGACGAAGGCGGTCTCACCCGACACCTTGGTCTTGAAGGTCACCTCGACCGGCAGGACGTAGCTGTGCTTCAGCCAGCCCTCGGCGCTGTCCAGGGCGTTGCCCTTGTAGTCGAACACCGCCGCGTTCTCCCAGTTGGAGCCCTTGCCCCAGCGGGTGCCGCAGGTCTTGGTCGAGACCCAGGCCGGCTCCCAGTAGAAGACGCCCGTGCCGCCGTTGTTGAGCACCAACTGGGTCAGGTCGACCAGGTACTTCTTCTGGCCGGCCGGGGTGGCCGGATAGCCGGCGATCAGCGAGTCCTCGCCCAGCAGGTTGGGCGAGCTGTCGGCGTTTTCGGTGGTGAACGGATAGGCCGTCTCGACGACCAGGACATCGGCGGCATAGGTGTGGCGCAGGCGGTTGATGGTCTGGCCCAGCTCGGCCATCGAGCGCTTGGACCACTTGCTGTAATAGCTGAGGCCGATGATGTCGTAGTCGGTCACGCCCGCCTTGGTCGCCGCGGTGAACCAGGGCTCGGCGTTCTCGGGCTGGGCGATATGCAGCATCAGACGCGGCGGCTTGCCGGTCTCCTTGCCGGCGTCGCGCACGGCCTTGATGCCGGCGTTGAACAGCAGGGCGTTGCGGTCCCAGTTGATCGGGTCCTTGGCGCGCGCCAGGCTGGAGACGATCTCGCCATTGGTCTCGTTGCCCACCTGGACCAGCTCGGGCATCAGGCCCTCGCGGTTCAGCTCGAGCAGGGTGTCGTGGGTGAAGGCGTACAGCGCCTTGGCCTGATCGGGCGTCGATAGCTTTTCCCAGGCCTTGGGAGCCAGTTGCTTGTCGCCGTCGGCCCAGTCGTCGGAATAGTGGAAGTCGAGCAGCACCTGCATGCCGGCGTCCCTGGCGCGCTTGATGCTGCGCTTGACGTCGGCGAGGTTGGAATACTGGGTCCAGTCCGGGTTGTTCCAGATGCGGATCCGCGCGGTGTTGGCGCCGGCCGACTTGAAGAACCTGTACTGATCGACGGTCTGGCCGCCGGATTTGTAGACCGCGCCGCAATCGTCCATCTCGTTGGCGTAGGAGATGTCGACGCCGAGATAGATCGGCGGCTCGGCGGCTTGCGCGGCGGTGAGGCTGATCAGGCTGGCGGCCATCCCGGCGATGATGAAGCGGTTGCCCCGCATGACGTTTCCTTCCGACGTTACGCGCCTCGTCGAGGAGGCGGCCGGAAAGTCGCTGCAATTATATTATAAATCAAGCGCGGAGTTTGAAGAGGGGGACACACACTCACCCTACGGCCGAGCCCGTGCAGGCAAGACGGTGGAGTGAGTGTGTGTCCCCAAAGTCGGCCGCCTACAGCTCCGCCCCGCTGAACGTCCGCTGCTCCTCGGCGTCCAGCTCTGGACGCTGAGTGACGCCGTCGGTCCAGATCGGACGCCGGGGATGGGCGTCGGCGACGCTTCGGCTGCTGAGGCCGTCCTGGGCGAAGTCGTCGACCTCGATCACCGCCGCCACGGCCTTGTCGGCGGCCTCCAGGGCGGCGATCTCGTCGGCCGAGACCCAGCCGCCCTCGACCCCGTCCTTCCACTTGCGGATCTTCTGGGCGCGCAGGCGGTCGTGGATCGGCTGGGTGGCGACCACCCGTTCGAAGGCGTCGATCAACTGGCCGACGGCCTCGTCCTTGCCGCCGACATAGACGTTCTCGATCAGCCGGTCGCGGGTGGGCGAGGGGGCCAGCAGCAGCTCGGCGCAGGCGGTGGTCGTGCGGTCCGAGGGGCCCCGGCGACGCGGTCCCAGCGGCAGGATCGCCGCCCGCAGCAGCCAGCCGGCCAGCACGTTGGGCAGGTTGGCGAACACCTCGTCGAAGCGCTGCTCGATCGTGGCGAAGCCCGTATCCATGCACCATTGCAGCAGGGGGAAGTCGGCGTCCTGGCGACCCTCGTCTTCCCAGCGCTTCAGGGCGCCGGACAGGAAATACAGCTCGGCCAGAATGTCGCCGAGGCGGCCCGACAGCATCTCCTTGCGCTTCAGCGTCCCGCCCAGGGTCAGCAGGGCGATGTCGGACGTCAGGGCGAAGGCGGCGCTGTAGCGGCCCATCTTGCGATAGAACCGGCTGGCGCGGCCGGCCTCCGGCGCGGGCGCGAAGGCCCCGTCCGTCCAGCCGCGGCCCCAGGCCTTCAGGCCGGTGCGGACCGCGTGGGCCACGTGCTTCCAGAACACCGCGTCGAAGTCGGCCAGGCCTTTGGCCCGGTCTTCCTCGCCGATCGCCAGGATTTCTTGCAGCATGAACGGATGGGCACGGATCGCGCCCTGGCCGAACACCATCAGGCTGCGGGTCAGGATGTTGGCCCCCTCCACCGTGATTCCGACGGGGATGGCCCGGTATTGCGAGCCCATGTAGTTGCGCGGCCCCTCGATCACCGCCTTGCCGCCGTGCACGTCCATGGCGTCGTTGATCACCACCCGCATGCGCTCGGTGGCGCCCGATTTCAGCAGGGCCGAGATCACCGACGGATGGTGGCCCATGTCCAGGCCCGCGCAGGTCAGGCGGCGCGCGCCGTCCAGCAGGTAGGCGTTGCCGGCGATGCGGGCCAGGCGCTCTTGCACCCCTTCGAACTTGCCGATCGGCACGTTGAACTGGCTGCGGACCCGGGCATAGGCGCCAGTGGTCATGGCGCTGAACGCCGCCGCCGCGCCCGACATGGCCGGCAGTGAAATGCCGCGCCCGGCCGCCAGGGCCGTCATCAGCATCATCCAGCCCTGGCCCACGCGCTCGGCGCCGCCGATCACCAGGTCCATCGGGATGAAGACGTCCTTGCCCCAGTTGGGACCGTTCTGGAACGTCTGGAAGGCGGGCAGGTGGCGGCGGCCGATCTCGACCCCGGCCGTGTCGGTGGGCACCAGGGCGCAGGTGATGCCGATGTCTTCCACGTCGCCCAGCAGGTGGTCCGGATCCTTCAGCTTGAAGGCCAGGCCCAGCACCGTGCAGACCGGGCCCAGGGTGATGTAGCGCTTGTGCCAGTTGAGGCGGATGCCCAGCACATCCTGGCCCTTCCAGGTCCCGCGACAGACCACGCCCTCGTCGATCATGGCCCCGGCGTCGGAGCCCGCCTCGGGGCTGGTCAGGCCGAAGGCGGGGACCTCGCGGCCGTCGGCCAGGCGCGGCAGCCAGTGGTCACGCTGCGCTTGCGTGCCGAACTTCATGATCAACTCGCCCGGGCCGAGCGAGTTGGGGACCATGGCCGTCACCGCCGCCGAGGCCGAGCGGGTGGCGATCTTTCGGACGGCCTCGGCGTGACCGAAGGCGGAAAAGCCCAGACCGCCATATTCCTTGGGAATGATCATCCCGAAGAACTTCTGGCTCTTGAGATAGGCCCAGGTCTCCGGCGACAGGTCGCGGGTCTCCCACGTCATCTGCCAGTCATCGACCATCGCGCACAGCGTATTGACCGGCCCGTCGATGAAGGCCTGCTCGTCGGGACGCAGCTTGGCGGGCGGGAAGGCCAGCAGTTCGTTCCAGTCCGGATCACCGGTGAACAGGGCCGCGTCCCACCAGGTGTCGCCGGCGTCGATCGCCTCGCGCTCGGTCTGCGACAGGGCCGGCATCACACCGCGCGCCCATTGCAGGATCGGGCGGGTGATCAGGTCCCGACGGAAGTTGAAGCTGCTGGTCATGACGCCACCTCGAAACTGCGATGGTGCTCAAACGCCTCGCGGCGCGGCGGGCTCCCTGGTGGTCAAGCCAGGCGGGCTGTCAGCAAACCGACACACGATGCGGCTAGTGCAGCGGTTCAGGGTTCCTGGCGCGCGATGAGGGGGCGGGACGTCTTCCATGGCTTGGCTTCGTGACATCGACCGCTGGTTCGCCGCCAGCGTCCTGCCCTACGCGAGCAACTATCGCGCCTATGCCCGCAAGCTGGTGAGCGACGAGGGCGACGCCGAGGACCTGGTCCAGGAGGCCTACGCCAAGGTGCTGGGCGTGGCCGAGTGGCGGCGGCTGGAGGCGCCCGAGCGGTTCGTGATGACCATCATCCGCAACCTGGCCTTCGAACGCTTCCGCCGCGCCAAGGTGGTGGGCATCCGTCAGATCGGGGTGCTGGAGATGGACGCTCTGCCCGACCCGGCGCCGGACGCCTATGCGGTGACCAGCGCCCGCCAGGAGCTGGACCTGGTGCTGGCGGCGCTGGACCGCCTGCCCGTCCAGTGCCGAAAAGTGCTCACCTTGCGAAAAATGCACGGCCTGTCGCCCGGGCAGATAGCGGTTAGGTTGAACTTGTCCGTCTCTACAGTCGAGAAACACCTGGCCAAGGGCCTCAAGCTCTTGACCAAGGCCCTGGCCACGGGCGATGGCCGCAGTATCGAGAAACGATCGAGTTCATGGCGCGACCGGGCGATCAAGACAGAGACGCGCTGATCGCCGAGGCTTCGCTTTGGCTGGCGCGCCTCGACGCCGGTCGGGCTTCCGAACAGGATCTGGACGCCTGGCGCGACGCCGACCCGCGCCGCGCCGCCGCCTTCGCCGAGGTGGCCAGCGCCTGGACCCGGCTGGACGCCCTGAAGGACGCCGACGATCGGGCGCTTCCCAAGCCCAGCCGTCGGACCTGGCTGGCCGGCGGCGGCGCGGCCCTGGCGGCCAGTCTGGTCGGCGGCGCCTATCTGGGTCGCGACGTCCTGCTGCGTGACCGGGTGGTCACCGGGGTGGGCGAGCGCCGGACCCTGGCCCTGCCCGACGGCAGCTCGATCGAGCTGAACACCGACACCGAGGTCTCGTGGCGGTTCGACCGCGAGCGCCGGCGGCTGTGGCTGTCGCGCGGCGAGGCGGCGTTGATGGTGGTCCACGACAGCCTTCGGCCGTTCGAGCTTTTCACGTCCCAAGGTTTGGCCCGATTGGCCGCCGGCCAATTCAACGCCCGCCTGCGGCCGGCGGGCCTGGACCTGATCGTGTTGGCCGGCCAGGCGGCGGTGCGGACCGCCTCGGGCGCGGCCCAGGCCCAGGTCATCGGACCGGCCGACGCCCGCCAGTCGCTGGAGATCACGGCCCACCACATCGCCGTGGTCGCCACGCCCGAGGCGCGTGTCCAGAGCGTCCAGGCCTGGCGGCGCGGCGAGATCGTCTTCGAGGGCCAGGCCCTGTCGGCCGCCGTCGAGGAATACAACCGCTACCTGACCCGCAAGCTGGTGATCGGCGACGACAAGGCCGGCGCGCTGCGCCTGGGCGGCCGCTTCCTGACCGGCGACCCCGATAGCTTCCTGGACGCCCTGCGCACGACCTTCGGCCTACGGATCGTCGAGGACGGGCCGTCGCGAATTCTTCTTAAATCTCGATAGGGGTTTTGCCCCGCTCCCCCGTCTTGCCGTTTGAGACGCCGATCACGGCGATCGCCGACAAGGGGGCACTCCTATGATCAAGACCTTGGGCCTGCGCATCGGCGCATGCGCATTGCTGGCCACCACGGCCCTGGTTTCCATCGTGCCGGTCCAGGCCGTGGCCCAGGCCGCCGCGCGGGTGACCTTCGACATTCCGGCCGGCGACACGGCCACCGCCCTGAACGCCTTCTCGCGCCAGGCCGGCGTGCAGCTGATGTTCCCCTACGACGTCGCCGCCCGCCATCAGACGGCGGGGCTGAAGGGCGCCTACGGTCGCGAGGAGGCCCTGCGCCGGCTGATCGAGGGCGGCGAGCTGGAAATCGCCTCGGCCAACGCCCAGGTCATCACCCTGCGCCAGAAGGGCTCGGCCCCTTTGGCCGCTGAGCCGGCGGCCGACATGGTGACCGAGATCATCGTCACCTCGCGCGCCGGCTCGGACGCCCGCACGCGGCTGGAGACCAGCTACGCCGTCACCACCATGAGCGCCGAGTCGCTGCGCCTGCGTTCGCCCATGGGCGTGGCCGACGCGCTGAAGGCCGTGCCCGGCTTCTGGGTCGAGGCCTCCGGCGGCGAGGCCAGCGCCAACATCCGCGCCCGCGGCATCCCGCAGGAAGGCTTTTCGGCCATCGCCCTGCAGGAGGACGGCGCGCCGATCCAGCACGACGGCGGCCTGGGCTATCTGAACGCCGACCAGTCGTTCCGCCTGGACGAGACCATCGACCGCATCGAAGTGGTGCGCGGCGGTCCCTCGTCGATCTTCGCCTCCTACGCGCCGGGCGGCACGGTCAACTTCATCACCCGCAAGGGCGGCGAGACGCCCGAAGGCCTGGCCAAGGTCCAGGTCAGCGATTACGGGACCAAGCGCGTCGACCTGTTCTATGGCGGTCCGGTCGGTGGCGGCTGGCACGCCTCGGTCGGCGGCTTCTGGCGCGAGGAAGACGGCATCCGCGACCCGGGTTTCACGGCCAACAAGGGCTATCAGTGGCGCGTCGAGGCCGGCCGCGAGTTCGAGCGCGGCAGCATCGAGTTCAACGTCAAGCACCTGGACGACAACGTCATCCTGTTCGCGGGCGTGCCGCTGAAATTCGACGCCGCCGGCAAGCCCAGAGCCGCCCCCGGCTTCGACCCGCTGACCGGCACCCTGGCCGGCCCGGAAACCGCCCACCTGACCCTGCGCGGCCCGACCGGACCGTTCGACTGGGACCTGACGCGCGGCACCGAGGTCGAGCTGACCCAGGCCACGGCGGTGTTCAAGTACGAGCCCTTCGACGGCTGGCATTTCCAGGACACGCTGCGCTACCGCACCTCGGAATCCAAGCGCATCGGCCTGTTCCCCAACACCCCGGTGCTGGGCAGCGCCCGCATCGCCCAGGTCCGCGCCGCCCTGCTGGCCGCCACGCCCGGCGCCACCGACGTGCAGCTGCGTTACACGACCAGCGGCGAGGTGTTCAACACCGCCGGCGCCGGCCAGAACGGCAACGGCCTGGTGGTGGACGGCTCGCTCCGCTACGTCTCGGTGCCGCTGGACGAGCTGATCAACGACGCCCGCCTGACGCACAAGTTCCAGTTCGGCGAGCAGAGCCACGACGTGGCGTTCGGCGTCTACACCGCCCACGTGGAAGAGGCCTTCAACCGCTATTCGGCCAACACCCTGCTGGACGTCCAGAGCAATGCCCGGCGGCTTGACCTGGTGGCCGTCAACGGCGCGGGCCAGGTGCTGTCCAGCCTGACCGAGAACGGCATCAGCCGGTACGGCGCCGAGTTCGCCAACGGCGACGGCAAGTCCAACACCATTGCCCTCTACCTGACCGACGAGTGGACCATCACGCCCAAGCTGCGCATCGACGCCGGCGTGCGCTGGGAGAAGATCGAGTTCGAGGGCCGCAGCGAGCGCTCCACGACCATCAATCTGGGCCAGTCGGCGACCCCGGCCGACGACACGGTGCTGGCCGGCACGGGCGTCTATGACCGCCTGGACCGCAAGTTCGACCACGCGGGCTGGACGGTCGGCGTCGATTACAAGTTCACCGGCGAGATGGGCATGTTCGGCCGCTACACCTCGGCCTTCCGCCTGCCGTCGCTGGGCGACTACATCACCAACGCCACCAACGCGACGGGCGCGGTCCAGACCATGGATCTGTCGGAGCTGGGCTTCAAATGGGTGACCCCGAAGATCGAGCTCTACGCCACGGCCTTCCAGACCACCTATGACAACCTGGGCTTCGGCAGCCTGGTGTTCAACCCGGCCACCGGCGCCTATGTCAACCAGACCAGCATCACCGACACCAAGACCCTGGGCCTGGAGCTGGAGGGCACTGTGCGTCCGGTCTCGTGGTTCGACCTGCGCTTCAGCGCCACGGTCCAGAACCCGGAATTCGGCGACTACAAGTTCGAGGAGGCCTGCACGGTCTCGGCCGCCGACCCGACCTGCCAGGTCAAGCCGCCGGCCGCCACCGCCAGCCGCACCCGCGACTTCACCGGCAACCAGCTGGTGCGGGTGCCCAAGACCTCGTTCCGCCTGACGCCCGGCCTGAACCTGCTGGACAGCAAGCTGCGCCTGGAGGGCAGCGTCGAGCGCTATGACGACCGCTATTCGGACGCGGCCAACACCTCGAAACTGCCGGCCTACACCCTGGTGGGCGCGACGGTCCGCTACAGCATCACCGACGCCCTGACGGTCTACGCCTACGGCAACAACCTGTTCGACGAGCTGGGCCTGACCGAGGGCAACCCGCGCGCCGGCCAGATCATCAGCGGCGAGGCCGGGTCCCTGTACGGCGTCGGCCGCCCGGAGTTCGGCCGCTCGTTCCGCGCGGCGCTGATGTACCGGTTCTGATGAGCGTCAGGGCTCCATCCAAAACTCCGTTCATCCCGGCGAAAGCCGGGACCCAAGCCGAGTTTCAGGACGGGGCTCCGAGCCCAGAACCGCCAAGTCCGCTTGGGTCCCGGCTTTCGCCGGGATGAGCGGATTGGGTGGATGATTTCCCCTCGACTGGGCGGTCGGCTTCGCGCCGACCGCCCGCTTTTTGAGAACCGAACATGATCCGCTGGCTGGCCCTGATCCTCGTCCTGATGACCACGCCCGCCTGGGCGCAAGCCAGGCCGGACCTTGTCCTGACCGGCCAGGTGCAGGGCGCCGACCACCAGACCTACAAGCCGGTGACGTTCGAGGTTCCCCAGGGCGTCACCCGCCTGACCGTCGAGGTCGACTACGCCCGCGACCAGAAGACCGTCGTCGATCTTGGCCTGCTGGACCCGGTGCGGTTTCGCGGCTGGAGCGGCGGCAACAAGAAACGCTTCACGCTCTCGGCCGAGGAGGCCACCCCCAGCTATCTGCCCGGCCCGCTGCCGGCCGGCCGCTGGACCCTGCTGCTGGGCGTGCCCAACGCGCGGCCGGGGTCTTCGGCGGCCTATGAGGCCCGGATCACTTTCGAGCGCGGCCCCGTGGCGACCAGCTTCTCGCCCGCGCCGCTGAAAGCCGCGCCGGGTTGGTATCGCGGCGACCTGCACGCCCACACCGCCCACAGCGACGGCTCATGTCTGGCCCAGTCGGGCGCCCGGGTTCCGTGCCCGGTCTATCGCACGGTGGAAGCCGCCAAGGCCCGGGGCCTGGATTTCATCGCCATCACCGACCACAACACCACCAGCCACTACGAGGCCATGGCCGAGCTGCAGCCGGCCTTTGATCAACTTCTGCTGATCCCTGGCCGTGAGATCACCACCTTCCAGGGCCACGCCAACGTCTTCGGCCCCACGGCCTTCATCGACTTCCGGCTGGGCGACCCCAGCATGCCCGACATCAGCACGATGCAGAGCGCCGTCGCGGCGGCCGGCGGGGTGTTCTCGATCAACCACCCCACCGCCCCGTCGGGCGAGCAGTGCATGGGTTGCGGATGGACCGTTGCGAACACGGACTATGACCAGGTGCAGGCGATCGAGGTCGCCAATGGCGGCTCGCAGCGCGCCCAGGGCGGCGGCGCGGAAGGCCCGCTGTTCGGCGCGCCCTTCTGGGAGGCCCAGCTGAACGCCGGCCGTCGTATCACCGCCGTCGGCGGTAGCGACAACCACGACGCCGGCCTGGCCTCCGACATCCCCGGCGCCATCGGCCGCCCGACCACGGTGGTCCACGCCGAGGAATTGTCGACGGCCGGCATCCTGGCGGGCATCCGTGCGGGCCGGGTGTTCATCGACCTGGACGGAACCAGGGACCGGACGCTGGACCTGGCCGCCCGCGCCAAGTCCGGCCAGGCCTTGATGGGCGGCGCGCTGATCGCGAAGCCGGGCGAGGCGGTGGCCTTCACGGCGTCGCTGACCGGCGGCGAGATGGCGGCGCTTGAGGTGATCCGCGACGGGGCCAAGTTGCCCGTGACCGTGGGCCCGTCCGGCGCCTTCACGGTGAAGATGGGCGACAAGGCCGCGTGGGTGCGGCTGAACCTGCGCGACGCCGCCGGCCGCCTGCTGCTGATCGGCAATCCGATCTATCTGAGGCCCAAACCCTAGGTTTCCCCCGTCAGCTCCCGCCGCGCCTTGTCCAGCTCCTCGGCGTACCGACGGGTCGCATAGGCTTCCGACAGGATGCCGATCACCTCGCGGTTGTCATCGATCACCGCCAGTTCGTCGGCCTGGGTGTGGTCGAAGGCGCGCATGACGTCCTTGATCGACTCTTCGGGCGACAGGGCGGTGTCGGTGTAGAGCACCAGCGTGGCCACCAGCTGTTCGCTGTCGTCGGGGTGGGCGTAGGCCAGGGCGGTGCGGACGATGCCGGCGTAGCGGCCCGTGGCGTCCAGGGCGACCACGCGCTTGGTCGAGCCCAGCGGATAGCGGCGGCGGAACTCGGCCAGGGTGGCGTCGGCCGGGATGGTCTTGGCGTCCTTGCGCATCATCCGGCCGGCGGTCAGGGGCCGCATCCAGCTGACGTCGTGGGCGCTGCGGATGGTCTCGCCGCGCAGGTGCAGCCGCCAGGTCGAGAACGAGTAGCCGAAGGTCTCGCGCACCAGGGCGCTGGCGATCAGCGAGGCCACCAGGGCGGCGGCCGCCACGGTGAAGTCGCCGGTCGCCTCCAGCACCAGGAACGACATGGTGAAGGGGCCGCCGACCACGGCGACGCCGAAAGCGCCCATGCCCACCAGGGCCGCGACGGTCGGGTCCAGCGACGGCAGCCAGGGCACGAACACCGTCAGGGCCGCGAAGATCTGGCCTACCAGCACGCCCAGGAACAGCGAGGCGAAGAACAGGCCGCCTCGGAAGCCGAAACTCAGCGACACCACGCTGGCCAGGGCCTTCATGACCAGCAGGATCAGCAGCATCTTCAGCCCCAGGTCCGCCGTCAGGTTGACGTGGACGGCGCCGTGTCCGGCCGACAGGGTCTGGGGGGTGATCATCGCCATGGCCGCCAGCCCCAGCCCGCCGACGAAAGGGCGGAAGGTCTTGGGCAGCTTGGTCTTGCCGACCAGCCCGTCGGCCGAGGCCACCAGCCGCATCAGGGCGATGCCGGCGAAGGCGCAGACCACGCCCAGCAGGGCGTAGAGGCCGTAGTCGAACCACGACTGCACGGCGGGGGCCGAGGTCTTCAGCAGGTAGGGCAGGCCGCCCATCCGCCCGGCCACCAGCACCGCGGCCAGGGCGGCGGCCACGACGGGCGCCAGGTTGGCGACGGTATAGGCCCCGATCACGATCTCGAACGCGTAGAAGGCTCCGGTCAGCGGCGCGCCGAACGCGGCGGCGATGGCCGCGCCCGCCCCGGCGCCGACCAGGGTGCGCATGTCGGCCCGGCGCAGATTCAGTCTCTGGCCGGCGAACGAGGCGATGGCCGCCCCGGCCTGGGCATAGGCCGCCTCCAGCCCGACCGAGGCCCCGACCCCGTTGGACAGCATGGTCTGGCCGCAGATGAAGGCGCTGTCCTTGATCGACAGCCGGCCGCCGTGCAGGGCGTTCGCCTCGACCGGGTCGACGGCGGGGCGGGGGCGGTATTTCAGCCAGGCCCAGGTGGCCAGGCCCAGCACCAGGCCGCCGACGGGAATGGCCAGGGTCCGCCAGGGGGCGATCGTGCTCTGGGCGCTGAGCCGCTCGTCGATATTGATGTTGAACAGCAGCATCTGCAGGCCGTGGGCCAGCTTGGCCTGCAGCACCGCCAGGGCCCCGGCGCCCGCGCCGATCAAGGTGGCCACGGCGATCAGCCACAGCTCGCTGGACCGGATCCGCCGCCGCAGCCAGCTCAGCCAGCGCACGGTGGTGGTGGTCGGGAGGGACAGCTGCATGAGGCTTAAGGTTCCGCGGGACGCGAGGCCATCTTAGGGCGATGGCCGGGGGACACAACGCAAGGAAGGCTTCAGCGCGCCACGTTTCGCGATGTGGGCGGAGCGTCGGCGGCCTGTCGGGGCACGAGGATCAGCGTCCGGTTCTCGACGCGCCATGACGCCAGTCGCGACAGGAAGTTCATTCCCAGGACGTCGACGTCCGCCAATCCCGGCGCGACGACGACCTTGAGGTCACGCGCCTGCATCGCTCCGATCGAGACCGTGTCGAGGGAAGCGGTTCGGGCGCGGATCACGCCATTGGCCGTGCGGATCATGACCGGCAGGGCGGCGGGGTCGGGCGAAGCCTTCACCAGGTCCGCCGTGGTGTCCGACAGGGCCGTGATCGTCGCCCCGCTGTCGACCAGCATCCGACGGGGAACGCCGTTGATCTCGGCGCGGACCCAGAAATGGCCGTCCGCCGCCATGCGGATACGCACCTCCTGGCCGACCACCTGCTGACGGTCGAGTCCGAAGCGCTCGACCAGCGGCGCTAGCGCTGAGACATAGGGCGCCTGCTGCCACAGGCCCGCCAGAACCGCGGCCAGCAAAGCCAGCGAAAACAGGCCGCGGATCGCCGCGCCGACACGCGGGATCTTGAACAGCAGGGTCAGGAGCACCGCCGCCCCGACGGCGTAGAGCACAAGTAGCGGCCATTGGGAGTCGGTCGAGAGCGGCATGACCCAAAGGGAACTGTCTCGTGGGGCGTTCGATCCATGGCACGAGATCAGGCGTGGGCGCGCTCGTGCGACAGCAGCCACCGCTTGCGCTCGACGCCGCCGCCGTAGCCGGTCAGGGCGCCGCCGGCCCCGATCACGCGGTGACAGGGCACGACGATCGCGATCGGATTGGCGCCGTTGGCCGCGCCGACCGCTCGCATGGCGTTGGGACGGCCGATGCGCTCGGCCAGGCGGGCGTAGTTGGTCGTTTCGCCGGGCGGGATCTCGACCAGGGCTGTCCACATCTGGCGCTGAAAGGCCGTGCCGCCGATCGTCCAGGGGATGGTGTTCAGCGCGGCCAGCTCGCCGGCGAAATAGGCCGCCAGGCCGTCGCGCACCGCCCAGGGCGCCGCGCCGGTCTCCACGGCCTGATCGCGGTGGTGCAGACGCAGGGCCCTCGCCAGGCGCTGGGGCCGGTCGTGGAACTCCAGCACCCGCAGGCGTCCCTCGGCGTCGGTGACCACGTCGATCTCGCCGATCGGGGCGGCCAGGACGTCGAGCATCAGAGTTTCAGGCCGCACGCTTGACCTTCCGCATCGGCGGCGCGCCCTCATCGGCCAGCGAGGCCCACAGGTGCAGGGCGGCGTAGGCCCGCCACGGCCGCCAGGCCTCGGCCCGCTTCAGAAGCTGATCCGCCGTCGGGCGATTTCCGTCGGCGTCGGCCAGGGCGCGCATCAGGGCGACATCGGCGGCCGGAAAGGCGTCCGGCTCGCGCAACTGCCGCATGGCGATGTACTGCGCCGTCCATTCGCCGATGCCGGGAAGGGCGCGCAGGCGGGCGACCATCGTGGGAAGGTCGGCGTTGGCGGCCAGCAGGTTGGGGTCGTCGGCGATCGCGCCGGCCATGGCCGACAGGCAGCGGATGCGGGCGCCGGGCATCTTCAGACCGGAGAGGTCGGCGGCGGTCAGGCGCTGGGCCGAGGGGAAGGCATGGGTCAGGCCCGGCTCGGCCCAGGGTTCGGCTAGCGGCTCGCCGTGCGCGGCCGTCAGGTCGCCGGCCAGCTTGCGGGCCTGCACGACGGTGATCTGCTGGCCCAGGATCGCCCGCACGGCCAGCTCGAACCCATCCCAGGCGCCGGGCACCCGCAGGCCGGGCCGCAAGGCCACCATCCGCGCCAGGTCGGGGTCGCGCGACAGCACCTCGGCGATGCCGATCGGGTCGGCCGACAGGTCGAACACCCCGCGCACCCGGGCCAGGATGCGGGGCAGGGCCGAGGGCTTGGGAAAGCGCACAGCCACGCTCAGCCGGTCGCCGCCGATCGGCGTCACGGCGATGGTCCCGGCCGCGCCGTCCAGGGCGATGACCCGGCGGTAGACGTTGTCGGACACCGCCTCGACGCCAGGGATGGCGCGCAGGGCCAGAAAGGCCAGCATGCCGTCCCAGTCATAGGGCGGGCGGTAGCGCAGGGTCAGGGCGATGGCCTCGCCGGCGGGAGCGGCGGCGTGGGGAATAGCCGGCGCCTTCCTTCGGCGCAGGTCGGCGGGCGGCCGGTCGTAGAGCTGCTGGAAGGTCTCGTTGAAACGCCGCACGCTGCCGAAGCCGGCGGCCAGGGCCACCTCGCCCATCGGCAGGTCGGTTTCGTGGATCAGCTGCTTGGCCAGCAGCACCCGCCGGGTCTGGGCGACGCCGACCGGCGTGGCGCCTAGATGCTGCAGGAACAGCCGCCGCAGCTGTCGTCCGCCGACGCCCACCCGCTCGGCCAGGGTCTCGACACCGCCGCCATCCTCGCTGGAAGAGTCCAGCGCGCCGGCCTCGATCAAGGCCAGGGCGCGGCTCACCGTGTTGGATGCCCCGTTCCAGGCGCCCAGCTGCGGCGAGGTCTCGGGCCGGCAACGCAGGCAGGCGCGGTAGCCGGCCTCCTGGGCCGAGGCGGCGCTGGCGTGGAAGGTGACGTTCTGGCGCAGCGGCGTGCGGGCTGGGCACACTGGCCGGCAGTAGATGCCCGTCGTCTTCACCGCCACGAACAGCCGGCCGTCGAAGCGGGCGTCGCGGGTCTGGATGGCGCGGTAGCAAACGTCGGGGTCGAGATCCATGCGCGGGATCATAGCTCCGGGCGGTGCGAGGTCTCGCGGTTTTCGGACGGGGTCGTCCTAAACATCCGTCATCCTCGGACTTGTTCCGAGGATCCCTAGGTCCGCCGAGCTGTCGGTCGGTGTAGGTCGCGACCTCGCCGCTCCACGGATCGTCCTTCTTCGCGGTTGAAGCAGGGGTCCTCGGAACAAGTCCGAGGATGACGGGCGCTAGATGGGAAAGAAAAAGGCCTCCCGGTTCGCACCAGGAGGCCTTCGTCATTCAACGCTCAGGACGGGATCAGCGGATCCCCGCCACTTCCCGGGCCCGCTCGCGTTCGGCCTTCTGCTGGTAGGCCAGGTCGCCGTACTTGCCGTATTCCATGCGGGCGATGGTGCGCTGGTGCACCTCGTCCGGGCCGTCGGCCAGGCGCAGGGTGCGGATGCCGGCATAGGCCTTGGCCAGGCCGAAGTCGGTCGTGACCCCGCCGCCGCCATGGGCCTGGATGGCGTCGTCGATGATCTTCAGGGCCAGGCGCGGGGCCGCGACCTTGATCATCGCGATCTCCAGGCGGGCCGACTTGTTGCCGGCCTTGTCCATCATGTCGGCGGCCTTCAGGCACAGCAGGCGGCACATCTCGATATTGATGCGGGCGTCGGCGATGCGCTCCTCCCAGACCGACTGGTCGGAGATGTACTTGCCGAACGCCTTGCGGCTCATCAGGCGCTTGCACATCTTCTCCAGCGCCACCTCGGCGGTGCCGATGGTGCGCATGCAGTGGTGGATGCGGCCGGGGCCCAGGCGGCCCTGGGCGATCTCGAAGCCGCGGCCTTCGCCCAGCAGCAGGGCTTCCTCCACCGGCACGCGCACGTTCTTGAGGATCACCTCGGCGTGGCCGTGCGGGGCGTCGTCATAGCCGAACACCGGCAGCATGCGGACGATCTCGATGCCCGGGGCGTCCATCGGCACCAGCACCTGGCTCTGCTGGGCGTGGCGGCTGGCGTTCTCGGGGTCGGTCTTGCCCATTACGATGGCGACCTTGCAGCGCGGATCGCCCACGCCCGAGGACCACCACTTGCGGCCGTTGATCACATAGAAGTCGCCGTCGCGCTCGATGCGGGTCTCGATATTGGTGGCGTCCGAGCTGGCGACGGCCGGTTCGGTCATCAGGAAGGCTGAGCGGATCTCGCCGTTCATCAGCGGGCGCAGCCAACGCTCCTTCTGCTCCAGCGTGCCGTAGCGCATCAGCACTTCCATGTTGCCGGTGTCGGGCGCCGAGCAGTTGAAGACCTCGGACGCGAAGCCGATCTTGCCCAGCTGTTCGGCGATCAGGCTGTATTCCAGGTTGGTCAGCTGGACGCCTTCGAACTGGAAGGTGTCGTCCACGTGCACCTGGCCGCTGTGGGGCGGCATGAAGAAGTTCCACAGACCGGCGGCCTTGGCCTTGGCCTTCAGCTCCTCGACGACCTGGACGACCTTCCAGCGCTCCGCCCCCAGCACGTTCATCTCGGACTCGTAGACCGGGACGGCGGGAGCGATGTGCTCGTCCATGAACGCGGTGACGCGGTCGAGGAAGCTGCGCTGGGTGGCGGAGATTTCGAAATCCATGGCGGTCCCGGTCCCGTTATGCTGCGTTGCGTCAAACAGTTGTTTGAATGCAAGCTAGCGCCGCTTCACCTCCGGGGCAAGCTTGGAAAACCGATAGGTCGGCGCGGCCCCCTAAAGCACGTAGTTCACCGCGATCACCGGGGTCACCGAGGCGGTGGTGTTGCGGCCGGCCGGGATGATGCGGGCGCCGGCGATCACGCCCAGGACGGGGCTGATATTGTACTCGATAGCCGGGGCCAGGATCAGGGCCTGGCTGACCGGCGTGCGTCGTTCGTAGGCCGCGCCCGCGCTGTCGACGCCTGACACCGTGGTCGCCGCGTCACGCTGATAGGCCAGGTCGATCGCCGCCACCCATCGCCGGGTGATGCTGTACTCGAAGGCCAGATCGACGATGAACGAGTCGCCCGGCTTGGCGCGCCCGTCGAAGCCGGCCGGCGTGCCGTAGACGCTCACGCCCTCAACGTCGGCGGGCCCCGAGCGGGTGTAGGCCAGGTTCAGACGGGTGCGCAGGATCCGGCCGTTGGGCGTCCAGAAATAGGTCTGGGAATTGACGCCTAAGGTGGTGGCGTAGGCCCCGCCGCCGAAGCCGTCGTTGGGGCGGTTGTCCAGCTTGTCGTAGCGGCCGGTGGGCAGGGTCTCCTGCAGCAGCACCGAGATGGTCGGGGTGCGGCCGCCTTCCTTCCACTGGGTCAGGCGGTACTGGCCCTGAACGGTAAGGTCGCCCAGCTGGACGCCCGAGCTTGATCGGCCGCCTGCCCGCCGATAGCCGAAGCGAGGGATCAGGCCCGCGGTGAAGGTGTCGGTGACCCCGTACAGCAGGTAGGTCTGCGAGCCCCAGTTGTCGGCGCCCGGCGTGCCGCGCCGCTTCCCGTCGCCGTCGATCACGCCGTAGGGCTTGGCGTTGTAGAGATAGGGCTCGATCAGGGCCCGGCCCTTGGGCAGGGTCGAGGCGCCCGAGGCCAGCAGCGGACCGGTCCACCAGGCGTCGTCGACGGCTTGGCGCTCCGGAAGCGCTTGCCAGGCGAGGGCCGGCGCCGACAGGGCCAGCCCGACCAGCAACGACATCAGCCCCAGGCGGGCCCGGTGGGCGTTCGAGATCATGGCCTTGTCCCCATCAGCGTCGCGGCCTTGAGCGGCCACGGATCGTCGTTAGGCGGTCGCGCGCGCCGCCGCCGCCCGGAACTTGCGATCGGCAAGTGTCATGACGTGTCAGCATGGCGGGGCAGGGCGGAGTTGGTTTGCCTGTCCCTGTGCGCCCCGCCTTGCGCCCTACGCTTCGCTCAGGTCATCTTCACCCCCATGAACATCCAGATTCTCCCCCTCGAAGGCCGCCATGTCCGGCTGGAACCGATCAACCCCAAGGAGCCGGGCGACCTGCGCGCCGAGCTGAAGGGGGCGATCGACTGCGATCCCGCCAGCTGGGAGATCATGTCGACCAACGGCTGCGGTGAAGGCTTCGCCGACTGGTGGGGCGCGCTGAAGGGCGAGACCGAGCGCGGCGAGCGGATCGGCTTCGCCATTCGCCGTCTGAGCGACAACAAGGTGGTCGGCACCTCCAGCTACCTGAACATCCGCAAGCTGCACAAAGGGCTGGAGGTCGGATCGACCTTCCTGCACCCGGACGCCCGTTCGGGCCCGATCAATCCGGAATCCAAGCGTCTGCTGCTGGGCCACGCCTTCGACGCCGGCGCGATCCGGGTGGAGTTCATGATCGACGTGCGCAACGCTCGCAGCCAGGCGGCCGTCGAGAAGCTGGGCGCGGACAAGGACGGCGTGCTGCGCAACCACAAGATCACCTGGACCGGCCATGTGCGCGACACCGCGGTGTTCTCGATCACCGACGCCGACTGGCCGGGCGTCAAGCAGCGCCTGGATTTCCGCCTGCAGGAGACGTTCGCCTAGGGACCGGTTGGTCGTGGCTGGCGGGGCGATTTGACCGCCAAACCGCGTTCAATTGTCACAGCTTTGCGAAGAACGCTGATCTTTGAGGTAAAGATGGCGTTAGCTATCCTTACGTAAAGATTTCGCCAAGCTTTCGCGCGTAGTTTCCAGCCCCATGACGGCTATTGCGTGCTTGAGAATTCTGGTCGCCGGGAACGCCGAGGCGGGCCGCGGCATCCCGGTGTCCCAGGTGGAGGCCGCCGCGGACCTGTATCTCAAGCACCGCTGGAAGGCGCCGCGCCGCTACGGCGCCGTCGCGCCCCTGGCCTTCGTGCTGGCCGACTCCAAGGCCGGGAGCCTGGATCCTGTCGAGATGCAGACCCTGGCCGTCGAGCTGGAAGCGGGCCTGTTCCCCGGCCGTGAAGCCGGCCAGGTCTGTCTGCTGACCTTCGAGGGCGACGAGACCGCCGTCCTGCAATTCGCCAGCCTGTCCCAGGCGTCTCTGGCCAGCCTGATCGCCGGTCGCGGCTATGCTGGTCCGCCCGGCCATGTCCAGGTGATCACCGCCGAAGAGATCCGCGCCGTGCCCAGCGCGCCCAGCGAGGCCGTGGTCGAGGAGCAATTGCACGCGGCCCTCGCCGAAACGGAGCTGCCCCAGGCCGCGCCGGTCGCCCCCACGCCCGCTGATGAGGTCGCCGCCGAAGCCGCGCCGTCGGCGTCGCCCGCGCCCAAGCCCGCCGCGTCCAAGCCGTCGGCCGCGCCTGACAAGCCCAAGGCGCCGCCTCCGTCGGCCACCGGCTGGTGGGGCATCTATCATCCGCCGTCGGAGTCCTTCGTCGGGGCGGCGATCGGCCTGCGGTCCGATCTGATGAGCCCGCGTCCCACCGAGGACGCCGCCCTGCTGACCCGCGACCTCAACTGCCTGAACGACGCCCAGGCGGTGTTCGCGCAGAAGGGGGCCGGCGAGGCGGGCATGCTGTTCGTGCCCTTCAGCTTCTGGAACCTGACCAGCCCGGCCTCGCAGGAGGCCTACAAGCGCCGGCTGTCGCGCTATCCGATGGCCATGCAGGCGCGCCTGGGGGCGACGATCTACGACACCCCGCGCGAGCCCTCGCTGGGCCTGCTGAACCAGATCCGCGCGTTCCTGCAGCCGCACTTCGCCTTCATCGACCTGAACATCACCGAACCGAACTTCCCGGTCGGAACGCTGCCGGGCGATCTGGCCACCAGCATCACCCTGACCCTGCCTGACGACGACATGCGCCTCCGCATCGAGGCGATCGCCCAGTTCGCCTCGGCCCAAGGGGCCTATCGGGCGAAGGGGGTTCGACAAGGGGTGGCCGGCCTGCGCGACGCCAAGGAACTGGAAGCCTGCCGCGCCGCCGGTCTGCGCTTCGTCTCCGGCCCGGCGATCACCGACCTGATGGCCAGCCCGATCGGCGCGGCCCCGGCCAAGAGCCTGCCGCTGAAGGTGGCCTGACGCGGCCACGCGACGCTTCCGCGACAGTGGGTCGCGGTCGATTGTCGCGCGCGTCGGGAAACCGCTAACCTTCCCCGTCCATCGTGGCGGCATGACAGCGATCGCGTGCTTGAAAGTCTTCGTGGGCGACGAACTGCGGTTCGCCGACAACGACACCATGGCCGCCCTGGTCGGCAAGGTGGCCGGGGCCTATCTGGAGACCACCTGGCTGTGGCCGCGCCGCTATGGGCTGGTGGCGCCGTTCTCGTTCGTCCTGGCCGACCCCCGCGCCACCAAGCTGGACGCCCGCGAGTTGCAGGCCCTGGCCCGCGACCTGCAGTTCAAGCTGTTTGGCGAGAAGGGCGAGGGCGACATCGCCCTGCTGATGTTCGAAGGCGACCAGACCGATGTCATGCGGTTCGCCGGTCTCCACGGCGCCGAACTCAAGGCCCTGCTCAACGGCGAGGACGACGGCTCGATCGTCGGGCGCGTCTGTCGCATCACGCCCACCGAGGTCAGTTCGGTCGTGCCTCAGGGCGGACCGGTCCACGGCGCGCCGACGATGGAAGAACTGGCGGTCCTGGAACCCCTGGAGCCAAGCGCCGGTCCGCCGGCCCGCGTGGGCTATCGCGGTGTCTATCACGGCCCCCGGCAGGTGTTCATCGGCAGCGTCGCGATCTGGCGACAGGCCCGGGTCGCCTCCGCGTTCGGCCTGACTCCGCCGCGCGTCGAGGCCGACAGGCCCGAGGACGACGTCCTGGCCCTGGCCGCCGCCGGCGAGGCCCTGGCCGCCGTGCCGGTCGGGGTGATATTCCTCCCGATCAGCTTCTCGACCATGGTCAAACCCGGCGCCCGCGCCGCGCTGCTGCCGCATCTGGAGGCTCTGCCCCGGGGCTCGCGCGCCCGGCTGGCCGCCGCCGTCTACGACACGCCGCGCGCGCCGTCCTTCTCCGCCCTGTCGCAGGTCAGGCGGGCGCTGGAGCCGTTCTTTTCCCGCCTGGACCTGCGGGTCACCGATCCGGCCTTCCAGATCGAGGAACTGCCCGCCGACCTCGCCAGCAGCGTGACCCTGGTCCTGCCCCAGGCTGACGAGCCGACCCGGCTGGCCGCGGTGAACCGGTTCCTGCGCGACGCGCCGATCTATCGCCGCAAGGCGGTCTGGCAGGGGATCACCGACGTGCGCACCCGCCGCGAGCTCAACCACTGCATCGAACAGCGCGCGCCGTTCGTCACCGGCCCGGCGGTCACCGACCTGCTGGAGAAGCCGGTCGGCGCCACGCAACTGCCGTGGCTGAACCTGCCGCTGCACGACTGGTCGGTGACTCCCGAGGCCGAGCTGGTGTCGTCCGTGGCCTGAACAAGCGTTCCGGCTCGCCCGATCCCGGCGAGGTCATTGTTTCGCCGCGAGCCGGCGCCAGGCTTGGTCCTTCGAGGTTGGTGGGCAATCTCATGACGCCCTGGCTTGCCGGGGCGCGGTTCGTGGGACAGCGGTCACGATGACGTCTCGGCGCTTTGGCCGCCACCAGGCCTGGTGGATCGCGGCGTCGATCCTGCTTCTGGCGTCCTGGTCGCCGGCCCCGAGCGCGGCCGATACCCTGAAGGAGCGGCTGGAGGCCCGGATGGGCCTGCGCGCCAAGCCCATGTTCGCGCCCAGCGGACGCTTTCGAACCGACGGCGGCGAGGTGTTCGTCCTGGACCGCACCGGCTCCAAGGCGCTGCTCAAGTTTCAGAACCGCGACGAGATCTGGCTGCTCGAGGGCCATCCGGCGCCGCGCGGCGACACGGTGTTCAAGAACGACGTCGGGGAGACCGTGCTGCGGGCCAGCAAGCTGGGCGGCCTGACGCTGTTCACGCGCCAGACGCCCGACGGCCAGGCCGTGATGCTGGCCGGCCCGGCCGAGCCGCTGGCGGGCCGGCGGTCGCTGTCGTTCGGGGTGCTGTTCCGCGCCATGGTCGTGTCGGGCCATCGCGCCACGCGGGCCGCCCAGCATCCGATGACCGTGACCCTGGTCGACACCGCCACGCTCGAAACCTCGGGTCCGGTCGCCGATGCGGCCGCCATCGTCGCCGAGGCGTTCGAGGACCTGGACCGGTCGGGCCGGCGCGACCTGCTGGCCCGCTGGCGGCGGGTGAACCTGAAGCTGGGCGACAAGGCCGACGTCAAGGCCGACGGCGAGGTCCTGGTGATCGTGCTGAACCCCCGCAAGGGCGTCGCGGGCCGGCCCTCGTCGGCCAGGATCATGCGCGCCCTGAAACGCGGACGGTAAGGCCCGCCGGACAATCCGTAAGGCGCGCGTTTGGGGCTGGATTTGCCGGCCGATGCCAATCACCTTGGGGTTGTTGCGAACCAGGGGCGGGGCAAGGCGATGATCGGGGTGAAACGACTGGCGGGCGCGGCCTTGGGCGCGGTCCTGCTGACGGGAGGCCTGCTGAGCGCGGGGGCGGCCGTCGCCAGGCCCGCCGCGAAGTCCGCGCCGTCCGCCGAGGCCCGCACGGCCGCCCGCTTCGACGCCGTCGTCAAGGCCAAGCCAATCGGGGACCGCGCCCAGCTGCGGCTGTTCCTGCGGGCCATGCCCAAGGGCGGCGACCTGCACAATCACCTGTCGGGCACGGCCTATGCCGAGGACTTCCTGGCCTGGGCCGGCGAGGGCGGACTGTGCGTCACCACGGGCAACCTGCCGGCCATAGCCCCGGCCCCCTGCGACGCCCCGGGCAAGGTCGCGGCCCAGGGCCTGGGCAAGACCAATCCGGCCCTCTACAGCCGGGCGATCAACTCGCTGTCGATGAGAAGCTACAACCCCGCCGCCGACGGGGCCCTGCCGTCCGGCCACGACCAGTTCTTCTCGACCTTCGGCCGGTTCGGCGCGGCGACCGAGGGCAACCTGTCGGCCCTGCTGGCGGTGGCCCGCGACTACGCGGCCGGCGACACGGTCGGCTATGTCGAGACCTCGGTGAACCCGTCGGCGATGTACGACCTGGTCGGCCTGGTCCGGAACACGCCCTGGGACGGCGACATGGCCAAGGCCTTCGCCGCCCTCGAGCCCAGCCTCCCGGCCATGGTCGCCAAGGCCGGCCAGGAGTTCGACGCGGCCGAGGTCGAGGCCGATCGCCGCCAGGGCTGCCATCTTCAGAAGCCGCGCACCGGCCCCTGCGCCGTGGTGCTGGGCTATCAGGCCTTCGCCGTCCGCGTCCTGCCGCCCAGCGCCGTCTTCGCCCAGCTGACCGCCGCCTTCGCCCTGGCCAAGGCCGACCCGCGCTTCGTCGGGGTCAATATCGTCGCGCCGGAAGACGATCCGACCGCCCTGGCCGACTACGCCCTGCACATGCGGATGCTGCAATTCCTGAAGGCCCGGTATCCGGACGTGAAGCTGTCGCTGCACGCCGGCGAGCTGACCCTCGGTTTGGTCACGCCGCGCGACCTGCGCTTCCACGTTCGTGAAGCGGTGGAGGTGGCCGGCGCCAGCCGCATCGGCCACGGCGTCGACATCGCCTACGAGGACGGCGCCCAGGAGCTGCTGGCGCGGATGGCTCGGGACCGGATCGCCGTCGAGATCAACCTGACCAGCAACGACGTCATCCTGGGGGTCAAGGGCGCCGACCACCCGCTGCATCTCTACCTCAAGGCCGGGGTGCCGTTCGTGCTGTCCACCGACGACGAGGGCGTCTCGCGCATCGACCTCACCCACGAATATCTGCGCGCCGTCACCGAGCAGGGCTTGACCTATGCCGACCTCAAGGCCGCCGCCCGCGCCAGCCTGGAATACGCCTTCCTGCCCGGCGCCAGCCTGTGGACCTCGCCCAGCACGCCGGTGGCGGCCTGCGCCAAGCCCGGCCCGGCCTGCGAGACGTTCCTGGCCGCCAGCCGCAAGGCCACGGCCCAATGGCGGCTGGAGCGCCAGTTCGAGGCGTTCGAGGGGGCTTCACATTGATCCGCTGATATTCCCTCCACCCGTCATCCCGGGCCTTGTGCCCGGGACCCCTCTATCCGCCGCAGGTGCGGGGGGGGCGGTTCGCTGGCGAACCGCTTGCGCTTCACGTGCGGGCTGAACCAGGGGTCCCGGGCACAAGGCCCGGGATGACGGTGAAGACGGGGCGGAACGAACCTAACCCTCCGCCCCGTCGTCCCAGGTGATCACCACGCTCTTGGCCGAGCGGTCGGCGACGCCGTGGAACACCGCCTCGATATTGTTGCCGTCGGGGTCGAGGACGAAGGCGGCGTAATAGCCGGGGTGGTAGTCGCGCTCGCCCGGCCCGCCGTTGTCGCGGCCGCCGTGGGCCAGGGCGGCGGCGTGGAAGCGCCGGACGGTCTCCTCGTCCCAGGCCTGGAAGGCCAGGTGGATGTGGCTGGCCGGCTCGCCGACATCGACCCACAGCTCGTCGGCGTAGAAATAGTCGCCGCCGCCGCCGGGGTGGCTGCCCTCGACGACGGGGATGCCGATGACGTCCAGCACCGCCTTGTAGAACCGCGTCATGGCGGGCAGGTCCTGGGTGCGCAGCTGGATGTGGTCGATCATGCGACCGCGATGAAGATCCATGGCGAGGCTCCGAAAGAACAGTGTTCCGGGATCAACGTAGAGGCCCGCGGCTCGGTTTCTGTCAGCAGCGGTGGGGACACGCCGCAAGGGCATGTCCCCGGCCGGGAGACCCGGCGGGTGGTGGGGAGGCGCGGAGCGGTCCGGGCCGAGCCCGGATGACCGTGGGTTTGGAGTGTGCGTTTCGGCTAGACCTGACCGCTCCGCCGAACCGTTCTTCTCAAGGGACATCGACTGAGGGCCTGTTTCATCCCGATCGACGTTTCCCCTCAGGCGGGCAGGATCAAAGTCGCCCGGAAGGGGCCGTCGGCGACTCCGACTGATCCTCGAACAGGCCGGTTTTGCTTCCCAGCCCCGTCAACCCGCCTGTCCCGCCATCGGCCCCCGCCAGGCA
>Ga0101941_1000255_pt1 | contig 114980 bp, 121 predicted proteins | sample DewCreD2012metaG_3_FD_75242 | JGI IMG/M metagenome (GOLD analysis project Ga0101941, IMG submission 75242) | Hot spring sediment bacterial and archeal communities from British Columbia, Canada, to study Microbial Dark Matter (Phase II) - Dewar... ... | reverse complement strand
CGGCGCTGGGTCCTGGCAGGATGTCGATCTGATGCGGCGGTTCTTCCAGGGCGCGTTTACCTACGGCGGGGACGACCCGGCGTAGTCGCCTGAGCCGCCGACGGCAAGGGGACCCCGGGTCGAGGACCCGGGGTTCGGCATCTCCGGGACCGACCCGCCGAGCGCGGAGGACGAACGATGGTCGTGGTGATGAGGACGGACGCGACGGAGGCGGACGTCGAGCGCGTCTGCGAGAAGGTGCGGGAGGTCGGCGGCGAGGCCTTCGTCTCGCGGGGCACGGTCCACACGATCATCGGCCTGGTCGGGGACTCCGCGCTGTTCCGAGCGCTCGACCTCGACAACCTGCCGGGGGTCGACCACCTCATCCAGGTCGGCAAGCCCTACAAGATGGTCGCCCGCTCCCTCCACCCCGAGCCGACGGTCGTGCGGGTCGGCTCGGCCGAGGTCGGCCGCAGCACGTTCACGATCATCGCCGGCCCCTGCGCGGTGGAGAGCGAGGCGCAGGCCCACGAGGCCTGCCGCGCCGCCAAGGAGGCGGGGGCCGCGATCCTGCGCGGCGGCGCGTTCAAGCCGCGGACCTCGCCCTACTCGTTCCAGGGGCTCGGCAAGCGCGGCCTCGAGATCCTCGCCGAGTGCCGCGCCGAGACCGGCCTGCCGGTCGTGACCGAGGTCGTCGACCCGCGCGACGTGGACCTCGTCGCCGAGTGGGCCGACGCGTTGCAGATCGGCACGCGGAACATGCAGAACTTCGAGCTGCTGAAGGCGGTCGGCGCAGCCGCCAAGCCGGTGATGCTGAAGCGAGGGTTCGCGGCCACGATCGAGGAGTGGCTGATGGCCGCGGAGTACATCGCCCAGCGGGGGAACTCCGAGATCATCCTGTGCGAGCGGGGGATCAGGACCTTCGAGCCGTCCACGCGGAACACCCTGGACCTCGCGGGGATGGCCGTGGCCCAGCAGGAGACCCACCTGCCGGTGATCGTGGATCCCTCCCACGCCACGGGGAAGCGGGCGCTCGTGGGCCCGATGGCGAGGGCCGCGGTCGCCGCCGGGGCCGACGGCGTGATGCTCGACGTCCACCCCAACCCAGAGGAGGCGCTCTGCGACGGCCCCCAGGCGCTCACGCCCACGGACCTACTAGGTCTCGCCGCGGACCTCAGGGCGTTGGCCCGAGCCCTGGGCCGTCCGATGGCCTGAGCGCGATCAGGCGGGCGGGACGATCGGCGTGAGCTCGGCGATCTCGCAGGTGCCCCGCCACCGGGCGATCGACTCGCCTGGCGGGCCGACCCGGCTGCGGCGGCGGTCGGCCAGGAGCTTGGCGGCCTCCTCCCACTCGGCGCCCCGCAGGAGCCGGACCGCGGCGGGGAACTCCTCGAGCGCCGTGTCCCGGCCCTTGCGCCGGGTGATCACGTCGACCTCGTGCGCCCCGGGCACCCCGGGGACGGTCTGCTCCTCGGGCCCGGGCTCCCGCTTCGAGAGGACGTAGATCCTGCCGTCGCGGTAGACGAACCAGGCGGGGATCGTCCGGCGCTGCCCGTCCGCCTCGACCCCGACCCAGATCACGTCGGAGCGCTTGAGCGCATCCTCGATCCGCTTCGGCAACCGCGTGGGGGCCTGCTGGAGCAGGACCGGGACCTCGATCTCGGCCACGACCTCCTCGTCCAGGATGAACGAGGCCAGGTAGACGCCGACCTCGTCGAAGGAAGCATCCTCGACCCGGTCGGCCTCGACCGTGAGGTCCATCGAGCCCACCATCCGTCGGGGCTCCGGCCCCCACCGCCACACGAGCTTCCCCGACGGCCCGTAGAAGCGGACCTCCTCGTTCACCAGGCCGGTCGGGACCTTCCAGGCCCGGTAGATCGTGAACGGGAGGGCTCGGCCCGGGCGGGCCAGCAGGTAGATGCCGGGCGGCGCGTCCTGCCCGTAGGCGTCGAAGACGCGCTGGTCGGCGACGGTGGCGGAGACGAGCTCCCCGATGGCCATCGGGCGATGAGGATAGCGGACCGGTGGGCTCAGCCCATCCGGGCCAGCCAGAGCCGAGGCTCCTCGAGCTCCGGGAGGGACGGCAGGGCCTCGGCCCCCTCCCACATCCGGGCCAGGGTCTCTTCGCCGGCGAGCTCGGCGATCCGGTCGCAGAAGGCCGCCCCCGACCGGTACTGCTCGCGCTTCATCTCGATCCCGAGGAGCCGCTCGAAGACGGCGTCCCCGACCTCGGTCTCGCGGTACCGGCGGAGGGCCTCCGCGATGCGGGCGTGGCTCGGGAGGATGCGGCGGGCGACGGCTGCAGTCACGTGGTCGCCGTAGCCCTCCGCCGCGGCCATGAAGGCCTGGATCCGCCCGAGCTTGAGCCGCTGCTCGTGGTCGAGGACCGCGCCGAACAGCGCCTCCTCGGACCCGAGGAGCTCCCGGAGGGCCTCGGGGTCCGCCGGGTCGAGGCGCTCGAGCCGCTCCCGGAGGCTGCCGGCGTCGATCCGGAGCGTGGAGAGGAAGTCGTCGAGGAGCTCGCGGAACCGCCCGGGGACCCAGGGCCGGCCGAACTCGAACCGGTGGACGACCTCGTGGACCGCGACCCAGGCGCGGAACTCGGTGGGCGGGAGGCTCCAGTCGCGCTCGAACGCCCGGACGTTGGGGACCACGAACAGGAGCTCCCCGGCGCCTGGGCGGGGGACCGCCACGTCGTACTGCCCGAGGACCCGCTGGCCGAGGATCCCGAGGACCGCCCCCACCTGCGCGCCGAGGAGCAGCGGGGAGAGCTGGGAGAGCACCTGCGCCGCCAGCTCGGCGCCGGGCTCCGCTGGCGCCAGCTCGCGCTGGGCCGCCGCCACCGCCTCGCCGATCCTGGCGGCGGCGGGCTCGAGGAGCGGGCGGAGCGACTCGATGTTCGCCCGCACCCACTCCGCCCGCCGCACGGCCCGGACCCGCGGCAGGTCCGGGGGCGGGGCCAGGCCCGTGAGCTCCGCGACGTGCAGCTCGGCCAGGCGGACCGCGTCCTCGAACGTGCGCTGGTCCTCCGGCGTCGGCGGTGGGTCCTCCCTGCCCCACTGGGCGGTCGCGATCCCGACCTGCCGGGCGAGCTCCCAGTTCACCGCGCCCGAGGAGGACAGCAGGACCCGCTGGATCTCGCGGAACAGCGGGACGTCCGCGAAGACGTCGCCCATCGGGACCTCGAAGGGTCCGCGCTCCTCCGGTCGCTCCTCCACGAGACCCATCGTACGACCGGCCTCGGCTAAGCTGGGGCCGTGTCGGAGCGGGCGACGTCCGCGGGGGGCCGCCTGCTGGTCCGGGTGGGCGCGGCCCCCCTCGACCCCGCCGAGGCCCTGGCCTTCGTGGCCTCGGCGGCGGCCGGCGGGACGTGCGTGTTCCTGGGCACGGTCCGGGACCGCTCGGAGGCCGGCGAGGTGACCGCGCTCCGCTACGAGGCCTGGGACCAGCTCGCCCGGAGCCGGCTCGAGGAGATCGCCCGGGAGATCCTCGAGCGGTGGCCGGTGGAGCGGGTGGCGCTCCTCCACCGCACGGGCGATCTCGCGGTGGGGGAGGTCTCCGTGGTGGTGGCGTGTTCCGCGCCGCACCGGGCCGACGCCTTCGAGGCCTGCCGACACGGGATCGAGCGCCTCAAGCGGGACGTCCCGATCTGGAAGAAGGAAGCCCTGGCCTCCGGCGAGTCCCGGTGGGTGATGGGGAGCTAGGTGGGGCGGGACCTCGCGATCGATCTGGGCTCGGCCAACACGCTCGTCTACCGGCAGGGCGAGGGCGTGGTCTTCCGGGGGCCCACGGTGGCGGCGGTGGACGCGGCCACCGGCCGGGTCGTGGCCCTCGGCGAGCGGGCCTGGGCGGCGATCGGTGGTCGCTCGGGGAGCGTCGTGGCGGTCCGCCCGTTGCGGAGGGGCGTGATGACCGACTACGACGTGGCCGCGGCGATGCTCCAGGCCATCTTCCGTCGGATCGGCGCGTCGCGGTTCCCGCGGCCCAGGGTCCTGGTCGTGGTCCCCTCGTCGAGCTCCCCCGTCGAGCGGCGGGCCGTCGAGGAGGCGGTCGCCGCGGCCGGCGGGCGGGGGGTCGTGCTGGTCGAGGAGGCCCTCGCGGCCGCGATCGGCGCCGGGCTCCCGATCCACGAGCCCGTGGGGAACCTCGTGGTGAACGTCGGGGGCGGTGGCTCCGAGATGGCGATGCTCTCGATGGGCGGGGTGGTCTCGGGACGGTCGGTACCCGTGGGCGGCTTCGACCTGGACGCCGCGATCCAGGAGCACGTCCGGCGGGAGTACGGGGTGGCGATCGGGGAGCGGGCCGCCGAGGAGGTGAAGATCGCGGTGGGCTCGGCCTTCCCCGCCGCCCGGGGACTCCGCGCGGTGGTCCGCGGGCGGGAGCTCGCCACCGGGAACACGGTGGAGGTGCAGCTCGACGACGACGAGGTTCGCCGGGCGATGGCCGAGCCGGTCCGACGGATCGTCGAGGGCGCCCGGCGGTGCCTGGCCGAGGCGCCCCCCGAGCTCACCCACGACGTCCTGGAGACCGGGATGTTCCTCACCGGGGGCGGCGCGCTGCTCCGGGGCCTCGACGTGCTCCTGGCCCAGGAGTGCGAGGTCCCGGTCCACCTGGCCGAGCGGCCGCTCGAGACCGTCGCCGTGGGGGCGGGTCGGATGCTCGAGCGGCTCGCCGAGTACCGCTCGTCCTTCCAGCTCGTGCGGCACGGGGCGTGGGGGGCCCGGTGACCTTCTCGATCGTGGCCGCGGACGTCGGGGCGGGGGACTGGGGGGTCGCCGTGGCCTCGAAGTTCCCGGCGGTGGGGGCGGTCGTGCCGTGGGCCCGCGCGGGCGTGGGGGCGGTCGCCACCCAGTCCTGGGCGAACACCGACTACGGGCCCCAGGGGCTCGCGCTCATGGCCGAGGGGTCCTCGGCCCAGGAGGCGCTGGACCGGCTCGTGGCCGGGGACGAGGGGCGGGAGCGGCGGCAGGCGGGGATGGTCGACGCCCGCGGAGGGGCCGCCACCTTCACCGGCGGGGGCTGCCTGCCCTGGGCCGGCGGCCTCACCGGGCCCGGCTACGCCTGCCAGGGGAACATCCTGGTGGGCGAGGAGGTGGTGCGGGCCATGGCCCGGGCCTTCGAGGAGGCCGGGGGGGGGATCTTGTCGACCGGCTCCTCGCGGCCCTGGTCGCGGGCGATGAGGCCGGCGGCGACCGGCGGGGACGGCAGAGCGCGGCGCTCCTCGTGGTGCGGGAGGGCGGCGGCTACGAGGGCCGGAACGACCGCTACGTGGACCTCCGCGTCGACGACCACCCCCAGGCCGTCCGCGAGCTGGTCCGGGTGTTCGAGGTCTACGACCGGGAGATCCTGGTCCGGCACGACCCGCTCCACCCCGTGACGCCGGAGCTCGCCCGCGAGGTCCAGCGGCGGCTCGCGGCCCTCGGGCGGTACGTCGGTCCCGAGACCGGGAGGCTGGACGGCCCCACCCGGGAGGCCCTGGCGGCCTGGGCGGGGGAGCTGAACCTCGAGGGGCGCCTGCGCGACGACGACCTCCTCTCCGACCAGCTCCTCCGGGAGCTCCGGGACGTGACCCCGGAGGTCTCCTAGCCCGCGGGGCCCTACCCGAGGTAGCTCTCGAACTGGAGGCGGATCAGGTGGCCGGCCTGGTAGAGCGCGACGGCGATGAGGGCGGCGGCCAGCACGATCAGCGCGACGAGCCCGAGGAGCCCGAGGAGCCGCGTGCGCGCCGGGATCCTGAGCGGGGGTGCGGCCCCGTGAGCGAACGCGTCGGAGGTGAGCTCCTGGGCCCCCCTCCGCCTCCTCCATCGGTGGGAGCGCGGCTGGGGCCGCGCCTCGCCGACGGACGCCGGGGAGGGCTCCGGGGCGCGGAGGTCCTCCCCGAGCCCCGCGCCGTCCGCCGTCCGGTCGCCCTGGGGCGGCACCTGCAGCACCTCGTCCCCCGCGAGCCTCCGGCCGAGGGAGGCCGCGAGGCGGTACGTGAGGTACCCGGCGAGGGCGGCGACGACGACGACGAAGAGGTGTTCCACGGTCGTTCCGACGGGAGGGTACCCCCGGCGGTTCCTGCGGGAGGGACCCCGGGGGCGACCGCGGCTCGCCGGGCCGGTACGTAGGACGCCGCGGATGCGACGGTGGATCGGCCGGCTCCGGTGGCTCGTCCCGGCTATCGCGCTAGGGGGCGCGCTCGCCCTCCTCCCCCTCCCGGTGTACGCGGTCGGCCCCGGCTCGGCCGTGGAGGTCGTCCCGCTGATCCGGGTCTCCGGCCTGCCCGAGCACCGCCCCGGCGGCCGGCTCTTCCTGACGACGATCTCGTTCCGCCGGCTCTCCGCCCTGGGGCTCGTGGCGGCGTGGCTCGACCCCGCCTGGTCGGTCGTCCCCCGCGAGGAGCTCTTCGCGCCGGGGGAGACCGAGCGGGAGGAGGAACGGAGGTCGCGGAGCGAGATGGACCAGAGCAAGGTGGATGCCGCCGCGGTGGTCCTCTCCCGGGTCGCGGGGTACCCGGAGGAGCACCGTCCAGGGGCGCTGGTCGAGCGGGTGACGCCGGGCTGTCCCGCCGCCGGGGAGCTCGCGCCGGGGGACGTGATCGTCGAGGTCGACGGGGTGAGGGTCCGGGACCGTCGCGACGCCTCGCGCGCGATCCGGGGGGCGGCGCCGCAAGAGCCGATCCCGTTCGTCGTGCGCTCGGGCGGGGAGCTCCGGCGGTTCACGCTGACCCGGGCCCGTTGCGTCCCGGGCGAGCCGCCGGTCGTCGGCGTCGTGCTGATCGAGAACCTCCCGTTCGCGGTCCGGATCGCGAGCGGCGCCATCGGGGGCCCCTCCGCCGGCCTGGCCTGGGCCCTGGGGCTCTACGACCTGCTCACGCCGGGCGACCTCGCGGGGGGACGGGCGGTGGCGGTGACCGGGACCATCGACCTCGCGGGGGAGGTCGGCGGCGTCGGCGGGATCGCCGAGAAGGCGAGGGCCGCGGCCGAGGCCGGCGCCGACCTGTTCGTCGTGCCCCGCGCCGACCTGGCCGAGGCCCGGGCGGCCGGGGTGGAGGGTCCGCGGCTGGTCCCGGTCTCGACCTTCGACGAGGCGGTGGCGGCGCTGGAGGGGCTCGGGGGAAGGGCGTGAGGAAGGGCGGTCACGGGCCGGTGATAGGCTGGGCCGGCGGGCGCGGCGGCCTCTCGGGCGCCACCCGGACGGACCGAGGGAGGAACCCCTGAGCGTGGCACGGGTCGTGATCCCCGAGCCCCGTCGCCGCTGGCCGGTCTACGCGGCGGGGATCGTGGTCGTCGCGTTGCTCGCGCTCTCGGTCCTGTCCGGCTTCGTGATCGACCTGCTGTGGTTCCGCGAGGTCGGCTTCTCGAGCGTCTTCTGGACCATCCTCCGCACCAAGATCGGCCTGGGGGTCGCGTTCGGGCTCCTGTTCTTCGTGCTGCTGTACGCCAACCTCCTGATCGTCCGCTGGCTCGCGCCGAGCTACCGGGTCCTCACGCGGGAGGAGGAGCTGCTCGAGCGGTACCGGATGGCGTTCGAGCCCTACCTGCGATGGCTCCTCCCCCTGTTCGCCGCGGTGCTCGCGCTGTTCGTGGGGATCGGGGCCGCGCCGCAGTGGCGCACGTTCCTCCTGTGGCGGAACGCGGGGGGCGTGGCGTTCGGCTCCCCCATCCCGCCCGGCGACCCGCTGTTCCATCGGGATCCCGCGTTCTACGTGTTCACCCTGCCCTGGCTCGAGTTCCTGCAGGGATGGCTGTTCTCGGCGCTCGTCGGGGTCTTCGTGATCGCGGGCGTCGGGCACTACCTGTGGGGCGGGATCCGTCCCAACGCCGTCGCGGAGAAGGTGACTCCACAGGTGAAGGCCCACCTCTCGGTGCTGCTCGGGTTGATCGTCCTGGTGAAGGCCTGGGGGTACTACCTGGGCCAGTTCGATCTCCTGACCTCGCCCCGGGGGGTGGTGGCCGGCGCCTCCTACACGGACGTGAAGGCCCAGCTCCCCGCGCTCCGGCTGCTGGTGGTGATCGCGGTCGTGTGCGCGCTGCTGTTCCTCGTGAACATCTGGCGGCGGGGGTGGGCGCTCCCGGTCGTCGGGCTCGGGCTGCTCGCGATGGTCTCGATCATCGTGGGGGCGGCGATCCCCGCGGGCGTCCAACGGTTCTCGGTGGCGCCGCAGGAGCAGCAGCGGGAGCGGCCCTACATCCGGTACAACATCGCGTTCACCAGGCGGGCCTTCGACCTGGACCGGGTGGCGGTGCAGGAGCGCGACGTCGCGGCCTCCGTCACCCCCGAGGAGATCGACGCGAACCGCGTCACGATCGAGAACATCCGCCTGTGGCGGCCGGAGGTGCTCCGGGAGAACTTCCAGACCCTCCAACGGATCCGCCAGTACTACGAGTTCCACGACGTGGACGTGGACCGCTACGTCCTGGGCGGGGAGCGGCGGGTGGTGATGGTCGCGGCCCGCGAGGTCTCCCAGGACGGGATCCCGGCGGGCGGGCAGACCTGGCAGAACCGGCACCTGGTCTACACCCACGGCTTCGGCGCCGTGGTGGCCCAGGTGAACACCGCGACCCCGGAGGGGACCCCGCTCTTCACGCTGCGCGATATCCCGCCGGTGGGCGAGCCGGCCCTGAGCCAGCCACGGGTCTACTACGGCGAGGGGCGGGACGTCCCGTTCGTCGTCGTCGGCACGGGATCGCCCGAGCTCGACTACGAGGGGGCGCCCGGGGGCGGGGAGCGGCGGTTCAGCTACGACGGGAAGGGTGGGATCGAGGTCGGCGGCTTCTTCCGGCGGCTCTTGTTCGCCTGGCGCTACCGGGACGTGAACCTCCTGATCTCGGGGCTGATCCGCCCGGACAGCCGGGTGATGATCTACCGCGACATCCGGGAGCGAGCCACGAAGGCCGCCCCGTTCCTCCAGTTCGACGGCGATCCCTACGCGGCGATCGTGGACGGGAGGATCGTGTGGATCTGGGACGCCTACACGACGACCACCGCGTATCCCTACTCCCAACCGATCGACATCGACGGGGTCGTCGGGAACGACCAGGCCTTCGAGCTCCACGGGACCGCGAACTACATCCGGAACTCGGTGAAGGTCGTGATCGATGCCTACGACGGCACGATGACCTACTACGTCGCGGACCCCGAGGATCCGATCGTCCAGGTCTGGCGCCGGGCCTTCCCCGACCTCTTCACGGACCTCTCGCAGGCACCGCCCGAGCTCCGCGCCCACTTCCGCTACCCGGAGGACCTGTTCCGGGTGCAGGCGGCGCAGTTCGCGAACTACCACGTGACGAACCCCGACGAGTTCTACCGGAAGCAGGACTTCTGGGCGATCCCGCCGGACCCCACGATCCCGGCCAACGCGCCCGAGCCGCCCCCGGGGCAGCCGAGGCCCTCCGGCCCGCTCCGGCCCTACTACGTGCTGATGCGGCTCCCCGGGGGGAGCGAGGAGGAGTTCGTGCTGATCCTGCCGTTCGTGCCCGAGGGCCGCCAGAACATGGTGGCCTGGATGGCGGCCCGGTCCGATCCGGAACGCTACGGGGAGCTCGTCGCCTACCAGTTCCCGACGGGGAGGAACGTCGACGGGCCCACCCAGGTCTTCGCCGAGATGCGCCAGGACCCCAGGTTCTCGGCCCAGCAGACCCTCCTCGGGCAGGTTGGGTCCCGGGTGTTGTTCGGCGATTTCCTCCCGATCCCGCTCGGCCGCTCGATCCTCTACGTCCAGCCGGTGTACGTGCGGTCCGAGCAGGAGGCCGCGATCCCGCAGCTCAAGTTCGTGCTCGCCGTGAGCGGCGGAGGCGTCGGGCTGGGGAGCACGCTGGCCGAGGCCGTGTCCGACGCCGTCGGCGCGACGGTGCCCGAGCCGGGGGAGCAGGGACCGCCGCCCGCGGGGACCGTCGCCGAGCGGATCGCGCAGCTCCTCGAGCAGGCCGCGGCGCACTTCCAGGCCGCCGACGAGGCCCTGCGGGCTGGTGACCTCGCCACCTACCAGCGCGAGATCGAGGCGGCGCGGGACGCGGTGGAGCAAGCGCGGGAGCTCGCGGGCCGTGGGGCGCCCGGGGGCACGCCGACCCCGGGTCCCTGACCGCCTCCGAGCGGCGTACGCTTTCCCCAGGAGATCCGATCCGGAGGGACGCCGTGGAGACCGTGTCGAGCATCATCGGTGGGCGGAGGACCGGGGAGGGTCCCGGCGGACGCCTGGTCACGGTGAACCCCGCCCGGCTGGACGACCAGGTCGCCGAGGTGCTGCTCGGCGACGAGACGACGTTCCTGGAGGCCTGCCGGGCGGCCCGGGAGGCCCAGCGGGCCTGGGCGCGGGTGCCGGCGCCGGTGCGAGGGCGGGCGGTGGCCGCCCTCGGCCGGCTGGTCGAGGCGAACAAGGAGGCCCTGGCCCGGACCGTGACCCGGGAGATCGGGAAGCCGTACGAGGAGGCCCTGGGCGAGGTCCAGGAGGTCATCGACACCTGCGACTTCTTCCTCTCCGAGGGCCGGCGGCTCTACGGGCAGACCGTGCCGTCGGAGCTGCCCGACAAGCAGCTGTTCACGTTCCGCGTGCCCGTCGGGGTGGTGGCGGTGATCACCGCCGGGAACTTCCCGGTCGCGGTGCCGTCGTGGTACCTCGTGCCCGCGCTCCTGTGCGGGAACGCGGTGGTGTGGAAGCCGGCGGAGTACACGGCGGCGATCGCCGATGCGTTCAGCGAGCTGTTCCTCCACGCCGGGCTGCCGGCCGGGGTCTACAACGTGGTGCTCGCCGACGGCCCGACGACCTTCGCCGGGCTCTCGGCGGCCCTGGACGCCGGCCTGGTGGACAAGGTGGGCTTCACCGGCGACACCGACGTGGGGCGGGCCATCGGGGAGCTGTGCGGGCGGCACCTCCAGTCTCCCTGCCTCGAGCTCGGGGGGAAGAACCCGATGGTCGTGATGCCCGACGCCGACCTCGACCTGGCGGTGGAGGGGGCCCTCTTCAGCGGGTTCGGCACGGCCGGCCAGCGCTGCACCTCGCTCGGCACGCTGATCGTGCACGAGGCCGTCCACGACGACCTCCTGGCCCGCTTCGCCAAGGCCGTCGAGGAGGCGCCGATCGGGGACCCCATGCAGGACGTGCTCTACGGGCCGATGCTCAACGAGCGGTTCGCGCGCCGCTTCGAGGGGTGGCTCGACCGGATCGGCCCCCACCACCGGGTGCTCGGCTCGACCGGGATCGGCCGGATCACCCGGCGGAACCCGCGGCAGGGGTTCGTGGGTGACCCCGAGGCCGGCCTCTACTACCACCCGACGATCGTGGACGGCGTCACGCCCGAGGACGACCTCTACAAGCACGAGACGTTCGGGCCGATCGTCGGGGTGGCCACGTTCGCGACCTTCGAGGAGGCCATGGAGCTCGCGAACGGCCACGGGTACGGGCTCTCGTCCTCCATCTACACCCGGGACCCTCTCGCCGTGTTCCGGTTCCGTGAGGGGATCTCGGCCGGCATGGTCTCGGTGAACAACTCCACCTCCGGGGCCGAGGCGCACCTGCCGTTCGGCGGGAACGGGAAGAGCGGGAACGGGAGCCGGCAGGCCGGGATCTGGGTGCTGGACCAGTTCACGCGGTGGCAGGCGATGAACTGGGACTACTCCGGCAGGCTCCAGAAGGCCCAGATGGACGTGGCCGAGGTGCCGGCCGACCTCTCCTTCCGGCTCCGGGCCTGAGCGGTTGGAGGTGGTTGACGGGCGTTGGTAGTCTCTAGGTGCGGGGTGGAGCAGTCCGGTAGCTCGCTGGGCTCATAACCCAGAGGTCGAGGGTTCGAATCCCTCCCCCGCGACGAAGGCCGGAGGGGCGCCGGGGGCGGCGCTCCTCTTCGCTAGGTGCCTCCGACCGGACCTCGCCCGGGGCGGTCTGCGCTCCGGACCCCGCCAGGGCGCGCGTCCGGGCTACGATAGCCTGGTCCGGACGGAAGGGGGTGCCTCCGTGGGGGTCCGTGGGATCGCCGAGCAGCTCGCCAAGGTCCCGATGTTCTCGGGTTGCTCCGCGCGCGAGCTGTCGCTCGTCGCGAGGGCGGCCAAGGAGGTCTCGCATCCGGCGGGGACGGTCATCGCCCGCGAGGGCGAGCCGGGCGTGGGGATGTTCCTCATCCTCGAGGGCCGGGCCGAGGTCTCGATCGGGGGCCGGCGGAGGCGCACGCTCGGGCCGGGGGATCTCTTCGGGGAGATCGCGCTCCTCGACGGAGGGCCGCGGACGGCCACGGTCACCGCGCTCACCCCGATGCGGCTCGTGGGGATCACGGAGTGGGTCTTCCGGGGCCTGATCAGGGAGCACCCCACGATCGCGCTCAAGACCCTCCAGGCCATGGCCGCTCGCCTCCGCGCGGCGGCGAAGGGGGCGACCTTCTAGGGGGGGAGCCTCGCGGCCGTGGCGTTCCTCGACCGTCCCTGCGGGTGGCGCCTCTACTTCGAGGTGCACGGCCCGACGGACGCGGAGCCCATCGTCCTGCTGGAGGGGATGGGCGGAGATATCCCGGGGTGGCGACGGAACATCCCTCGCCTCGCCCGAGAGCTCCGGGTGGTCGCCTACGACCTCCGCGGCAACGGTCGCTCCGAGGGACCGGACGGCCCCACCACGATGGCGACCTACGTCCTGGACACGGTCGCGCTCCTCGACCACCTCGGGGTCCGACGGGCCCACGTCTACGGCCAGTCCTTCGGGGGGATGGTGGCCCAGGAGCTGGCCCTGTCCCATCCCGAGCGGGTCCGCACGCTGATCCTGGCCGCCACCCACTGCGGTGGTACCCGCGCGGTCCGCGGGAGCGCCAAGGCGCCCAAGGGCGAACCGTGGCGGGCGCTGTACGCGGCCTCCTTCCCCGACCGCCATCCCGAGCACGTCGCGGAGGATCTCCGGGTGGCGGCCGCCCAGCCCCGCGATCCCCTGGGCGAGCGGCGCCAGTGGGAGGCGATGCAGGGCTTCGATGCCTTCGACCGCCTCCCGGGCATCCGCGTGCCGACGCTCGTGTTGCACGGGACGGAGGACCAGGTGATCCCGGTCGAGAACGCCCGGATCTTGGCCGAGCGGATCCCCCACGCCGAGCTCGCGCTCATCGAGGGCGCCGGGCACCTCTACCATTCCGAGCGCGCCGGAGACGCCGACGCTGCGGTGCTCGGGTTCATCCGCCGGCACCGGGGCAGGGGCCGCGGGCGGGCCCGAGGAGGCGATCGTGGCTGACGTGCCCGAGGAGGTCAGGGCCCTGGCCGAGGAGCGCGCGGCCCGGCGCGCGGCCCGGGATTTCGCCGCCGCCGACCAGCTCCGGGACCGGATCGCCGGCTTCGGGTGGCGGGTGGTCGACCACCCGGGGGGCTACCGGCTGGAGCCCCTGCCGCCGCCGAGCGGGCCCCGTCGGGCCTCGCCGCGCGAGGTCCCGAGCGCGCTCGGCGAGCCCGTGGCCTTCGACGCGACCCTGGGGTGGATCGTGGATGGGTGGCCCGAGGACGTCCTGCGGGGGATCGAGAGCTTCGAGCGCCACCACCCGGGCCGGAGGATGCAGCACGTCGTGGTGGACGTCGCCGGCACGGACCCCTCGGTCTGGCCCCCGGGCCTCGAGGTGTGGAACCTCGAACGGGGCGCCGGGTGGGCGGCCGCTCGGAACGCCGGCCTCCGGCGGTCCCGGGGGCGGATCGTGCTGGTCGTCGACGGGTCGGTGCAGGCCGAGGGGGACGTCCTCGGCCCGCTCGAGCGGACCCTGGCCGACCCGTCGGTCGGGATCTGTGGGCCGTTCGGCCTCGTGACCGAGGACCTGCGGAACTTCCGGGAGAGCGAGGGGCCCGACGTGGACGCCATCGAGGGCTACCTGATGGCCTTCCGCCGGGACCTCCTCGCCTCGGGCATCGCCTTCGACGAGCGCTTCCGGTTCTACCGCTCCGCCGACCTCGAGCTCTCGTTCCGGATCAAGGACCTCGGGCTTCGCGCGGTGGTGGTCCCCGCCCCGGTGGTCCGCCACGAGCACCGGGCCTGGGCGAACACGCCCCCCGAGGAGCGGGAGCGGCTCTCGAGGCGGAACTTCTACCGGTTCCTGGACCGGTTCCGGGACCGGTTCGACCTCACGGTCGCGGGGTCCCGGCGCCCGCCGGGGAGTTAGGGTCGGTCGCCCTGGTCGTCCCGGTCCGGCCGCGGCGGGAGCGGCCGGTCGGCGGGCGCGGCCGCCCGGCGCGGCTCGGGGGGCGCGGGCGGGTCCGGCCGCGCGGGCCCGGGGGCTCCTACCGGCTCGGGCTCGGGGATCTCCACGCGTCCCTCCACGTAGTCGCGCAGGTCCTTGCCCTCGATCACCTCCCGGGCCATCAGCAGGCGCGACAGGCGTTCGAGCAGCTCCCGCTTCTCCCTGAGGATCCGGGTCGCGCGCTCGTGGGCCTCGCCCACCAGGCGGGCCACCTCCTGGTCCACGAGCTCCGCCGTCGCCTCGGACATCTCGGGGCGCTCTCCGGGGAACAGGACCCGGCCGTCGGGGCTCCGGAACCCGTTCCGTCCGAAGGACAGCGGCCCGAGCTTCTCGCTCATCCCGTACTCCACCACCATCGCGCGGGCGATCTCGGTGGCGCGCTCGAGGTCGTTCTGGGCGCCGGTGGAGACCGGGCCGAAGACGAGCTCCTCGGCGGTCCGCCCACCGAGGAGGATCGCCAGACGATCCTCGAGCTCGGGCTGGGTGAGGAGGTAGCGGTCCTCGAGCGGGCGCTGCATCGTCATGCCCAGGGCGGCCGCGCCTCGGGGGATGATCGACACCCGGTGCACGGGGTCGGCCGTCGGGCAGGAGAGCGCGACGAGCGCGTGTCCCATCTCGTGGACCGCGACGCGCTCCTTCTCCCTCTCCGACATCACCCGGCTCTTCCGCTCCAGGCCCGCGACCACGCGGTCGATCGCCTCCTCGAGCTCGGCCATCGTGACCGAGTCCTTCTCCCGGCGGGCGGCGAGGAGCGCGGCCTCGTTCACCACGTTGGCGAGGTCGGCGCCGGTGAAGCCCGGGGTCCGCGCCGCCAGGACCTTGAGGTCCACGCTGGGGTCGAGCGCGACGCCGCGGGTGTGGACCCGGAGGATCGCCTCCCGTCCCCGCAGGTCGGGCCGGTCCACCACGACCTGGCGGTCGAACCGCCCGGGCCGGACCAGCGCCGGGTCCAGGACGTCCGGGCGGTTCGTGGCGGCCATGATGATCACGCCCTTGGACGAGTCGAACCCGTCCATCTCCACGAGGAGCTGGTTCAGGGTCTGCTCCCGCTCGTCGTGCGCGCCGAGGCCGGCCCCGATGGCACCGACGCGTCCCTTGCCGATCGTGTCGATCTCGTCCAGGAACACGAGGGCCGGCGCCTTCTCCTTCGCCTGCTGGAAGAGCTCGCGGACCCGGGCCGCGCCGAGCCCCACGAACATCTCGACGAACTCGGAACCCGACATGAAGAAGAACGGCACGTTCGCCTCGCCCGCCACGGCCCGCGCCAGGAGGGTCTTCCCGCAGCCCGGTGGGCCGAGGAGCAGCACGCCCTTGGGGATCCGGCCACCGAGCCGCTGGTACTTCTTGGGGTTCTTGAGGAAGTCCACGATCTCGCGGAGCTCCTCCACCGCTTCGTCCAGGCCCGCGACGTCCGCGAAGGTCGTCTTCATCTCCTTGCGGTCGTAGATCTTCACCCGGTTCCGGCCCAGGGAGAGGGCCGAGGCCGCGCCGCCCCCCATCCGGCGGAAGAGGAAGAACCAGAGCACGCCGAACAGCAGAAGGGTGGGTAGCAGCGTCGTGAGCAGGAACGTGGTGAGCCCAGAGGGCTGCGTGAACCGGTACGTGACGTCGTGTTCCTCGAGGAGCTGCTGGAGCGGCGCGGGGTCCCAGTTCGCGGGCACCGTCGCGGTGAAGTCGACCCGGCGATCCCCGATCCGGTAGGTCCCGCTCACCTGGGTGCTCGAGATCACCACCTCGCCCACGATCCGGTCCTGGCGCACGAGGTCCACGAACTCCGAGTAGGGGATGCCCCGGGGGCGGGGGGCGAGCAGGTTCTGGAACACGAGCAGCAGCACGAACAGCCCGGCCAGGTACAGCCAGGGGGAGAACCGCCACCCGCCGGGCCGGCCGTTCCCCGGCGCGCCGCCGAGGTCGAGGCCCGGCCACCGGGTGCCGCGTCGGCCGCCGTCGCCCTCAGGCATCACCGGCATCATCCCATCCCCGCGGCGCGAGCGACACCCCGGTCGGAACCGCGGGAGCCGGGTAGGCTGGCTCCATGCGTGGTGCAGCCGAGGCGGCGGCCGAGGGGCCGGGGCGCGGGGCGAGGTCCTCGGTCGAGGCGGGCGCCGCGGCACCGGGGCCCGGGGGCGACCTCCGGGACCGCTTCGAGCGGGAGGCGCTCCCGCTCCTCCCGAACCTGTACTCCGCGGCCCTCCGCCTCGCGCGGAACCCGGCCGACGCGGAGGACCTGGTCCAGGAGACCTACCTCCGGGCCTACCGCGGTTTCGGCTCGTTCCGCGCCGGAACGAACCTCCGCGCCTGGATGTACCGGATCCTCACCAACACGTTCATCAACGCCTACCGCAAGCGCCAGCGCGAGCCCCGGACCGTCCCCGACGAGGGGATCGACGAGTGGTTCCTCTACGACCGCCTGGCCGGCGCCGAGGCCTCAGCCGAGAGGGAGGTCCTCGAGCGGATCCCCGACGAGGACGTGCGGGCGGCGCTCGACGCGCTGCCCGAGGGGTTCCGGATGGCGGTGCTCCTCGCCGACGTGGAGGGGTTCTCCTACCGCGAGATCGCGGAGATCATGGGGATCCCGATCGGCACGGTGATGTCGCGCCTGCACCGCGGAAGAAGGGCGCTCGAGAGGGCGTTGTGGCAGAAGGCACGGGAGCGAGGGATCGTTGTCGATCGACTGTGAAGAGGTCCTCCGGAGCCTCGAGCGCTACCTCGACGGCGAGCTCTCGGAGGAGATGCGGACGGACGTCTCGGAGCACCTGGGGCGCTGCGGGCCCTGCATGGACCGGGCGGAGTTCCGCCGACGCCTGAAGGCGCTCCTCGCCTCGCGGTGCCGCTCCGAGGCCCCGGCCGAGCTGTACGCGCGGATCCGCGCCCTCCTCGAGCGTCCCTCGGCGGGCTGAAGGGCCCGTCCCGGGATCCCGGTCCCGCCCCGGGGCAGGCCCGTTCGGCACGGAGGTCGCGCCGCGGGGTCCGTGAAAGCCCTTGAACCCTGATAGCGGTACGCTCATATCTCCTGTGTGTGAGGTCGGCGTGCCAGCCCGGCTGGCGGCCGATCCTACGGGCCGGATCGTTCGGCATGGAGGAGGTGGAGGCATGGCGCTGGTTCGGTGGGACCCCTGGCGGGACATGCTCGACCTCCAGCGGGAGGCGCAGGAGCTGTTCCGCCGCTTCTTCGACGAGGGCCCGCGGGCGACGCTCGCGACCTGGACGCCCGCGGTCGAGGTCTTCGAGCGCGACGGGGATCTCGTGGTCCGAGCGGAGCTGCCCGGGATCGACCCCGACAAGGACGTCGAGATCACCGTGACCGACAACGTGCTCCGGATCGCCGGGGAGCGGCGGCGGGAGCACCGGGAGGAGGGTGACACCTACATCCGCTCGGAGGCGCTCTACGGCCGCTTCGAGCGGGAGATCCTGCTCCCCGAGACCGCCGACGTGGACGCGATCAAGGCGTCCTACGACCGCGGGGTGCTCGAGGTGGTCGTGCCGAAGGGCGCGCGCCGCGAGAGCAAGCGGATCCCGGTGCAGAGCGGCCCCCTCCGCAAGGTACTGACGGCGCGCGGCCGCAAGAAGTGACCCGCCGCTCGTTCGCGAGCGTGGGGGCGGCCCGACGGGCCGCCCTCGACGTTCCGCGCAAGCGTTGAGGAACCGGGTGGCGGTTCCCATCGGGCGGGGTTGGGCCTTCCGGCCCTCGGCGGAGCCGTGGGAAGGAGCGGCGTCGGCCCGCTCAAGGGCAGGGCCGACGCCGCGCGCCCCGACCTCATCGAACGCCCGTCACGGGCGTCGGCCGTCTGCCTCTCGGGTGGCAACCCGGCGTACCTCGCGCGGACGCTGGCTGGCGATGGGGTTCGCTGGGTGGCGGTCTTCCTCCGGGCATGGAGGCCGTCGCCGCGGCGAGGTCCGGCGACGTGCCCTCGCTCGGCGCCGTCGCGTCCGGTGCGTACGGCGTCGTGACCCGGTCGCCCTCGGCCAGGTACGCTCCCCGCGGGCTCCTGGCCCACGGGCTCGCGACGGGGGGCGTGCTGGTCGCCCTGGTGGGGGTGCCAGCCGACGAGGTCCTCGGGGCGTCCCTGGTCGTCGGGGGGCTCGCGGTGGTTCGCCTGGGCGGGCCGCCGAGCGGGCGGAGGTCGGGATGGTCGTAGGCGGAGGCCGCTGATGCCGGGGCGGAAGGGTCTCACGAGGGAGAGCCCGGCGGAGGAGCGAGCGCCCGAGGTGGTGCGGCTCCTGCTGCGGGAGTACCCCGATGCCAGGGTCGCCCTCCGGTTCTCGAACCCGCTCGAGCTCCTCGTGGCCACGATCCTCTCCGCGCAGTGCACCGACGAGCGGGTGAACCGGGTGACCGAGACGCTGTTCCAGAAGTACCGGCGCCCCGAGGATTACCTCCGCGTCCCCGAGGAGGAGCTCGCCCGCGACATCAAGCCGACCGGGTTCTTCAACCAGAAGGCCAGGGCCATCCGGGGCGCGTGCCGCCGGATCGTGGAGGTCTACGGGGGACGGGTCCCCGACTCGATGGAGGACCTCCTCACGCTCCCCGGCGTGGCCCGGAAGACCGCGAACATCGTCCTCGCCAACGCCTACGGCAAGGTCGAGGGCATCGCCGTCGACACCCACGTCCGCCGGCTCGCCCAACGCCTCGGGTTCTCCCGGGAGAAGGACCCGGAGAAGATCGAGCGCGACCTGATGCGGCTGATCCCCCGTCGGCACTGGTTCCGCTTCACCTACGCGCTGATCGAGCACGGGCGGAGGGTGTGCAAGTCGCCCACGCCTCGCTGCGAGGCGTGCGTGGTGAACCACCTCTGTCCCTCGAGCCGGGTCTGAGCCCCGGGCTCGGTCCGCCGGGCCTCACGCCCCCCGCGACCGCTCGGGGACCGAGTCGCCCCGCGCCGGGGAGCGGACCGCTCGCTCAGGAGACGACCGCCACCCGCTTGCCGCCGCGCAGGCGCCGCAGCCTCCGCAGGGCGCGCCGCTCGTCCTCGGAGAGCCCGCCCCAGACCCCGGCGTCCTGCCCGGTCTCCAGGGCCCAGTCGAGGCACTCGATGCGGACCGGACAGAGGCGGCAGACGGCCTTGGCCCGCGCGAGCTGGGAGGCGGCGGGCCCGGCCGTGCCGACGGGGAAGAACAGCTCGGGGTCCTCGTCCCGGCAGCGCGCGCGCCGGATCCAGTCCACGCGTCCCCCCTCTCGCCGGACCACAGCTGCACGGCCCGCCCCGGCCGGGCCGAAGGTGGGCCGGACTATACTGCGCACGCTCCGGGGCGGGCAACGCGGAGGGAGGGGATGTCGGGACAGCGCATGGACCCCTCGTGGTTCCCCCTCGTCGTCGCCCACCGCGGGGCCTCGGCCACCCATCCCGAGAACACCCTCGAGGCGTTCGAGGCCGCGGTGCGGGCCGGGGCCAAGATGGTGGAGTTCGACGTCCGGCTCACCGCCGACGGCGTGCCCGTGGTCCTCCATGACGCCGACGTCTCCCGGACGACCGACGGACGGGGCCTGGTCCACGAGCTCACCTTCGAGGAGCTGCGGCGGTTCTCGGCGGGCCGATGGGAGGGCAGGCGGCTCACCGTTCCCTCCCTCCGGGAGGTCCTCGAGCTGCTCTCGGGCCGTGCCGGGGTGGACATCGAGGTCAAGCACCTGCCGGGAGAGCCCGGGTACGATCCGTCCCGTGAGGGGATGCTCCAGGCGACCCTGGCGGAGCTCGACCGGGTGGCGTTCGTCGGCCCCGTCGTGATCACGTCGTTCAACCCCTCGACGCTCCGCCGGTCCCGCCAGCTCGCCCCCGACGTCCCGACCGGCCTCCTCACCACCGCGTCGCTCCCGGCCGACGACGCGCTCCGGCTGGCCGCCGGGGCCCACCACGACCTCCTCCTGCCCGAGGTCGCCGCCGTGCTCGCCGCGGGGCCGGCGTTCGTGGAGCGGGTCCACGCGGCGGGGCTTCGGCTGGGGACCTGGACCGTGGACGACCCCGCGACGATCGCGAAGCTCTTCGCCTGGGGCGTGGACGCCGTCGCGACCAACGACCCCGTGGCCGCGCTGGCGGCGATCGGCTGACCCCGGTGTTCCGGCGCAAGCGGCTCCCCCAGGAGCTCCGGGCTCGCCACGACGCCTTCCGCGAGGTCGTGCGCCGCGTCGAGCGGGCCAAGGACGAGCTCACCGCGGCCGTCCCCACCGTTCGACTCCCGGGGCGCCCGCTCGCCGAGGCCCTCCTCGCGTTCGAGGAGGAGCTCCGGCAGGCCGAACGAGGGATGCCCGCCTGGCGGCACCCGGCCGTGGCGGAGGTGTGGGAGCGGTGCCGCTCGGCCCTCGCCGAGGTCAGGGCCGCGGCCGAGCGGCTGCGCATGGAGGCTCCCGACCCCGGCGGGTTCGAGGGCCTGGTGGGCCTGGTCGACGACCTCCTCGCGCCGCTCGAGGCGTTCGAGGAAGCCTCGGTCCGGTTCCTCGATCTCCGAGCCTAGGAAGAGGGCGTCGCGCTCGCCGAGGGCGTGGGGGCCGGGGACGGGCCGGGGCTGGGCGACGACGGCGGGCCGACGTGGAGCGTGAGGACCGCGGGGCGCGCGATCCGTCCGGCGGCGTTCCGCGCCTCGATCGACACGAGGTAGGTGCCGGGGGCCGTGGGCAGCGCCGTCTGGGACCCACCGCCCCAGACGAGGCGGAGGCGGTCGCCGGTGGTGGGTGGGAAGGTCGCGATCTGGGCGCCACCCGGGTCGTACGCGGCGACGCTCCAGGTGAGCGGCTCCGAACCCCGGGCCCGGATCCTGAGGTCGGTGGTCCCCGGCGGGACCTCCTCGCTCGAGAGGCGAGGCCGGTAGATCTTGGGGGCCCCGAGCGCCGCGACCCGCGGGCGGAGGTCGGGGATCCTCGCGTAGAGCGCGTCCCCCGGGCAGTCCGTGTACCCCGTGTCCCGGTGCCCCGCGATCACCGGTAGGCGGACCAGGGTCCCCGCCGCGTAGCGGGTGTTGTCCCCGCCCGCCGACACCATCGTGGCCTGGCCCAGGGCCGGCACGTGCGCCACGTCCAGCCGCCAGGCCAGGAGCCGTCGGAGGGCGCGCATCGCGGGTCGCGGCGGGGCCTCCGCGTCGAAGTTCCCGATCACCGAGACCGAGAAGCTGCCGGTGTTGAACCCCTGGGTGGCCGCCCCGATGACCGGCAGCGTGGGGCCGCCCGACCGCCCCTCGAAGACCGTCCCGTAGCGGTCGACCAGGAAGTTGTACGCGATGTCGCACCACCCGCGGCCCCGGGTGTGGTAGGCGTAGATGGCCCGGACGATGTCGTCGGATTCCTCGGGGAGGTAGTCGTTGGTCCCCGCGGTGTGGTGGACGAAGGCCATCCGGATCTCGTCGGCCACCCCCGGGGTGCAGTTCATGAGGGCGGGATCCGCTCCCCACTGCTCGCGGGTCACGAGCACCGGGTCCGGGGCCTGGGCCAGGGCCGAGGGGAGGCCCGCGGGGGCGGCCGCGGCCGGCGCGGGGCCCTCGTTCGGCGGTCCGGAGGCGGGGCCCGCGGCCGTCCCCGAGGTGTTCAGGAAGAGCACGCGCAGGTCCCGCACCACGGCGCCCCGAGGCAGGGCGAGGGAGACCCGGGCGCACCGCCCGCCCCCGGTCCAGAGCAGGTTCGTCCCCCGGTCCTCCTCCCGGAACTCCGGCGTCCCGGGATCCGGGCCGCCTTCGGCCGAGAGGTCCGCGGCCCGGTCGCCGCTCCGGACCGACGCCCGGACCAGGCCCCCCGCCGGTTGTTCCCAGGTGAGGGCGAGGGCCGTCGACCAGATCGGGGCGCAGACCCGGACCGCGGGGGTGCGGATGCTGGTGGCGGCCGCGAGCCCGTCGGGTCGGAGCGAGAGGCCCGGCCCCGGGGGCAGGAGCGCGCGCGGGGGAACGGTGACCGCCCTCAGCACGGTCTCGGGGATGGTCGCCCGTCCCGCGATGGGCAGGCCCCCCACGACCAGCGCGGCGGCGGCCGCCGACGCGAGGGCGAGCTTCGACGCTGCGGGGACGGTCTTCCTCTCGGCCATGGGTGCCGGCGCGGCCGGCCCCCACCTTCTACCCGAGCCGCGGGCGTGGGGCAAGCGGTCGTCCGGGGGACGGCGGGGTCGCCTACGGCCCGCCCCCCGATCCGGGGGCCGCGCATCGGGGGCGCGCGGCGACGTCGGGCCTCGACTAACAGGCCGGACCGCCGCCGAAGCCGCGCCGGCAGACGTCGGAGAACGGCTGCTGGGTGTTCTGACCGAGGATCGTCACCGCGCCCACGATCACCGCTGCGATGAGCGCGAGCATGATGGCGTACTCGATGGCGGTCGCCCCCCGGTCCCCGCCGAGGCGGGAGCGGAGGCGCCACCACGCGACCTGCGTTCCCGCGACCGCCCGGAGAACCACGCGCGGACCTCCTCCACCGGCCCGTGGCCGGCCCCGGTAAGCCTAGGCGCCCGAGGCCGGAGAGGGAATCGCCCGTCCGGGGGCTCGGCCCGCGGGGGCCGGGGGAGGCCGAAGGCCGCCAGGAGGTCGGGTCGGGGACCGCGGACCTCGGGGGGCTCGGCCCGCGGGGGCCGGGGGAGGCCGAAGGGCTACCATCCGGGGGTGGTCCCTGGGGACGTGCTCCGCGAGTCACCTCCTCACCCGGGACTCGCCGCGCTCGCGGCGGAGGTGGCGACGTGCCGGGCCTGCCCCCGCCTGGTCGCCTGGCGGGAGGAGGTGGCCCGCACGCGGACCCGCCGATTCGCGGACCAGGAGTACTGGGGCCGGCCGGTCCCGGGGTTCGGCGACCCCAGGGCCCGGGTCCTCGTCGTGGGGCTCGCGCCGGCCGCGCACGGGGGGAACCGCACGGGCAGGATCTTCACGGGGGACCGCTCGGGGGACTTCCTGTTCGCCGCCCTCCACCGGACCGGCTTCGCGAACCGCCCGGTCTCGGAGGGTCCCGGCGACGGGCTGCGGCTCCGCGGCGTCTACCTGGCGGCGGCCGTGCGGTGCGCGCCGCCCGGGAACCGCCCCACGCCCGACGAGCGCGACCGTTGCCTCCCCTACCTGGTTCGCGAGCTATCGCTGCTGGAGGACGTCCGCGTCCTCGTGGCCCTCGGCGCGTTCGCCTGGGACGCGGCGCTCCGGGCCCTGGCCGCGCGGGGCTTCCCCGTCCGGCCCCGCCCGAGGTTCGGGCACGGGGCGGAGGTCGCGGTCGGCCCCTACCGGCTCCTCGGGAGCTTCCACCCGAGCCAGCAGAACACGTTCACGGGGAAGTTGACCGAGCCGATGCTCGATGCCGTCCTCGTCCGGGCCCGCGCCCTGGCGGGCCTGCCCGGACCGGCAGGGACGGGCTCGGCGCGCGGCCGCTCGGTCGGCCCGGCGCCTAGCCCTCCTCCTCCCCCTCGGATCGCGCCCGCTGGCGCCTCCTCGCGTCGAACCGCCGGACGACGGGGACGTAGTTGAGCTCCAGGATCAGGATCACGGCGGCGGCGGTCGCGGCCGCGATCAGGTAGTCGCCGGCCCCGGCGAGCACGCCGATCGCGCAGGCGGCCCAGGCCGACGCCGCGGTCGTGAGCCCGTGCACCGTCCCCCGCTCGGGCCGGAAGATCAGCCCGGCGCCGAGGAAGCCGACGCCCGTGATCACGCCCTGGACGATGCGGGTCGTGGAGGTCACCGTGAAGCGATCGAGCCCGATCCCGGTGAACGCTGCCGCACCCAGCGCGATCAGCGCGAACGTGCGCTCGCCGGCGGGCTTCCCCCGGAACTCACGCTCCCATCCGATCCCGTAGCCCAGGACGGCGGCGAGGAGGATGCGCGCGAGCAGCTCCCACTGCTCCATGCGCTCACGCTAGCTCAGCGTGCACCGGTCGTCGCCCCAGGGGGGCGCATCGCGCAACCCGGCGAGCGGGCCTCGGCGTCCGAGCGGGCCTCGGCGTCCGAGCGGCCCCGGGGGCGTGCCGGGCGTCCCGGATCGGCCCGCCTATGCTGGTCGCGTGCGGGGCCACGGGATGTTCCGGATGATGCGGACGCCGCTCTCGGAGGAGGATCGGCGGAGGGTCGACCGTCGCACGGTCCGCCGCGTGCTCGCCGCGTTCCGTCCGTACCGGGGGAAGGTCGCGCTCGTCGGGCTCCTGATCGTGATCTCGAGCGGCCTCGGGGTCGTGAACCCGCTCATGATCGCCGCGATCTTCAACGACGCGCTCTTCGGGCCGGTGCGCGGGCCCCAGGCGGGGATGTGCTCCGGGCGGCCCTGCCCCAACCTGCCGCTCCTCGCCGCCTACGCGGGGATCATGGTGGCGGTCCCCATCGTGACGGGACTCATCGGGATCGCCCAGTCCTACCTGTCCCAGCTCGTGGGGCTCCGGGTGATGCAGGACCTGCGGAACGCGCTCTACGCGCACCTGCAGTTCATGCCGCTCCGGTTCTTCACGACCACGAGGACCGGGGAGATCCAGTCCCGCCTGGCCAACGACGTGGGGGGCGTGCAGACCGTCGTGACCGACACCGCGTCCTCCATCCTCGCGAACGTGGTGATCATCGCGAGCTCCCTCGCCGCGATGCTCGTCCTGTCGGTGCCGCTCACGGTCCTGTCGCTGTCGATGATGCCGTTGTTCCTCTGGCTCACGGCCAGGGTGGGGAAGGCCCGCCGCGAGGTGGCGACCAGCACGCAGAGGACCCTCGCCGACCTCACGGCGGTGACCGAGGAGACGCTCTCGGTCTCGGGGATCCTGCTGTCGAAGGCCTTCGGGCGGCAGCGGCACGAGATCGGCCGGTTCCAGCAGGAGAACGAGCGCCTCACGGGCCTCCAGATCCGCCAGGCGATGATCGGGCGCTCGTTCTTCGCGTTCGTCCAGGTGTTCTTCTCGATCACACCGGCCCTCGTGTACCTCGTGGCGGGGTGGGTGAACAGCCGGAACCCCTTCGAGCAGATCCGGGCCGGCGACCTCGTGGCCTTCACCACGCTCCAGTCCCGGCTGTTCTTCCCGATCGGCTCGATGCTCCAGGTGTCGACCGAGGTGCACTCCTCGCTCGCGCTCTTCGACCGGATCTTCGAGTACCTGGACCTGCCCCACGAGATCGCCGACGCCCCCGACGCGGTCGAGCTCCGCCCCGCGGAGGTCCGGGGGCGGGTCCGGTTCCGCGACGTGTGGTTCCGCTACGAGGGATCCGAGACGGGGCCGCCCGTCTCGCCCGAGCTCGGCGACGGCGGGCGGCGCGGGCGGGAGTGGACGCTCGAGGGGGTGGACCTCGAGATCGAGCCCGGGCAGCTCGCCGCGCTCGTCGGGCCCTCGGGGGCGGGGAAGACCACCATGACCTACCTCGTGCCCCGCTTCTACGACGTGCAGCGGGGGGCGGTCGAGATCGACGGGATCGACGTGCGGCGGATCCGGCTCGACTCGCTCGGCCAGATCATCGGGATGGTCACGCAGGAGACCTACCTGTTCCACACCACGGTCCGTCGGAACCTGCTCTACGGGAAGCCCGACGCCACGGAGGAGGAGCTCGTGGCCGCGGCCAGGGCCGCGTTCATCCACGACCGGATCATGGAGCTGCCCCAGGGCTACGACACCGTGGTGGGGGAGCGCGGCTACAAGCTTTCGGGAGGGGAGAAGCAGCGCCTGGCGATCGCCCGGGTGATCCTCAAGGACCCCCGGATCCTGATCCTCGACGAGGCCACGTCCTCCCTCGACACCGCGTCGGAGCGGCTGGTCCAGGAGGCCCTCCGGCCGCTGATGCGGGGGCGGACGACGATCGCCATCGCCCACCGCCTGTCCACGATCCTCTCCGCCGACGTGATCTTCGTCCTCGACCGGGGACGGGTCGTGGAGCGCGGGACCCACGCCGAGCTCCTCGAGCGCGGAGGGCTCTACGCGCGCCTGTACGAGCAGCAGTTCCGCGGAGGCCTGGTCGAGGCGGAGTGCGAGGACGGCCTGGTCCTGACCTCGGGCGAGGTGGTGCGCACCGGGAGCGGGGCTCCCGACGACGCCTAGCTAGAGGCGTTTCGCGTACGAGAGCAGGACGAACCCGTCCTCGAACACCCGGTCCGGTCCCCGTTCGAACCCCAGCGCCTCGTACATCCGTTGGGCGGCCCGCATCCGCTGCGTCGTGTGGAGCGTGAGCAGCCTGCGCCCGCGCCGACGGGCTTCCTCCTCGCAGGCGGCCATCAGCGCGCGGGCCACGCCCCGTCGCCGGTGCGCGGGGTGGACCGCGAGCATCCGCACGTGAGCCTCGTCGGGGCGGAGCGGCGGCTCGTCGGGGTCGACCCGGCCCTCGAGCTCGAGGGTGACGCTCCCGATCACCCGGCCTTCCTCCACCGCCACCAGGACCAGCGTCCGTCCGGCGCGCGCCGCGACGTCGGCCAGCTCGTCGAGGTAGCGCGCCCACGAGGTCTCGCCAGGCCGGGCGAACTCGGCGTACGCCAGGCGCACGACCCGGCCCGCCTCCTCGTACTCCTCCGGCCGAGCCGCGCGAACCTCCACGGGCCCAGGCTAGCGCGGCGGCGCCCCCGTCTCGTCGAGCGATCGCCGGTTCGTCAAGCGGATCGACGGAACTCCCGCGGTCGGGCAGGATGGGGCCGTGCGGCAGCGAGATCTCGGTCGCCTCCTGCTGGAGGGCCACCGCGTGGTCGCGACGGAGATCGAGGAGGTGCTCGCGGAGCGGGGATACCCGGACATCCGTGCCGGCCACCTCGCCGTCTTCCTGAACATCGACCGCCGGAGCGGGACCAGGCTCACCGACCTCGCCCGTCGCGCCGGGATCTCCAAGCAGGGGATGATGCTCGCCGTGGACCAGCTCGAGGAGCGGGGCTACGTGCGGCGGGTGCCGGACCCCGAAGACGGGCGAGCGAAGGTCGTGCGCCTCACGGCCCGCGGTCGGCGCGGCGCCGCCGAGGCTCGCCGGGCGGCCGCGGCGGTGGAGTCGCGCGCACGGCGGCAGCTCGGCGAGCGGCGCTACGAAGTCCTCCGGGGGGCGCTCGAGGAGCTGGCCCGGGCGGGGCGGAGGGGCGAGGCGTGAGCCTGCCCGAGCGGCTCCGCGCGGCCGTCGCCGCCCGCCTGGAGGCGCTGGACCGCGAGGACGTCCCCCGGAGGATCTGGGAGCGGGACCACACCGTGTGGGCTCCCGAGCCCACGGAGATCGCGGATCGGTTGGGCTGGCTCACGGTCCAGGGAGCGATGCGGGAGGAGGTCCCGCGGCTCCGCGCGTTCGCCCGGGAGGTCGCGGCCGAGGGAACCGCGACCGTCGTCCTGGCTGGGATGGGAGGGTCGAGCCTGGCGGCGGAGGTGTTCGGGACGGTGGCGGCAGGGGGCCCCGGGTCGCCGCGCCTGGTCGTGCTCGATTCCACCCACCCCGGTGAGCTGCGGAGCCTCGAGCCCGAGCTGGACGGGGGCCGAGCGCTCGTGGTCGTCGCGAGCAAGTCGGGCACGACCCTCGAGACCCGGGCCCACCTCGCGTGGCTCTGGGAGCGGCTCCGCGATCCCTCGCGCTTCGTGGCCATCACCGACCCTCACACGCCGCTCGCGCAGCTCGCCGAGGAGCGCGGGTTCCGGCGCACGTTCCTGAACCCCCCGGACATCGGCGGCCGCTACTCCGCGCTCTCGTACTTCGGGTTGGTCCCAGCCGCCCTGGTCGGCGCCGACCTCGATGGGCTCCTCGACGAGGCCGCCGGGATGGCCGAGGCGTGCGCGGCCGAGGTCCCGGCCGCTGAGAACCCCGGGGTACGGCTGGGGGCGCTGCTGGGCGAGGCGGCGCTCCTCGGGCGGGACAAGCTCACGCTCGCGCTGCCCGAGCGAGCGGCGCCGCTCGGCGCCTGGCTCGAGCAGCTGGTGGCGGAGTCCACCGGCAAGCGGGGCCGGGGGATCCTGCCCGTGGAGGGGGCGCCGCTGGGGCCGCCCGCGGTCTACGGGGACGACCCGCTGTTCGTGGCCCTCGGCGAGGCGGCGGCGAGCCCGATCCTCGCCTGGCTCGAGCGCGCCGGGCACCCGGTGGAGCGGATCGAGGGCGAGGTCCACCTGGGGGCGGAGATGTTCCGCTGGGAGCTCGCCACGGCCGTGGCCGGGGCGGTCCTCGGCGTGAACCCCTTCGACCAGCCGGACGTGCAGGCGGCGAAGGACCGCACCGCCCGGGTCCTGGCCGGGGAGGGCGACGCGGCGCCGGATCCCGGTGACGTGGAGGAGGTCCTGGCCGGCGCGGCGCCCCCCGCGTACATCGCGATCCAGGCCTTCCTCGCCCGGAGCCGGGAGGTGCGGGAGCGCCTCCAGGCCGTGCGGCTGCGCCTGCGCGACCGGCTCCGGGTGGCGGTGACCGTGGGGTTCGGGCCGCGGTACCTCCATTCCACCGGCCAGCTCCACAAGGGGGGACCGCCGACCGGCCGGTTCGTGCAGGTGGTGGAGGAGCCCGGGGAGGACGTGGGGATCCCCGGCGAGCCGTACACCTTCCGGGACCTGCTCCTGGCCCAGGCCGCGGGCGACCTGGCGGCGCTCAGGGAGCGCGGGAGGCCCGTGGCCCGGACCTCCCTCGAGGGGCTCGAGGCCGCGGCCGGCTAGCGTGGAGCTGCTCGTCGACCCCGACCCCGCCGCGGCGGGCGTCCGGCTGTTCGTCGCGGTGCGCCCCCGGACCCTCGCCCTGGCCGGCGGCTCCACGCCCCGCGAGCTCTACCGGCGGCTCGCGCTCCTCCCCTACCCGTGGCGGGAGGTGGACGTCTTCTTCGGGGACGAGCGGTGCGTACCGGCCGATCACCCCGACTCCAACCTGCGGATGGCGACCGAGACCCTCCTCGCCCGCGTGCCGGCCCGGGTCCACCCGATGACCGGGTGCGACCCCGAGCGGTACGAGGCGGAGCTCGTGGCGGTCTTCGGTCCCGGGCTGCCCAGGTTCGACCTCGTGTTCCTGGGCCTGGGTGAGGACGGGCACACCGCTTCGCTGTTCTCGGGGGATCGTGCCACGCTCGAGACCGAGCGCTGGGTGGCGCTCGTGGAGCGGCCCGACCACCGGCGGATGACCCTCACGCTCCCGGTCCTCTCCGCGGCCAGGGTGGCGGCGTTCCTGGTGACGGGGCGGGCGAAGCGGGCGGCGCTCGCCCGCCTGCTCCGGGTCGACCCCGAGATCCCGGCCTCCCGGGTCGCCGCCGAGCGGGTGGTGGTGATCGCCGACCCCGAGGCGGCCGGGGAGGCGCCCCGCGCCCGGTAGGGACGGAGCCGCGCCGCCCCTACGAGGCCGCGTTCACGTGGAGGAGGCGACCGACCCCGTGGGTGATCGCGGCCGCGAGGCCCCCGACGAGGAGCATCCGCAGGCCGGAGAGCGGGGCGCGCCGCCCGGTGAACAGGCTCATCGCGGCCCCGACCGCGAAGAGCACCGCGGAGGAGAGCGCCGCGGAGGCCACCACCGCGGTCCCCCCCGTGGCGACGACGAAGGGGGCGAGGGGGACCAGCGCACCGAAGGCGAACGTGAGGAACGAGGAGACGGCGGCGCCCCAGGGGGATCCGAGCTCGCCCGGGTCCAGCCCCAGCTCCTCGCGGGCGTGGGTCTCGAGCGCCACCCGCGGGTCCCGCATCAGCTCGAGGGCGATCCGGTCCGCGAGCTCGGGCGAGAGCCCCTTGCGGCGGTAGATCTCGGCCAGCTCCCGGCGCTCCTCCTCCGGCATCACGGCGATCTCGTGGGCCTCGAGGTGGAGGAGGCGTTCGAACACCTCGCGCTGCAAACGCATCGAGACGTATTCCCCAGCGCCCATCGAGCACGCGCCGGCGAGGAGCCCGGCGACGCCGGCGAGGAGGATGAAGCGGTTGGACACCCCGGCCCCGGCCACCCCCATGATCAGCGAGACGTTCGACACGAGGCCGTCGTTCACGCCGAAGATCGCCGCCCGGAGGGTCCCGCTCTTCCCGAGGCCCGGGGCCTGTTCGCCGCGGATCGGGCCCGGGTGGGGCACGGCGGGGGGCTGGCGCTCGCGCAGGCGCCGGGCGAGCGCCGCGAGCATCGGCAGGAGGGCCTTCGTCCGCCGTTCCTCGGGCGTGAGCCGTCCCTGGCCCATCCGGCGAAGCCTACCCGGGGTGGGCCCCTCCGGGCGCCTCGAGGCGGACCGTCTCGATCCGGGCCGGGCCCAGCAGGAGCCGGTGCCCGCCCACCCGGGCGCGGGCGGACCGGCGCCTCGAGGGGTTCCAGATCCTGGCCTCGATCCCGCCGTCCACGCGCCGCACGCTCGAGAGCGCGGCGCCCTCGATCTCGAGCAGCGAGCCGCGCGCGGGGAGGGGGCCGCCGCCGGGCGCCCGGGCCTCGCGGAGGGGGAGCGCGAACCGCTCCCAGGCCTGGATCAGGTCCTCGGGCCGGTCGGTCGGAAGCACCCCGAACGGGAACCGCCAGGTCCCGAGCATCTGGGCATCCGGCGTCGGCACCCCGGGCCCCGCGGGGAAGGGCCGGGTGGCGAGGCGCTCTCGGCTGATCGTACCCACGCACCGGAGCAGCGTGAGCGCGAGCTCCCCGCCGTCCACGACCTCGTACTCGAACACCCCGTGGGCGAGCGCGACCAGGCCCCCCGCCCACACCCCGCCCCGGGCCGGCCAGGTGGGCGAGGGGGCCTCGAGCTCGCTCCCCTCCGAGGCCAGGGGCCGCTCGACGAGCTCGAAGGGCGCCCCCGCCACGGAGCCGGTGGCGGCCCGAGGGAGCCGCAGGTGGAGCCGGAGCCGGTGATCGGGGCGTTCGTTCGCCACCTCCACATCCAGGCGGAGGAAGGCCTCGCCCGGGGCCCGGCGCAGGGCCAGCCGGGCCTCGATCCCCTCCCCCCGGAACCGGACCAGGCCGGGGCCGAGGAGCTCCGCCTCGAGGGGTAGGTCGCCGTCGCCCTCGGCCGGGCAGAAGGTGTACAGGTCGCCCTCGTCCCGCTCGTCCCGGAGCCGGAAGGCGACGTCCCCGGCCCAGGCCCATCCCGCGTCGAGGGAGAGCGGGATCGCCTCCGCCCGCGCCCGCGGCCACCCGGGGTCCTCGACCCTCCAGCCCAGGCCCGGGACGCCCTCCCGCTCGAACGGGGAGGGGTTGAACCGGAGCACGCCGGGGCGGGCGACCTGGGCAGCGAGCGCGGCGAGCGCGCGGTCCGCGACCCGCTCGGCGATCGCCCGGGCCTCGCGGGTGCGGGCGTCGACGGCTCGGGCCACCTCGTCGTGGGAACAGCCGCAGACCGAATCGTGGGCCGCGTTCCAGAGCAGGAGGGTCCAGGCCCGGTCGAGCTCGTCCGCGGGCCAGGGCAACCCCGGCACGAGCGCCGCGAGGGGTTCGGCGTAGCGCTCGAGGAGCGCCTCCGCCTCCCCCCGCTCGCGCTTCTGGTGGGTCCGGGCGGAGCAGACGTTCGGGAGGAGGTGGGCCCGGGCCGAGGAGCGGAGCTCCCCCCGCCACGTGGGGAGCCCGGGGGGCGGGTCCGCCGACAGATGGTCGGCGAGGGAACCTACGCGGAGCTCCACGGCAGGGAGCCACCGCCGGGCCTCCTCGACCTTGGCGGGGAGCGTGGGGTCGGGTCCGGAGTGGTCCCAGCCCACGGGCACGAGCATCCGCCCGTCCAGGAGGAAAGGCCCGAGCCCCGCCGCCGTCCCCCGGAGGAGGTCCGCGAGCTCCCGCCCGTCCCGGGCCTCGGGCACCCGCCAGCCGACCGAGTAGCCGAACGCGAGGTACTCGGTGACGACGGCGCTCCCGTCGGGCGCCTCCCAGCGGAACGGCGTGCGATCGATCGCCCGGGGGACGCCGCGCCAGACGACGGCCCGGTCGATCCCGAACCTCCGGAGGATCTGCGGCATCTGTCCGACGTGCCCGAACTGGTCCGGGAGGTAGCCGACCTCGAGCGCGCGCCCGAGCTCCCGGGCCCGGGCCAACCCCCGCTCCAGGTTCCGCCAGAGGGTCTCTCCCGAGACCAGGAACTCATCGGCCTGGGTCACCCACGGCCCGAGCGAGATCCGGCCCGCCGCGGCGAGCCGGCGGATGGCGGCCTCGCGCTCCGGGCGGACCTCGAGGTAGTCGTCGACCATCGCCGTCTGCCCGTCGAGGTGGAAGTGGGGGAAGCCTCCCTCGGCCAGCCCGAGGAGGCCGTCCATCATCGCGACCAGGCGCTCCCGGAAGACCTCGAACGGCTCGTACCACTCCCGGTCCCAGTGGGTGTGGGGCAGGAGCGTGATCTCCCGCGGGGCCCCGCATCCGCGGGGGCCGGTGGGAAGCGCCTCACCCGCCACGGCCTCCCCTCACCCCTCCCCGGGGGACGTCGTCCGCTCGCGGGACAGCACCCGGGCCACCCAGGACCGGCGCTCCCCGGCCGGCGGCTCGGGGGACCGCCCATCCTCCCGCGTGAGCTCGGTCTCCACGACCTCGTGGGTCCGGACGTAGGTGGAGACCACGGCCTGGATGATGGCGGCCGCGGGCAGCGCCAGGAAGGCTCCGACGACCCCCGAGAGGGCGCCGCCGGCGAGGGCCGCGAAGAACGCCACGGCCGGGTGGAGCTGCATCGTCCGGGCGCTGATCCTGGGCGCCAGGACGTAGTTCTCGACCTGCTGGTAGACGAGCACGTACCCGAGGAAGATCAGGGCCGAGAGCGGCTCGTCGAGGAGCGCGACGAGGAGCGGCACGGCCGCCGCGATGTAGGTCCCGATCACCGGGATGAACTGCGACACCAGCCCGAGCCAGAGCGCGAGCGGGAGCGCGAAGGGCACGCCGAGGACCGTGAGCGCGAGGAAGGAGGCGGCGGAGGAGATCGCGGCGAGGAGCAGCCGGGAGTAGAGGTAGCCGCCGGTCTTCTCGATCGCGATCTCCCAGGCGTCGAGGACCTCGCGCTGCCGCTGCGGAGGGAGGAGGCGGCAGACCGCGCGCCGGAACCGGGGGCCGTCGGCCACCAGGTAGAACGCGAACAACCCGATCGTGAGCATCTGGAACAGGATCCCGAGGATCACCGCGCCGGCCTGGGCGATGTTCGTCGCGATCCGGGTCAGGGCGTCCTGCGCGCTGCCGATCCGCCGGACGATCGCCTCGCCGGTGAGCTCGACGTCGAACCACCGCTCCGTCAGGCGGCTGGCCCGCTCGAGCCAGCCGGGGAGCTGCCGGACGAGCTCGCTCACCTGGGCGATCACGAGCGGGATCATGAGCCCGAGCATCGTGAGGAAACCCAGGGCGAGGGCGGCGAGCACGAGCCCCGTGGCCGTGCCCCGCCGCCATCCCCGGCGCGCGAGCCAGTTCACCGCGGGCTCCATCGCGAACGAGAGGAACAGGGCCACGACGAGCCAGATCAGGATCGGGCGGAGCTCGCGCAGCAGCATGAGCGCCGCGTAGGCCGCGAACCCCGCGAGGATCACGAGCAGGATCAGCCGCGGGATCCAGGGCGGCATCTGCGCCGGCTCCCGCTCGCTCGACGGGACCGGCCGGCCGGTGGTCTCGGGTCTCGCCAACCTCTCCCTCCGGGGCTCCGGTTCGAGGGTATCGGTAGGATGACCCCGTGGCCAGGAGGGAGGCGGAGGGGAAGACGGGGAGGCCGACGCCCCGTCGGAACAAGCCGGCGCGTCCGAGGGACGAGCTGGGGAGACCCCAGCCCTGGGGCTCCCCGGACCGCCTGCGGCTCGAGGACTTCGACGCGCTCCCCCTCGAGCGGAACCACGACCTGGCCCGGGCGCACTTCAACGCGGGGCGGTTCTTCCCCGCCCACGAGGCGTGGGAGACGGCATGGAAGCAGGCCCGGGAGACGGACGAGGCCGAGTTCTTCAAGGGGCTCTCGCAGCTCGGAGCGGGCTACGTCCACCTCCTCCGAGGGAACCGACACGGCGCGGTGACCCTGCTCCGGCGGGCCGCGCGCAGGATCCGCCGCTACCCGGTGGGTCACCGGGGGATCGACACGAGGGCGGTCGCGGAGCGGGCGGAGGCCGACGCCGCGGCGCTGGAACGCGGGGATCTCCCGGTGGGCGAGGACGCGCCGGTCCGCGCCCCGGAGCTCTGAGGGGGGCTCGGCGGGTTGACGGTCGGGGCCGGGACCGCCACGATGGGCGGGCCCATGCCGACGTCCGAGGCCGACCAGGCTCCGAACGAGATCGAGTGGAGGGGCCGGACCGGTCCCTTCACCCTGATCGTCACCCCCGGCGTGTTCCAGCCCACCCACACGAGCCGCACGATCGCCGACGCCCTCGAGATCTCGCCCGAGGACACCGTGGTCGACGTGGGGTGCGGGAGCGGTGTGCTCTCGTTCGTGGCGGCGCGCCTCGGGGCCCGGCGGGTGGTGGGGTGCGACCTCTCGCCGGCCGCGGTCGAGGCCGCCCGGCTCAACGCCCGACGCCTCGGCCTCGAGGGGGTGACCGAGTTCCGCGAGGGGAACCTCCTGGAGCCGGTGCGGGACGTGCGGGCCACCGTGCTTATCGGGGACGTCTCGGGGATCCCCGACGAGATCGCGGAGGTGGCGGGCTGGTTCCCCGACGGGAGGGCTGGGGGCCCCACGGGCGCGGAGCTCCCGGTCGAGATGCTCGAGAGCATCGGCGACACGCTCGCGCCGCGGGGGCGGCTCTACCTCCCGACCGGGACGATCCAGGACGAGCGGCGGGTGATCGAGGCGGCCCGGCGGGTGTTCGGCGAGCGGAACATGGAGCCGGTCCTCGAGCGGGAGTTCCCCCTCCCGGACCTCGTGGCGCGCTCGGTGGCGATCGCGAGGCTCATGAAGGAGGGGCTCCTGAACCTCCAGCGCCGCGGGAGCCGGCTGCTGTGGCGCCTCAGGATCTGGCGCTGCGTCAGGCCGTGACGTCGCGTTCCCCGGGCTCCTCGGGCCCCGCCCCCGGCCCCTCCGGGCGGAGCGAGGCCACGGCCTCCACCCGGTAGCCCGCGGCCCGGAGCGCATCGGCGCCCCCGCGGTCGATCGCGAGGACGATCGCCTCCACCCGCGCGCCCTCCGCCTCGAGCGCGCGGGCCGCCCGGAGCACCTGGCCGCCGGTGGTGCTCACGTCCTCGAGGAGCGTGGCCCGGGCGCCCGGCGGCACGACGCCCTCGACCAGCGCGCGGGTCCCGTAGGGCTTCCGCTCCTTCCGCACGACGGCGATCGGCAGGCCGGTCTCGAGGGCCACGGCGGCCACCAGGAGCATCGCGGCGCCCTCGGGGGCGGCGAGGAGCGTGACCCCGGGGGGGAGGAGCGAGGCCACGGCCCGGGCCAGCTCCCGGAGCAGGGCGGGGTCGGTGAGGAAGCGGAACTTGTCGAAGTAGACCGAGGAGCGCCGCCCGGAGGACAGCACGAAGTCCCCGCGGAGCTCGGAGGCGGCGAGGAGCCGGCGGGCCAGGTCGCCCCGCGCCCCGACGCCGGTGTCCGGTGCCTCGCCCATCGCCCGCGTAGCATAGGCGGCCGATGGACCGGACCTGGCCGCTCGCGCGGCGCGTGTTCCTCGCCCTGGACCCGGAGCTCGCCCACCGCCTGGTCATGGGCCTCCTCGCGCTGCCGCTCCCGTGGGAGCGCCTGGGGGACGCCCCCCGCGACGAGCGGCTGGCGACCACCGTGGCCGGGATCCGGCTGGAGAACCCCCTGGGCCTCGCGGCCGGGTTCGACAAGGCCTGCGCGCGCCTCGGGGCGCTCGGCGCGCTCGGGTTCGGCTACGTCGTGGGCGGCACGATCACCCGGCGGCCGCGGGAGGGGAACCCGCGGCCGCGGATCGTCCGCTACCCCCGGCGGCGCTCGATGACCAACGCGATGGGACTGCCGAACCCGGGGGCCGCGGCGGCCGCCGAGAACCTCCTCGGCTCGCCCCGGACCGCGCCCCGCTGGGTGAGCCTGGCCGACGAGGCGGTCGAGGACGTGGTGGTCGCCCACCGCCTGGTCGCCCCGCTGGTCGACGCGGTCGAGCTCAACGCGAGCTGTCCGAACGTGACGTGGGGCCGGGACCGGGACGACGAGGCCCACCTGGCCCGGCTCCTCGCCGCCCTCCGGGCCGAGCGGCGGGTCCCGATCTTCGTGAAGCTCCCCCCGTTCCGGACGGCGCGGGAGCGCGAGGCGGTCCTGGCGTTCGCCCGCGTCGCCCAGGAGGGCGGGGCCGACGGCCTCACGTGCTCGAACACCCGGCCGGTGGCGGACCCCAGGCTCGCGGCGGGCCGGGGCGGGCTCTCCGGGGCCGCGCTCGCCGCCGACACCCCCCGGATCGTGGCCGAGGTCCGGGAGGCGACCGGCGGGGAGCTCCCGATCAACGCCTGCGGGGGGATCTCGGGCCCGGCCGAGGCGCTCGCCTGTCTCCGGGCCGGCGCGGCCACGGTCCAGATCTACACCGCCCTCGTCTACGAGGGCCCGCGCGTCGTGGGCCGGATCCTCCGCGGGCTCCTCGACCAGCTGGATACGGGCGGCGGGGCCGTGGCGGACCTGGTCGGAGCGGCGTGAGCGCGAGCCCTCCGTGCGCCGCTCCGGCGGGTTGCGATCCGCCGGTGCTTCGTGGACGATCATCGGACCCTTGAGCCGAGCGGAGCCCCCGACGGTCCAACCGACGATGCAGAGGGAGCGCGCCCGCCCGGAGGCGGCGGCCGTGGCGGCCGTCCGCCTGGACGGCGTGCGCAAGCGCTTCGGCGACGTGGTCGCCGTGGACGGCGTCGACCTCGAGGTCCGTGCCGGCGAGTTCTTCTCGCTCCTCGGCCCCTCGGGGTCGGGGAAGACCACGTGCCTCCGCCTGATCGCGGGGTTCGAGGCCCCGACCGAGGGGCGGGTCTACCTCGACGGGCGCGACGTCACGGAGCTCCCGCCCTACGAGCGGGACGTGAACACGGTCTTCCAGGACTACGCCCTGTTCCCGCACATGACCGTGGCCGAGAACGTGGGCTACGGGCTGATGGTCCGGAAGGTCCCCAAGGCCGAGCGGGCCCGCCGGGTCGAGGAGGCCCTGGCGATGGTCCGCCTCGAGGGGTTCGGAGGCCGGCGCCCCTCGCAGCTCTCCGGCGGCCAGCGCCAGCGGGTGGCCCTGGCCCGGGCGCTCGTGATCCGTCCCAAGGTGCTGCTCCTGGACGAGCCCCTCGGCGCCCTCGACCTCAAGCTCCGCCAGGCGATGCAGATCGAGCTCAAGAACATCCAGCGGCAGGTGGGGCTCACGTTCGTCTACGTCACCCACGACCAAGAGGAGGCGCTCACGATGAGCGACCGGCTCGCCGTGTTCAACCAGGGCCGGGTGGAGCAGGTGGGGACCCCGGCCGAGGTGTACGAGCGCCCGGCCACCGCCTTCGTCGCGGGGTTCGTGGGCATCTCGAACGTGCTCGCCGGCGAGGCCGCCCTCGCCGTCGCGGGCTCGCCCGAGCCGTTCACGGTCCGTCCGGAGAAGATCCACCTCGTCGATCCGGGGCGGGAGCCGGGCCCCGGCGAGTGCAGCGCGACCGGGACGGTCCGCGACGTCGTCTACCTGGGCGCGCTCACGAAGTACGTGGTCGAGCTGGACGCGGGGGGCGAGCTCGTGGTCGTGGAGCAGAACCTCACCACCTCCTCGACCGAGGCGCTCGAGGTCCGGGGCCGCAGGGTTCGGCTCCTGTGGGACCGCCAGCACAACCGCCGGGTCGTGGAGGACCGTGGGGGAGGACAGGATCCCGGAGGACAGGAGGGGGGAGCATGAGGAACGCACCGCGCGTGGTCGCGCTCCTCGCGGTCGTCGCGCTGGTCGCGGCGGCCTGCGGGGGGGCGGCGGAGCAACCGGAGGGCCCGGCCGGCGCCGCCGGCGGGATGCTCACCGAGATCGGGGAGGGCGAGGGCCAGGTCAACATCATCGCCTGGCCCGGCTACATCGAGGACGGCTCCACCGATCCCAACTACGACTGGGTGACCCAGTTCGAGGCCGACACCGGCTGCGAGGTGAACGTGAAGACCGCGAACACCTCCGACGAGATGGTGGCCCTGATGCAGGAGGGCTCGGGGTTCGACCTCGTGACGGCCTCGGGCGATGCGAGCCTCCGGCTCGTGTTCGGCGACACCGTCCAGCCCGTCAACATCGACCTCATCGAGGACTGGGACAAGATCGACCCGCGGCTGCAGGAAGCGCCGTGGCACACGGTGGACAAGGACGGCGACGGGACGAAGGAGCACTACGGGGTCCCCTACCAGTGGGGCTCGAACGTGCTCATGTACAACACCGAGGCGTTCAAGGACGAGCCGCCGACCTCCTGGAACGTGGTGTTCGAGGAGATGACGCTCCCCGACGGGCGGTCGAACCGGGGTCGGATCGAGGCCTACGACGGGCCGATCTACGTGGCCGACGCCGCCCTGTACCTGATGCGGCACCGGCCCGAGCTCGGGATCACCGACCCCTACGCGCTCAACCGGGAGCAGTTCGAGGCGGCGCTCGACCTCCTGCGCCAGCAGCGCGAGCTCGTGTTCAGGTACTGGCACGACGCCTTCATCCAGATCGACGACTTCAAGAAGGAGGGGGTCGTCGCCTCCACCTCGTGGCCGTTCCAGGTGAACTGGCTGAAGTTCGTGGAGGAGGAGCCGATCGATTCGGTGGTCCCGGAGGAGGGCGCCACCGGGTGGGCCGACACCACGATGATGCACGTGGACGCGCCGCACCCCAACTGCGCGTACATGTGGCTGAACTGGTCGCTCAACGAGAAGCTCCAGGGCGACCTGGCCGCGTGGTTCGGGTCCGTGCCGGTCGTGCCGTCGGCCTGCGAGGGCAACGAGCTCCTCGGACCCGAGGGCTGCGAGATCAACGGGATCGACAACTTCGACAAGATCTTCTTCTGGAAGACGCCCCAGGCGGACTGCTTCGACGACGATCCCGCGACCGAATGCGTGCCCTACCACGAGTGGGTGACGAACTACGTCGCGGTGATCGGCGGGCGGTGATCGTCCGGGGCCGGATGGAGCGGGCGGGGCGGGGTCCCGCGGGGCCCCGCCCCTCGGACCGTCGGGGCGCGCCGTGGCGGTGACCGTGGCGCCCCCGGCGGCCGTGCCCCGGTCGTTCGGCAGGCGGGTGTCGGCCTTCCTCTTCCGGCACCCGCGCCTCCGGCTCGCCCTCCTGCTCTCGCCGGGGCTCGCGTGGCTCGGGGTGGTCTACCTGGGGTCCCTGGGGGCCCTGGTGCTGCACGGGTTCTGGCGGATCGAGGAGTTCACGGGCCTCCTGGTCCGCCGGTTCACGCTCGCCACCTACGCCCAGCTCCTCGAGCCCGCGAGCCGGGACATCATCGTCCGGACCACCGCGATGGCGGCCGCGGTCACCGTGGCGTGCGGGGCGATCGCGTTCCCCCTCGCCTACCACATGGCCCGCTACGCGAGCCCCAGGGCCCGGACGCTCCTCTACATCGGGGTGCTCATGCCGCTATGGTCGAACTACCTGGTCCGGGTGCTCGCCTGGAAGCTGATCCTCGCCCGCGACGGCATCCTCACCTGGTTCGTGGACCGGCTGGGGCTCGAAGGGCTCCTGCGGTTCGCGCTGGGGCTGCCGGGGGTGGGCGGCGCGTCGCTCTCGGCCTCGGAGCTCGGCCGGTTCCTGGTCTTCGTCTACACCTGGCTCCCGTACATGATCCTCCCGCTCCACGCGGCCCTGGAGCGGGTGCCGTCCTCGGTGCTCGACGCCTCGAGCGACCTCGGGGCGCGGCCGGCGATGACCTTCCGCCGCGTGATCCTCCCGCTCGCGCTCCCCGGGCTGGTCGCGGGCTCGATCTTCACGTTCTCGCTCACGCTCGGGGACTTCATCATCCCGCAGATCATCGGGAACTCGAGCTTCTACATCGGGGCCGTCGTCTACCTCCAGCAGGGGACGGCCGGGAACCTCCCGCTCGCGGCGGCGTTCTCCGCGGTGCCGATGGCGATCATGGCGGTCTACCTCTACGGCGCGAAGCGGGCCGGCGCCTTCGAGGCGCTCTGAGGAGGGCGGCGTGGCGAGGGTGGGACGGGCCGGGCCGGGGCTGAAGCTCGCGGCGGGCGCCGTGATGGCGTTCCTGTACTTCCCGCTCGGGGTGATCTTCCTGTACGCGTTCACCACGGAGTCGGCGGGCTTCCGGTTCCCGCCCCCGGGCTTCACGACGGAGTGGTTCGGCGTGGCCTGGCGGAACGAGGACCTCTGGGCGGCGCTCCGCCTCTCGCTCGTCGTGGCGGCCGCGGCCACCGCGGCCGCCCTCGTGCTCGGGAGCCTCCTGGCGGCCGCCGTCTACCGGACGCGGTTCGCCGGGCGAGAGGCGATCTCGTTCCTCGTGGTGCTCCCGATCGCGCTCCCGGGGATCGTCACCGGGATCGCGCTCCGGTCCTCGATGGAGCTCGCCGACGTCCCCTTCGGGACGTGGACCATCGTGGCCGGCCACGCGACGTTCTGCATCGTGGTCGTCTACAACAACGTGCTCGCTCGGTTCCGGCGGCTCTCGCCCTCGCTCACCGAGGCGTCCGCCGACCTCGGCGCGTCGGGGTGGCAGACGTTCCGCTACGTCGTCCTGCCGAACCTCGCCACGGCCCTCCTGGCCGGCGGGCTCCTCTCGTTCGTCCTGTCCTTCGACGAGATCATCGTGACGACCTTCACCGCCGGGCAGCAGCAGACCCTCCCGATCTGGATCTTCAGCATCCTGTTCCGACCGCGCCAGCAGCCGGTCACGAACGTGGTCGCGATCCTCGTCGTCGCGGTGACGTTCGTCCCGGTGCTCGTGGCCCAACGGCTGTCGCAGAGCACGGCCGGTGGCGTGGGTCGGGCCTGATCCGCCGGTCCGGTCGGCGTCGCCGCGGCCTCAGGAGGCCTGCCGCCGTTCCCGTTCCGGCACCCGCTCCGGCGGGCCGTAGGGCATCGGGACGTACTCGACCGAGGGCCGCCGCCCGCGCGGCTGCGGGTACAGCCGCATCAGGTGGCGGACCTCGAGGGGCAGGTCGGCCGAGACCGGGAGGCCGAGGGCCCGGGCCTCCTCCACCGAGATCGGGTAGTCGTGGGTCCAGCGGCCCTCGGAGAGGATCCCGGCGAGCTCCTTCGCCCGGGCCTCGTCCATCCCGTTCCCGGTGAGGAGCTCGGAGACGAGGTCGTGGACCTGCTGGCGGGCCTTCCGGGCCACGTCGGCCAGGATCAGGGTCTGGTCGTCGAGCTCGTTGGGATCCTTCCGCTCGACGGCGGCGAGGATCGAGGCCGCCGGGTACTGGCCGACCTGGGGATCCACGGGGCCCAGGACCGCGGACGGAGCCATCAGGATCTCGTCGGCGGCCAGCGCGATCAGCGTGCCGCCGCTCATCGCGTAGTGCGGGACCATCACCGTGACCTTCGCGCGGTGCCGCAGGAGGGCGCGGGCGATCTGCTCGGCGGCCAGCACCATCCCGCCCGGCGTGTGGAGGATCAGGTCGATGGGCCGGGAGGGGTCGGTGAGCTCGATGGCCCGGAGCACCTCCTCGGAGTCGTCGACGTCGATGAAGCGGGCGAAGGGGAGCCCGAGGAACGAGAACCCCTCCTGGCGATGTATCAACGTGATGACCCGGCTGCCGCGGATCCGCTCCAGCCGCCGGATCGCCGCCGCCCGCTGGGCGAGCAGGTACCGCTGCTGGATCAGCGGCTGGAGCGACATCACGAGGAAGATCAGCCAGATCAGGCTGAAGACGTCCACGGCCGGCATCCTACCCGAGCGGGGCGGGTACGGGAACGCGGGGCGGCCGGCCCCGCACGCCTACAGGTACTGGCCGGGCGGCCGCTGCTGCTCGGGGGGCTGGGGCTGCCCGGAGGGGAGCCCGCGACGACGCAGCTCCTCGAGCTGGGCCCGGGCCGCCATCTGCTGGGCCCACAGCGCGGCCTGGATCCCGTGGAAGAGCCCCTCGAGCCACCCCACGAGCTGCGCCTGCGCCACGCGGAGCTCGGACTCGGTGGGGACCCCGGACATCGGCGGCGCCAGGGCGGCCAGCTCCTCCTGGAGGTCCTCCGAGATCGCCTCCCGCAGCTCGGAGAGGGATCGGTCGTAGATCTGGCGCATCCGGGCCCGGCCCGCCTCGTCGAGCGAGGTCTGGCGGGTCTCGTCGAGGAGCTCCCGGACCATGTTCGCGATCCGAAGGAGCTTGGCGGGTTCGGTCACGGTCTCCTGCCGCGCCTCCGCCTGGGCCCGCTGGCCGGCCGGCTCCGCCTGCCCCATCCGTCGCTCCTCGGTGCCCACGGCCCAACGTTAGCAGGACGTCGCGAGCCGGTCAGCACCGCCCGTCCGTCCGCCCCGCCCGGCCGGCGGGGGCTGCGTCGGTCGGGCTCACCGGCCGGGCGTCGGTCGGGCTCACCGGCCGGGCGTCGGTCGGCCCCTCACCCGGCGAGGTACCGGAGGAGGAGGGCCTCGGCGAGCGCCGCCCGCTCCACCTCGGCCAGGTCCACGCTCTCGTCCTGCGCGTGGATGTTCGAGCGGTCGTCCATCGCCCCCATGAGGAGGATCTCCGCGCCTGGGAGCACCTCGGCGAGGGCCGGGACGAGCGGGATCGACCCGCCCGACCCCACCTCGACCGCGGGGCGCCCGTAGGCCTCGGCCAGCGCGCGGCGAGCGACGGCGTAGGCGGGCCCATCGATCCGGCAGGCGAACCCCCTCCCGGGGTCGCCTCCGGTGACGGTGAACCGGGCCCCCCAAGGGACCGCGCGGCGGAGGTGATCGACGAGGAGGTCCAGGGCTCGCTCGGGGTCGTCGGTGGGGGCGAGCCGGAGCGAGACCACCGCCCGGGCCCGGTCCACGAGGATGTTCCGCGCCCCGTGGACCGGGGGCGCGTCGATCCCGATGACGTTCACCGCGGGCCGGGTCCACAGGCGCTCGGCGAGGGGGCCCTCGCCCACGAGCTCGATGCCCGCGAGCACCCCGGCCTCCCGCCGGAAGTCCTCCTCGGGCTCCTCCGCGCCCCGCCACGGCATCGCTGCCAGGCCCGGCACGGCGCAGGACCCGCGCCCGTCCTGGAGCGTGGCCAGGGCCTTGATCAGGGCCATCAGCGCGTCGGGGGCCCCTCCGCCGTAGGCGCCGCTGTGGACCGGCCGCTCAAGGGTCTGGACCTCCACCGTGCAGTCGACGACCCCCCGGAGCGTGGTCGTGAGGGTGGGCTCGCCGGTCCGGCGGTTCCCGGAGTCCGCCACGATCACCGCGTCCGCGGCGAACCGGTCCCGGTTCTCCCTGATCAGGCGGGGCAGGTTGTCGGTGGTCGCCTCCTCCTCCCCCTCGACCAGGACCTTCACTCCGACCGGCGGCCGTCCGTCGAAGGCCCGGATGGCGGCGGCGTGGATCGCGATGCCGGACTTGTCGTCGGCCGCCCCGCGCCCGTAGAGGCGTCCGTCGCGCTCCACCGGTTCGAAGGGAGGTGTGCTCCAGAGTTCCTCGGGGCCGGCGGGCTGGACGTCGTGGTGGGCGTAGAGGAGCACGGTCGGCGCCCCGGCGGGCGCGGGGAGCTCCCCGAAGACGGCGGGGTGCCCGCCCGGCACGTCGATCAGGCGGACGTCGGGGACCCCGGCCTCCCGCAGGATCTCCGCGGTCGCCTCCGCGCTCTCCCGGACCGGCCCGGGGTCGAAACCCTCGAAGGCCACGGAGGGGATGCGGACGAGGCGCTCGAGGTCGGCCCGGATGCGTCCCCGCTGGGCGGCGACGGCGGCGCGGAGGTCCGTCACCGCGCCCTCCCCGCACGGGGTCGGCCCGGCCGTCGCTGCCCCCGTCTCGTCCCGTCCATCGGCCCGGGAGGCTACCAGCGCGGCGCCGCTACGGCCCCAGCCGCTCGATCCGCCAGGAGCCGTCCGGGCGTCGCTCGTATCGGAACCGGTCGTGGAGCCGGTGCGCGCGGCCCTGCCAGAACTCGTACGCGTCGGGGACGATCCGATAGCCGCCCCACGACGGCGGGGGCGGCACGTCCTCCCCGGGGAAGCGGGCATCGGCCTCGGCGTAGCGGGCCTCGAGCCAGCGCCGGCCGGGGATCGGCTGGCTCTGCGGCGAGGCCCACGCGGCCAGGCGGGCCTCCCGTGGCCGGGTCCGGAAGTAGGCCTCGGACTCCTCCGGATTCGCGGGCTCCGCCCGCCCCGCGAGCGAGACCTGGCGGTCCAGCTCCCGCCAGTAGAGGACCGCCGCGGCCCTCGGGTTCTCCCCGAGCTCCCTGGCCTTCCGGCTCCCGAGGTCGGTGTAGAAGACGAACCCGCGGTCGTCGAACCCCCGGAGGATCACGTGGCGGACGGAGGGCGCGCCGTCCCCTGAGGCGGTGGCGAGCGCCATCGCCTCCGGCATCGCGACCCCGGCGGCCGCCGCCTCCCCGTACCACCGCCGGAACTGCTCGAAGGGGTCGGGGTGGAGGTCCCGGCGGGAGAGGGTGCGCTCGTTGCCGGCCCGGTCCGCCACGTCCGCAACGATAGCGGGGCCCGCGGTGGGGCCGGCGGGGACCGCGCTCCCGCGGGCGGGTCGGTGCGGCGGGGCCCGCGGTGCGGGACCCGTCCTGGGAGGCCCCGGTGGTCGAGGCCCGGGCGCGGGGTGGGACCGGCGCCGCTCGGGGCCGTCTCCGAGAGCTCCGCGGCGTCCCGCGCTGAGCGGCTGCGGTGAGGGGCGCCCCCCCGAGGGAACGTGCCCCCGGCAGGACTCGAACCTGCGCACCCGGCTCCGGAGGCCGGCGCTCTATCCTCTGAGCTACGGGGGCGTCGCCACGAGTCTAGCAACGCGGCCCGACGGCCCGCCCCGCGCATCCCGTCCGCCCTGGGCCAGCGGCCGTCCGCCCTGGGGCCAGCGGGGTCCTCGTGGCTATCCTCGCGGCATGGGACCACCGCCCCCGCCCAGGGTCCTGGTCGTGGACGACGACCCGGTGATCGTCCGGCTGCTCGAGGTGAACTTCCGGCTCGAGGGGTTCGAGGTCGACGCCGCGACCCACGGTGAGCGGGCCGTGGAGCTGGCCAGAGCGGCCCCGCCCGACGCCGTGGTCCTCGACGTCATGATGCCCGGCGTCGACGGCTGGGAGGTGTACCGGCGGTTGCGAGACGAAGCGGGCCTGGCCCGCACCCCGGTCGTGTTCCTCTCGGCGCGGCCCCGGGACGAGGGACCCGAGCGCGGCTACCCTTCGGGCGTGGCCGCGTACGTGACGAAGCCGTTCGAGCCCCACGAGCTGGTCGCGCTGGTCCGTCGGGCGATCGAGGACGCCGGCGCGGCTGAGGGGTGCCCGTGATCGAGCGGGAGCTCGCGGAGCTCGTGCGGACCGCCGTCCGCGAGGCGGCGGCGGCGCTCGGGTACCAGGGCGAGCTGCCGGAGGTCGAGATCGAGGTGCCCCGCCAGCGGGAGCACGGGGACTTCGCCACCAACGTCGCGCTGGCCCTGGCCCCCCGGGTGGGGCGGCCCCCGCGGGAGGTGGCCCGGGCGGTGGTGGAACGGCTGCCGCGCGCCCCCTTCGTGGTCGCCGCGGAGCCCGCCGGGCCCGGGTTCATCAACTTCCGGGTCTCGAACGCCTGGCTCCACGACGCGCTCCGGCGCATCGCGGCCGAAGGGGAGGGGTACGTCCGCGCCGCGCCCCACGGGCGCCGGGTGCAGGTCGAGTTCGTCTCCGCGAACCCCACCGGTCCCCTCCACGTGGGGCACGCCCGTCAGACCGTGCTGGGCGACGCGCTCTGCCGGCTGCTCGAGGCGGACGGCTGGGAGGTCTCCCGCGAGTACTACTTCAACGACGCCGGGCGGCAGATGGAACTCTTCGCCGCCTCCGTGGAGGCCCGCTACCTCCAGCTCCTGGGGCGGGAGGCGGCGGTCCCCGAGGAGGGCTACCACGGCGCCTACCTCCTCGACATCGCCCGGGACATCCTCGCGGAGCACGGCCCCTCCCTCGCCGACCTGCCTCCCGGGGAGCGACGGGAGCGGCTGCTCGCCGAGGGCACCCGGAGGGTCCTGGAGAACATCAAGGGCACGCTCGCCCGCTTCGGGGTCCGGTTCGACACGTTCTTCTCGGAGCGGTCGCTGCACGCCTCGGGCGCGATCCGCCGCACGGTCGAGCGCCTGCGGGAGCTGGGCTACGCCTACGAGCACGAGGGCGCGGTCTTCTTCCGCGCCACGGAGTTCGGCGACGAGAAGGACCGGGTGCTCGTCCGTTCGAACGGAGAGCCGACGTACTTCGCCGCGGACTGCGCCTACCTGGTGGATAAGTTCGAGCGCGGCTTCGACCACCTGATCTACGTCTGGGGCGCGGACCACCACGGGACCGTGAAGCGGCTCAAGGGGGCGGCCCAGGCGCTCGGCTACGACCCCGACCGGGTCGAGGTGGTCCTCCACCAGCTCGTCGCGATGTACCGGGGCGGGGAGCTGCTGCGGATGAGCAAACGGGCGGGCACCATCATCACGCTCGACGAGCTCCTCGACGAGGTGGGGGCCGATGCGGTCCGGTTCACGCTCCTCTCGCAGTCGAACGACACCGTGATCAACTTCGACATCGAGGCCGCGAAGCGCCGGAGCCTGGAGAACCCCGTCTACTACGTCCAGTACGGGCACGCCCGGATCGCGAGCATCCTCCGGAAGGCCGAGGAGGCCGGGGTCGAGCTCCGCCCGATCGAGGAGGTGGACCTCTCACCGCTCGAGCAGGAGGCCGAGCTCGAGGTGCTCCGGGCGATCGCCGCCTTGCCCGAGGAGGTCCGCCGGGCCGCGGCGCTCCGCGCCCCCTCACGGCTCACCCACTTCGTCCACGACCTGGCCGGCCGGTTCCACCGCTTCTACACCGAGCACCGGGTGCTCGGGGAGGCCCCGGAGCTCACCCAGGCTCGCCTGTGGCTCTGCGTGGGGACGAAGCGGGCGATCGCCACGGTCCTGGGGCTCCTGGGGGTCTCGGCGCCCGAGCGGATGGAGCGCGAGGATGGCTGAGCGGCCGGGGCTCGTCGCGCCCCGCGCGGGAGACGCCGTCCCGGCCGGCGGGCCGTGGCCCGCGGGGGCGGCCTTCGGGCCCCGGGGCCTCGAGATCCGGGGGGTGCCGGCCGAGGAGCTGGCCGCCGCCCACGGGACCCCCCTGCTCGTGGTGGACGAGGGGCACCTGCGCGAGCGGGCCCGCCTCTTCGCCTCGCTCTTCCCCCACGTGCTCTACGCCGTGAAGGCCTTCACCTCGCACGCGGCGATCCGGCTGGCGTTGGAGGAGGGGCTGGACCTCCTGGCCTCCACGGACGGCGAGCTCGAGGCGTGCCTGCGGGCGGGCGCGCCGGCGGATCGGATCGTGCTCCACGGGAACAACAAGTCCGACGCCGAGCTCGCGCTCGCCGTGGGGTCGGGCGTGCGGCTCGTGAACGTCGACAACCCGGGGGAGCTCGAGCGGCTCGAGGCCGCCGCCGCGGCGGCGGGGGTCGTCCAGCCCGTGCTCCTGCGGGTGATCCCGGAGGTGGGGGCCGGGGCCCACGAGAAGATCCGGACGGGCGGGCCGCGCTCGAAGTTCGGGACGCCGCTCGAGGAGTTCCCCGGCCTCGTGGCGAGGGCCCTGGAGCTCCCCCACGTCCGCCCCGTGGGCGTCCACGCCCACATCGGTTCCCAGGTCCTCGAGCCCGAACCCTACCTGGAGGAGGTGGACGTGCTCCTCGACCTCCTGGCCCGGCTCCGGGACGCGGTGGGGTTCGAAGCGGACTGGCTCGACCTGGGCGGGGGATTCGGGGTCGCCTACACCGACGAGCAGCCCTTCGACCTGGCGGCGCTCGCCCCTGAGCTCCTCGAGCGGGTGCGGGCCGGGGCGGCGGCCCGCGGGCTCCCCGCGCCCCACACCGTGGTGGAGCCCGGCCGCTCGGTGGTGGGGGCGGCGGCGATCACCCTGTACCGCGTGGGGACCCGGAAGGAGATCGGGGGCCGCCGCCTGGTGGCCGTGGACGGGGGGATGTCCGACAACATCCGCCCGATGCTCTACGGGGCTCGCTACACGGTGGCCCTCGCCGCCCCGCCCCGCCCGGGGCCGACGGCGACCTTCGACGTCGTCGGTCGGCACTGCGAGTCCGGGGACGTGCTCGCCGAGGGCGTCGATCTGCCCGCCGACCTCGGGCCCGGGGACCTCCTCGCGTTCGCGGCCACCGGGGCTTACACGTACTCGATGGCGAGCAACTACAACCGGGTCGGCCGCCCCGCGGTGGTGGCGGTCGGCCCGGACGGGACGGCGCGGCCGTGGCTGCGCCGCGAGGATCCGGCCGACCTCGACCGCCTCGAGGCGGTCGGGGCCCGACCCCCGGAGGTCCGGCCCCCGGAGGGGGTCGAGGTCCGCCCGGCTCGGCCGGCCGACGCGCCGGGGTTCCTGGAGGCGTTCCGGACCGTGGCCGCCGAGGGCCGGTACCTCCGCTCAGAGGAACCCCGGTACGGCGAGGCGCACTACCGCCGGCGCTTCCGACGGTCCTGGGACGAGGACCACGCCTCGCTCGTCGCCGTCGCGGGGGGCCGGGTCGTGGGTCAGCTCGACGTGGAGCGGGAACCGCACCCCGCCTCCCGCCACGTGGCGACCCTCGGCATGCTCGTGGTCCCCGGCTGGCGCGGCCGGGGCGTGGGCGCCGCGCTCCTGGCCGAGGCCTTCCGCTGGGCCCGGGAGAGCGGGGTGGAGAAGCTCTCGCTCACGGTCTACCCCGGGAACCGAGCGGCGCTCGCGCTGTACCGGCGGTTCGGGTTCGTCGAGGAGGGGCGGCTGCGGCGCCACTCGAAGAAGCGCTACGGCTACGAGGACGAGATCGTGATGGGGGCGTTCGTGGAGGCCGAGAGGTGAGGACCGTCGGCGTCGGACTCCTCGGCTGCGGGACCGTCGGGGCCGCCGTGGCCCGCCTGCTCCACGCGCACGCCGACGACATCGCGATGCGGGCCGGGCTGCGCCTGGAGGTCGCCCGGGTCGCCGTGCGGGACCCCGGCAGGCCCCGGGACGTCCCGGTAGGCCCGGACCGGTTCACCGCCGACCCGATGGCGGTGGTGGCGGACCCCGCGGTCGAGGTGGTCTGCGAGCTCATGGGCGGGGTGGATCCGGCCCGCTCGCTCGTGCTGGCGGCCTTCGAACGCGGGAAACCCGTCGTCACCGCGAACAAGGAGCTGCTCGCGAACCACGGGCGCGAGCTGTTCGACGCCGCCGACGGCCGCGGCCTCGACCTCTACTTCGAGGCCGCCGTGGGCGGCGGGATCCCGCTGATCCGCCCGCTCAAGGGCTCGCTCGCCGGGGAACGGGTGGCGCGGATCATCGGGATCGTGAACGGCACGACGAACCTCATCCTCACCCGGATGTCGGAGGACGGGCTCTCGTTCGCCGACGCCCTGGCCGAGGCCCAGCGGCTCGGCTACGCGGAGGCGGACCCCTCTGCCGACGTGGACGGCCACGACGCCGCCGCGAAGTGCGCGATCCTCGCCTCGATCGCGTTCAACGCCCGGGTGGTGGCGGGCGACGTCTACCGCGAGGGGATCGCCTCGGTCTCCGCCGAGGACATCGCGTTCGCCTCCCGCCTGGGGTACGTGGTGAAGCTCCTCGCGATCGCGGAGCTCGAGGACGGCGAGATCGCCGCCCGGGTCCATCCGACGATGCTCCCCGCCGCTCACCCACTGGCGGCGGTCCGGGGGCCCTTCAACGCGGTGTTCGTCCAGGGGGAGCACGCGGGGGAACTCATGTTCTACGGGCGCGGCGCGGGCGGCGACCCGACGGCCACGGCGGTCGTCGGGGACCTCGTGGCCGTGGCCCGCCACCTGGTCCACGGGGGGCGGGGGATGGGCTGCACCTGCCGGCTCGAACGGCGGATCCGGCCGATCGAACGGAACCGCGACCAGTACTACCTCCTCCTCGAGGTGGTCGACCGACCGGGGGTCCTGGCCGAGATCGCGGCCGTGTTCGGTCGCCACGAGGTCTCGATCAAGAGCGTGTGGCAGGAGGGGACCGGGGAGGACGCCCAGCTCGTGTTCATCACCCACCGGGCCCGGGAGGGCGCGCTGCGGGAGACCGTGGAGGAGCTCCGGGGCCTCGCGGTGGTGGAGGAGGTCCGGAGCGTGCTCCGGGTGGCCGACGAATGGTGAGTCCGCAGGGCGCGGGCTCCCCGGGGGGATCCGGCGCCCCCCAGTGGCGCGGCGTCGTCGTCGAGTACCGGGAACGGCTCCCGATCCCCGCGGGCGCGCCGGTCGTGACGCTCGGGGAGGGGGGGACCCCGCTCGTCCGCTCCCGGCCGCTCTCCGAGGAGACCGGCTGCGACGTGTACCTCAAGTACGAAGGGGCCAACCCCACGGGCTCCTTCAAGGACCGGGGGATGGCCGTGGCCATCACGGCCGCCCTCCTCGAGGGGGCGAAGGCCGTGGTGTGCGCCTCCACGGGGAACACGAGCGCCTCGGCCGCGGCCTACGCCGCCAAGGCCGGGATCGGCTGCGTCGTCCTCGTCCCCAAGGGGAAGGTGGCCCTGGGGAAGATGGCTCAGACCCTGGTCCACGGCGCGCGCGTGCTCGAGGTCGAGGGGAACTTCGACGCGTCCCTGGCGCTGGCCCGGGAGCTCGCCCTCCGCTACCCGGTGACGCTCGTGAACTCGGTCAACCCCTTCCGCCTCGAGGGGCAGAAGACCTGCGCCTTCGAGATCTGCGACGCGCTCGGGCGGGCCCCGGACCTCCACCTGGTGCCGGTGGGGAACGCCGGGAACATCTCGAGCCACTGGATGGGCTACCGGGAGTACCTCCGCGACGGGGTGGTGGCCGAGCCACCCCAGCTCTACGGCTTCCAGGCCCAGGGGGCGGCCCCCATCGTCCTCGGGCACCCGGTGGAGGAGCCCTCCACGATCGCCACCGCGATCCGGATCGGCAACCCGGCGTCGTGGGAGAAGGCGGTCGCCGCGGCCCGGGAGTCCGAGGGAGCGATCCTGGCCGTGACCGACCGCGAGATCCTCGAGGCCTACCGGCGCGTGGCCCGGGAGGGCCTCTTCTGCGAGCTGGCCTCCGCCGCGTCGGTGGCGGGCCTGCTCCACCTCCACCGGGAGGGGAGGCTCCCGCGCGGGGCCACGGCGGTGTGCGTGCTCACCGGCCACGGGCTCAAGGATCCCGAGTGGGCGATCCAGGGAGCTGGCCATCCTCCGACCGTGCCGCCGGATGCCGCCGCGGTCGCCGCGGAGCTGGGTCTGTAGGGGGACCGGTGCGGCTCGTAGCGGTGGTGCCGGCGACCTCCGCCAACCTCGGCCCCGGCTTCGACTGCTTCGGGCTCGCGCTCGACCTGGTGAACGAGGTGACCCTCGACCCGGAGGCGGCGCCGGGCGTGTCGTGGGAGGGCGAGGGTGCGGGCGAGCTGCCCACCGACGGCTCCGACGCGCTGAGCGCCGCCCTCCGGCGGACCGCCCAGGTCGCCGGCCGCAGGCTGCCGCCCCTCCGCCTCCACGGGCGGAACCGGATCCCCGTGGAGCGCGGCCTCGGGTCCTCGGCGGCGGCCGTCGTGGCCGGCGTGGGGCTCGCCGACCGGCTCCTCGGCCTGGGGCTCTCCGCCGACGACCGGCTCGCGCTCGCGGTCGAGCTCGAGGGCCACCCCGACAACGTAGCCGCGGCCCTGCGGGGGGGCCTGGTGCTCGCCTACCGGGGAGCCGGTGGCTGGCGGGCCGAAGCGCTGGCGCCGGCGGAAGGGCTCCGCCCCGCCGTGCTGGTCCCCGACGCCCGCCTCTCCACCGTCGCCGCCCGGGCCGCGCTGCCCCGGGCGGTCCCGCTCGTCGACGCCGCCTTCAACGCCGGGCGGGCCGCCCTGGCCGTGGTCGCGCTGACCGCGCGCCCCGAGCTGCTCGCCGAAGCCCTCGAGGACCGCCTCCACCAGGAGGTGCGGCTCCGCCTGGTCCCCGAGGTGGCGGAGACCTTCGCCCGGGTGCGCGCCGCGGGGATCCCGGTCTGCGTGTCGGGGGCCGGCCCCTCGCTGCTCGCGTTCGAGCGGGAGGGGGCAGCCGTCCCCGACCTCGGTCCGGGTTGGCGGGTGCTCCGGGTGCCGCCGCGGCGGACGGGGCTCGAGGTCGAGGAGGCGCCGTGAGATCGCGGTCGCTGCGCTGCGGCGTCGGCATGCGCCGATATCGTTGCTGCGGGTGATGGGGGCGACCGAGCACCGCCGCCCCGGGGGGCCGGGATGAGCGTCGAGCCGCAGGCCGCGCGGCTCGACGAGGCGCGCCGTCCCTCGGGCGCGCCGGTCCTCGTGACCGACCTCGCGAGCAAGACCCTCGCGGTGAAGGAGGGCGACACCTTCCTCTACTGCGACCTCGAGGGGAACCTGGACCAGGGGACGGACTTCGGCCTCGGGCTGTACCACCGCGACACCCGGTTCCTGTCGCGGTTCCACATGCAGGTGTCGGGGCGCGACCCGGTGCTCCTCTCCTCCTCCTCGGAGCGGGCCTACATGGCCTACGTGGACCTCACGAACCCCGATCTCTACGAGGACGACCGGGTCGTGGTCCCCCAGCAGACCCTGAACATCCGCAGGATCCGCGCGATCAACGGGCGCCTCTTCGAGCGGGTGCGGGTGAAGAACTACAACCCGCGCCCGATCGCGCTCACGCTCGCGTTCACCTTCGGCGCGGACTTCGCCGACATCTTCGAGGTCCGGGGGCTCATCCGCGAACCCCACGAGCGCGGGGCCCGGCTGCCCCCGAAGGTGGAGGACGGCGCGATCGAGTTCGTGTACCTCGGCAGGGACGGCGTGCGGCGCGTCACCCGGATCGAGTTCGCCTCGCCGCCCGACGAGATCGAGCCCGCGGGCGAGCTGGTCACGGCGACCTTCCGCCTCCACCTCGGTCCCTACCAGACCCGCCTCGTGGCCATGACCATCGAGCCGATCGTGGGGGAGCCGGCCCGGGCGGTCGAGTTCGACGTGGCCGTCCACGAGCTCCGCCGCTCCTACGAGGAGTGGGAGCGGGAGTGCACGCAGATCGTCACCGACAACGAGCTCTTCAACCAGCTCCTGGACCGGAGCCTCCGGGACCTGCGGGCGCTCTACACGAGGACCGACGGGGGCGGGATCCTCGCGGCCGGGATCCCCTGGTACGTCACGATCTTCGGCCGCGACGCCCTGATCAGCTCCCACCAGCTGCTCATGGTGAACCCCCGCCCGGCGCGGGAGGCGCTCGAGCTCCTCGCCCGCCACCAGGGGACCAAGGTCGACGACTGGCGGGACGAGGACCCGGGGAAGATCCTGCACGAGGTCCGCCGCGGCGAGCTCGCCGGGGCGGGGATCATCCCCCACACCCCCTACTACGGCTCGGTGGACTCCACGCCCTGGTTCCTGATCCTCCTGGCGCAGTACGTCCGCTGGACGGGGGACCTCGCCTTCGCCGAGCGGATGCTGCCGCACGTCGAGGCGGCGCTCCGGTGGATCGACGAGTACGGCGACCTCGACGGCGACGGGTTCGTCGAGTACCGGACCCGGTCGCCCCGGGGGATCCGGAACCAGGGGTGGAAGGACTCCCACGACGCGATCGTCCACGCCGACGGCCACCTCGCCGAGCCGCCGATCGCGCTCTCCGAGGTCCAGGGCTACGTGTACCTCGCGAAGACCCGGATGGCGGACGTCTTCGCCGCGCTCGGGGACGAGCACCGCGCGGAGTGGCTCCTGGCCCAGGCCCACGAGCTGCGCAAGCGGTTCAACGAGGCGTTCTGGATGGAGGACGAGCAGTACTTCGCGGCCGCCCTGGACGGCGAGAAGCGCCAGGTCCGCACGATCATGTCGAACCCGGGCCACGGCCTGTACTGCGACATCGTGGATCGCGACAAGGCCGCCGCGCTCGCCAAGCGCCTCCTCGCCCCCGACATGTTCTCGGGGTGGGGGATCCGCACGATGAGCAAGGCGGCCGCCGCCTACAACCCGATGAGCTACCACAACGGTTCGGTCTGGCCCCACGACAACGCGCTGATCGCGGCGGGGCTCAAGCGCTACGGGTTCGTGCGGTCGACGAACCGGGTGGCCACCGCCCTCTTCGACGCCGCGATCCACGCCGACTACATGCGCCTGCCCGAGCTGTTCTGCGGGTTCACCCGCCGGAGCCCCAACCGTCCCGTCTCCTACCCGGTGGCCTGCTCGCCCCAGGCCTGGGCCGCCGGTTCCCCGTTCCTCATGCTCCAGGCGATGCTCGGGATCTCCGCGATGGCCCACCAGAACCTGCTCACGGTGAACAAGCCCCACCTGCCCCCCTGGCTCAACACCGTGGAGCTCCGGAACATGCGGGTGGGGGCGAGCCGGATCTCGCTCGTGTTCCGTCGGGAGGGGGAGATCACCTCGTTCTCGCTCCTCTCCCGGGAGGGCGACGTCCGGGTGGTGATGGAGGAGTAGTCAGCGCAGGCAAGGGCCGGTGGGGACGGGCGCGGTCCGTCCCTCGGCGCGCTCCAGCACCGGCTCGACCTCGTCCGAGGCGAGGGCGTAGCCGATCCCCGGGTCCGTGGTGGACCCCGCGAACACCACCCCGAGCACGGTCCCTTCGGCGTCCACGAAGGGCCCGCCGGAGTTCCCCGGGCGGACCTCGGCCTGGAGCTCGTAGACGTCCCGGCGGACGCGGCCGCGCCCGTAGATGTCCCGGCCCACGGCCTCGAGGCGGGACAGGACGGCGGCGGGCGCGGCGGAGAGGCCTCCGCCCTGGGGGTAGCCGAGCACGGCCGCCCCCTCGCCCCGCTCCGCGGGCTCGGTGGAGAGCTCGAGCGGCGGCCCGACCGGCTCGGCGATCCGGATCACCGCCACGTCGAGCTCGGGGTCGAACAGGACGGGGGTCGCGGCGTGGGCCGTCCCGTCGGCCCCCCGGACCTCGGGCGCCTCGACCCCCGCCACCACGTGGGCGTTGGTCACGACGTAGCCGGGGGCCGCCAGGAACCCGCTCCCCTCCTGGATCCGCCCGCAGGCCTCCCCGACCACCTGGACCGTCGCGTCGTCGGCGGCCTCCATCGCCCGTCGGACCTCCCGACGGGCCGGCCCCTCGACCGGCGCCGCGGGGGCCGGGGGGAGCCCGGCGAACACCTCGGGGAAGCCGAACCGGTTCAGGAACCGACGGACCTGGACGAGGAGCGAGGGCGGCTCGGGGAGCGTCGCCGCGAGCGCGCGGACGATCGCGGAACGGCGGATCTCGCGGGCGAGCGCCGGCGACGGCCCGTGGACCAGGTTCAGCGCCAGGAACCAGGTGGCGAGGAGGAGCGCGCCGATCGAGATCAGCGAGCCCGCCGCCCGGTCGACCGTGCGCAGGCGGGAACGGTGGGTGGCCGCCCGCAGGCCCGAGCCGACGAGCCAGCCGATCCCATCCCCGACCAGCCCGAGCGCGAGGAACGTGCCGAGGGCGATCCCAGCCTGGGCCTCCGGTCGCTCGGCGATCCGCGCGAGGGAGGGCGCGAGGAGCGCACCGGCCACGAGCCCCGCCCCCAAGCCCCCGTAGGCCAGCACCTGGAGCAGCGCGCCGCGCCGGTAGCCCGTGGAGGCGGCGACGGTCAGGAGCGCGAGGAGGACGAGGTCCACCGCCGACACGACTGCATCGTCGCACGGCCCGGCCGCGCTAGACTCGCCCCGTGGTCACGATCGCCCACATCTCCGACCCCCACGTGGGCTCCCCCTACTTCGTCCCGAACCTGATGAACCGGGTGATCGTGGAGCTGAACGAGCTGGCGCCGGACGCCGTGATCTGCACCGGGGACCTCACCAACGAGGGGTACCGGCAGGAGTACAAGAACTGGGTCGCCTACGCCCAGCGGATCGGGTCGCCGGTCCTCACGGTCTGCGGCAACCACGACGCGCGCAACGTCGGCTACCTCCACTTCGAGGAGCTGATCGGGCCTCGGCACTGGGCGGTGGACGTCCGGGGGGTGCGGATCGTCGGGGTCGACTCGAGCGAGCCCGACCTGAACGAGGGGCAGGTGGGTCGGGAGCGCTACGACTGGATCCGGCAGCAGTTCGACGTCCCGGCCGATCTCAAGATCTTCTGCCTCCACCACCACCTGATCGCGGTGCCGGGGACCGGCCGGGAACGGAGCACCGTGGCCGACGCCGGCGACCTCCTGGAGGTCCTGATCGAGGCGGGGGTGAACATCGTGCTCTCCGGGCACAAGCACGTCCCCTACGTATGGCGGATCGAGGACCTCTACGTCGCCACCGCCGGCACCGTCGCCTCCCTCCGGCTGCGCGGGTACACGAGGCCCTGCTACAACGTGCTCGAGATCGACGGCGACGAGGTGAAGATCCTCCGGAAGTTCCCCTTCGGCGGCTCGAACGTGATCGCCCACTTCTCGCTCTCGACGGGCGCGCAGTACCACCGCGAGCTGGAGCCCCCCGTGGGGCTCCGGGCGGGGGAGCGGACGGTCGGCCCGACGGAACGGTAGCGACCGGCCGGGAGCCGACGGAGGTCGGCGGGGGGTTCGATGAGGGTCCTGGTCCTCGTGGACGGCGAGCACTACCCCCCCGTGACCCGCTGGGCGATCGACGTCGCCCGCACCCTCGGCCACGAGGTCCAGGCGGCGCTCCTCGTGGGGGGCCTGGAGAAGGTCGACCCCCGGCGCCCCCCGGACCTCGGGGTACCCCTCCGGCTCGCCGACGGCGATCCGGCGGGTGCGCTGGCCCGGACCCTCGACGAGCTCCGCCCCGAGGGCGTGCTCGATCTCTCGGACGAGCCGGTCCTGGGCTACCGGGAGCGGATGGAGCTGGCGGCGGTGGCCCTGGTCCGGGGCGTGCCCTACCTGGGAGCGGACTTCCGACTCGATCCCCCGATCGCGGGACCCCCGTTGCCCGTGCCCGCGGTGGCCGTGATCGGGACCGGGAAGCGGACCGGGAAGACCGCGATCGGCGGGGAGACGGCGCGGGTCGCCCGGGAGCGGGGGCTCGGGCCGGTGGTGGTGGCTATGGGTCGCGGCGGTCCGATGGAGCCCCGGGTGGCGAGGGCCGGCGAGGTGCACGTCGAAGCCCTCCTCGAGCTTGTCCGCCGGGGCGAGCACGCGGCCTCCGACTACCTGGAGGACGCGCTCACGGCGGGGGTCACCGCGGTCGGCGCCCGGCGCGCGGGGGGCGGACTCGCGGGTGCGCCCTACGCCACGACCGCGCGGGCCGCCGCCGAGCTCGCCGTGGAGCTCGGGGCGGGGCTGGTCGTCCTCGAGGGGAGCGGTTCGGCGGTGCCCCCCGTGCCCTGGGACGCGGGGATCCTGGTGGTCCCCGCCACCGCCCCGCCGGAGTACCTCGGGGGGTACCTCGGACCCTACCGGCTGTTGCTGTCGGACCTCGTGGTTGTTACCATGGCGCGCAGCCCGACCGGGCCCGAGAACCTTCCCGCCTTGCGATCCCACGTCCAACGACTGCGCCCGGGCGCGCGGTTCCTGGTCACCGACTTCGAGCCGGTGCCGCTGGCGGAGGTGGGGGGCCGGGATGCGTTCCTCGCCACGACCGCGCCGGGGCCCGTCGCCGAGAGGCAGGCGGCGCTCCTGGAGCGGGCCTACGGGTGTCGGGTGGTCGGGTGGAGCGCCCGCCTGGCGGACCGGGCCGGGTTGGCGGTCGATATGGACGGAGCGGGGCCTTACGACGTGCTCCTCACGGAGCTGAAGGCGGCGGCGGTGGACGTCGCGTGCGACCGGGCGCTGGCCCGCGGCGCCGAGGTGGTCTTCCTGCGGAACCGCCCGGTCGCGGTGGAGGGCGACCTCGGGGTCGAGGAGGCGATCGCGGGCGTGCTGGAGCTCGCCGTCGAGCGGAGCGGGGGACGGTGAAGGAGGAGGGGCGGATCGCGACGGTCCGGATCTCGGACCGGGAGTCTGGGCTCCCGTACTCGAAGGGGCTCACGGCCTCCCAGGTCATGGTGACGGGCCTGCCACCCGCCCGGGCCTACGAGGTCGCCGAGGCGGTGGAGGAACGGCTCCTCGCCATGGGGCGGCCGGACGTCTCGAGCGAGGAGCTGTCGGCGCTCCTGGTCCAGGTCCTCGAGGAGGTGGCGGGCGACCGCTACGCGAAGAACTTCCTGCGGTGGCGAGAGGTGGAGGCCCTGGACGTCCCGATCGTCCTCTTGATCGGAGGGACCACCGGGGTCGGGAAGTCCACCCTCGCCACGCAGCTCGCGGCGCGCCTCGGGATCGTCCGGGTCGTGGCGACCGACATGGTCCGCGAGGTCATGCGGGCCCTGTTCTCGCGGGAGCTGATGCCCACGCTCTACACCTCGTCGTTCGAGGCCGACACGGCCCTCCGCGAGCCCCCGGCGCGGGTGAAGGACCGGCTGATCGTGGGGTTCCGGGAGCAGACCGCGGCCGTCGCGGTGGGGGTCAACGCGATCCTGGAGCGGGCGGCGATCGAGGGGACGAGTATCATCGTGGAGGGAGCCCACGTGGTACCGGGCTTCCTGGATCTCGACCCGCTGGCCGACCGGATCCTCGCCGTGCCGGTTATCATCTCGGTGGAAGACGAGGAGATGCACCGCAGCCACTTCGCGGTGCGGGGCTCCGACGCGATCTCGCGCCCGGCCACGAGGTACCAGCAGGGCTTCGAGAAGATCCGGCGCCTCCAGCGGTACATCAAGAGCCAGGCCCTGTCGCACGGGGTCCCCGTGATCCCGAACTACAGCTTCGACCAGGCCCTCGCCTCCATCATCGACCTGGTGATGGAGCGGGCCACGGAGCGGGCGGCCCAGCTCCGGGCCGTGGGCGGCCGGAGGAGGAGGGGGCGGACGGCATGAGGCTGTTCCTGGACACGGCGAGCATCGAGGAGATCAGGGAGATCAACCGTTGGGGCGTCCTCTCCGGCGTGACCACGAACCCCAGCCTCGTGGCGAAGGAGGGGCGGTCCGCCGAGCAGGTCTGGAAGGAGATCCTGGCCGAGGTCGACGGGGACGTCTCGCTCGAGACCACCGAGCTCGAGGCCGAGGCGATGTACCGGCAGGGCAAGGAGCTCGCCCAGCTCGGGGCGAACGCCGTGATCAAGGTCCCGATGACCCCGGCGGGGCTCCAGGCCGGCAAGCGCCTCACCGAGGAGGGGGTCCGGGTGAACGTGACCCTGGTCTTCTCCCCGGCCCAGGCCATCCTGGCGGCCGAGATCGGCGCCTACGTCGTCTCGCCGTTCCTGGGCCGGATCGACGACGCCGCGAGCGACGGGATGGAGGTGCTCCGCCGGATCTGCGAGATCTACGACGTGCAGGGCTACGAGACCCAGGTGCTCGCGGCCTCGCTCCGTCACCCCATGCACGTGGTGGAGGCGGCGCTGGCGGGCGCCGACATCGCCACGATGCCCTACGACGTGTTCACCAAGCTCGTGAAGCATCCGCTCACCGACATCGGGCTCGACCGGTTCCTCACGGACTGGGAGGCCCTGAGGAGGAAGCTCGAGGAAGGGGCCTGACCGACGATGGACCTCGGAACGATCGATCGCACCACGCTGGAGGGGAAGGTCCTCTCCGAGCTCCAGGAGATCGCCCAGGGGCTGGGCATCGAGGGCGCCCAGCGTCTGCGCAAGGCGGGCCTGATCGACGCGATCCTCGCCCGCGCGTCGGGCGACGGACGCGAGCGGCCCGCGGCGGACCCTCCGGGCGGGGAGGCCGACGGCGGCGAGGCGGCGGGCGGCGTCGCCACGGTGGCCGCCCCGGGGCCGCCCGAGGCGACGGAGCCCGGGCCGGCCGCGGCGGGGGATCGGGTGGCGGAGGAGGCCGCCCCGGCCACGGAGCCGGGGGGCGAGGCCGCGCCGACGGGGCCCGCCGCGGCGGTGCTCGCGCCGGCGCGCGAGCGCCGGCGGCTGTCACGGGAGGAGCGGCGTCGGCTCCGCGAGGAACGTCGGCTCCGCGAGGAGCAGGAGCGGGCCGAGGAACTCGCCCACGCCCCCACCGCGACCGGGATCCTCGACATCCTCCCCGAGGGCTACGGGTTCCTGCGGACCTCGGGCTACCTGCCGGGCCCGGAGGACATCTACGTCTCGCTCTCCCAGATCCGCCGATTCATGCTCCGGAAGGGCGATGTCGTGACCGGGAAGGTCCGCCACCCGAGGGACAACGAGAAGTACTTCGCGCTCCTCCAGATCGAGAGCGTGAACGGCCTGGACCCGGAGGAGGCCAAGCAGCGGCCGCACTTCGAGAAGCTCACGCCGCTCTTCCCCAACGAGCGGTTCCGGCTCGAGAGCGGGCCCAACGCGATCACCGAGCGGATCATCGACATGATCGCTCCGATCGGGAAGGGCCAGCGGGGGATGGTGGTCTCGCCGCCCAAGGCGGGCAAGACCACGGTCCTCAAGCAGATCGCGAACGGGATCCTCCACTCCTCGCCGGAGACCCACGTGATCGTGCTCCTCGTCGACGAGCGGCCGGAGGAGGTCACGGACTGGCAGCGGACGGTGGCCGCGGCGGAGGTCGTGTACTCGACCTTCGACAAGCCCGCCGACCAGCACATCCAGGTCACCGAGCTGGTCCTCGAACGGGCCAAGCGCCTGGCCGAGATGGGCCGGGACGTGGCGATCCTCCTCGACTCGATCACGCGGCTGGCGCGGGCCTACAACCTGGCGGCGCCGGCGTCCGGGAAGATCCTGTCGGGCGGGGTGGACTCGACCGCCCTCTACCCGCCGAAGCGGTTCTTCGGGGCGGCGCGGAACATCGAGGAGGGCGGCTCGCTCACGATCATCGCGAGCGCCCTGGTCGAGACGGGCTCCCGGATGGACGAGGTCATCTTCGAGGAGTTCAAGGGCACCGGGAACATGGAGCTCCGGCTGGACAGGGCCCTCGCCGAGAAGCGGCTGTTCCCGGCGATCAACGTCGAGGCCTCGGGGACCCGGAAGGAGGAGCTCCTGATGCCGCCCGAGGAGCTGGCGCTCGTGTGGAAGCTCCGCCGGGTGCTCCACGCCCTGGAGCCGGCCGCCGCGATCGAGCTCCTGATCGACAAGATCCGGGCCACGAAGTCCAACGAGCAGTTCCTCAGGGAGATCGCGAAGGCGCCGGGCGCCTAGGCCGGCGTCGCGCGATGGGGGGCGACGATGAAGAAGGGCATCCATCCCGAGTACGTGTTGGCGACGGTCCACTGCTCCTGCGGGAACACGTTCCAGACCCGCTCCACGAAGCCCGAGCTGCGGGTCGAGATGTGTTCCCGGTGTCACCCGTTCTACACGGGCAAGCAGAAGCTCGTGGACACCGGCGGTCGCGTCGAGCGCTTCCAGCGCCGGTACGCGAAGCGGGGCTCCTGAGCACCGCCCCGATGGCCGAGCCCGCCGCTCGCTCGCCGGGCCGGGCGGCCGCGCCCGGGCCGCCTGAGCACCTGTACGGCGGGCAGGCGGTGATCGAGGGCGTCATGATGCGGGGGCGGGACCACTGGGCCGTGGCGGTCCGCCGCCCGGACGGTGGGATCCACCTCGAGTCCCACGACGTCGACCCGGTGACCCGGCGGTTCCCGTGGCTCGGGAAACCGGGGCTCCGGGGGATCGTGGTCCTCGGCCAGTCCCTCCGGATCGGGATGCGGGCCCTCCAGATCTCGGCCAACGCGGCCGCGCCCGAGGACGAGCGGCTGTCGTCGGGGCAGATGGCGGTCTCCATGACGCTCGCCGTCGCGCTCTTCCTCGGCCTGTTCATCGCGCTGCCCGCGGCCGCGTTGGGGTGGGCCGGCCGGTGGGTGGGCTCCGGGTTCCTGGCGAACGTCCTGGAGGGTGGGTTCCGGATCGTCCTGTTCCTCGGTTACCTGGCGCTGATCGGCCGCACCGGGGAGATACGCCGGGTGTTCGAGTACCACGGGGCCGAGCACAAGACGATCGCCGCCTTCGAGGCGGGCGACGAGCTCACCCCCGAGGCCGTGGACCGCTACCCGACGCTCCACGTCCGCTGCGGCACGAACTTCCTCCTGATCGTCATGATCCTCACGATCCTCGCGTTCGCGCTCCTCGGGGACCCGCCGCTCGGCTGGCGGATCGGCTCGCGGATCCTCGCGATCCCCCTGGTCGCGGCCGTGGCCTACGAGCTCCTCCGGCTCGGCGCCCGGTTCCCGCGGTCGGCCGCGCTCCGGGCGATGATGGCTCCCGGGCTCTGGCTCCAGCGGATCACGACGCAGCCGCCGGCCCGGGACCAGATCGAGGTGGCGATCGCCGCCTTCGGAGAGGTCCGCCGGCGCGAGGCCGAGGCCGGCGGGCCCCCGGCCCACTGAACGCGCCCACCGAGGGCGCGCGGTCCGGCCGGGGTCGTTGCATCGGCGCTGGTCGGGGCTAGAGTGGTGCGGCCGGCCCCACGACCAGACGTCCCGAGGAGGGTGCCCATGAGCGCGACCGAGCTGGACCTCCCGGTGCTCCCATCGGCCGACCAGATCCGCCGCCGGGAGTTCGCCACGGTCCGACGTGGCTACGACCCCGACCAGGTCCGCGACTACCTCAACGCGGTCGCCGAGGCCGTGGAGGCCCTGGAACACCAGCTCCGAGAGGCCAAGCTCGAGCTCGAGACCGCGCTCCGGCAGCAGCGCGAGGCCCGCGCCGACCCTTACCGGGAGATCTCCGAGCGGCTCGCCGAGCTCCTCCGGTCCGCCGACCAGCAGGCCGAGCGGATCGTGCGGGAGGCGAAGGAGGAGGCCCGTCGGATGGTGGAGGAGGCGCGGGCCGAGGCCGACCGGATCCGGCGGGACGCGCAGGCCCGGGCCGAGGAGACGCGCCAGCGCGGGCACGAGGCCCTGGAGCGGGCGCGCGAGGAGGCCGACCGGATGCTCTCCGGGCTCGCCGAGCGGCGGCGATCCCTCGTGGACCAGCTGCGCTCGATGCAGGAGCGGCTGATCGACGTCGCCAGGGAGCTCGAGGCGGCGATCGAACCCTCGGCGGACGGGCCCGCGGGTAGCCGGGCCATCGTCCAGCCCGCGGCGGACGAGCCATCTCCGTCCGGGGCGCCACCGGCGGCGACGGCCGCGTCCGAGCCCACCGCCGCCGAGCCCGGCGGGGGCTCCGTCGCCGAGGACCTCTGGGCGGGCGAGGACGCCGTGGACCTCTCGCGGCTCGAGGTCCCGCCGCTGGATCTGGACCTCGAGGACGAGGACGACTGAAGGCGCTCGACCCCGCGCCCCACGGGTGCCGGACCGCCGTCATTCGGCCGCAGGCCGGGGTCCGCGCGTCGCGCCACGGGGCAGCCCGCACCGTCGTCACCGCGTCTCGACCGGTCACCGCGGTCGCGACGGTCCCGTACCATCGAGGCGTGGACGGGCGGCTGGATGAGATCGAGCGGCGCTTCGAGGAGGTCGAGCGGGAGATGACCTCCCCGGAGGTCACCGCGTCGCCCGAGCGCCTGCGGGAGCTGGGGAAGGTCTACGCGGAGCTCCGCGAGATCGTCGAGCCGTACCGCGAGTACCGCGCGGTCCTCCGCCAGCTCGAGGAGGCCCGGGAGCTCGCCCGGCGGGAGCGCGACCCGGAGATGGCCGCCTACTTCCGGGAGGAGGCCGAGCGGGCCGAGGCCCGGGCAGCCGAGCTGCGGGAGCGCCTGGAGGTGCTGCTCGTCCCCAGGGACCCCAACGACGAGAAGGACGTGGTGGTGGAGATCCGGGCCGGGGCGGGCGGCCAGGAGGCGGCGCTCTGGGCCGGGGAGCTCCTCGAGATGTACCGGCGCTACGCCGAGCGCCACGGGTTCCGGACCGACGTGCTCTCCTCCTCGCCCGCCGACCTGGGGGGCTTCAAGGAGGTGGTCCTCGAGGTCCGGGGCCGGGGGGCCTACTCCCGGTTCAAGCACGAGTCCGGGGTCCACCGGGTCCAGCGGGTCCCGGTCACCGAGTCGGCGGGCCGGATCCACACCTCGACGGCGACGGTCGCCGTGCTCCCCGAGGCCGAGGAGGTGGAGGTCGAGATCCGCCCCGAGGATCTGGAGATGGACGTCTTCCGGAGCTCCGGGCCCGGCGGGCAGTCGGTGAACACCACCGACTCCGCCGTCCGGATCACCCACAAGCCCACCGGGATCGTCGTCACCTGCCAGGAGGAGCGCTCGCAGACCCAGAACCGGGAGAAGGCGCTCCGCTACCTCCGGGCCCGCCTCCTCCAGCGGGCACGGGAGGAGGCGCGGGCGGCGGAGGCCGAGGCCAGACGCTCCCAGGTCGGCACGGGGGAGCGGGCCGAGAAGATCCGCACCTACAACTTCCCCGAGAACCGGGTCACCGACCACCGGGTGAAGCTCACGCTCCACCGGCTGCCCGAGGTCCTCGAGGGCGACCTCGACCCCTTCGTGGACGCCCTCCTCGCCGCGGAGCGCGCTGCGCAGCTCGCCCGTCCGGACGGGGAGCCTCGCGCGCGGAAGGACGCCGCCGGCGTCGCCGGGTCCTGATCGAGCCTCAGGGGATCACCGCGGCCCCGGCTTCGGCGATCTCGCGGTCCTGCTCTGCGGAGCTTCCGGAGACCCCGATCCCCCCGACGACATCCCTCCCGGAACGGAGCGGCACCCCGCCGCCGAAGATGATCAGGCGGTCGGTCTTCACGATGCCGTGGAGGAGCGGGGGCTCGTCCTTCACCAGGTCCCACCAGCGGTGGGTGGGCAACCCGAAGGCCGCCGCCGTCCACGCCTTGTCCTGGGCGATCTGGCTCGAGAGGAGGGGCGCCCCGTCCATCCGGGCGAAGGCTTTGAGGTTCCCCGCCTGGTCGACGACGGCGATGGCGACCTCGACCCCGAGCTGCTGCGCGCGCTCGATGCAGGCGGTCACGGCCCTCCGGGCAGCCTCCAGCGTGACGGTCCTGACCTCGATGACGTCCGCCACCGTCCCCTCCTATCCCTCCTCCACGCCGAGCATCTCGAGCAGTCGCCGCACGCTTGCCCGGGGATCCGTCACGTCGAACCGGAACCCCTCCATCCCGACGGCCCTGGCGCCCTCGACGTTCACGGCGAGGTCGTCGATGAAGAGGCACTCCTCGGGTAGGAGGCCGAGCGCCCGGGCGGCCCGGCGGTAGATCTCCGGGTGTGGCTTCCGGATGCCCTCCTCCGCGGCGTCGAGGATCGCGACGAAGCAGTGCCGGAGGTACCAGCCACTCCACCACCCCGAGCCCAGCCAGGCGCTCGCGTCGTTCGTGAGCATCGCCTGCCGGAACCGCCGGGAGAGCCGTTGCATCGCCGCCACCACCTCCGGGCGGTCCCGGCCCTCCCAGTCGATCGAGCCTCGGAGATCCAGGCGGAAGCCGCGCTCGCGGACCCGAGCCTCGAGCCGTGCGAGGTAGGTGGCCTCGTCGATCTCGCCGCGGTCGAGGGCGGCGTAGTCCGGGTCTCCGTCCGGGTCGAACGGCCCCCGCGGCACCACGCCCGGCGGGAGCCCGAGGTCGCGTTCGATCTCGGGGAGGACCTCGAACGGGGTGGGGTGGAGGATCCCTCCCAGGTCCCAGATGACCCCCCGGACCCGCGCCCTCGCGGGACGCCGCCCGGCGTTCACGGGGCGGTCTCCTTCCCCCCGCGCCACCGCGCCGCGTGACGGAGCAGCACCTCCCGGATCGAGGCGGGTGGCTCGGCCGGCGGGACCTCCACGACGATCTGACCGGCCTCCACGCGGACCGGGTAGCGCCGGAGCCGGAGCCACGGGGCGCCGAGGCGCTCCCCGGTCCGGAGGTCGTACCGCCACCAGTGCCAGGGGCAGGTCACCACGCCGTCCCGGACGAACCCCTCGGCGAGGGGACCCCCGCGGTGGAGGCACCGGCCGTCGACGGCGACGAGATCCCCATCCACGTTGAAGACCGCCACGGCCCGGTCACCCGCCTGGACGACGGTCGCCGCCCCCGGCGGGAGCGCTTCGAGCGACCCGGCCGACACCGTGACCGGCTCGGTCATCCTGGCAGCTTCACCACGACGGCCTTGGCTTCCGTGTAGAAGTCGAGGCTGTACGCCCCACCCTCGCGCCCGATCCCGCTCTCCTTCACCCCGCCGAAGGGTGCCCGCAGGTCGCGGACGAAGAAGCAGTTCACCCACATCGTGCCCGTGCGGACCCCCTGGGCGACCCGGTGGGCGGTGGCGAGGTCCCTGGTCCACACCATCCCGGCCAGGCCGTACCGGCTCTCGTTGGCCAACCGGATCGCGTCGGCCTCGTCGTCGAACGGCATGCAGACCTGGACCGGCCCGAAGATCTCCTCCTGGCAGACACGCATCGAGTTGTCGACGTCGGCCAGGACCGTGGGCGCCATGAAGTTGCCCCCCTCGCACCCGGGGACCGTCACGCGGGTCCCGCCCGCGAGCAGCTTCGCGCCCTCGCGCTCGCCGAGCTCCACGTACCCGAGGACGCGCTCGAGGTGCTCGGGGGTGATCAACGGGCCGACCTTCGTGCCGGGGTCGAGCGGATCGCCGACCGGGAGCGCCTCCGCGGCCTCGACGTAGCGGGTCACGAACTCCTCGTAGATCGGTCGCTGGACCAGGAGCCGGCTCCCCGCGAGGCACACCTCGCCCTGGTTGCGGAACAGGGCGTCCACGGACCCTTCGAGCGCGAGGTCGGGGTCGGCGTCGGCGAAGACGATCGAGGCCGACTTCCCGCCCATCTCGAACGAGAGCTTCTTCAGGGTCGCGGCGGCCGCCGCCATGATGGCCCGCCCGGTGTTCGTCTCCCCGGTGAACGAGATGAGGTCCACGCCCGGGTGGCGGGTGAGGGCCTCCCCGGCCGAGTTCGGCCCGAAGCCGTGGACCACGTTCAGGACCCCCTCGGGGAGCCCCGCCTCGGCGCAGATCTCGGCGAGCTTCCAGGCGGTCACGGGGCTCTGCTCGGCGGGCTTGAGCACGGCCGTGCACCCGAACGCCAGGGCCGGCGCCACCTTCCACGTCTCGAGCATGAGCGGGAAGTTCCACGGCGTGATGAGCGCCGCCACGCCGCGGGGTTCGCGCAGCACGTAGGTGAGCACGCCCTCCCAGGGCCTCGGGAAGGCCTCGGTGTGGGCCAGCTCGGCCAGGTCCGCGAAGAAGCGGAAGTTGTAGGCGGACCGGGGGAGGTCCTTGGTCAGGGCCTCCGTGATGGGCTTGCCGACGTCCTGGGACTCGAGACGCGCGAGCTCGTCGCGACGCTCGTCGATGAGGTCGGCGATCCTGTGGAGGATCCGCTTCCGCTCCGCCGGGCTCATCCTGGGCCAAGGCCCCTCCTCGAAGGCTCGGCGCGCCGCCGTGACCGCCCGGTCGACGTCCTCTGCCCCGCCCTCCGCGACCTCGGCGAGGACCTCCCCGGTCGCCGGGTTCACCGAGCGGAAGGTCTCCTCCGAGGTCGAGGGGACGAACCGCCCGTCGATGAAGTGCTCGATCCGCAGCATCTCCGCCTCCTCACCGATCCTCCTCCTCGGATCCGCGCCCGGGCGCGCGGTCGGTCTCTGACGCCGGGACCCCTCCGATGCCCCAGAGATCGGCCGGCACCTCGTTGATCACGACCCGGACGCGCTCGATGGGCGTGTCGAGGGTCTCCGCCACGACCCCCGAGACGTTCCGGAGGAGCCGCTTGAGCTTCTCCCGCGGCCGGCCCTCCAGCAGGTCGATCCGGACGAACGGCATGCTCCTCACCCCTCCATGCGTACCGAGACGGCGCCGAGCGCGGCGAACGAGGCCCGGACGACGGTGCCGAGCCGCAGATCGACGGGCGCGGTGAGACCGCCGGAGATCACGATGCTCCCCCGGGGGAGCGCGGCGCCGCGCGCCGCGAGGCGCCGGGCCAACCACGCCACCGCGGCCACCGGGTGGCCGGCCGCGGCAGCCCCCGCGCCGGTCGCGACGGGCACGCCATCGACCGATGAGACGACGCCCACGCGCGCGAGGTCGACCCGGTCGGGCCGGCCGATCGCCGCCCCCACCACCACGCGGGCCGCCGACGAGTTGTCGGCGGTGTTGTCAGGGCCCTGGAACCGGAACCCGCGGTAGCGTGAGTCGACCACCTCCAGGCAGGGGAAGACGGCGGCGGTCGCGTCGAGGACATCGCCGACCGTGACCGGGGCCCCGCCGAGATCGCGGCGGAGGAGGAAGCCGATCTCCGGCTCGACCTTCGGGTGGATCAGCTCGTCCGGGCCGACGACGCCGTCGTCCAGCAGCATCCGGTCGGTGAGCCAGCCGTGGTTCGGGCGATCGACCCCGAGCGCCTCGCGCATCGCCCGGCTCGTGAACCCGAGCTTGGCCCCGACCACCTCCTCGCCCTCCACGAGGCGGCGGCGGAGGAGGGCCGCCTGGATCTCGTACGCGTCCTCGTCGGTGAGATCGGGCCGTTCGTCCGTGAGCGGCTCGGTCGGCTCCCGCCGCCGCTCCGCCCGGTGGAGCCGCTCCGCGAACCGCTCGACGTCACCGCGCTCGAGCGTCATCGGCAGGCGAGCTCTACCGTCCCCAGGCGGTCGAACCGCGCCGTCACCACGTCGCCCGGGCCGACCGGGACCGCGCTCGTGAGCCCGCCGGAGAGGACGATCTGCCCGGCCGAGAGCCCTCGTCCCCGGGCGGCCAGGGTGCGGACGAGCCATGCCACGGCCGCCGCCGGGTGGCCGAGCACGGCCCCGCCGCTCGCCGTGGCGATCACCTCGCCGTTGCGCTCGAAGACGCAGCCGAGCACGCGGAGGTCGAGCCCCTCCGGCGCGACCCCTGACGCGAGGAGGAAGCGCCCGGCGGACGCGTCGTCGGCGATCACGTCGGGGAGCGCGAACCGGTAGTCGGGGAAGCGGGAGTCGAGGATCTCGATGGCGGGGACGACGGCCCGGGTCGCGGCGAGCACGTGGGCCGCGGTGACGTGCCGGCCCGAGAGGTCCTCGCCCAGCACGAACGCGATCTCGGGCTCCGCCCTCGGCTGGACCAGGGTCGAGACCTCGAGGACCGACCCGGGGTCCAGGGCCATGGCGTCGGTGAGCCAGCCGTAGACGGGCTCCTCGATCCCCATGTCCCGCTGCTTGGCGCGGCTCGTGAGGCCGAGCTTGGCGCCCACGATCCGCTCCCCGGCCCGCTCGCGGAGCGCGAGCACGGCGTCTTGGATCTCGTAGGCCTCCGCGGCGGAGAGGTCGGGACGCTCGTCGGTGAGGGGGGCGACGACCCGCCCGTCCCGGGCCGCCTCGAACAGGCGGGCCGCGAGCTCGGGGACGGGGACATCGACCTTCATCCGGCCCCCGCCCTCTTGGAGAGATCCAGGGCCACGTCCACGATCATGTCCTCCTGGCCGCCGACCACCTTCCGCCGACCGAGCTCGATCAGGATGTCCTTGGCGTCGACGCCGAAGCGCTCGGCGGCCCGCTCCGCGTGGAGGAGGAACGACGAGTACACCCCGGCGTAGCCGAGGAGCAACCCGGAACGGTCGATCACCTGGGGCCTGGGCATCAAGGGTCGTACCACCTCCTCCGCGGCGTCCATCATCGCGAGGGGGTCCACCCCTGTCGGGATCCCGAGCTTGTCGCAGACGGCGACCAGGATCTCGGACGGGCAGTTCCCGGCCCCGGCCCCGAGCCCGCACAGGCAGCCGTCGATCTGGGTGGCGCCCTCCTCGACCGCGGCGAGGGAGTTCGCCACGGCCAGGGACAGGTTGTTGTGCGCGTGGAACCCGACCTCGCAGGAGAGGGCCTCCCGGAGGGCCGCCACCCTGGCCCGGGCGTCGGGGACCGTCATCGCGCCCGCCGAGTCCGTCACGTAGACGCAGTCCGCGCCGGCCTCCTCCATGATCCGAGCCTGCTTGGCCAAGGCGCGGGGCTCGATCATGTGGGCCATCATGAGGAACCCCACGGCCTCCATCCCGAGGTCCTTGGCCATCCCGATGTGCTGGGGGGAGATGTCGGCCTCGGTGCAGTGGGTCGCGACCCGCGCCACGCTCGCGCCGAGGTCCCGTACGACCTTCAGGTCCTCGGCGACGCCGATCCCCGGGAGCAGGAGCACCGCGAGCTTCGCGGCCGAGATCTCCTCGGCCGCCGCGGCCAGCAGCTCGCGCTCGTCGGTGGCCGAGAACCCGTAGTTGAACGACGACCCCCCCAGGCCGTCCCCGTGCGAGACCTCGATCACCGGGACCCCGGCCCGGTCGAGCGCGCGGGCCACGGCTCGGACCTGTTCCTCCGTGAACCGGTGCGAGACCGCGTGGGACCCGTCCCGGAGCGTGGTGTCCGTGAGGCGGAACGCCGCCGCGCGTCCCTCCCCGTTCACGCGGGCACCTCCGCCGCCAGTCGCTCCCGGGCGATCGTCTCCCCCACCCGGACCGCGGAGGCGGTCATGATGTCCAGGTTCCCCGCGTAGGTCGGCAGGTAGTCGCCGGCGCCCTCGACCTCGAGGAGCACCGTGACGCGCGCCGCGGCGCGGCCCCCGGGCGTCTCGAACGGCCCGTCGTCGAAGAGGGGAGGGCTCTTCAGCCGGTACCCAGGGACGTACGAGGCGACCTCCGCCACCATCGCCTCCACGGATCGGGCGACCGCGTCCCGGTCGGCGTCCTCCGGCAGGGCGCAGTACACCGTGTTACGCATCAGGATGGGAGGTTCGGCGGGGTTCAGGACGATGATGGCCTTGCCCCGCGCGGCGCCGCCGAGGCGCTCCAGGCCGCGGGCGGTGCGCTGCGTGAACTCGTCGATGTTCTGCCGGGTCCCCGGGCCCGCGGAGCGGGAGGCCACGGTGGAGACGATCTCGGCGTAGGGGACGGGGCACACCCTGGTCACGGCGTGGACGATCGGCACCGTCGCCTGCCCGCCGCACGTGATCAGGTTCAGGTTCGGCTCGCCCAGGTGCTCCCTGAGGTTCACCGGCGGCACGACCGCGGGCCCGACCGCCGCAGGCGTGAGGTCGATCGCGACGAGCCCCGCCTCCCGCAGCCGCGGGGCATGGCGCAGGTGCACCTTGGCCGAGGTGGCCTCGAACACGAGGCGGAACTCGTCGGCGTGCGCGAGGAGCCAGTCGATGCCCTCGTGCGTAGCCTCCAGGCCCCTGGCCCTGGCCCGGGCCAGGCCGTCGCTCTCGGGGTCGATCCCCACCATCGCCCGCAGCTCGAGGACGGGGGAGCGGAGCAGCTTCTCCATCAGGTCGGTGCCGATGTTCCCGGTTCCGAGGACCGCGCAGGGCACCCGTCCGTCGCGCATCGTCTCCCTCCCCTCACACGAACCTCACGGTCACGGGCCCGAGGCGATCGAAGCTCGCGGTGAAGACGTCCCCGGCCTCGGCGGGCACCGCCGCGTGGAGCGCCCCGGGCATCACCACGTGGCCGGGCTCGAGCCGCACCCCGAGCGCCCCCAGGGTGTTCGCCGCCCAGGCCACGGCGTGCGCGGGGTTGCCGAGCGCCGCCGCCCCGGCCCCGGTCGCGACGACCTCGCCGTTCCGCTCGAGCGTGCAGCCGACGAGGCGGAGGTCGAACCCGTCGATCGGCACCAGGTGACCGGCGAGCACGACCCGGGCGCTCGACGCGAGGTCCGCGATCGTGTCGGGGAGGCGGATGCGCCAGCCCTCGATGCGGGAGTCGATCACCTCGATCGCCGCCACCACGCCTGCCGTCGCCCGGATCACGTCCAGGGGGGAGACGCCGGGTCCCTCGAGGGCATCGGCGAGGACGAAGGCGATCTCCGCTTCTACCCTCGGCTGGATCAGGTCGGAGGTCGGCACGGCGTCGCCGTCGAAGGCGAGCATCGTCGAGAGGATCGGCCCGTAGTCGGGCTGGTCGACCCCCATCATCTCCTGCATCGCCCGGCTCGTGAGGCCGACCTTGTACCCCACGACGCGCTCGCCCGCGTCGAGACGGGCGCGGACCACGTGCTGCTGGATCCGGTAGCCCTCGTCGGCGGTGAGCTCGGGCCATCGGTCGGTGAGGGGCGGGATCGGGCGTCGCTCCCGCGCCGCCCGCAGGAGCGAGTCGGCGGCCTCCCACAGGGCGCCGTCGTCGATCATCGCCCCACCTCCCTGACGGCCTCCGGCCGGTACCCCATCCGCATCGAGATGGCCTCCGCCGCGGCCGTGGTCTCCTCGACGATCCGGCGCATGGTGGCGGGCGTGAACCGGAGGGTGGGCCCGGCGACGCTGATCGCCGCCACCACGTTGCCCGTCGCGTCCCGGATCGGGGCCGCGACCGAGGCGACCCCCTCCTCGCTCTCGTTCACGTTCTGCGCCCACCCCCGCCGCCGCACCCGCTCGAGCTCGCGCTTGAGGACCTCGGGGTCCGTGATCGTGTGGGGGGTCTTCGCGTCGAGGGGGCGCATCGCCAGCACGCGGTCCAGCTCCTCGGGCGGGAGGTGCGCGAGGAGGACCTTGCCGGTGCTGGTCCGGTGGGCCCGGTTCCGGTGGCCCACCCTGCCCCACAGCCGGAGCGTCTGGGGGCTCTCGCGCCGCTCGATGTAGACCACCTCGTCCCCGTCGAGGATCGCGACGTGCACCGTCTCCCCGGTCCGGTTCCGCAGCTCGTCGATGTAGGTCGCGACGGCCTCGTGGAGGTCCAGGTGGGTCGCGACGATGGCGCCCAGCTCGTAGAGCTTGAGCCCGAGCCGGTACCTCGCGGTGAGCGGGTTCTTCTCCACCAGGCGCTCGGCAGCGAGGGTCGTGAGGAGCCGGAACACGGTGCTCTTGGCGAGGCCCAGCCTCCGGGCCAGCTCGCCCACGCCCAGCTCGGTGTCGGTGGCGGTGAACGCGCAGAGGAGCCGCGCCGCGTTCCGGACCGAGGAGAGCGTGTAGTCGCGGCTCATGCCCTCTCCCCGGCCGCGGCCCCCCGGACCGCGTGGAGGACAGCCCGCCGGAGCTCCTCGGGGTCCAGCGGTTCCCTGGCGGCGGCGGCCTCCACCGCCCCGTCCCCGGGGGCGATGGCGCGGGCCAGGAGGGCCTGGGCCCGCGGGAGCCCGGCCACCCAGGCTCCCTCCATCTCATCGACGAGGGCCTCGCGCTCCGGAGCCGCGCGGCGGATGGCCTCGAACTCCCGGGCTGAGGCCGTGTGCGCGCCCGCCAGCCCGACCCCGGTGTGCCCGGCGTGGTGCTCGCCGAGCTCGGCGGGGGGCTGGACGGTGAGGTGGTAGAGGAACGTCCGCACACCGAGGAGCGACCGAACCTGCTGGCCCGCCGGTCCCTCGGACTCGTCGAGGAGCCGGAGCGCGGGCAGCACGACGGGGTCGTAGAACCGGAGGGTCCAGCGGAGGGGCCCGACCTCGCCCTCCACCGTGGCCTCCTTCCCGGACGGGTCCTCCAGCCGCTCCGCCGTCCCGACGATGTGGAGGAAGCGGACCCCGACCGCGGCCACCGTGAACCGGCCCGCGGCGATCAGGGGCAGGCGACCGCGGACCGCCGGGGGGAGGAGCTCGGCGTGGCGGAGGTAGGCGGCGTGGCACGCGGCCACGTAGTCCGCCACCGCCTTCCGCATCCGCTCGGGGGAGGGGAGCTCCCCTTGGCCGCCCATGTGCCGTATAGCAGAACGCCGGTCTTGTATATGGAACGAACGCTCCGTAGTGTGCACCTTGACCGCCCATCCGTCAAAGGGCGGCGGGAGGAACGCCGAGATGGGGATCCTTCGCCTCTCCCACGTCGAGGTCCGGGTCCCGGACCTGGACCTGGCGGGCGCGTACTACACGAAGGTACTGGGGCTGCTCGAGGTCCGCCGGGAACCCGACCGCGTCTACCTGAAGTGCTGGGACGAGCGGGACCACCACTCCGTGGTCCTCAAGTACCACCCGCGCCAGGGCCTGGAGCACATGAGCTTCAAGGTCGAGGAGGAGCGGGACCTCGAGGAGTTCGAGCGGAGCCTCGAGCGGTACGGCTGCCTCGTGCGCCGGCTCTCCGCCGGCGAGGAGCTCGGGCAGGGGGAGGCCATCCGGTTCGAGACGCCCTCGGGTCACGAGATGGAGCTCGTCCACCGGCTCGAGCGGGTCGGGGGTGCCCTCCCGACGGTGAACCCGCCGCCCGTCCCGATGGGGCTCGAGGGGATCCATCCGCCGCGCCTGGACCACCTGCTCGTGACGGCGGAGGAGGTGGGGGACGCGACGCGCTTCTACATGGATGTCCTGGGCTTCCGTCTCACCGAGCAGCTGATCTCGGGGGACGGGCACCAGATCGGGGTGTGGCTGGAGCGCTCCCACACGCCCCACGACCTGGCCATCGTGAGCGGCCCCAACGGCGGGCTCCACCATTTCGCGTTCTGGCTCGACGACTGGGACGAGGTCCGGCGGGCCGGCGACATCCTCGCCTACAACGGCGTCCAGATCGACGTCGGGCCCACCCGCCACGGCATCACCAGGGGCCACACGATCTACTTCTTCGACCCCGTGGGCAACCGGAACGAGGTCTTCACCGGCGGGTACCGGCCGGACCCCGACTTCGAGCCGATCACCTGGACGGAGGACCAGATCGGGCGGGCCATCTTCTACTACGAGGGCGAGCTCAACGAACGGTTCCTCACGGTGCACAGCTGAGGCGGCGCATGGGCATCCTCCGGCTCTCCCACGTGGAGGTCAAGGTCCCGGACCTCGAGCTCTGCACCGCCTACTACACGGAGGTCCTGGGCCTGATCGAGGTGGACCGTGAACCGGAGCGCGTCTACCTCAAGTGCTGGGACGAGTACGACCACCACTCGGTCGTGCTCCGCTATGCGCCCCGCTACGGCCTGGAGCACATGAGCTACAAGGTCGAGCACGAGCGGGACCTCGAGGAGCTCGAGCGGGCGGTCGAGGCGTTCGGTGCGCCGGTCAAGCGGGTGGCACCCGGCGAGGAGCGGGGCCAGGGCGAGGCGATCCGCTTCGAGACGCCCTCGGGTCACCTGATGGAGCTGGTCCACCACTTGGACAAGGTGGGGAACCTCCTGCCGAAGACGAACCCGCCGCCGGAGCCCCAGGGCCTCGTGGGGATCCACCCGCCCCGGATCGACCACGTCTTCGTAACGGCCGAAGACGTGGACGAGGCGACCCGCTTCTACCGCGAGGCCCTCGGGTTCCGCCTGACCGAGCAGCTGGTCGCACGGGACGGGCACCTGCTCGGGGCGTGGCTCGAGCGGTCCCACTCCCCCCACGACCTCGCCCTCGTGACCGGGCCCAACGGCGGGCTCCACCATTTCGCGTTCTGGCTCGACGACTGGAACGAGGTCCGGCGGGCCGCGGATATCCTCGCCTACCACGGGGTCCGGATCGACGTCGGCCCCACCCGGCACGGCGTGACCCGGGGGTACACGATCTACTTCTTCGACCCGGTGGGGAACCGGAACGAGGTCTTCACGGGAGGCTACTGGGTCGACCCGGACTTCGAGCCCGTGACCTGGACCGAGGACGAGATGGGCCGAGCGATCTTCTACTACGAGGGCGCGCTGAACCAGCGCTTCCTCACGGTGCACAGCTGAGGAGCGGGCCATGGGGGAGGAACGGGAGCCGGGCCGGTCCGACGAGGTGTCCCTCCCGCGGACCGAACGGCCCGACGCGCCGCTGTACCTCGCGCGGTACCTGGAGCGCCGGGCCAGGGAGCAGCGGGGGATCCCGGAGGAGCCCCCGGACGACGGGACCCCCCTCTACCTCCGCAGGTTCCGGGCCCGGAAAGAGGCGGGCGAGGGACTGCTCGCGCCGCCGCCCCTGTGGTCGGGGGGGGACGGGGTCCGCGCCACGGAGGCCTGGGCCGAGAACACCCGGACCAAGGAGATCGTGCCACCGCCGGAGGCGCGGGAGGAGGGCCTCCTCGAGATCCACGTAGTCCGCCATGCGGAGACCCAGGGGTACTCGGTGGACGGTGGGCTCACCCCGCTCGGGTCATGGCAGGCCCACCGCCGGGGGCACGATCTCTCGAAGGGGATCCGCGATGGGGAGTCCGTGGTCCTGGTCTGCGCGCCGACCGCCCGCGCCGAGCAGACCGCCGAGCACGTGCGGCGGGGGCTCGAGGACGGCCTCGTCCTCTGGGGCCGGGAGGCCGAGGTCGAGGGGCCCCTGCCGATGGAGGAGTTCCGGAACTTCCAGGTCTGGTCCCCGGGGGCGGGGTTCCGCGACCCCACCCAGGCGTTCCGCGAGTACCACGCGGTGCTCGAGCGCTACGCGCGGGTCGCGCTGGGCGACCGCCCGCTCTGGCTGGTCGAGATGGACCGGTTCTGGCGGACCCAGCAGGGCGGCGGGGACCCCATCCACTACTGGATGACCGTCCCCATGCTGCACTTCGAACCGCCCGCCCACGTCGTGCTCCGGTTCTGGTCGGGGTTCCTCCGGCTCGCGGCGGAGCGTCCCGGGGCCAGGATCGTGTGCGCCACGCACTCCGGGCCGATGCGCGCCCTCGCGACGTGGGCGTTCGGCTACGACCCGGGCGAGCCCTACAACACCGAGGAGGTCCGGGTCCGGGTCCACCCGAGCTTGAAGGAGGGAACCGTGACGTTCCGGAACCGGACCCAGGAGGTCCACGTGCCCCCGGCCCCGGAGTGGCCCACCTGGTGGCAGGACAGGCCTGGCGCCGCGTTCGCCGCCGAGCCGACGAGCCCGATCGCCGAGAGGAGGTAGCCGAGGATGCTGTCGAAGGAGCGGAACGAGCGGCTGACCCGGGTGGGGAAGGGCACGCCGCTCGGGGAGCTGCTGCGCCGGTACTGGTACCCCGTCGCCTTCGCCCACGAGCTCGACGACTGGCCGGTGAAGAAGGTCCGGCTCCTCGGGGAGGACCTCGTCCTGTACCGCGACGGCAGCGGGAACCTCGGGCTCCTCCACGAGCTGTGTCCGCACCGGCGGGCCTCGCTCGTGTACGGGGCGGTCGAAGAGGTCGGGATCCGCTGCGGCTACCACGGCTGGCTCTTCGACCACACCGGCCGCTGCCTCGAGCAGCCGGCCGAGCCGAAGGGGTCCACGTTCAAGGAGCGGGTCACGACCACCGCGTACCGGGTCCAGGAGCTCGGCGGGATGCTCTGGGCCTACCTCGGGCCGGAGCCCGCGCCCCTGCTCCCCCGGTACGACGTGTTCGTGATGGAGGGCCTGCGCGACGTCGGGCACTGCCTGCTCCCCGTGAACTTCATGCAGATCATGGAGAACGCCGTGGACCCCACCCACGTGGAGTGGCTCCACGGACGCTACTTCCGCTTCCTCCAGGAGCGGACCGGCGCGAGGGCGGGACGGACCTTCCAGGGCCGGCACGTGAAGATCGCGTTCGACGTGTTCGAGCACGGGATCATCAAGCGCCGGCTGCTCGAGGGGCAGAGCGAGGAGGACGACGACTGGAAGGTCGGCCACCCCCTCGTGTTCCCGTACATGATGCGCGTGGGCGGCGGCGGCGCGCACCAGATGCAGATCCGCGTCCCGGTCGACGACGAGACGACCTGGTTCATCCTCTACACCTGCCACGACCCCGGCGGGATCGAGCTGCCCCCCCACGACGACCGCTTGGTGACCTACGAGATCCCGTGGCTCGACGAGAAGGGCAACCACATCGTCGACTACATCGAGGGGCAGGACATCATGGCCTGGGTCACCCAGGGCCGGATCGCCGACCGGACCAAGGAGCATCTGGGGAAGTCGGACACAGGGGTCGCGCTCCTGCGGCGGCTCGTGTTCGAGAACATCGCCAAGGTCGAGCGGGGCGAGGATCCCCTCGGGGTGATCCGGGACCCGGCGGCGAACGTCCGGATCGACCTCCCCTGCGAGCGGAACAAGTTCGGGGCGGGCGACGACTTCATCGTGGAATGGATCGAAGGCGGTTCCTCCCGCTACAGCCCGCAGAAGGACGAGATCCTGGCCCTCTACCGGCGCGCCCAGGAGGCGAGGAGGGTGGGCGTCGGTGCCTGACCGGCCCGAGCTACCCGTCGCGGAGTTCCGCGGCGCCCCCCCGGAAGCGCCGAACGGGCCGCCGCGACGGACGGCCCAGCCGCGGCGACCCGGGGAGCCACCTGGCGCCCCCGAGCCCATCTGGGCCACCCCGACGAGCGGCCAGCTGGGGGTGCCGTTCTCGTTCTGCCCCAGGTGCGGCGCCTCGCTGGACGGCCCCCGGGCGTTCGTGCAGGAGCTGTGGGTCTCGGAGGAGTCGGTCTTCCACGTGTGGTGCCCGGGCTGCGGGTTCGTCGGGAACGTCGTACCCGTGCACCGGATGGTCGGCCACGAGGCCGAGGGGGGGTGATCGATCGGGAGGGCAGCGTCGCTCGGGCGATGAGGTGCCGAGAGCACCCGGCCTGCGCGGGTGGAGCTCGGTGGGTCAGCTCGGAAGGTCCAAGCGAGGAGGAGAGATGGCCACCACGGAGGAGCGGGTCGCGAAGCCCAGGTTCCCCAGTCCGTTCGAGGTCGAGACGCCGCCTGGGGCCGAAGGGTGGCAGCGGATGTACCCCTACTACCTGCTGTTCTCCGAGGAGAACCGGGAGTGGGAGGAGAGCGTCCTCTGGTTCCAGGACGGCATGCACCACCCCGAGGTGGAGTTCCCCTTCGACACCATCACCCACGAGTGCTGGCGCATCGCGCTCGGCCAGTACAACTCCCGGATCTTCGCGGTGCCCCCCGCCTACGGGATCGAGCAGCGGATCCTCAACGGGTACGTGTACATCACGCCGGTCCCCGTCACCGATCCGGAATGGACGAAAGAGCGGGTCGACATCTTCATGCGGCGGGCCGGCTACTACTACGAGCACTGGAACGAGCTGTTCGAGAAGTGGAAGGTGAAGATGGAGGGGGTGATCCGCGAGCTCAAGGAGCTCGAGGTCCCCACCCTGGGCCGCCTCGAGCCCGAGGAGGTCGTCACCGAAGGCCAGGGGATGTCGAGCGGCTATCGCCTCCTCGATGCCTACGACCGGGCCATCCAGAACATGTTCGTGGCCTGGCAGTACCACTTCGAGATGCTGAACCTCGGCTACGCCGCGTACCTGAACCTGTTCATGTTCTGCAAGCAGGCGTTCCCCGGGATTAAGGACGAGACCATCGCACAGATGGTCGCGGGGACGGACATCCTGTTCTTCCGGCCCGACGACGAGCTCAAGAAGCTGGCGAAGCTGGCGCTCGACCTCGGGATCGCGGACCAGATCCGGCAGGCGGGCAAGCGGCCGGAGGAGATCGTCGCCGAGCTCGCCACGACCCCGGCGGGCAAGCAGTGGGTCGACGCGCTGGAGAAGGTGAAGGACCCGTGGTTCTACTTCTCCAACGGCGCCGGCTTCTACCATCACCTCCGGTCATGGATCGACGACCTCACCGTGCCGTGGGCCGCGCTCACCGGCTACATCGACAGGCTCGAGAAGGGGGAGTCGCTCGACCGGCCGAAGCAGGAGATCCTGGATCGGCGCGACCGCGTCACCGCCGAGTACCGGGAGCTGCTGCAGACCGAGGAGGACCGGAAGACCTTCGATCAGAACGTCGGGCTCGCCCGGACCGTGGCCGGGTACATCGAGGACCACAACTTCTACGTCGAGCACTGGCACCACACGGTCTTCTGGAACAAGATCCGCGAGTTCGGCGATCGGTTGGTGGAGGGAGGCTTCCTCGACGACCGGGACGACCTCTTCTACCTGAACCGCTGGGAGGTCGGCCAGGCGCTCTACGAGATGGCCGCCACCTGGGCCACCGGGGCGCCGCCCACGGGCCCGCGCCGCTGGCGGAAGGAGGTGGCCGAGCGGAAGCGCATCCTCGACGCGCTCCGGTCGTGGTCTCCTATCCCGGCGCTCGGCCCGGTGCCGGACGAGATCACCGAGCCGTTCACCGTGCTCCTGTGGGGGATCACGACGGAGCGCGTCCAGCAGTGGCTCGGCGCCGCGGGTGAGGCCGCCGACGAGAACGTGATCAAGGGAGTGGCTGGATCGCCGGGGGTGGCCGAGGGGACGGCCCGGGTGATCCTCGCCGCCTCCCAGCTCGGGGAGGTCCAGCAGGACGAGATCCTGGTCTGTCCCATCACCGCGCCGTCCTGGGGGCCGGTGTTCGGGAAGATCAAGGCCGCCGTCTCGGACATCGGGGGCATCATGTCCCACGCGGCGATCGTGTCCCGCGAGTACGGCCTCCCCGCGGTCGTCGGGACCGGGATCGCGACCAAGCGCATCAGGACCGGCGACCGGGTACGGGTGGATGGGAACACCGGCACGGTGACGATCCTCCGGTGACGGTCCGGGTGCGTCTCGGGATGGATCGGATCGTCTGGCTCGACGAGTGCGCGGGGGACCACGCGCCGGTCGTGGGCGGGAAGGCGGCGGGCCTGGGATCTCTCCTCCGGGAGGGGCTCCAGGTTCCGCCGGGCTTCGTCGTCACCACCGAGGCCTACCGGCGCTTCGTCCGGGCTCGGGGGCTCGAGCGCGAGATTGAGCGCGTCCTGCGGCAGGCGACGACGCCCGAGGCCCAGGCCGAGGCCTCGGTGCGGCTCCGCTCGCTCTTCGACGCGGCCGAACTCGACGAGGACCTGGCGGCTGAGATCCGCTCCGCCTACCTCCGCCTCGGGGACGAGGAGCCGGTCGCCGTCCGGTCGAGCGCGACGGCCGAGGACACGGCGGAGGCGTCGTTCGCCGGGCAGCAGGACACCTACCTCTGGATCCGGGGGCCCGGGGCGGTCGTCCGGAACGTCGTACGGTGCTGGGGCAGCCTCTTCACGCCCCAGGCGATCGCCTACCGGGCACGGCTCGGCATCCCCCCGCTCGAGGTCGCGATGGGGGTGGTGGTCCAGCGGATGGTGGCGGCGGAGGCCGCCGGGGTCATGCTCACGCTCGACCCCCTCACCGGGGACCGTTCGCAGATCACGATCGAGGCGAGCTTCGGGCTCGGCCTCGCCGTGGTCGGCGGAGAGGTCACCCCGGACCGCTACGCGGTGGACAAGGTCACCTTCGAGCTGCGGGCCCGGGAGATCGCACCCAAGCCCATCGCGTACCGGTTCGATCCCGAGGCGGGCGAGGTGAGAGTGTTCGACGTGCCGCCGGAGGACCAGCGCGTCCCAGCGCTGTCCGATCCCGAGGTCGCGGCCGTCGCGGCCCTGGGCAAACGGGTGGAGCGCGCCCTCGGGGCTCCCCAGGACATCGAGTGGGCGGTTGGCCCCGGCCCGGATGGCCCTCGGGAGGTCCTCCTCCTCCAGGCGCGTCCCGAGACCGTGTGGAGCAAAGCCGAGGTTCGTCCCCTCTCGTCGCCCGACGAACCGATCCTCTCCAGGATGCTCAAGGCGATGAGCGTCCCGATGCGCCTGGACGCGGGGCCGCGGGGGATGGGAGGCTGACGGTGGGCGGGGGGACGGCCGAGCGGGCGCGCCCCGCGCTCTCCGGGGGAGCTGGCCCGTGGAGGTCCCGGCGGCCGCGGCGATGGTGCCGCGGCCGTCCCGTGGCGCGCCCGAGCTCCCGGAGGTGTGCGGACAGGTCCTGGGGGCGCCCGTGCTGATGGTCGAGGAGGGTTCCGACGCGGGGCCGGAGGTGGGCCACCGCATCGCCCGGATCGGGCAGGGGAGGGGGCCACTGGCGGCCGTCCAGATCCTCCGGGCGCTCCTCGCGGCGTCGTCCTGACCGCGGTGGGTCCGGGAACCAACGCGGGCTGGGTCGTGGTCGGAGAGACCCGGACCCGGTACCTGGAGGCGGGCTCGGGGCGACCCATCGTCCTCCTGCACGGATCGGGCCCAGGGGTGTCGGGCCTGGTGAACTGGCGGCTCGCGCTGCCCGCGCTCGGGGAGCGCTTCCGGGTGCTGGCCCCGGACCTCGTGGGTTTCGGAGAGACCGAGGTGCGGGGCCAGGTGGAGGCTCGGCTCGATAAATGGGTCGGGCACGTCGCCGGGTTCATCGAGGCGCTCGCGCTCGGTCGGGTCGACCTGGTCGGCAACTCGATGGGCGGCGCCGTGGCTCTCGGGCTCGCGGCGCGCCGCCCCCAGCTCGTCCGCCGGGTGGTCACGATGGGCACGGTCGGCGTCCCCTTCCCGATCACGGAGGGGTTGGACCGGGTGTGGGGATACCGTCCGAGCCTGGAGGCGATGCGAGCCTTGATCGGACTCTTCACCTACGACCCGTCGTTCGCCCGGGACGAAGAGCTGGTCCGCCTCCGGTTCGAGGCGAGCGCGCATCCGGTCGCGAGCGAGCGCTACGCCTCGCTCTTCCCCGCGCCCCGCCAGCGCTGGGTGGATGCCCTGGCCCTGGCCGACGGGGAACTGGCCGAGCTGCGCCAGCCGGTGCTCCTGATCCATGGGCTGGAGGATCGGGTGATCCCTTGGCGAGCCACGAGCCTCCGGATAGCCCGGCTCGTACCCGATGCCCGGCTCTGCCTGTTCCCTCGCTGCGGCCACTGGGTCCAGATCGAGCGGGCCGACGAGTTCCACGGGCTCGTGCGGTGGTTCTGCTCGGAGGCACGGTGAGCGGCGCCCCGCGGGCGCTCGCGGCCCGCGCCATCCTCCTCGACCTGGACAAGACCCTCGTGAACGTCGAGGACCACGTGGACTACTGCCGGGCGGTCCGGGACGCCGGGGCAGCGATCGGGCCCACCCTCGAGGTAGCTGTCCCCGACACCCACTGGGGCCGGTGCGCCCTGGAGGCCATGCGGCTCCTGGTGGCCCTGGCGGGGGACCGGGAGCGGTGGCAGCGAGCCTCGGACGTCATCGAGCGGTACGAGCTCGAGGGGGCCGAGGCCTCCCGGCCGATGCCGGGCCTGCGTCCGTTCCTCCGCACCATCGAGGGGCGGCCCCGGGCGGTCGTCACCCTCCTCGGGCCCCGGGCGACCGAGGCCGTGCTGCGCCGCCACGGGATCGCCGCCGACCACGTGGTGGCCAGGGACCCCGGCCGCAGGATCAAGCCCCAGCCCGACCAGGTGGAGGCGGCCCTGGTCCTCCTCCGGGTGAGGCCGGAGGAGGCGGTGATGGTGGGGGACAGCGAGTGGGACGAGGCCGCCGCGCGGGCCGCCGGGGTCCCGTTCATCGGGCTGAGCCTCGGGCGGAGGAGGCACGGCTTCGGGGACGGGAGCGTCGTCGTGCGGGACCTGGAGGAGGCCGCGGCGATCCTTCGCGGCGGAGGGGTGGGGCGAGCGGCGCGGGCGGGGCGGACCCGTCCTGGCTAGTATCCGGGTGTGACCCCTGCGGAGGTCGTTCGACGGGCGGCGGCGTACCTCGAGCGTCACGGGGTCGAGAGCCCCCGGGCGAACGCCGAGGCGCTGCTGATGCACGTGCTCGGGACCACCCGGGCCGGCCTCTACGCGCGGCGGGACGGGCTCACGACCGCGGAGGCCCGGATGTTCGGGCGGGCCCTCTGCCAACGCTGCCGGGGGACGCCCCTCCAGCACCTCACCGGCGAGCAGCAGTTCCGCCGACTGACGCTCGAGGTACGGCCGGGCGTCTTCGTGCCGCGGCCGGAGACCGAGGTGCTCGTGGGGGCTGCCCTCGAGGCCCTGGGTCCGGGGGAGGACCCCGTGGTGGTGGACGTGGGGACCGGGACCGGCGCGATCGCGCTCGCCGTCAAGGACGAACGGCCCGACGCCGAGGTGTTCGCCACCGACCTCTCGCCGGAGGCGGTGGAGCTGGCTCGCCGGAACGCCGCCCGGCTCGGCCTGGACATCAAGGTCTTCCAGGGGGACCTGCTCTCCCCGCTCCCCGAGGAGCTCCGGGGGTGGGTGGACCTGGTGGTCAGCAACCCCCCCTACGTGACGCCCGCCGAGTACGAGGACCTCCCCGAGGACGTGAAGGCGGACCCCGAGCTCGCCCTGGTGGGCGGGCCGGAGATCTACGAGCGGCTCGCGGCGGAGTCGCTCCGTTGGCTCCGGGACGGCGGGATCCTGGCCGTGGAGATCGGGGCCGGGAGGGGACCCGAGGTCGCCGAGACCCTCCGGCGCTCGTTCATGGACGTGAGGGTGCTCCTCGACCTGGCCGGCCGCGAGCGGGTCGTCCTGGGACGGCGGCCGTGAGCGGCGGGGCCGGCCTCCCCGGGCCGGTGGAGGAGGCTGCGCGCGCCGCCCTGGCGGGCGAGCTGATCGTCTTGCCCACGGACACCGTCTACGGGGTCGGCACCCGCCCGGACGACCCGGCTGCCACGGCGAGGTTGTTCGAGGCCAAGGGGCGGCCGAGGGACCTGGAGCTGCCCGTCCTGGCCCCGAACGCGGCGGCCGCGCGGGAGATCGCGGTCTTCGAGGGACGGGCGGAGCGCCTGGCCTTGGCCTTCTGGCCGGGTCCCCTCACGATCGTGCTGCCGCGGACCGACCGGAGCCGGGAGTGGGACCTCGGCGGCGACCCCGCCACGATCGGCGTCCGGGTCCCCCGGCACCCGCTGGCCCTCGCGGTGCTCTCGCGCACCGGGCCCCTCGCGGTGACCAGCGCGAACCGGAGCGGCGAGCCCACCCCCGAGACGTGCGAGGGCGTCGTGGAGGTGTTCGGGGACCTGGTCGCGGTCTACCTCTGCGCGGAGGAACCCCTCGCCGGCCCTCCCTCGACCGTGGTGGACCTGGCGCACGGGGAGCCGCGCGTGCTGCGGGCGGGCGCGCTGGACCCCGCCGAGATCCTCCCGGCGGCGCTCGCCGGCCGCGGCGGGGGCCGCTGATACACTCGCGCCAGATCCGATGGCCGGCATCCTCGTCGTCTGCACCGGGAACATCTGTAGGTCCCCGATGGCGGCGGGGTTCCTCCGGGCGGCGCTCGAGCGGAGGTTCGGTGCCCTGGCCCCCGATGTCCGGTCCGCGGGCACCCTGGCCCGGCGGGGGGAGCCGGCGTCCGTGGGGGCGGTGTTCGCCGCCGCCGAGCTCGGGGTGGACCTGTCCGCGCACCGCGCCGTCCCGCTCACCGCCGGCCTGGTCGAGGAGGCCGACGTCGTGCTGGCGATGGCCGCGGAGCACCGGGAGGCGGTGGCGCGTCTCGCGCCCGGGGCCGAGGCGGTGACCTTCACGCTGAAGGAACTGGTCCGGCGGCTCGAGGCCCTGCCGCCCGCAGGAGGGCTCGCGCCGGGCGCCCTCCGCGCGCGCCTCGCGGAGGCCACGGTGGGGCTCGACCCGGGGCGCGGGGGGTCCGACGACGACGTCCCGGACCCGCTGGGGGGCACGCTCGACGGGTACGTGGCGGTGGCGCGGGAGCTCCGATCGCTCGCCGAGCGGTTCGTGACCGCCACCTGGGGCGCGGGGATCCCGGGGTCGGTGGGAGCCGAGGCCGCCGGATGAGGATCGCGATCGGCTCGGACCACGCGGGCTTCGCGCTGAAGGAGGAGCTGAAGGCGTTCCTCCGGGAGCAGGGCCACGAGGTCGTGGACGTCGGCAACCACTCGCCCGAACCCGCCGACTATCCCATCTTCTGCGTCCGGGTGGCCCGGGCGGTGGCGTCGGGCGAGGTGGAGCGGGGGATCGTCCTGGGGGGCTCGGGGCAGGGGGAGCAGATCGCGGCCAACAAGGTGCGGGGGATCCGCGCGGCGCTCTGCAACGACCTCTACACCGCCCGGATGTCCCGGGCCCACAACGACGCGAACGTCCTCGCCATCGGGGCCCGGATCGTGGCGACGCCCTTGGCGTGCGAGATCGTCCGGCTGTGGCTCGAGACCCCGTTCGAGGGAGGCCGGCACGCGCGGCGGATCGAGCAGATCGCCGCGATCGAGCGGGGAGAGCTCTGAGGCGTGATCCCCTACCTCATCGTGTTCGCGGCGAGCGGCGTGGTGACCCTCGTGACGACGCCGCTGGTGCGTCGGCTCGCCCTGCGGGTGGGCGCCGTGGACCACCCCTCCGACCGCAAGGTCCACCCGGCCCCTACGCCCACGCTCGGAGGGCTCGCGATGTTCCTGGGGGTCCTCGCGGGGCTGGGGGTCGCCCGGGTCCTCCCGCCCTTCGCCGATCTCCACCGGACCACCTCGGAGCCGCTGGCGGCCCTGGTCGCCTCGACGGCGATCGTGGCCGTGGGGGTGATCGACGATCTGCGGGGGATCGCGCCGACCGCCAAGCTCGCCGGCCAGGTGCTCGCCGCGGGCCTGATGGTGCTCGTCGGCGTGCAGCTCCTCTGGTTCGTCCTGCCCGGGCTCCCGGGGCAGGCGGTCCTGGCGCTCTCCCCGGACGTCGCGGTGCCCCTCACCGTGCTCTGGACGGTGGCGATGGTGAACGCCGTGAACCTGATCGACGGGCTCGACGGCCTGGCGGCGGGGATGGTGGCCATCGCGGCCGCGGCGTTCTTCGTCTACATGGAGCGGACCCCGAACGCCTTCGGGGACGAGTCGGCGGCGGCTCTGCTGTCCGCGATCGCGGCGGGGATCGCCCTCGGCTTCCTCCCCTGGAACTTCCACCCGGCCCGGATCTTCATGGGGGACTCCGGCGCGATGCTCCTCGGTCTCCTGCTCGCCGTGGCCACGATCTCCGGCGTCGGCCGGAACCCCTACCCGCCGACCGGCGGCGACCTGGCGGCGATCCTGATCCCGGTGTTCGTCCCGCTGCTCGTGCTGGCGATCCCCTTCCTCGACGTGCTCCTGGCGATCGTTCGGCGGGTGCGGCGGGGGGTGGGGATCGCCCACGCCGACAAGGAGCACCTCCACCACCGGCTCCTGGACATCGGCCACAGCCACCGGGGCGCGGTGCTCCTGATGTACCTGTGGAGCGCGCTGATATCCGGGAGCGGCCTGGCGGTGGCGTTCATCGACAGCCGCGTGGTCGTGGGCTCGATCCTCCTGGTCGCCGTAGGGACCTTCGCCGCCACCGCGCTCCCCCGGCTGCTCCCCCTCCGGCAAGGCCGGCCGCGGCCGGGGTCGGAGCCAGCGCCGGGGACGGGTCCCGGTGCGGAAGCCGGCGCCCTCCCGGAGGGGCGGAGCCGCTGAGGAAGGGTCCCGGGCGGACCGTGCATCCACCCGCTTGTCCACTTCGTACAACCCGGTGGGGAGCCATGTCCGGGCCGTCGTCTGCGATCCGGTCGCTCCCGGGGGGATGATCGCGCCGTACCATGATGGAGCTGAGGACGACCTGCGGGAGCTTCCGTGCCTGAGATCGACGTCCGACTCGAGCGGGTCACGAAGGTCTTCGGCGACACCATCGCCGTGGACGACCTTTCGCTCGAGATCGAGGAGGGGGAGTTCTTCAGCCTCCTCGGCCCTTCGGGCTGCGGGAAGACCACCACGCTCAGGATGATCGGGGGCTTCGAGGAGCCGACGCGCGGGACGATCTACCTCGGCGGGCGGGACGTCACGGACCTGCCTCCCTACAAGCGGGACGTGAACACGGTCTTCCAGTCGTACGCGCTCTTCCCACACCTCGACGTGTTCGAGAACGTCGCCTTCGGGCTCCGGCGGCGGAAGGTCGACCGGGCGGAGGTCGAGCGGCGGGTGCGGGAGGCCCTGGAGCTGGTCGACCTGGTGGGGTTCGAGCGCCGGCGCCCGAGCCAGCTCTCGGGCGGCCAGCAGCAGCGGGTCGCGCTGGCCCGGGCCCTGGTGAACCGGCCGAAGGTCCTCCTGCTCGACGAGCCCCTCGGGGCCCTCGACCTCAAGCTGCGCAAGCAGATGCAGCTCGAGCTCAAGCGGATCCAGGCCGAGGTCGGGATCACGTTCATCTACGTGACCCACGACCAGGAGGAGGCCATGACGATGTCGGACCGGATCGCGGTCATGCGCCACGGCCGGATCGAGCAGGTGGGCCCCCCCGAGGACGTCTACGAGCACCCCGCCACGGAGTTCGTCGCCGGGTTCCTCGGGGCCTCGAACCTCCTCGACGGCGAGGTGAAGGAGCGGCGGGGCGGCGTGGCGACGATCCGCCTGGCGACGGGAGGGACGGTGCGGGTCCCGGAGGATCGGATGCCGGCCGACCTGGACTCGGTCGTGAAGGTCGGGGTGCGCCCGGAGAAGATCTCGATCCTCCCCGAGGGGGAGGCGCCGCCGCCCGACCGGAACCGGGTCCCCGGCCTCCTGCGGATGGCCACCTACATCGGGGTCTCCCACCAGTACAAGGTGGAGGGCCCGGCCGGCCAGGAGCTCACCGTCTACGTGCAGAACCTGGGCGCGACACCGCCGCCTCGCCCCGGGGACCGCGTGCAGCTCGTCTGGAAGCCCGAGCACACGTTCGTGGTCCGTCCGTCGGCCCCCCTGAGCCAGGAGGAGGAGGAGGAACTATGAGCGACGCGCGCGAGCGTCTCGACGAGGCTCGGCTGCAGGCCGTGTGGCGGCGCCGACTCACCCGACGGGGGTTCCTCCGCGGGGTGGGCGCCGGGGCTGCCGGGCTCTCGCTCTCCGCGATCCTCGCGGCCTGCGGGCGGGAGGCGGGCCCCGGACCGGGAGGCCCAGGGGAGGAGGTCGAGCCGGCGGACATCTTCGCCATGCCCGACCCCGAGCCCCACGTGGAGTTCGCGAACTGGCCCCTCTACATCGACAAGGCGAAGGACAAGGAGGGGAACGTCTACCACCCGTCGCTGCGGAGGTTCGAGAAGAAGACGGGCATCACGGTCAACTACCAGGAGGTGATCCAGAGCAACGAGGAGTTCTTCGCCAAGATCCAGCCGCAGCTCGCGGCGGGCGATCCGACCGGCTACGACATCATCGTGATCACGAACGGGCGCTACCTCAAGGCCCTCATCAACAACGGGTGGCTGATCCCGCTCGATCCCGCGCGCCGGCCGAACTTCGACGCCCACGCGGCCGACTGGGCGAAGGATCCCGTCTTCGACCCCGGGAACCGCTACACGATGGCCTGGCAGTCCGGGATCACCGGGTTCGCGGTGAACCACGACCTGGTGAAGGGCGAGGTCACGAAGCTCGAGGACCTGCTGGACGAGAGCAAGGTCCCCCCGGCCAGCGTGGGGATGATCCCGGGCGACGCCCCCGACTTCGTGATGATCAACCTCGGGATCGACCCCACCACCTCCGGCCCGGAGGAGTGGCGACAGGCGGCGGACTGGATCCGGACCCTGCGGGACTCGCCGACGTTCCGGAAGTTCTACGACCAGGGCTACACCGACGACATGACCGCGGGGAACCTCTCGGTCACCATGGCCTGGTCCGGCGACGTCCTCTACTACGCACAGTGGGCCGGGTACACGAACCTCGAGTTCGTCTTCCCCGAGGGCGGTGCGCTCCTGTGGATCGACAACATGATGATCCCCCAAGGCGCGGAGCACCCGGTCTCGGCGTACACGCTGATGGACTTCGTCTACCGGCCGGACATCGCCACGATGATCACCGAGTGGGTCCTCTACATGTCCCCGGTCCCCGAGACCCGGGAGCTGATCCTGAAGGACGCGGAGAAGGCCGAGGACCAGGGGTACAAGGGCTACGCGAACAAGCTCCGGGCCACGGCGAACAGCCAGTTCCTCTACCCCGACGAGGAGTTCCTCTCGCGGACCTCCTTCGGCTTCAGCGAGTGGACCGACGAGGCCGCGCAGGAGTGGGACGCGATCTTCAACCCCGTCCTCTACGGCTGATCCCCGGGGATGGCGGCCACCGCGACGGCGCCACGGACCTCCCCCGTCCCCCCGGTGCCGGGGGAGCGGAGGAGGTCGCTCCGGAAGCGGCTCGTCCCCTACGGGCTCCTCGCGCCGGGAGGCGCCTGGCTCCTCGTGCTGTTCCTGTTCCCGGTGGGGATCATGGCGTACACGTCGCTCAAGAGCGGGGGGCTGCTCTCGGGCGGGTTCCGGTTCACCTGGGAGTGGGGCAACTACGTCGACGCCCTGACCGGGAACCGCGCCTACTTCCTCCGGTCGATCGGGTACTCGGCGATCGTGACCACGACGGGCCTGCTCCTCGCCTACCCCCTTGCCTACTGGATCGCGTTCCGCGGCGGGCGGTGGAAGTCGAGCCTCCTCCTGCTGGTGCTCCTCCCGTTCTTCGTCTCGTTCATCATCCGCACGATCCAGTGGAAGTTCATCCTGGCCGACGACGGGATCGTCCTCGGGCCCCTCAAGGACCTGGGGATCCTGGGCCAGAGCTTCCACGTCCTCGCCACCCCGTTCGCGGTGATCGCGGGGATCACCTACAACTTCCTGCCGTTCACCACGTTCCCGCTGTACGTGGCGCTCGAGCGGATCGACCGGTCGCTCGTGGAGGCGGCCAAGGACCTGTACGCGAGCTCCGCGACGGCCTTCTGGAGAGTCGTGTTCCCGCTCTCGCTCCCCGGCGTGTTCGCCGCGGTGATCCTCACGTTCGTCCCAGCCACCGGGGACTACATCAACGCCGAGATCCTCGGGAACCCCGACACCACGATGATCGGGAACATCATCCAGCGGAAGTTCCTCGTCACCCTGGACTACCCCGAGGCCGCCGCGCTCTCGATCGTGCTGATGATCGGGATGGTGATCCTGGCCTCGATCTACGCGCGGATCCTGGGGACCGAGGACGAGACGGTGGTGGCGGGGGTGGCGTGAGCGCGACCGCGACGACCGCGCCGGCGCGGGCCCGGGTCGAGACCCGGGAGCTCCCGCCCCTCCACCGGGGGCCGCGCCGGCCCGCCCGCTTCGTGCTGCCCGTCTACGGGGTCCTCATGATCCTGTACCTCACGAGCCCCGTCTTCCTGATGATCCTCTACAGCTTCAACGACATCCCCCAGGAGCGCCAGACCCTCCGGTTCTGGGGGTTCACCCTGGACTGGTGGAAGAACCTCTTCGACATCCCCGGGCTCACCGCCGCGCTCCAGCACTCGCTCGCGGTCGCGATCCCGAGCGCGCTCGCGGCCACCGCCCTCGGGACCTTGCTCGGCCTGGCCCTCGGCCGGTACCGCTTCGCGGCCAGGGGCGTCACGAACTTCGTGATCTTCCTGGCCATCGCCGTCCCCGAGATCGTCCTGGGCTCCTCGCTCTTGAGCCTGTTCCTCACGACGCAGGCCGTGCCGCTGGGGTACTGGACCACCCTGCTTTCGCACATCAGCTTCAGCGTGCCCTTCGTGGCCGTCGTGGTCCGGGCCAGGGTCCAGGGGATGGACCGCGCGCTCGAGGACGCCGCCCAGGACCTGTTCGCCTCGCCGGTGACCGCGTTCTTCAAGGTGACGCTGCCGCTGATCATGCCCGGCGTGGTGGCGGGCGGGCTCCTCGCCTTCGTGCTGTCCCTCGACGACTTCGTGATCACGAACTTCGTCTCGGGCAGCTTCCAGACCTTCCCGATCTGGGTCTACGGGGCCACTCGGATCGGGCTCCCGCCCCAGGTGAACGTGATGGGGACCCTCCTGTTCATCACGGGGCTGGTCCTCGCGCTCCTCGCCGCGGCCTTCCAGCGGAAGCGTACCTGAGCCGGCCCTGGGGCTCCTCGCATAGATCCGCCTGGACCGAGGGGAGGACCGTGCGCCAGGCCGCGCCCCACGGTTCCGCGTCGGCGCCGGGCGGGCTCACCCGCCGGCAGCTGCTCGTCGCCCTGGGCCGGGGCGCGGGGGCGGTGATGCTGTCCTGGCTCGCTGGGTGCGCACCGGCGGAGCTCGAAGCGGGCCCGAGCCCCAGCGGCCCCCCACGATCCGGGTGGCGAACCTGCCGCTCGCGATCGACGAGAACGCGGAGGGCGGGAGCGCGACGCTCGCGCGGTTCGTGGCCGAGACGGGGATCGGGGTGGACCACCGAGAGGTGGATGGGCGACCCGGACGCGTTCGTCCGCTCGATGCTGCCGCGCCTCGAGGCCGGCCAGCCCACGGGATCTGGATCGACGCGAGCCCGCTCGTCTACCCCGGGCCCCAGGCGGCTCGCCGGCTGGTCGACCCGGCCCTCCCTGTCGAGCACCGGGAGGCCTGGGAGGCGCACTTCGGATCGATCGTCGCAGGGGGCCAGGCGGCCGATCTCGTGAAAGGATTCACAAGCTGACGAGCAAATGGCCTTCTACCTGCGGAAACGTTGGAGGGCGACTTTGACGGTCCCCGGGCCCCCGTCTATACTGCGCTCGTTCATGGCCGGTGGACCCCGCTCGGGATGGAGCGGCGTCGGCACGGCCTGGGCGATCCTCGGAACGCTCGCGTCGGGGATCCTGGCCTGGGGAGGGATCGGCTACCTGGCCGACCGCCTCGCCGGGTTCCGCTGGCTGTTCCTCCCGATCGGGATGCTGATCGGGGCGGGGACCGCCATCTACCTGGTGCACGTGCGGTATGGGAGGGACGGCGACGCGACCTGAGGTCGAGATGGTGCGCCGGGCGCTCGGACCCGGCGCGATCGTCCTCCCCATCGCGCTGGGAACCGGATGGGCCGTCGGCGGCCCGGCGGCCGGGGCCTCCGCGGCCCTCGGCGTGGTCGTGGTCCTCGCGAACTTCGCCGCCCACGGGCTGTCCCTCGCGTGGGCCTCCAGCGCGTCCCTGGCCGTCCTCCACGCGGTCGCCCTGGCCGGGGTCGTGGTCCGCCTCGGGGCGATCGTGGGGTGCATCGTCGCCCTCCGCGGCACGTCCTGGTTCTCCCCCCTCCCGTTCGGGCTCGCCGTGGTGCCGGGGACCCTCGGGCTCCTCGTGTACGAGGCGCGGCTGCTCGCGGGCGGCCTGGGGCAGCTCCTGCAGGTCCCGGCCGACCCGGTGGCGGCCGCCGCCGCGGGGGAGGCGCGCTAGGTGGCGGCCCCGGGCCTCCTCGGCTCGTTCGTCCGGCCCCCCGCGGGGTTCGAGGCCCCGGGGACCGAGATCTTCCAGACCCCCTGCGTGATCGGGAGCGGCGAGCCCTTCACGCTCCTCGGCTTCACCGGGCACGCCTGCTTGAACCGGGTCTCGATCCTGATGATCGTGGCGGGGGCGATCGTGGTCGGCCTGTTCCTCGCCGCTTTCCGCCGGCCCCAGCTCGTGCCCCGCGGGCTCCAGAACGCGATGGAGTCGGTCGTGGAGTTCGTGCGCAACGGCATCGTGATCGAGGTGATGGGGCCCGAGGGCCTGCCGTGGGTCCCGTTCCTCACCACGATGTTCGTGTTCATCTTCGTGAACAACATCTTCGGGATCCTGCCGCTCGTGAACTTCCCCACGACCTCGCGGATGGCGATCCCGCCGTTCCTCGCGATCGTCTCCTGGCTCCTGTTCGTGGGGGCGGGGATCCGGGCCCAGGGGCTCGCCTACTTCGTGCACGCGCTGTTCCCGCCGGGCGTGCCGAAGGCCCTCTACGTGCTGGTCACGCCCATCGAGTTCGTCTCGACGTTCCTCGTGCGGCCGGTGACGCTCACGGTCCGTCTCCTGGCCAACATGGTCGCCGGCCACCTGATCCTCACGATCTTCTTCCTGGGCTCCGCGTACCTCGCGCTGCGGCCGGCGACGATCCCGTTCGCGATCCCCGCGTTCGCGCTCGCGATCTTCCTCGTGACGTTCGAGATCCTCGTGGCCGTCCTTCAGGCCTACATCTTCACGATCCTGACCGCCGTGTACATCGCGGGTGCGGTGCACCCGGAGCACTAGAGGAGGCGACGGATGACGCAGTTCCTGGGGGTCCTCGCGCAGGTCGAGGGCGACGTGGGTGCGATCGGGAAGGGCCTGGTCTACGGGCTGGGCGCGATCGGCCCGGGCATCGGCATCGGGTTCCTGGTGGGGAAGGCCGTGGAGGCGATGGCGCGCCAGCCCGAGGCCGCCGGCATGGTCCGCACGACGATGTTCCTGGGCATCGCGTTCGTCGAGGCGCTCGCGCTGTTCGGGTTCGTCCTGTCGTTCATCATCTGAGGGGGAAGGCGATGCTGGTGGCGTCCGTCCTGCTCGCCGAGGCCGCGGCGGAGGAAGCGGCCCCTCCCAACCCGCTCCTGCCGGAGCCGGTCGAGCTCATCGTCGGCGCGATCACGTTCCTCATCGTGTTCGCGCTGCTCGCGAAGTTCGCGTTCCCGCAGGTCAACCAGATGCTCGAGGCCCGGACCCGGAAGATCCAGGGCGACCTCGAGCGGGCCGAGCAGGCGCGGCGGGAGGCCGAGCAGGAGCTCGCCCGCTACCGCGAGCAGCTCGCGAACGCGCGGGGCGAGGCGAACCGGATCATCGAAGAGGCCCGCCGCCAGGCGGAGGAGCTCCGCCGGAGCCTCCAGGCCCGGGCCGAGCAGGAGGCGCAGCAGATCGTGGCCCGGGCCCAGGAGGAGATCCGGGCCGAGCGGGACCGGGTGTTCCAGGAGCTGAAGGGCCAGGTGGCCGAGATCGCGGTGGACCTGGCCGGCCGCGTGGTCGGCCAGGTGCTGGACGCGCAGGCGCACCGTCGGCTGATCGACGAGTACATCGAGCAGGTCGCGGCCTCGGGCGACGGGTCCCGGGGCCGGAGGGGCGCGGGTGGCTGAGCGGAAGGACGCGCTGGTCAAGGGCTACGCCCAGGCCGTCCTGGCCGTCGCCGAGGCGGAGGGCGTGCTCGACGTGGTCGAGGACGAGCTGTTCCGGTTCGCCAAGGCCGTGGAGCAGAACCCGCCGCTGCGGGAGGCGCTCACCGACCAGGCCCTGCCGCCCGAGCGGAAGAAGGCGGTGATCGCCGACCTCCTGGGGGGCCGCGCGATCCCCCACACCGTGAACGTGCTCGGCTTCATCGTGGAGTCGGGGCGGGCCCGGGAGCTCGAGCGGATCGTCCGGGGGGTGGCCGAGCTGGCCGCGGAGCGCCGCCGCCGGGTCCTTGCCGAGGTCCGCACCGCGGTCCCGCTCACCGACGAGCAGCGGACGCGCCTGGAGGAGGCGCTGTCGCGGGCCACCGGACGCCAGGTCGCGGCCAAGGTGGTGGTGGACCCCTCGGTGATCGGCGGGATCGTGGCTCGGGTCGGGGACGAGGTGTTCGACGGCACGATCCGGAGCCGGCTGGAGCGGGCCAGGGAGCTGCTCGCGGGAGCCTGACCGCGGGCGGAGGAGCGTGGGAGCGAGATGGCAGAGCTGGTGATCGACCCGACGCGGATCGCGGAGGCCCTCCGCCGCCACGTCGAGGGCTTCCGCCGGGAGGTGGAGCGCGAGGAGGTCGGCCGGGTGCTCGAGGCCGGGGACGGCATCGCGCGGGTGGCGGGGCTCCCCCGGGCCATGGCCAACGAGCTGCTCGAGTTCCCCGGCGGGAAGCTCGGCCTGGCCTTCAACCTGGACGAGGACGAGATCGGCGTGGTGATCCTGGACGAGGACTTCTCCGACATCGAGGAGGGGGACCCGGTGAAGCAGACCGGGCGGATCCTCTCGGTGCCGGTCGGAGACGGGCTGCTGGGGCGGGTCGTGGACCCGCTGGGGCGGCCGATGGACGGGAAGGGGCCGATCCAGGCCGAGACCACCCGGCCCCTCGAGGTCCAGGCGCCCTCGGTCGTGGCCCGGCAGCCGGTGAAGGAGCCCCTCCAGACCGGGATCAAGGCGATCGACGCGATGACCCCGATCGGCCGGGGCCAGCGGGAGCTGATCATCGGCGATCGCCAGACCGGGAAGACCGCGATCGCCGTGGACGCGATCATCAACCAGCGCGAGAACTGGGAGTCCGGGGATCCCAAGCGGCGGGTGAAGTGCATCTACGTGGCCGTGGGGCAGAAGGGGTCCACGGTCCGGGAGGTGGTCGAGGCCCTCATCGAGCACGGCGCGATGGACTACACCGTGGTCGTGAACGCCCCCGCCGCCTTCCCCGCCTCGTTCAAGTACATCGCGCCCTACGCCGGTTCGGCCATAGGTCAGCACTGGATGTACAAGGGGGAGCACGCCCTGGTCGTGTTCGACGACCTCTCCAAGCAGGCCGAGGCCTACCGCGAGCTCTCGTTGCTGCTCCGCCGGCCCGCCGGCCGCGAGGCCTACCCGGGGGACGTCTTCTACCTCCACTCCCGGCTCCTCGAGCGGTGCGCCAAGCTCTCCGACGATCGCGGCGGCGGGTCGCTCACCGGGCTGCCGATCGTCGAGACCAAGGGCGGGGACGTCTCGGCCTACATCCCGACCAACGTGATCTCCATCACCGACGGACAGATCTACCTCGAGACCGACCTGTTCTACGCAGGGGTCCGACCGGCGATGAACGTCGGGATCTCGGTGTCGCGGGTCGGGGGGAACGCCCAGATCAAGGCGATGAAGCAGGTCGCCGGCCGCCTCCGCCTGGACCTCGCGCAGTACCGAGAGCTGGAGGCGTTCGCCGAGTTCGGCTCGGAGCTCGACAAGGCCTCCCAGCAGCAGCTGGCCCGGGGGGCGCGGGTCGTGGAGGTGCTCAAGCAGCCCCAGTACCGGCCGATGCCGGTCGAGCAGCAGGTGATCTCGATCTGGGCGGTCACCGGCGGCTACATGGACGACGTCCCGCTCGAGGACGTGAAGCGCTTCGAGGAGGGGTTCCTCGCCTACGTCGGCACCCGCCACCCCGAGGTCGGCCGGCACATCCGCGAGCGCGGCGACCTGCCGGAGGAGATCGAGGCGGTGCTCAAGGAGGCCGTCCTCGCCTTCAAGGAGACCTTCGTCCCGAGCGGTGGGACCCTGGGGAGCGTCGCCGCGCTCGGCGCCACCACGCCCCCCGACCCGGTCCGGCCCGACGTGGGCTGGGACCGGATGTCCTCGGTCGAGGAGGACGAGGAGGGGGCCGGCCGGCCCTCCGGGGAGGCGGGCGGGGCCGACGGCGAGCGCTCGGGCTAGGCGGGCGGGCGATGGGCGCGAAGCTCCGGGTCGTCCGACGGCGGATCCGCTCCGTCCAGTCCACGATGAAGATCACGCGGGCCATGGAGCTGATCGCCGCGTCCCGGATCCTCCGGGCCCAGGCCCGGGTGGTGGCGGCCCGCCCCTACGCGGAGCTCCTCACCCGGGCCATGGAGGACGTGGCCCGCCAGACCGGCCGGCTCGTCCACCCCCTCCTCGAGGAGCGGCCGGAGCCGCGGGCGGCGGGGGTCCTGGTGATGACCTCGGACCGGGGGCTCGCCGGCGCGTACAACGCGAACGTGTTGAAGCGGGCGGAGGACCTGATGGACCGGCTCCGGGGGAGGGGGCTCGAGCTCGTCCTCTACGTCTCGGGCCGCAAGGGCGTCTCCTACTTCCGGTTCCGCGGCCTACCCGTCGAGCGGTCCTGGACCGGCCACAGCGAGGTGCCCCCCTACCACGTGGCGGAGGAGATCGGCGCGGAGGTGGTGCGGGCGTTCTCCGAGCGGAGGATCGACGAGCTCCACGCGGTGTACACGGACTTCCGCTCGGCGTTCACGATCCGGCCCACCGACAAGCGGTTCCTGCCGATCGCGCCGGAGGAGGTGGTCGCCGGGGAGCCCGGCCGACCGCACCCCGAGTACCTCTTCGAGCCGGCGCCGGCCGCGATCCTGGACGACCTCCTGCCGCAGTACGTCACGACGAAGATCTACGCCGGGCTGCTCGAGTCGGCGGCCTCGGAACACGCCGCCCGGCAGCGGGCGATGAAGAGCGCCACGGAGAACGCGGAGGACCTGATCAAGGTGCTCACGCGGGTCGCCAACCAGGCCCGGCAGGCCGAGATCACGACCGAGATCATGGAGGTCGTGGGCGGGGCCGAGGCGATCCGCCAGGCCGCGGGAGAGTGAGGAGCAGATGGAGGAGCGCAGGATCCAGCGCGCGACGGGACGGGTGGTCCGGGTGATCGGCCCGGTGGTCGACGCGGAGTTCCCCCCCGACGAGCTGCCCGAGGTGCACACCGCGATCCGGGTGGAGCGGACGCTCGAGGGGCAGACCGACGTGATCACCTGCGAGGTGGCCCAGCACATCGGGGAGTCCGTGGTCCGCGCCATCGCGCTGAAGCCCACCGACGGGCTGGTCCGGGGGGCCCCGGTCGAGAACACCGGCTCCCCGATCACGGTCCCCGTGGGGCCGAAGGTCCTGGGCCACGTCTACAACGTGCTCGGCGAGCCGCTCGACTGCGACCCGAGCGAGATCGAGTACGAGGACCGCTGGCCGATCCACCGGGACCCGCCCCCGTTCGAGGACCTCGAGCCCAAGACCCAGATGTTCGAGACCGGGATCAAGGTCATCGACCTGCTCGAGCCCTACGTCCAGGGCGGCAAGATCGGGATGTTCGGCGGCGCCGGCGTGGGGAAGACCGTGATCATCCAGGAGATGATCTACCGGGTCGCGGAGCAGCACGGGGGGGTCTCGGTCTTCGCCGGGGTGGGGGAGCGGACCCGCGAGGGCAACGACCTGTTCCTGGAGATGAAGGAGACCGGGGTCATCTCCAAGACCGCCCTGGTCTTCGGGCAGATGGACGAGCCGCCGGGCGTCCGGCTCCGGGTCGGGCTCTCGGCGCTCACGATCGCCGAGTACTTCCGCGACGTCCAGCGCCAGGACGTGCTGCTGTTCATCGACAACATCTTCCGCTTCGTGCAGGCCGGGTCGGAGGTCTCGACGCTCCTCGGGCGGATGCCGTCGGCCGTGGGCTACCAGCCGACCCTGGCGGACGAGATGGGCGAGCTCCAGGAGCGGATCACCTCGACCCGGGGGCGGTCGATCACCTCGCTCCAGGCGATCTACGTCCCGGCCGACGACATCACGGACCCCGCGCCCCACACGACGTTCGCGCACCTGGACGCCACGACGGTGCTCACGCGGGCCCTCGTCGAGCAGGGGATCTACCCCGCCGTCGACCCCCTGGACTCGACCTCCCGGATCCTCGACCCGCGCTACGTCGGAGAGGAGCACTACCGGGTGGCCCGCCGGGTCCAGGAGGTCCTCCAGCGGTACAAGAACCTCCAGGACATCATCGCGATCCTGGGGGTCGACGAGCTGTCGGAGGAGGACAAGGTGATCGTGGCCCGGGCGCGGAAGATCCAGAGGTTCCTCTCGCAGCCGTTCTTCGTCGCCGAGCAGTTCACCGGGATCCCCGGGAAGTACGTGCCGGTCGAGGAGACGATCGCCTCGTTCAAGGCGATCGTCGAGGGCGAGTACGACCACCTGCCCGAGCAGGCCTTCTACATGGTGGGCGGGATCGAGGAGGCCGTCGAGCAGGCGAGGAAGCTGGAGCGGGCGGCCTAGGGTGGCGCTCGAGCTCCACCTCGTCACCCCCGAGCGGGAGGTGTGGACCGGGGAGGCCCAGATGGTCGTGGCCCGCGGGACCGAGGGCGAGGTCGGCGTCCTCGCCGGGCACGCCCCGATGCTGATCCGCCTCGCGATCGGCGCCCTCCGCTGGCGGACGGCGGACCGCTGGCAGGCCGCGGTCGTGGACGGGGGGTTCCTCCACGTCACCTCGGAGGGCGGGACGACCAGGGTGGACGTGCTGGCCGCCCACGCGCAGCTCGCCGACGAGATCGACCTGGCCGCCGCCGAGGCCCGGGCCGAGGAGGCCCGGCGGCGGCTCGAGGGACGGGAGGACGCCGAGGCCCGGGCCGAGCTGGCCAAGGCGCTGGCCCGGATCTCGGTGGCCGGGGGCTGAGGCCCGGCCGGGCCCGGGCGGCCCTGCGGACGGCCTCCGCGCCCGGCGCCCCGGGTCGCGGTAGCATCCTGCGACGACCCATGGACCGTCTGCTGGTCACCGGCGGCGCGCGCCTCTCGGGGGCCGTGCGCATCTCGGGGGCGAAGAACTCGGCGCTCAAGCTGATGGCGGCGTCGCTGCTCGCCCCGGGCCGGACCGTGCTCGAGAACGTCCCGCGGATCCAGGACTGCCGGACGATGGGCGAGGTCCTCGAGCACCTGGGGGCCGAGGTGTCCTGGGCCGGTGGTTCGGTCACGATCGACGCCGAGCGGATCGGCCCGCCCGAGGCCCCCTACGAACTGGTCCGGCGGATGCGCGCGTCGATCCTCGTCCTCGGTCCGCTCCTGGCCCGCGTGGGCCGGGCCAGGGTGGCGATGCCGGGGGGTTGCAACATCGGCTCCCGCTCGATCGACCTCCACGTCCGGGGGCTCGAGCGGATGGGGGCGCGGTTCGCCTTCGAGCACGGGTTCCTCGAGGCCGAGGCCCGGGAGCTGCGGGGGGCGCTGATCACGCTGGACTTCCCGAGCGTGGGGGCCACCGAGAACATCCTGATGGCGGCCGTCGCGGCCCGAGGCACGACCGTGATCGAGAACGCGGCGCGGGAGCCGGAGATCGTCGACCTGGCCTCGTTCCTCGTCGAGATGGGGGCGCGGATCGGCGGTGCGGGGACGACCACGATCGTGGTCGACGGGGTCGACTCGTTCCGGCCCGTGCGCCACCGGGTGATCCCGGACCGGATCGAGGCCGGCACCTTCGCCATCGCCGCCTGCGCCACGCGGGGCTCGGTGGTGCTGGAGGGGGCCCGCCCGGATCACCTGGAGCTCGTGCTCTCCAAGCTCGCCGAGGCCGGGGCCGACGTGCTGGTCACGGAGGCCGGGATCTCGGTGGGCATCGAGGGGCGCCCGCGGGCCGTGGACTTCGTCACGCTCCCCTACCCCGGCTTCCCGACCGACCTCCAGCCCCAGATGATGGCCCTCCTGGCCACGGCGGAGGGGACGTCCATCGCCACGGAGAACGTGTTCGAGAGCCGGTTCATGTTCGTCGACGAGCTGCGGCGGATGGGGGCCGACGTCCGGACCGAGGGGCACCACGCGGTGATCCGGGGCGTGGAGCGGCTCCAGGCGGCGCCGGTGCGGGCGCTCGACATCCGAGCCGGGGCCGCGATGACGATCGCGGCGCTCGCGGCCGAGGGTGTGACGGAGGTCGCGGACATGTACCACGTCGACCGGGGGTACGAGGACTTCGAGCTGAAGCTCGCCGCGCTCGGCGCCGAGGTCCGCCGCGAGCGCCTCCCCTCGCCGGTCCCCTCGTGATCCCCGGACCACGCCGGGCCGCCGGCCGCGGGGCGGTCGTCGTCCCCGCGGCCGCCGTCGGGCTCGCGCTCCTCGCCGCGGTGGCGCTCGCCCTCCCCGCGGCGCCGGCGCTCGCGTCCCTCCCCCAGGTGGGACGGCCCGAGGTGGACCGGCAGGTGCTCCTGTTCCTCGTGGACGCCGTGTCGTTCGAGGAACTCCTGGCGGTGCCGGAGATCCGGGCCCTGGCCCGGGCCGGCGGCGCCGGCCTGATGAGCCCCAGGACGGTGCCCGGGGACGCCGGCCCGGGCGCCTACCTCACGCTCGGCACCGGTGCACGGAGCGCCGCCCCCTCCCCGCGGGTCGTCGCCTACGATCGCGGGGAGCCGCTCGACGGAGGGAACGCGGACGACCTGTGGGCCGAGCGGTACCCGGACCGCGACTTCCCGGTGGGCCCCTTCCTCCTGGACGTCGGGCCGTACGTCAGGCTCAACGAGGGCCGGAGCGTGCCGGGGATCCTCACGGCGGTGCTCCACGGCGCGCGCCGGACCGTGGCGGTCTTCGGGAACTCGGACACCGAGGCCGGTCGGGACCGCCCGGCGATGCTCGTCGGGATGGACCCGACGGGCGATGGCGTCGGGGGTAGGATCGGGGTGGTCTTCGCCCCCCGTCCAGGGGGACGGGGCGGGCCGCTCGCGTTCCCCATCGCCGAGCCCGACCCCGACGCGCTGGGCGGGTTCCGCACCGACCTCGACGTGCTCTCCTTCGCGGCGCTCGGGGCACGGATCCCCAACCCCTCGCCCTGGCTCCCGGCGCACCTCACGGTGTTCGACATGGGCGACACCCGCCGGATCGACGTCGCGGCGCCCGGCGCGCCGCTCGCGCGGGTCCTCCGGGAGCGGCAGGCCGCGCTCGCCCGGATCGGCCAACGGATCGCCTCGCTCGTCGGCCGGGCCGCCGCCCACGAGGTCCTGGTGATCGTCGTCGCGCCCTCCACCTCCCACGACATGGACGCCCGGAAGGACGAGCTCACCCCGATCGTGCTCGCGCGCGGCGACCCCGCCGAGCTGTTCCCCGAGGAAGGCCCGCTCCACGCCCTCACCTCGGACACGACCCGGCGGGTCGGGGTGGTGTCCAACGAGGACGTGGCGCCCACGATCCTCCGGTACTTCGGGCTGTTCCTCCGGGCCGAGATGCGCGGGTCGCCGATCCGGGTGGTGGAGGAGGCCCGGGCCCCGTTCCGGCTCCACGCCCGGCACCTCGCGAACCGTCGGATGACGGTCCCCATCCAGGCCGGCGCCGGGGTCGCGGTGACGCTCGCGGGGCTCCTCTGCGCGTGGCTCGTCGTCCGCGGCCCGCGGGCCTCCCTCCGGGCGAGGCGGGCCGCGGCCTGGGTGGCCCTCGCCGTCCCGCCGGCGGCCGTCGCGCTCCTCCTCGCCGGGCACCTCTCCACCCTGTCCTACGCGACGGTGGTGCCGACGGTCCTTGCGATCACGGCCTTCGGCACCCTGGCCTTCCTGCCCCTGCGGAGGATCTCCGCCTTCGCGCCCCCCGCCGCCGTAGCCCTCGCCTCGATCCTCGCCCTCGTGGCGGAGGCCGGGTACGGATGGACCGCCGCGCTCACCCCGTTCCTCGGGGGCTCCGAGCTGGATGGCGCCCGCTTCTACGGGATGCCCAACGTCTACATCGGGCTCCTGCTCGGCTGCGGGCTCTGGGTGGCCTCGCGGCTCCGGCCCTGGAGCGGTGCCGCCCTCCTCGGCGGCCTGGCGCTGCTCGCGGGGCTCCCCGGGGCAGGGGCGAACCTGGGCGGCGCGTTCACGCTGTGGTTCGGCGCGGGCCTGTGGGCGGGGGCGCGGACCGGCGGGCGAGTCGGGGTCCGGGGGCTCGCGATGGGGGCGGCGGCGGGGGCCCTGGGGACGGGGGCCGTGCTCCTCGCCCACGTCCTGGCCCCGGGCGCCCCAACGCACGGGGCCCGCTTCGCGGCGCGGGCCGCACACGACCTCGGGACCGTCCTCGACGTGCTGCTGGCGCGCCTCGGGATCGGCATCGACCTGATCGCGCGGAACCCCCTCGCGCTGATCCCCTCGGTGGGGGTCGTGGCGCTGGTGATCGTCCTCCTCCGCCCGCCGGGCCTGCTCCGGCCGGCGCTCGAGCGGGACCGCGCGTGGTGGGATGCCCTCCTGGTGACCGCGGTGGGCGGCGTCGTGGCCTACCTGGCGAACGACACGGGCCCCTCCGCGGCGGGCCTGGCGTTCGGGACGTCGCTCGCCGGGATCGCCTGGGCCGCCCTCTCGGCGGATGAGGGCCCGCCCCCGGGGGAGCGGGAGACGGGAACCCGGACGTGGCGCTCGCGGCCTGAACCGGGATGATGCGTGCGATGGACCCCCCCGGGAGCCACGCCGACGGACCCCGCGCCACCGACCTCCCCGCCGCGCCGGGGGCCGGTGGGACGCCCGCCGCGCGCCCGCCCGTCCCGGCCGCCCCTCGGATGGACCCGCCCCACGACGAGGGCGTCACCTGGCGGTGGTGGGAGGCCCTCGCCGCCTACCTGGTCGCCCTGCTCCTGGCCGGGGCCGCCTCGCTGCCGGTCCTGCAGGTGGTGGAGCCCAGGGGGACGGCCGAGCTCGTCGCGTCGATCGTCGCCGACGCGGCCGTGGTCGGACTGCTCCTCCTCTGGCTCCACAGGTTCCACCCCGGCTGGATGGATGCGATGGGCCGTCCGACCCGCCCGCTCCGGGAGGTGGGTGCGGGCTTCCTGGGGGGCCTGGCCCTGTACCCGGCGGTCGCGCTCGGCCTGGCCCCGCTCATCGCGCTCGCGATCGGGGCCATCACCGGCAGCCCCCCGAGCCCGCCCCCGCAGCTCCCCGAGCACCTCGCAGGGCTCGGCCTCGCCGCGGCGGCGGCCTTCGGCCTCGTGGCCGCCCCCGTCCAGGAGGAGCTGGTCTTCCGCGGCCTGCTGTACCGGGCGCTCCGGCGGCGGTTCGGCCGCTGGCCGGCGGCCTGGGGTCAGGCCCTCCTGTTCGGAGCCGTCCACTACGTCCCGGCCCCGCGGCTCGCGGACTCCCTCCTGCTCCAAGCAGCGATGGTCGGCACCGGCATGGGGCTGGCCCTGATCTACGAACGGCGGGGGAACCTCCTGGCGCCGATCGCGGCCCACGCCGCGTTCAACCTGGTGGGGCTCGCGTTCGTGCTGGGCAGGGGCTGACGCCCGGCGCCCGGACGTGCTTGGATGCAGCCGACCGGGGAGGGCGGGATGGCGAGGTTCCCGAGCGAGGAGTGGTTCGAGGCGTTCGTCAGGGCCATCAACGGCTCGGCGGCGTACCGGGAGGCGGCCGCGTCTTGGGAGGGCGATATCTCCTTCGTGATCGAGGCCGAGCCCGACCGGGGGCATTCCGCGGACGTCTGGGCCTGGCTCGACCTCTGGCACGGGGAGTGCCGGGGGTTCCGGCTGGTGCCGCCCGAGGAGGGGCAGCGGGCCGCCTACGTGCTCCGGGCCCCGTACTCGCGGTGGAAGGACATCCTCCGCGGCGAGCTGGACCCGATCAAGGCGATGATGCAGGGCAAGCTCAAGGTCCGGGGTGACCTGGCGACGATCGTGCGCTACGTGCGGGCGGCGAACGAGCTCGTCCGGCTCACCCGGACCGTCCCCACCGAGTTCCCCGACGAGGCGTGAGAGCGGTCGTCTTCGAGGACGTCGGGCGGGTCGCCGTTCGGGACGTACCCGACCCGCGGGTCGAGGACCCCGGCGACGCGGTGGTGCGGGTCCGGTGCGCCGCCATCTGCGGAACCGACCTCCACTTCCTCCACGGGAAGGCTCCCTACGACCCCGGTGTCGTCCTCGGGCACGAGGCGGTGGGCGTCGTGGAGGCGGTGGGGGATGGGGTCCGGGGGGTCCGACCCGGGGACCGGGTGGTCGTGGCCTTCGACAACGCCTGCGGGGCCTGCTGGTTCTGCCGGGTCGGCCAGACCCAGCTCTGCGAGGATCTCCTGATGATCGGCGGAGGGCCCTTCACCGGCGGGCTCCCCGGGGCGCAGGCCGAGCTGGTCCGCGTGCCCCGGGCGGACGTCAACCTCCTCCCGGTGCCCGAGGGCGTGGACGACGAGCGGGCGCTGTTCGTGGGCGACGTGCTCGCCACCGGGGTCCATGCGGCGGCCATGGGGGGGATCGGGGCGGGGGCCTCGGTGGCGGTGGTGGGGGCGGGGCCGATCGGCCTCCTCGCCGGTGCGGCGGCCCGGGCGCGGGGGGCGGAGCCGGTCCTCGTCCTCGACCTCGAGCCACGGCGCCTCGAGGTTGCGGCGCGCCTGGGGCTCGTCCCGGTCGACGTCCGGACCCGGAACCCCCAGGCGACGGTGGAGGCCGCGACCGAGGGCCGGGGGGCGGACGTGTCGATCGACGCCGTGGGCCGGCCCGAGGCGTTCGAGACCGCGGTGGACGTCGCCCGGCGCGGGGGGACGGTCGTGGTGGTCGGCGTGTACGCGGGGGAGGTGGCCGAGGTGCAGCTCGGCGTGTACTGGGCCCGGGCCCTCACGCTGCGGTTCTCCGGGCTCTGCCCGGTGCACGCCCGGTGGGGGGAGGCGATGGCTGCGGTCCGGGAGGGGCGGATCGACCCCCTCCCGCTCGTTTCGCACCGCCTCCCGCTCGAGGAGGCGCCGCGCGGGTACGAGCTCTTCGACCGGCGGGAGGCGACGAAGGTCCTGCTCATCCCGTGATGTCTCCCGTATCCGGCCCGGAGTAGGGCGCGATGGCGGCGGACCCCGCCGGTTCGTCGCCGCAGCTTGAGGATCAGGAGACCCGCGGTTCGAGCACATCGAGCGGATCCTGCCGCACGGCCTTCGCGGCCGGATACGCGGCGGCGAGCACGAGGACCAGGAACCCACCGAGGACGAGCCGCGGCACGACGGAGGCCCTGATGAACGAGACGCCCCTGACCTGGAAGGCGTGGCGCGCGAAGGAGGCCGCGGTCGGGCTCAGGACGAGGAGGAGGGCGATCGTGAGGCCCGAGGCCACGAAGAGCACGAGCACGATGTCGACCACCACCGGGGCCGCGATGTCTCCTCCGCGGGCACCGACCGCCCGCGAGAGGCCGAAGAACCACATCCGGTCGCGCACGACGATCGTCTCGGCGATGAGGAGCCCGAGACCGGCCAGCGCGAGGAAGGCTCAGGCGATGATGCCGTACACGAGGTCCACGCCCGCTGCCGCCCGCCGGATCTCCCCCCGGTGTCGAGCCGGGTCACGAAGACCGCCGATCCGACCTGCGGAGTCCCGTACCGCTGAGCGGCCTCCAGGAGCTGCTCGGTCACCGCGTGGAAGAGCGCGGAGGAGAGGTCGGCGTCGCGGCCGGTCACGACGACGAAGCGGTACGAAGGCGGATCCACGGTCGTGAGCAGCGCGAGCCGTCCGTACCTTCCTCGCAGGACGAGTCCCACGCTCGAACCCGCCGAGCCTGCGCCGAACCAGAGCGTGCGTTCCGCGGGGCTGGGGGACGAACGGCCGAGGCGGGCACCTCCTGTCCCCCGATGCACGCTGGGTGTCCGATGCTGGCCCCTTCCCTGAGCCGGTCGATCGGGATGCCGGCGGGATCGCACTGGACGATGAGCGGCCGCGAGCCGAGGGAGCTGTCCGGTGGACAGTCGACCGGGAGGGCGGGGATGATCGCGAGCATCCGGAGCGGCTCCGTCGCATACCGTCGGGTCGCGGCCTCGATCCGGCTCGCGAGGGCGGGAAGATCCACGCCGAAGGTGGAAGGGAGATCGATCGAGTACGTCCCCGTCCGCCCTGCGTCCGCCGTGATCGACGCTCGGAGATCCTCCGAGGAAAGACGCGAGAGCGCGCCGCACCGGCCGGCGCGACGAGCGCGAACGTCACGAGCGACGCGGGCGACCAGCACGATCAGCGGGACCGCTGCCATCACGCCAGCCGTCTGCACGCCCTTCTCCGATCCAACCCTCTCCCGCGTCGCGGCTCTCCTTCGCTCGGGGGTTCGGTCCCGGTGGACCGCTCGGGCCCGCGGATCACCCGAGGTCGTGGGTGAGCCGCGCCGAGTGGGGCAGCCCATGCCACCCTCGGCAGAGGGATGACGCGCGACGCACGAGGTCGGAGCGACCGGCGGGGGCGGGCGGTTGGGGGACTTGCTCCACCCATGTGCTTGCCCCCCTTCTCTGGTCGTGGGTTGTCGGCGCACGCTACTCGATCGAAGCGCGATCGTCGAACGCGTCGCGTTGGAGCGGATGGTCATCGGTCGGGTGGGCCGAGCTGGGATACAGATCGTGGAGCGATCGATCGCCCGGGGAGACCCGGCGTGCACCTCTACCTTCGCCGAAGGTGAAGGAAGGCCTCCTTCGGTCCCACGACCGGCGCGTCGCCTGATGACGGCGGGTGCGCGGCGACCCCGCGGGTAGGCTTGCCACGCATGGACGTCGCGGCGATCGTGCGGGGGGTCCTGGCGGGGGAGCCCCGGGCCGTGGCCCGGGCCATCTCGCTCGTGGAGGACGGGGCGCCCGAGCTCGAGGAGCTCTCGGCGGCGCTCTACCCGCGCACCGGGCGGGCCTGGACCCTCGGGATCACCGGCGCGCCCGGGGTGGGGAAGTCGAGCCTCGCCCGGGAGCTCGTCCGCATGGCGAGGGCGCGCGGGCTCTCGGTCGCGGTGCTGGCCATCGACCCCACCTCCCCGTTCTCCGGCGGGGCGCTCCTCGGCGACCGGCTCCGGATGCAGGAGCACGCCACCGACCCCGCCGTGTTCATCCGGTCCATGGCCACCCGCGGTCACCTCGGTGGGATGGCCCTCGCGGCTCCGGAAGCCGTGCGGATCCTGGACGCTTCGGGGAAGGACGTCGTGATCGTGGAGACGGTCGGTGTCGGACAGGCCGAGGTCGACGTGGCCGCGGCGACCGACACGACCGTGGTGGTCGTGGCCCCCGGCTGGGGCGACGCGATCCAGGTGGCGAAGGCCGGGATCCTCGAGATCGCCGACGTGTTCGTGGTGAACAAGGCCGACCGGGAGGGGGCCGAGGAGGCCGTCCGCGACCTGCGGAACATGCTGCGCCTGGGCCCGTCCCTCCCGTGGACGCCGGCGGTCGTGGCGACCTCGACCGTGACGGGGGAGGGCCTCGAGGAGCTGTGGGCAGCGGCGGAGGCGCACCGCCACGCCCAGGAGGAGAGCGGCCGGCTCCGCGAGAGGCGTCGGGGCAGGCTCGCCCTGGAGCTCGAGACCCTCGCCGCCGAGCGGCTCCGGCTCCGGGTCCGGGACCTCGTGGAGACCGCGGGGGACCTCATCGACGCCCTCGAGGAGCGGCGGGTCGATCCCTACCGAGCTGCGGCTATGCTGTTGGAGAGGCTCCGGTCGTCCTGAGGGAGCCTCGGGAGGCCCATGTCGGAGGCCCGCGCCCGCTTCGAGGACGAGTACCGCCGCGCCGGCGAGCGCGACGCGGACTTCGAGACGATCTCGGGAGAGCCCCTGCTCCCGATCTACACGCCGGAGGACGTCCGCCCCCTCGACCACGACCGGGACCTCGGCTACCCCGGGGCCTACCCGTTCGTCCGGGGCGTCTATCCGACGATGTACCGGGGGCGCCTGTGGACGATGCGGCAGTTCGCCGGGTACGGGACGCCCGCCGAGACCAACGCCCGGTACCGGTACCTCTTGGCCCAGGGCCAGACCGGCCTCTCGGTCGCCTTCGACATGCCCACGCTGATGGGCCGGGACTCCGACGACCCCCGTTCCGAGGGCGAGGTCGGTCGGTGCGGGGTGGCCGTGGACTCCCTCGCCGACATGGAAGCCCTGTTCGACGAAATCGATCTCGGGTCCATCACGATCTCGATGACGGTGAGCGGGCCGGCCGTGGTGATCTTCGCGTTCTTCCTGGCAGCGGCGGAACGGCGAGGGGTGCCCTGGGAGCGGCTGGACGGGACGCTCCAGACCGACATCCTCAAGGAGTACATCGCGCAGAAGGAGTGGATCTTCCCGCCCCGGCCCCACCTGCGGCTGATCGCCGACCTCCTGGGGTTCTGCGCGGACCGCTGCCCCAAGTTCCACCCGATCAGCGTCTCCGGCTACCACATCCGGGAGGCCGGCTCGACCGCCGCCCAGGAGCTCGCGTTCACGCTCGCCGACGGGTTCGCCTACGTCGAGCTGGCCCGGGAGCGGGGCCTCGACCTCGATCGGGTGGCCGGCCAGCTCTCGTTCTTCTTCAACGCCCACATCGACTTCTTCGAGGAGATCGCGAAGTACCGGGCGGCGCGGCGGATCTGGGCCCGGTGGCTGCGCGAACGGTACGGGATCCGGGACGAGCGGGCCCTCCGGCTCCGGTTCCACACGCAGACCGCCGGGGTCTCCCTCACCGCCCAGCAGCCCTACAACAACGTCGTCCGGACGACGATCGAAGCGCTCGCGGCGGTCCTCGGGGGGACCCAGTCGCTCCACACGAACGCGCTCGACGAGGTGCTCGCGCTCCCCACCGAGGGCGCGGCGCGCCTCGCCCTCCGCACCCAGCAGATCATCGCCCACGAGACCGGGGTGGCGAACGTGATCGATCCCCTGGGCGGCTCGTGGTTCGTGGAGGCGCTCACGGACCGGATGGAGGAGCTCGCCGAGGGCTACTTCGCCGAGATCGGCCGGATGGGGAATGGCTCGATGCTCGAGGGGGTCCTGGCCGGTATCGAGCGCGGCTGGTTCCAGGCCGAGATCGCGGAGGCCGCCTACCGCGAGCAGTTGCTGTACGAGAAGGGCCGGCGGATCAAGGTCGGGGTGAACGCGTTCACCGAGACCGAGGAGCCGCCGCTCGAGATCCTCCGGATCGGGCCGGAGACCGAGGAGGTCCAGGTCCGGGGCCTCCGCGAGCTCCGGGCTCGACGCGACGGGGAGCGAGCCCGGGCGGCCCTCGATCGGCTCCGGGAGCTCGCCGCGACCGACGCCAACCTCGTCGAGCCCATCGTCGACTGCGCCCGTGCCTACTGCACCGAGGGGGAGATCGTGGGCGTCCTCCGCGAGGTGTTCGGCGAGTACCGCGAGGACCCCAGGTTCTAGCGCCCGCGGGCGTGGGTCGGCCGCCGGCGCCGCCAGAGCCCCCGCGCCGCGGCGAGCCCCGCGTAGCCGAGCAGGCCCCCGGTCGCGTTCACGAGCACGTCGTCCACGGCCGCGGTCCGCCCGATCCCCAGGGCGAACTGGAGGCCCTCGACGAGGGCGGCGAGCGCGGCGCAGGCGGCGAGGGTCCGCATCCATCCGTCGAGGGCACGCAGGTGGAGCGGGAGCAGCGCGCCGAGGGGGGCGAACAACGCGAGGTTGGCCACGGCCCACCAGGTCCGCTCGCGCCCCGCGCGGCCTCCCAGGACCGGCCCGAGCTCGTGGAGCGGCCGGAGGTCGACCGAGCGGCCGCCACCGCGGCTCGAGAGCGTGGCGAAGAGGACCACGAGACAGGAGCCGACGAGGGCGCCGTCGAGGAGCGCACCGCGCCACGCCTCCGCCGGGGGACGGCGACGTCTGAGGCGTCGGATGGCGAGGGCCAGGACGACCGCGGCGACCGTCGGCGCACCCACCACGAGGAGCTGGGGCGGGAGCTGTCGCAGGACCTCGGTCACGGGGCAGCCTCGGCCATGGTGGGACCGAGCGTACAGGGCTCGACGCCGGTCGGACGCGCGCCGGCCCGGCTCGGGATGCGAGGAGATGTTCTTGCAGCCCGATACCATTGCAACCTCATGCGACAAGCTGCTAAGGTGTCGGCATGGTCAGGATGGCGATGCGGCTGCGTTTCCCCGCCACGCTGGCCGCCGCGGCCCTGGTCGCGGCGGCGTGCTCCCCGGGATCGGGGAACGAGGGGGGTCGGGTGCTCGCGGTCACCACGGTCTCGCCGATCACGAACATCGTCCAGAACGTGGGCGGATGCGCGATCCGGACGGTCGGGGTGATCCCGGAGGGGGTCGACAGCCATACCTTCGAGCCCGCGCCCTCCGACGCGGCGCTGTTCGCCGAGGCCGACGTCGTGTTCCTGAACGGCCTCCACCTGGAGGAGCCGACGAAGGAGCTGGCGGAGGCGAACGTGCGGAAGGGCGTGCCCATCGTCGAGCTCGGCGCCCGGACGATCTCCCCGGACGAGTACATCTTCGACTTCAGCTTCCCCAGGGAGCAGGGGGACCCCAATCCCCACCTTTGGACCAACCCCCTGTACGCGAAGCGGTACGCGGAGATCGTGATGGAGGAGCTCTCGAAGGTCGACCCGGCGCACGCCGATGAGTTCCGGCGGAACTACGAGGCGTTCGCGGCCCGGATCGACGAGCTGGATCGCCTCGTGCGAGAGGTCACGGAGACGGTGCCTCCCGCGAACCGGAAACTCCTCACCTACCACGACTCGTTCCCGTACTTCGCTCGGGAGTACGGCTGGAAGATCATCGGGGCCATCCAGCCGTCGGACTTCTCCGATCCTACCCCCCGGGAGGTCGCCGCCCTGATCGACCAGATCCGGCGCACCGGGGTCCCGGCGATCTTCGGCTCGGAGGTGTTCCCGAGCCCGGTGCTCGAGCAGATCGCCCAGGAGACCGGTGCCCGCTACATCGACGACCTCCGGGACGACGACCTCCCCGGCGACCCCGGTGATCCCGAGCACAGCTACCTGGGGCTCATGGTCTTCGACTTCCGGACGTTCATGGGGGCCCTGGGCGGCGACGTGACGCCCTTCGACGGCTTCGATACCTCCAACGTCGCCGGGGAGGGCTGCGCCGACTACCGGACGTGATGGATAGGGCGCTGGTCAGGCTGGAGCGCGTCACCTGCGCCTACGGGAAGGGGGAACCCGCGCTCGTGAACGTCGACCTCGAGGTGCGGCCCGGCGACTTCGTAGGGATCGTGGGTCCCTCGGGGAGCGGCAAGACCACGCTGCTGCGGACGATCGCGGGGTCCGTCGCGCCGATCGCGGGGCGTGTGTCCCGGGACGCGGGGATCGCCGTGGGCTACGTGCCGCAGGTGGAGACCGTGAACTGGTACTTCCCCGTCACGGTGCTCGAGGCGGTGCTGATGGCGAGGATCGACGGGCGGATCGTGCCGTGGCCGTCCCGGCGGGACGTGCGGGAGGCCGAGGAGGTCCTCGATCGGCTCGGGCTCGGCGGGCTGGGAGGCCGGCACATCCGGGAGCTGTCGGGCGGGCAGCAGCAGCGGGTGTTCATCGCCCGAGCCCTGCTCCGGCGGCCCCGGCTGCTCCTGCTCGACGAGCCGACGGCGGGCGTGGACGTGCGGACCCGGCACGACGTGATGCACCTGATCCACGAGCTGCACCACGAGGGCCTGGCGATCGTCCTCACGACGCACGACCTGAATGGGATCGCGGCGCACCTCCCACGCCTCGTCTGCCTGAACCGGGAGGTCATCGCCGAGGGGAGGCCCGTCGACGTCATCACGCCCGACGTCCTCGAGCGGACGTACGGGGCGCCGATGGAGGTGCTCTCTCACGGCGGCATGCCCGTGGTGATCGAGCGCTACCCGGAGGCCGGGGCTCGAGAGGTGGTCGTCCCGCTCCGGGAGGGTCACCATGGACACCCTGCTTGAGCCGTTCCGCTACGCGTTCTTCCGCCACGGGCTCGCCGTGGCCGTGCTGGCGGGCGGCCTCTGCGGGCTGGTCGGCGTCTACGTCGTGCTCCGAGGGATGAGCTACATCGGGCACGGCCTCTCGCACGCGATCTTCGGCGGCGCCGTCGCGAGCTACGTGATGGGCGTGAACTTCTACCTGGGCGCGGGGGTGTGGGGGCTGGTGGCGGCCCTCCTGATCAACCGGGTGGCCCGCCGCCGGACCATCGGCGCGGACGCCGCGATCGGTGTGGTGACCAACGCGAGCTTCGCCGGGGGGATCGTGCTCATCTCCGTGGTCCGGTCCTTCACGCGGAACTTCGAGGCCGCGCTCTTCGGGAACGTCCTCGGTGTCACCGCGGGGGACGTGGCGGTGGTCGGAGCGGTGGCGGTGTTCGCGGCCGCCGTGGTCTTCCTCCGCTACCGGCAGCTCCTGTTCTCGACGTTCGACCCGGAGGTCGCCCAGGTGTCCGGCGTGAACGTCGCGCGCACCGATCTCCTCCTCGCGCTGGTGCTCGCTGCGACCATCACGGCCACGATGAACGTGATGGGGGTGACCCTGATCGCGGCGGCGATCGTGATCCCGCCGGTGATCGCCCGGCTCCTGACCGACAGCTTCGGGCGGATGCTCTGGATCTCGGTGGCCGTGGGTGCCGCGTGCGGGTTCGTGGGCGTGTACGCCTCCTACCACCTGGACTGGTCCTCGGGCGGCTCGGTCGTCCTCACCGCCACCGCGCTCTTCGTCCTCGCCTACGCGTGGTCGGCGGCCCGACGCCGTCGGCTCCCCTCGGTGGCCGCCGACGTGCACCTCTAGGCGCGGCCCGTCCCGTCCCGCCGCTGGCAGTCGCGGCAGAGCCCCGAGATGGCGAAGTGGGTGAGGTCCGGGAGGAACCCGTGGTGGCGCTGGATCAGGCGCGCCAGGGCCCTGGCCTCGGTGAGCGAGAGGTCGTCCTCGGCCCCGCAGCGCGAGCAGGCGAGGTGGACGTGCTCGGCCTCCTCGGCCCGGTGGTACTCGGCGCCCCCCTCGAGGTGCGCGTGCGAGAGGACGCCCACGTCCTCGAGGAGCGTGAGGGTCCGGTACACCGTCGAGGCGTTCACCCCCGGCATCACGTCTCGGACCTTCCGCGCGATCTCCGGGGGGGAGATGTGGCCGGACGTCCGCATCACCTCGGCCACGATCGCCCGGCGCTGCGGCGTCATCCGCAGCCCGCGCCGCCGCAGCAGGTCGAGGACGTCCTCCGTCGTCGGCCCCGCCCGTCCCTTCCCGGCAGACGGACCCATGTCCGCATGATAGCCAAGGTTTGCAGGTGCAACGGCCGCGACCCCGTCGGGGGCGGGGTAGCATCGGGCGGGGGTCTGCGAGGATAGGGCGGTCGTGGGGGCCTTCGTGTCGGTCGAGGTCGAGGGACGGGTGGGCACCGTCCGGATCGATCGGCCCCCGGTCAACGCGATCAACCGGGCGGTGTCCGAGGAGCTCCTGGCCGCCATCCGGGAGGCCGGGGAGCGGGACGACGTGGGCGTCGTGGTCCTGTGGGGTGGACCTCGGATCTTCGCCGCCGGCGCGGACCTCGAGGAGATGGCCGGTCGGAGCCCGGAGGAGGTCCGCCCCGACGTCACGGCCCTCGGGGAGGCCTGCCTGGCGCTCGAACAGCTCCCCAAGCTGGCGATCGCGGCGATCAACGGGTACGCGCTCGGGGGCGGCTGCGAGCTGGCCCTGGCCTGCGACCTCCGCGTCGCGGCCCGGGACGCCGAGCTCGGCCAGCCCGAGATCCGCCTGGGGATCATCCCAGGGGCTGGCGGCACCCAGCGCCTGCCTCGCCTCGTGGGCCTGGGGCGGGCCCGGGAGCTCGTCTACACGGGGCGCCGGGTCGCGGCCGAGGAGGCGCTCGCCATCGGCCTGGTGGACCGGGTGGTGGAACCCGGGGAGGTCCTGGGGGCCGCCATCGCCGAGGCCCGGCGCTATGCTTCGGGCCCGACGCGCGCGCTCGCGGCGGCCAAGGCCGCCCTCCGCGCCTCGCTCCGCGGCGATCCCGACGAGGGGCTCCGGTTCGAGCGCGACGTGTTCTGCGGGCTGTTCGCGACGATGGACGCCGCCGAGGGGATCCGGGCGTTCCTGGAGAAGCGGGAGCCGAGGTTCGAGGGTAGGTGACGGGTATGAAGGTCAGGCAGGCGACGCGGGAGGACGTACCGGCCCTGGTCGCGCTGTTCAAGGAGCTCGATCGGATGCAGCGGGACTGGCGGGTGTTCACGCCGCGCCCGGGCTTCTACGACGAGGTCGCGACGAAGTACGAGGCGGCCATGGGTCGGGAGGACGCCGTGGTGCTGGTGGCCGAGGCCGACGGGGAGGTGGTGGGGATGGCCTACGGCGAGGTCCACGTACCCTCCCGGTTCTCCGACGAGCGCGCCCTCGAGATCTCGGGGGTCGTGGTCCACGCCGGCCACCGGGGCAAGGGCGTGGGCCGCGCCCTGGTGCAGGAGGCCACGAGGTTCGCCCGGGAACGCGGGGTCCCCTGGGTCACGCTCAAGGTCTTCGCCCCAGAACCGGGGGGCGATGGAGTTCTGGGAAGCTTTGGGCTTCACCCCCCGCGTCGTCCAGCTGACGTCGTCCACCGAGGCCCTGGCGGCGCGCCTGGGGGAGGACGGGTAGCGGCCTTCCGGCGGTCACCGCTCCCCGGTCGCGGCCGTCGCCTCGGCACCGCGCTCCGAGGCGCGGGGATGAACCGCGAGGGGGTCGCGTTCGTATGGTCGGTGGGGGCTGGCGATAGAGGCCGCCCGACCAGGAGGGCACATGGCGCAGGAGACCTTCAAGGGCGCTCCGGTGCGGGAGCTCCCCAAGCGGAACCGGACCTTCCCCCGGGGGAGGGTATGCGCGGCCCCGGGCTGCGGGACCGTGCTCTCCATCTACAACCGCTGGGACCACTGCTGGCAGCACGAGCCCGCCCACGAGTACGTCCCCCGTGGCAAGCGGAGCCGGAAGGCCGCCTGAGGCTCCGGGGCCGGTAAAGGCGCAGCCGCCGTCGGCCGATGTATCTCGCGTGACCGCTCCCCCCGGCGCGGACGCCCCGTGACGACCGGGCTCGACGAGCCTCCCGCGATGCGGGAGGCGGCGTGCCCGTTCTGCGAGCGGCGGGTCGTGGTGTACGAGGAGCCGCCCCGCTGCCCCCTGTGCGCCTGCCCGCTCGACGGAGAGCGGACGCGGCCGTTCGCCTTCCCGGCCGGCGCCGAGGATACGGACCCCCCGGCCCGCTGACGCACGCGCTCAGGGCAGGAGGACCGCCGGGCGCCAGAGCCGCACGGAGTTGAGGAGGGCGATGGCCTCGGCGTCGCGGAGCTCCTCCGCGCGGATCGGTCGCTCCCGGAGCCTTCCGGCCCGGAGGAGCCGGCCCCGGAAGACCCCGGGCAGGAGCCCAGCCTCCAGCGGCGGGGTCCACCACCGTCCATCGATCC